>ERZ842401.1133-NODE-1133-length-38957-cov-7.725490_pt1 | contig 38957 bp, 38 predicted proteins | sample MGYA00521270_ERZ842401 | MGnify/ENA primary metagenome ERZ842401 (study PRJEB31892, sample SAMEA3878208) | bioreactor metagenome | biome: Moose rumen | place: Sweden | collected 2011-10 | study: EMG produced TPA metagenomics assembly of the PRJEB12797 data set...
GAACTCCCAACAGTGGTTTTGGAGACCATTATTATACCATTTAACTAATCCCCTAAGTGGTTTCTTTATATAATTTACCATAAAAATGTTATTTTATCAAGATTTAATTAAAAAAATATATAATATTTTATAATTATATATTTATTATCTCTTTTTTATTTTTAGGATGTTTTTTTAAGAAATCAATTATAATTTTATTAATTTCATCTTTTCTTTTTTTTGTAAAACAATCGTGAGTTACATTTTTGATATTTATAAGGGTATTAGATTTAGATTTTACAGAATTATATACTAAGTCTGTACCTTCTTGTGGTACTACTTTATCATTTAAGCCATGAATTGTTAAAATAGGACAAGTTATTTTTTCCAAATCTTTTTCATATTTATTTACTAATTTTGTAAATTCTAACATTGTTCCAATTGGCGTTTTTTGGATTCGTTCTATTACTTTTTCTTTTCCTTCTTCTTTTAGAAGATTAGGCATATTTTTTAATGTTTCATTAATGTTTTTGATATTTATTTTGCCATCAGTAAAATAGAAATATCTAAATGCAGGGGCCGCTAAAACTAGTTTTTTTACTTGTGGATAAATACTTGCTAAATGAGTAGCAATAACGCCACCCATGCTATGTCCTATAAGATAAATTTCTTTGTAGTTATGCTCTAATAAGAACTGTATTTGATTATCAGCTTCTTTAATCCATTCTTCATATTTGACATCTTTAACAATGTGTTTTTCATGGCCAGGTAGAGTAAAAGTGTACACATCAAATTTTTTATTTACTTGAATATAATTTTGTAAATTGCCATAGTCATAAATGCCACCAACAAATCCATGAATCAATAGTACTGCTTTTTTGCGAAATAACATATATATCACCTAAATAAATTATATCATTTATTTTTAATATGTAAATTATCTATTTTTGATTTTACATATATATTGTTAATAAATATTTTAATTATAATTATTACATATATAATAAATAGGATGCTTGTTATTTTAATAAATAGATTTTCTACATAATTATTAAATGCTGTAATATTTATAAATATGTATTTAGTGCTAAGTATTAAGAGTATACCTATAATTATATTTACATATTTAAATGTATTTTCATTTTTTTTAGGAATATTTTTAGATAAAGTATAGATAATTATTGTTAGATATATGTATGATTCGGTAATCCAACTCATGGATACAATATTTTCAATTCGTTCTAAGAAACCAAATAGTTTTATTTTTTTTAATACCATATATTCAGAATATTCAAATGATTTTGTTAGATATATTCCTAATGTACTAATTGTACCTAATGTAGTTATTAGCGAAATAAATGCACCTAGTATATATGTTATTATTAATGATTTATTATATTTTTCTTTATTTATTATTTTATCTTTTGGAATTATTAAAATTGTAATAATTGGTAATATATTAATTATTGCTATTTTAATTGATGATAAAAATATAGAACTTGATGATATTTTTAATATTGGTAATAGGTTATCTAGTTTCATATTATTTATTAGTGATAAATTACTTAATATAAACATTATTATGTTCATGAATATTAAGATAATGCTTATATGTGATATTACATTTATTTCTTTAATGGAGCAGTAAACTGCTAATAATACAAGCAATGTTGAACTTATAATTATTGGTGTACGATATAGAAATTGGGTAGTTATAAAACCTACAATATTATAAAGAATGGTTATAGCTATTATAAATAGAATGATTGATAGTAGATAATTTATAATATTTCCAATAATATCTCCAAAAAGATGCTTATTTTTTTCAAGAATATTTAACTGTGGTTGGTAGTTGGCAATATATAATATCAACAATAATGGGATGAGGCCAATAATGTATGCAATTATTAATGATATCCATGAATTTACTCCAACATCATTTTTTAAAATATACAAATTTATTCCGCAATTAAAAGTGATTAAAATTGTTAAAAATATTGATGATAATTCTAAATAACTAATTTTTTTCATTAATACCCTCCATAATATTACCTTTACTGATTATTTTAATTTTGGGATTAATTTCAATTGGTATTTCTTTATAAATATTGTTATACCAATTATCTTTTACTTTTTAATATTTTTTATAATTATGTTTATATAATTCATCTAAGAATCCAAAGACATCTGAATTATAATTATTTCTTATATTATTTATATCAGTATTTACTTTATTTTTTAAATATAATTCTAATTCATTTTCTATTTTTTTTATATTTTCTTGGTTATTTAATTTTATATTACAAGTTGATTCATTAATAGTAGCATTAATATTAATATTTATTTTTATGTTATCATTAACTGATATTTTGGACTTACTAGAAATAATTTCTGTAGTAAGATATTTATTTTTTTCACATTCATAGGTTATAATACTATTTTCAATATTATTTTTAATTAAATTATAGGTAATACTTTCATCATTTGTTAAATAACCTTTTAATTTATTTTCTTTAAAAATAGCTAAACCACTTAATTCGTACATACTATCAACTTGTGTTTCATCAGTATTTTTTGTGCTATCAGATACTTTATCTTTATTTTTTATTTGAATTGTTGGAAGAATTACTTCAGTATTTGGATTTAATAACATAATTGCTAATTCATTTAATGTTATCAAATTACTAGTTCCTAAATATGTTGTATTTGTTTTAATTGTATCTAGAATACTAGATGATGAAATTTGATCAATAGGGGTAGTTATTGAAAGTATATTTTTACTTTTTGAAACTAAAATATTAAATTCAGTTCTGATGGATGGATCTCTTAAGTAAAAATCTAATATTTCAGTTATATCATTTTTAGCAATATTTTCGTTAATTATGAGAATTTGCAAATGTTCTGGGTAAAGGTATCTCGATGATGATAATTTTATTTGTCTGTAGGCTTCTTGAATTGTTTTTCCTTTACCGGTATAAATAAAAAATGGAGATTCTATATTAGTTGTTTTGTCTGGTGCTTGAGGATTAACTACTTGGGCATTGATAATAAATTCATCATTTATTTTGTCTATTTCTGTTGCGGTTAAAATGGCAATATTATTAAGTTCTTTAACATCATAACATCCAGTTAATGATAGTATTATTAATAATAGAAGTAATTTTTTAATCTTCATATGGACCTCCACTTTTATTTTTTGTAATATTAGTAGATAATAAGTAATTTCTTTTGGTTATATTTTTAATTGGTGTTTTAATAATACTATCTTTTAAACCTGCTATTATAGGTGGTGCAAATGGTGTTAAATACGGCATACCAAGAAAATCATAACTAGATAAATTAATAATCATAAAAATAAAAATTAAAAGAATACCATGAATGCCAAATAAAGCACCACCTATCATAAATAAAAAGCGATACAAGCGCATAGCATTTATAAATTCTGGCTCGACAAATGTTAGAGCTGAGATGGATGTTATGGCAATAATTATTATCATAATTGGAGAGACTATTCCTGCACTTACGGCGGCTTCTCCTAAAATAAGTGCTCCAACTATTGAGATGGCAGATGAAGCAAAAGATGGTATTTTTAAGTCACTTTCTCTTAATATTTCAAATGATATCATCATTGTTAGAGCTTCAACAAAAGTTGAGAATGGGACATTTTCTCTTTGCGCTGCAATTCCTATTAATAGTTCTGTAGGTATTATTTCTTGATTATATGTTGTTAATGCTATATATACGCCGGGAGTTAATAAAGTAATAAAAAAAGTGAGATATCTAATAATTCTTGTTAGTGAAATGTTAATACTTTTAGTGAAGTCATCTTCTTCAGAAATAAAATAATCATTAATATTAGTTGGTAATATAAGTGCAAATGGATCGTTATCAGCGAGAATTACTACATTTCCTTGTAATAAGTATTTAACGGCTGTATATGGCTTTTCTGCTGTCATAGTATTAGGAAAATTGTTTTTGTTTTCTTTTTCAATTAAATTCCTAATTGTACCAGTTGCAAAGATACCATCAATATTTATTTTTTTAAGAAGTGTATCAACTTCATTTACGAGTTTATCTTTGGCAATACTTTTAATATATAATAGGCTAACTGATGTATTAGTATATTTTCCTATACGATAATTTTTAATCCACAGATTATTACTTTTTATTCTTCGCTTGATTAAGCCAATATTGTTCTCAATGCTTTCAGTAAATGAATCTAAAGCTCCACGCGGGGTGTTTTCTGTTACTGGTGAGGTAATGCCTCTAGATAAATTTTTTCTTGTTTCTAGGGCAATATATTTATTTTTATTATATATAATTATTGTAAAGCCACTATTTAAGTAGTAACATAAATCTTGATAGCTATTAATTGTTTTATATTTAAAGTTATTTATTTTATTAGTTATATTGTTATAGGTTGGTATATAAATATTGTTAAGACTTCTAATTATATAATCTGAGATATCATTTGATGAAGTTATAGTTTGGTTATAAATAATATATAGTTTTTTAAATAATATTATTTTTTTTCGATATATTATATTTTCATCATTGTTAGTGTCTTTTTTTATTTTTTTTATGATACTTTTCATAATTAATTCACCATTTTTATTATGAATTTTATTAAATAAATTATGTAAAATTAAGGGAATATTGGTAATTTTGTTGTTAAAAAAAATATTATATGATAAACTTTTTTTATAGGAGAAATATCATGATGAAGGTAGAAAATGGTAATAAAAAAATAATAGAATATAAGAAAATAATTAAAGAACAGAAAAAGAAAATTAAGTTAGAAAAAAAAGAAATAAGAAGACAAAGAAGAGAAAAATATAGAAAATCTAAATTTGGTAAAACCATAATTGGTAGGTTTTTTGGAGTAATATTCTTTATTTTTAGAGATAAAGATAATTATTCATTTTCTGAAATGTTTGTGACAACAATTGCTTCTTTATTACTTGGATTTTTTGCATGTTTTTCTATTTTAACTGTATTTAGTGGCGGCAGAAATTATTTTAAGATGGTTCATGATCTTGGAAAATTTTATGATGTTTATAACACTTTAATTAGTAATTATAATGGTGAATTATCACATGATAAGTTAATTGATGAGGCAATTGTTGGGATGGTTTCTTCAGTAGGAGATGTTTATACTAGTTATAATGATTCTAAAACGACTGAAGACTTTGATCAATTGGTAAGTGGAACATATGAAGGTATCGGATGTACAATTCAAAAAGTGGAGACTGGTATTAAAGTCGTTCAAGTATATGAAAATACACCTGCAAGTAAGGCTGGACTTAAAGAAAATGACATCATTAAAACTGTTGATAATATTAAGGCATTAGAAGTGTCTGTTGATAAATTATCAGATTATATTAAAAATGATGCTAAAGGTAAAATTAATATAGTTGTTTTGAGGGAAGATAAAGAATTAACATTTGTTTTAGAAAGGGCAAAAGTAGAAATTCCATCAATTGTTACAAAAACATTTGAAAAAAATGGTAAAAAAATAGGTTATATCGGTATATCAATTTTTTCTTCAGTGACGGCTAAACAATTTGAAGATAAACTTGTAAAACTTGAAAAAGATAATATTTCAGCTCTTGTTATTGATGTTAGGGATAATAATGGTGGTTATTTGTCATCAGTATCTGACGTTGCAAGTATTTTACTTCCTAAGGGAGAAGTTATATATCAAGTTCAAAGCGGTAAAAAGACTGAAGTAACAAAAGATAAAACTAGCACAAAACGTGATTATCCAATTGCTGTTTTAACAAATGCAAATAGTGCATCAGCTTCTGAAATATTGGCAGCAGTAATAAAGGAAAGTTATGGTGGCTATGTTGTTGGTACAAAAACATATGGTAAGGGAACTGTTCAACAAGTTAAGCGCTTAGATGATGGTAGTATGATTAAATATACAACACAAAATTGGTTAACACCTAATGGTAATTGGATTAATAATGTTGGAATTGAACCAACTCATAAGATTGAGCTTAATCAAGAGTTTTATAAAAAGCCATCTGATGATGTTGATAATCAATTACAAAAAGCCTTAGAATTGGTCAGTGAATAGCCAAAAAAGGCTTTTTTTTACAATTTTGGTAATATTTTTAGCAAATTTAATATATTTTTTATAGTTCGATGTATAATTTTTGTTTGGAGGGTTTTATGTTAGATATTGTGGTTTATAATAACAGTCAGGAAAGTTGTTTAAATGATGAAACTGTTATTAATGGAATATTTTCTAATATGAATATTGATTATCATATACATAAATTTTGTAATTTGGATTCTTTTTTTAATAGAATAATTCTTGATGCTAATATGAAGAAAATCTATATTATTAATATAAATGATAATGGTTCATTTGAAATCATTAAAAAGATTAGAAAAAATGATCCATATGGGTTCATTATTTTTATTTCAAGTGATAATAAATACAGTAAAAATATTTTATGTAATAGATTAATGATTTTTGATTATATCGATAAGGGAAATAATTATTATGATAAACTTAATAATTGTATTAAAGAAATTGTTAAGATAATTTTTAATAGAAATACTTTTGTGTTTAAATATAATCGCATTATCTATCGGGTTTTATATTCACAAATAAATTATATTGAGAAAGAATCACAAATTAAAAGGTGCATTATTCATACTACATATAAAAAACTATATATTGTTAAATCATTAGATAAATTATTAGAAATACTTGGTAGTAGTTTTTTTAGAACGCATCAATCTTGTATTGTAAATGTTAATAATATAGATTATATAGATTTATGTAATAATGAAATCGTATTTAAAAATGGTGATAGTACATGTTTACTATCTGATAGGGCTAAAAAAGATGTTAATAAAATAATTTAGATTAACATATTTTCAGCTTTTTTCTTTATAATAAAAATAAATATGTAAAGTATAGCTAAGCTATTTGTATTTTAAAATTATATTTGATATAATTAATTATGGAAGGTAGATTATATGTGCGGATTTGTAGGATTTGTTGATAAAGCAAAAAATAAGAAAAAAATTATAAAAGATATGGCTCAGATTATCGAACATAGAGGACCTGATTCTAGTGGATATTATGTTGGGGAAGAGTGTGCTTTAGGATTTAGAAGATTATCAATAATTGATTTATCTGGTGGAGATCAACCTATATATAATGAAGATGATACTAAGGCTATTCTTTTTAATGGGGAAATATATAATTATCAAGAAATAAAAAAAGATTTGGTTAAGAATGGCCATAAATTTAAAACTAATAGTGATACTGAGGTTTTATTGCATGGATATGAAGAATATGGAAGTAAATTATTAAATATGCTTAGGGGAATGTTTGCCTTTGTTATTTATGATATAAAAGATAATAAACTTTTTGGGGCTAGAGATTTTTATGGAATAAAACCAATGTATTATTATTTAAATGATGATGAATTTATGTTTGGTTCTGAGATAAAATCTTTTTTGGCACATCCTAATTTTAAGAAAGAATTAAACAGAGATATGTTAAAACAATATTTAACATTTCAATATAGTGTAGGTGAAGATAGTTTTTTTAAAAATGTATATAAATTACGACCAGGACATTATTTTACATATGAGAATGGTAAACTTGAAATAGAAAAATACTATGAGATTGATTTAACTACAGATAATAGTAAAAATTTAGAAGAATGGAAAAATATAATTAGGGATAATTTGAATGAATCTATTCGATATCATAAAATAAGTGATGTTGAGGTTGGAAGTTTCTTATCGAGTGGAGTAGATTCATCAATTGTTGCGACGCTAAGCAATGTTGATAAAACATTTACAGTTGGATATGATAATAAAAAATATAGTGAGATTGATTATGCTAAAGAATTAAGTGAAAAAATTGGTGTAAAAAATATAAGTAAAAAAATTACTAAAGAAGAATACTTTTCTAAATTTGGCGATATCCAATATTATATGGATGAACCACTTGCTGATCCTGCAGCTGCTGCATTATACTTTGTCGCTAATACGGCAAGTAAGCATGTAAAGGTAGCGTTATCTGGAGAGGGCGCTGACGAAATTTTTGGCGGATATAACATATATCATGAACCATTTTCTGTAAGTTGGTATAATAAGATACCTTTTATAATAAGACGAGGTATTGGAATACTTGCATATCCATTTAGAAATCATAGAGGATTTAATTTTTTAGTAAGAAGAAGCAAAAAATTAGAAGATAGATATGTTGGTAATGCATTTATTTTTGAACCAAGGGATGCTAATAAAATATTAAATTATAAAGATAATCATAAATTTACAGAGTTGACTAAACCTTATTATGATAAAATCAAAAATTATGATTCGGTTGAAAAAATGCAGTATATTGATTTTAATTTTTGGTTAATTGGTGATATATTACTTAAAGCCGATAAGATGAGTATGGCTAATTCACTTGAAGTTAGAGTACCATTTTTGGATAGAGTGCTTATTGAAAATGTTATTCATATGCCTTCGAAATATAAAATTGTTGGTAATGAAACAAAGTATGCTTTTAGGCAAGTATGTAAAGAAACTTTGGATTCTAAATGGGCAGAAAAGAAAAAACTAGGTTTTCCTGTACCAATTAGAGAATGGATTAAAGAAGAAGATATTTATAGTACTATATATAAGCTATTTGAATCTTCTGGTGAATTCTTTAATACTAAAAGAATTATTAAATTATTAAATGATCATAAAAATGGTAAACATGATAATAGTAGAAAAATATGGACAATTTATACTTTTCTTGTTTGGTATAATGAATATTTTGTTAAAAGATAAATGGAGGCAAAAATGAAAAAAATTGAATTTGGATTTAATAAAGATGATAAATTAAATGCACAGTGGTCAGGAATTGAATTTTATAATGGGGAATATTTGGACAAAATTAGTTATGAAGGAATGGATTTTCTGATTACTAGGATAGTTGACTCTATAAGGGGATTAAATGGTAATATTGATGTTAGGGAAATTGCACAGGATTATTATTCTGATGGAGGTTATGTTACATATGCTAATTTAAAGAAGAATGCCTTTTGCCAAAAACTTGAAGAATATCTAAATCGCATAAAAGTAAAAGAAAAAATAGCTGAAGGGAAATTGCCAATTGACATTTTAAGGAGTGATGGTTTTCCTGTTCATATGTCTTACCTTCAAGATGTTTTTTCAAAGTCTGAAACAGTATCGTCACTTGTTACATCTATTAAGCCAGAAGTATTTAATAATTTAAAGGAAAGTAAAAGATATTGTGCTGGTAAATCAATGTATGATATGACTCAAGAGATTATGAAATTGCGCATGGAAATAGATGAATTAAAAAATAACAATAGAGAAGAATCTGTAGGTAGACATTCTTAGTTTATACTTAAGCGCTCAGTGCGCTTTTTTCTATTTACTTTTATATGGTTAAATGCTATAATTTTATTATAAGTAGATGTATAAGCGAGGTATAAAATGGCTAAGAAGAAACAAAAGAAAGAAAAAGAGAAATTTGAATATAGTAATGAGATAATTGGAGTATTGCTAATCCTATTATCAATTATTGGGATGCTTGGATATGGTAGAGCTGGGAACTTTATTAGAAGTTTTTCAGTGTTTTTAGTGGGCGTTGCATATTTTCCACTTTTAATTGCTTTTTTAGCATTAGGTATTTATTTAATTGTAAAGAGAGATACTCCAAAGATGATATCTAGAATTTCTATTGGTATATATTTAATAGTTATTGCTATTTTGACTTTAATTCATATGGATTATGTTCGACATGTTGAATCTAGTGAATTAATAATGGAAACATTTAGAAATGTAATGTTAGCTTTTAAATCTGTTGATGTTATTAAAAACTGTGGTGGCGGAATGCTTGGAGCATTATTAGCATTTGTATTTAATTGGGCTTTTTCTGCTGATGGAATTATCATTGTTGTTATTACTCTAATAATATTAGGGGTAATATTAGTCTTTAATACATCACTTCTTAGCTGGATTTCAAAAATTAAACTTCCTAAACATGAAAAGCAAGAAAATGAAGACGAAGATGAAGATGATAGCGAAGATGCAAAGGCAACTGAAGTTGAGGATAAACGTATTGTAATATCATCAATTGATGAACTTACAAATAGGAAAGAGGAAAAAGAAGAGGAAATAGTTGATAATGATATTCCAATAAAGAAAGAAACTGATATAGATAAGAATTCAGAAGAACCAGTACAAGAAGAAATTAAGAAAAATGATAATTATAAATTACCTTCACTTAATTTACTTAAGACTGTTAAAAATGTTAATAGTCGTGAGAATGAATTAACAGCTAAAGAAAATATTAGTAAATTAGAGGAAGTACTTAAAGTATTTGAAATATCTGGTAAAATTGTTCAAGTTAATATTGGACCAACGGTAACACAGTATGAGCTTGATTTAAAGGCTGGAACTAAAGTAAATAAGTTACTTGGTATTCAAAGAGAAATTGCTTTGGCAATGGCGGCAAAAGATGTTAGAATACAGGCTCCAATTCCTGGAAAAAATACAATTGGTATTGAACTTCCTAATAAGGTTAATGCCAGTGTTTCATTTAAAGAAGTTTTATCTAATATGCCTGAAGTCAATGAGAAAACGCTTCTTGCTGTTGGACTTGGTAAAGATATAATGGGTAAAGTTAAATGGTGTGAAATAAATACAACACCACACTTATTAGTTGCTGGATCAACTGGTTCTGGTAAATCAGTATGTATTAACTGTATTATTGCTTCTATTTTGATGAGAACTAAACCTGATGAAGTAAAGCTTGTACTTGTAGACCCAAAAAAAGTAGAATTCTCTATGTATGATGGAGTACCACATTTATTGAGTCCCGTAGTTACTGATGCCAAAAAAGCATCAATTGCACTAAAAAATATTGTTGGTGAAATGGAAAGACGTTATGAGCTTTTAGAACATACTAAAAATAAAAATATTGTTGGATACAATAAATTTTGTGAAACACATCCTGAATATCAAAAATTACCATATATAGTGGTGATTATTGATGAGTTAGCTGATTTGATGCTTGTTGCTGCTAAAGAAGTTGAAGACTCAATTATGCGTATTACACAAATGGCTCGTGCAGCTGGTATTCATTTAATCGTTGCGACACAAAGGCCATCAACTGATATTATTACTGGTGTTGTTAAGGCTAATATTCCATCAAGAATAAGTTTTGCTGTATCAAGTCAGATAGACTCTCGTACAATTCTTGATATGGGTGGCGCCGAAAAGTTACTTGGTAAAGGTGATATGTTATTCTTACCAATGGGTGAATCTATTCCAATGAGAGTTCAGGGAGCTTTTGTATCTGAAGAAGAAATAGAAAAATTAGTTAATTATACAATTGGTCAACAAAAAGCTATCTATGATGAATCACTTACAGTTGATAAAAGTGATTCTGGTAGTAGTTCATCTTCTAGTAGTGGCGATGATTATGTTTCAAGCGATGAATATGATGATCCAATTTATAATGAAGTAGTAGATTTTGCAGTATCTGCTGGAAAAATCAGTGCTTCATTGATTCAAAGAAAGTTTAGACTTGGTTATAATAGAGCAGCAAGAATAGTTGATTTGCTCGAAGAACGTGGAATAATTGGCCCACCAAATGGCTCTAAACCAAGAGAAGTATTAGTTAAATTAGAAACACATAATGATGATGAATAATATTAGGGGAATAATAATTCCCTTTTTGTAAATTAAAGAGGTATATTATGAAAAAGAAAATAATGATTATTGCTGGGCCATGTGCAGTTGAATCTAGGGAACAAATTATAAGAATTGCAAAAAAATTAAAAGAACTTGGAGTTGATGTGCTAAGAGGTGGAGTATTTAAGCCAAGGACTAATCCTAATAGTTTTCAAGGGCTAGGCGATGAAGGAATAAAATATTTAATTGAAGCGAAAGAAATAACTGGTTTACCAATTATAACAGAACTTATGAGTATTGAACAAGTTAGAATGTATGCTGATAAAATAGATATTATTCAAATTGGTGCTAGAAATATGTATAATTATGAACTACTAAAAGAATTAAGCATTTATAATAAGCCGGTATTACTTAAAAGAGGAATAAGCGCTACTTATGATGAATGGATAAATGCTAGTAAATATATAACTAATGGTATAAATAGACGTGTTATTCTTTGTGAAAGGGGAATAAGAGGCTTTGATACTAATACAAGAAATGTTTTAGATATTCAAGCTGTTCCTTATATAAAGAAAAATACTAATTTACCAATTTTTGTTGATCCAAGTCATGCGGCAGGTAATAATTATATGATTCATGATATGGCTTTGGCGGCAGTTGCTGCTGGATGCGACGGACTTATGATTGAGGTTCATGATAGACCTGATGAGGCATTATCTGATAAAGAACAGGCAATAACACCATCAGAATTATCTAAAATAATTGATGATATTAAAAAGATAAGTGAAGTAATTGGTGAATAATATGACTTTAGACGATTTAAAAGATAAATATGATAAGATGCAAAAATTATATGGTGATAAATCGCTTAAAGCAATAACTTTTGGTGGTTGTACTAACAATCCTTTAATATGTTTTGTTTTTATGAATCCTACAGGTAAAAATATATCTTCTAATCCAAAATGGGAAGGAATAAGAGCACCTTGGATAGGAACTAAAAATATTTGGGATTTATTTGTGGCAACATCATTATTTGATGAAAATATTTATAATGAAATTAAAAATAAAAAAGCAAGCGAGTGGGATAATGATTTTGCAAATTATGTTTATGATGAAGTTAAACGAAATAAATTATTTATAACTAATTTAGGCAAGTGTACTCAGCTTGATGCTAGAACGATAAGTGATAATGTATATAAAAAATATTTAAAATTATTAGAGAATGAAATTGAGATAATTAATCCCAATGTAATAATATTATTTGGTAACCAAGTTAGTAGTATCTTTTTAGGTCAAAAGATATCTGTATCACTTACAAGAAAAAAAGAATTTACTAAAGTTATTAATAATAAAGAATATAAATGTTATTCAGTATATTATCCGGTAGGTAATGGCAGATTTAATATAGATAAATCAATTGAAGATATTATATGGATTAAAGAAAATATATTAAATACAATTGAAAAAGTTAGTTAGATATTGTAGAATAAAAGGTGAAGAATTTTTATTAATATGATTATTAATGTGTATAATAATCACTTGATGGGGGATGAATATGATGAATATTAATAAAACAAAATATGATTACATGCTTGAACAAAATAAAAATTATATGGATTTAATTGCATTATCTTTTGATAATAGAAAAATTACATATGAAGAAATGCATGATAGAATTGAAAAATATGTACGATTACTATATGCAAAAGGTATTAGGCAGGGCGACGTGATTGGTATATGTGCATTAAACACTCCAGAATCAGTATATTTACTTTACGCTTTGGATATAATTGGCGCTGTTGTTGTTGGATTTAGCCCATTTGATAGTAAAGAAAAAATTAGAAAAGATATCGAATTGACAATGCCTAAAATGATTATATCTGTTGACATGTGTTATAGTAATTTTAAAGAATGGGAAAAATCATTAAACTTTTCAACTATGCTTTATTCACCAGTTGAATTATTAAGTAGTAATAAAATAAAAATTGGATATAAATTTTTGCAACTTATAAATGGAAATTATAAATTAACAAAAAATGATAACTTAAAATTTTTGCTGAAAAAGAATTATTCAGATGTGAATTATATTAAGGCTCCTTTTATTGAAGATGGTTTGACTGATATATTATTTACTGGTGGATCAACAGGGGTACATAAAGGAGTAGAATTGTCAAGCAATGGTTTAAATTCGGTATCTAAAGGAATGGATAGTTTGTTTCAAACATATCCAGGTGCGATTCATTTGGGGAATATTCCTATTGGACATATGGCTTTTGGACGATTTATAATGCATTTTGCATTATGTCATAATATGGAATTTGCACTAACATTAAAAGCATTACCAAATGATTTTTATGATGAATTGGTAAGGACGCATTCAAATGCAGCGGATGGAGGCCCTCCCCATTGGGTAACATTAATTGAGCAAAGTGGTGATAGGTTTATTCCTAGTAGCAAATTAAAACCTGGTTCATTATGTGAATTACAGTATGCAACTTCTGGTGGAGAAGCAAAAAAAGAATCAACTGAAGATGCAATAAATGCTGCATTAAAATATTGTGGTAGTAGTGCTAAATTGGGCGACGGATTAGGTGCAACTGAAACTTGGGCATCAATAATGATTAATAATGGTACAATCCATCATAAGGGAACAGTTGGTAAGCCTCTTTATACTGTTGATATAAAGCTTGTAGATCCTAGTAATGGACTTGAAGTAAAAAAAGGGGAGAAAGGATTATTGTATGTAAGCGGTCCTTCTGTCATGATTGGATATCATAATAATCCTGATGAAACAAAAAAAGTTATATCATTTGATGAATTTGGTAGGAAATGGATTAATACAGGTGATTATTTGATGGAAACCATTGATGGAGAATATAAGTATATTGGTCGCCAAAAAAGAAACTTTGTTTCTGGATGTGATAATATTTATCCAGAAGAATTGGAAGATTTACTAGTTACAATTCCAGAAATAAGAGAAGTGATTGTTACTCCAATATCGGATGAATTAGTTCAATTTATTCCGCGTTATCATATATCTTTATATGATTATAATATTGATTATAAAATATTGGAGAAAAAAATAAAAAATTTGGTTTGTTCGAAAATGAATGAAAACTGGTTACCTGGTTCAATAGTTTATTATGATAAGCCATTGCAAAGAATGTTAAATTCTAAATTAAACATTCAATATTATATGGAGCAAGATTCTATCGCATTAGCAGAAGGCAAGATAAATAATGACGAAGCCAAAAAATTAAGATTATCTAAATATTAATGGGACATATATTTATGTTCCTTTTTTTGAAATAATAAAAAAATGTGATATAATTTATAATAGATGAGGTGATAGAATGGGAGTAGGATTTTATTTTTCTGTTAGTTCATTTGTTATAATATGTATTTTGATAATTATATTTTATTCCAAAAATAGAATTAATAATATTGAGACTAAGATATATAAATATTTATTGTTTTTGACACTATTTGGTCTTTTTTTAGAGATAATTACATGTATATGGTATGTTTTAGGTGCAAGATTAGATAATTTTGGATATAAATTTGTTTCAAAAATAACTTCTTCATATTATATGCTTTGGGGCTCTTTAATTGTTAATTATCTAATGAATATTTGTAATATAAAGCAAAATTTCAAAAAAGTCTTTAATTACTATAATCTTATTTCTTTTTTACTTATAATGCTATTCCCTATATCATATAAAATAAATGGTAATATAATAGTGCCAATTGGAATGCCTGTTTATATTTCTTATATTAATTGTTTTATATATGCTATTGTTGATTTGATTATATGTTTAAAAAACAGAAAAAAAATCGTTTCATCTAAACTTACTCCTATTTATTCTTTGATAGGATTAGGTGGTATTTGCATTTTATTATTTTTTATAGCTCCTAGTTTATTTTTGATTGGCTTTGTTTATTCTATTGTTGTATTTATAATGTATCATACAATTGAGAATCCTGATATGAAATTATTGGAAGAAATGCATAAGGCTAAAGAAATATCTGATAATGCTAATGAAGAAAAAACTTTGTTTGTATATAATATGACACAAGAAATTAGAAATATTACTAGTAAAATAGATGATGATGCAGATATAATACTAGATAGTAAAGATTGGAATGAAACATATGATACAGCAAGAGATATTAAGGCAAATACTTCTAAATTTATTAACATGACTAATGATATATTAGATGTATCTAATGTTGAATCAACTAATATTAAAACATTTAATAATAAATATAATATTAAAAATATCTTAAAACAAATTATTAATGTATATACTGATATTTGTAAAAATAAGGAATTAAAATTTAGAACTAATATTGATCATGATATACCTGAATTTTTGTATGGTGATGGTATTGGGCTTAAGGAGGTGCTTACTACCATAATTAATAATAGTGCTAAATATACTGATAATGGTTATATCGAATTTGATGTTAATACTATTATTAAAAATGATATATGTAGATTAATATTTACTATTGAAGATTCTGGAATTGGTATTAAAAGTGAAGATATAAATAAAATAAAAATAGATAATAAGTCACTTGCTAAGGCCAATAAGTTAATTACTTTAATGAATGGTACAATGCTAATTTCTTCTGATTATGGAATTGGTACTAAAGTAAAAGTAATTATAGACCAAAAAATATGTAAGGATGTGGAGACTGAGATTTCTAAATATGAGAAAGAACTTGATAATATTAAAATACTTGCAGTAGATGACTCTGAATCTGGGTTAAAGATAATTGAAAAAATATTAAAAGGAACAAATATTAAAGTAGAGAAGGCTATGACAGGCAAGGAATGTATTGATAAGATTAAAGTTAATAAATATGATTTAATATTACTTGATGAAGAATTGTCACAGATTAGTGGTAGTGAATTGCTTAAAAAAATTAAAGATATAAGAAATTTTAAAACACCAGTTGTATTATTAACTAAAGATAATAGTTATGAATATAACGATAAATATATAAAAGATGGCTTTATTGGATATATATTAAAGCCGTTAAAAAAAGATATATTAATTAATAAAATTAATGAATATATAAAAAAATAATATAAGGAAAAAGGAATACTTTTTCTTTTATTTTTTCTTTATTTGGTTTATAATTAAAATAGGATGGTGGTTTATATGCTAGATAAAAGAGAAATACTTATTAAATATAATGATTCATTAAATGATATTAGTGATATATGGAGGTCACTTTGACCTTGATAGTAAAATTGATAGGAGAGATGAACTTGATAAGATTATTAATTCAGTAGATTTTTGGAGTAGTAGTAATAAAGATAATGATTTACGCGAATTTAATAATTTAAATAATTTAATTAATGATGTTGTTAATGTTAAGAAAAAAATTGAATCTAATATAGAATTACTTAATGAAGATATTGATAATGATATGTTAGAAATAATAGATAATGAGTATATAGATATCAACAAAGATGTTGATAGGCTAAGAATTGATACATATTTGTCAGGTGAATTTGATAAAAATGATTGCTTTTTGGAAATACATTCTGGTGCTGGTGGAACAGAAGCATGTGATTGGGCTAATATGTTATATAGAATGTATATACGATATTTAAGTAAAAATGGTTATAAATATACAGAAATAGATTCACAACCTGGTGATGAAGTTGGTATTAAATCAGTGATGATAGAAATTAGTGGAAAAAATGCCTATGGTTACTTGAAGGGTGAAATTGGTGTTCATAGATTAGTTAGAATTAGTCCGTTTGATGCAAACAAAAGAAGACATACTTCATTTGCTTCTGTATTGGTTACGCCTAAATTTGACAAAAGTATAGATATAGTTGTTAACGATAGTGATATACGAGTTGATATCTATCGTAGCAGTGGACCTGGAGGACAAGGTGTTAATACAACAGATTCAGCAGTTAGAATTACGCACTTACCAACAGGAATTGTTGTTACGTGTCAAAATGAACGTAGTCAAATTAGAAATCGAGAGATTGCGCTTGAAGTATTAAAAAATAAACTATACAGTATAGAACTTGAAAAGCAAAATAAAGAACTTAAGAATATTCAAGGTGATATGATGACAATCGGTTTTGGCAGTGGTAAACGTAGTTATGTAATGTGTCCATATACACTTGTTAAAGATAATGATAGTGGATATGAAACAAGCAATGTAGATGGTATTTTAGATGGGGATATTGGGGAGATGTTAGAAAAGAATATAAGGAGGTAATTATGCTTCTATTTAAGAAATTTAGGGAAAAAAGGATAAATGATATAATTGAAAGAGTAAATAAAAAGAATATATTTTCAAGATATGTAATGTTACTTACTGGTTGTTTAATTGTAGCTTTTTCATTTAATTTGTTTTTTCTTAGGTATAATATTGTGTGTTTTGGAGTCAGTGGTGTATCAATTGTATTAGCTGAATTTGGAGTTCCACCTTCAACATTTATAATGATTACTAATATTATTTTACTAATTATTAGTTATTTCTTTTTGGGTGCAAATGATACCAAAAATCAAATTGTAGGTTCACTATTATATCCAGTATTTGTTAGTTTAACAGCATATATTACAAATATAATTGATTTAGGTAATTTGGAAATGATAGTTATTGCTGTAATTGGCGGTGTATTGGCTGGCGTTGGTTATGGCTTAATATATAAGAGTGGATATGGAACAGGCGGTACAGATATTATTGGAAATTTAGTTGTTAAATATTCTAAAATATCCATGGGAAATGCTATGATGTTTATAAATATATCAATAATTGCTTTAGGTAAAATTGTATTTAATTGGAAAACTGTTATGTATGCTGTTGTTGTTGCATATTTAATTTCAATGTTTACTGATAAAATATTATTAGGTATTTCTAATAGTAAAGCATTTTATATTGTTGTTGATAAAAATAAAGATGATATAGTTCGTGATTTCTTAACTTCACTAAGTGGTGTTGGTAGTACGATAATTGATGCTCATGGTGGATATTCTAATGATAAGCAGACTTTGATATTAGCGGTAGCTCCTACTAAAATGTATTTTTTGATTAAAGAAGGGCTCAAAGAAATAGATAAAAATATCTTTTATTTAGTATGTGATTCTTATGAAGTAAGCAGTAGGAGAAGCCGTAATGAATAGTTTTGATATTAATGGTTTTTTAAATGACTTACATAAAAAACATTTTTTAAAGAATTTACTGTTGTTTTTGGTAGGAGTGTTTCTTTCAGCTTTTGCTTTCAATTTATTTTATCAGAGATATAATATTGTTGTTAGTGGGACAACTGGGTTGGCTGTTTTATTAGATAATTTTATACATATTGATATATCAATTATTATTTTAATTCTCAATTTAATATGTTTGATGATAGGCCTTATTTTCTTTGGCTGGGAATATGCAGTTAAAATGTTAGCCATAACGTTTATTTATCCTTTATTTGTTAAATTTGCTTTACTCTTGACTAATTTAATTGATCTTGAAGATACGTCGTTATTTTTGATTATGGTTATTGGTGGGGCGATGACTGGATATGCTAATGGTCTTATTAGGAATAGTGGGTATAATCCTGGTGGCTTTTATTCACTGTATGATTTAATGAATAAATATTTACATGTTAGTATTGGAACTGCTAATAATATTATAAATATTACTTTAATATGTTTAGGTGGATTTTTCTTTGGTATGGATATGGTTATGTATGCAATTATTTCTTTACTTGTAGCTTCTTATATAGTTGATAGAGTTACTATTGGTATATCTGATAATAAAGTATTTTACATAATTACTGATAAACCGCTTGAAGTTATGGAATATGTAAATGATAAATTAAATTATGATATTACAATTGTTAATGCAAGAGGTGGATATACTAATAAGAAGAAAAAAATGCTTATGTCTGTTGTTCCTACGATTGAATATGTTAAATTAAAAGAAATAGTTGCTGAGATAGATGATAAAGCTTTCTTTTTAATAGTAGATGCTTATGAATCAAGTGTTAAGAAAAAATGTAAAAATATGTAAATTTATGTAAATGTATTTAATGTGCGTAAAAAATTTGATATAATTACTAATAGTATTGGTAGGTGAAGTTTATGGATTTGATTAAAATTACAGATGTTCAAAAAACCTATAAAACTGGAACTGTTGCTTTATATGATATTGATTTAACAATTGCTAAAGGTGAATTTGTTTTTGTAATTGGTGCTAGTGGCTCTGGTAAGTCAACATTAATTAAAATGTTATATCGTGAAGAAAAACCTGATAAAGGGTCTATTATGATAGGTGGTATTAATGTCGCTAAACTTAAGGATAGAAAAGTATATATTCTTCGAAGAAAATTAGGAGTAGTTTTCCAAGATTTTAAGTTATTACCTCGTTTGACGGTGTATGAAAATGTTGCATTTGCTATGGAAGTATTTAATTATGATAAACGTAAGATTCATCATAGAGTTATGGAAGTGCTAGAACTTGTTGGCCTTAAAAGTAAAGCAAGAGTATATCCAAATCAGTTATCTGGTGGAGAGCAACAGCGTGTTGTCATAGCACGTGCTATTGTTAATAATCCCAAACTTTTGATATGCGATGAACCTACTGGTAATTTGGATCCTGATACTAGTATGGGAATTATGAAAGTCTTGGATGATATTAATAAGATGGGAACAACTATAATTATGACAACTCATAATAGAGATATTGTAAATGCAATGAAAAAAAGAGTAGTAGTACTTCATGAGGGAAAACTTGTACAGGACTATGAAAGAGGTAAGTATTATGAAGTTCTTTAGAAGTATAAATAGATATTTTAGAGATGCTGGTAAAAGTGTAATTAGGAATTTTTCTTTATCACTTGCATCAATTTCATGTATTACAATAACTTTGATAGTTGTAGCATTATCGATTGTCTTATCATATAACGTTGAAGAAATGACTAAACATGTTAGTAGTAATATTTCAATTGTTGTATTTTTAAAAAGCGAGGCAACAGATGAACAAGTAAAAAAAGTTAAGAATGATATTGAAAAACTTGATAATATTGCTGATATTAGTTTTAAATCAAAACAAGAATATGCTAAAGAAACAAAAGAACTTGATCCTAGATTTTCATTAATTGTTGATAGCTGGACGGATGAAACTATACCACTTCTTGACAGTTATGAGGTAAAAGTAGATGATATAGATTTAATTGGTGAAACGGCTAAAGAAATTAAAAAACTTGATAATATTTCCTCTGTTAATTATGGTGAAGAATATATTGAGTCTGTTATTACCATTTTTGGTGTAATTGAAAAAGTATGCATTGGTGGAGTTGTTGCTTTAGTACTTGTTACTGCTTTCTTAATTGCTAATACTATTAAACTAGCTATATTCTCAAGAAAAACTGAAATTGAAATAATGAGACTTGTTGGTGCTAGTAATATGGCTATTAAAGTGCCATTCTTAATTGAAGGATCATTTATTGGTCTTATTGGTTCAATAATACCAATAGTACTTATGTCTTATGGATATAAAGCTTTTTATGATTATCTAGGTGGAGAATTATTTTCTTCTAGTTTGGGTAAGCTTGTATCTCCTTATCCATTCATATTATATTCATCCTTGATATTACTTGTAATTGGCTTACTTGTTGGTATGTTTGGAAGTTATAGAGCTGTAAAAAAATATTTAAAGATATAGTTTATTCTATGTCTTTTTATGAAAGAGAGGAATTTATGAAAACTGTTTTAATTAAATTATCTGGAGAATCATTAGCGGGAAATAATAGTGAAAAAAGAGGAATTGATGACGAATATATTGAATATATTTGTGGGAGAATAAAGAAGGTTAGTGAAATAGGTGTTGGTGTTGGCATTGTTTGCGGTGGAGGCAATTTTATGCGTGGTGGTCGCACTTCTAAAGTGATTGCTAGAGAAGTTGCTGATTATATGGGTATGTTAGGCACGGTCATGAATGCATTAGCATTATATGATGGCTTTACACGTATTGGAGCTAAGGCATATTTACAGAGTGGTTTAGGAGTAGATTCCCCATATATTAAGAAACTTGATAGTGGTAAAGCTAAAGAAGCAATTAATGCTGGTAAAATAGTCATTTTTGGTGGTGGAACTGGTAAACCAGGTTGTTCTACTGACACAGCGGCAGCTGGAAGAGCCAAAGATATTGATGCTGATATGATTATTAAACTTACGAACGTCGATGGCGTTTATGATAAAGATCCTGATGAGTATAATGATGCAGTTATGTATGATGAAATAACATTTGATGATGTTTTAGAAAAGAAACTTGGAGTAATGGATTTATCAGCGATAGAAATTTGTAAAAATAATAATATTGAAATTGTAGTTACAAATATTGATAATGAAGCAGCTTTATTAGATATTGTAAATGGTAAAATTGTAGGAACAAGAGTCTATAATAAATAGATTCTTTTTTTGTATAATATAATTCTTTTAGAATATAATAATTGTGTAGTTGGTTATATTGATGATTTATCTTTTGATTATAAAAATTACGAATTTATTAAAGAATTAATATATAGTTTGGCATATTATCAAAAAAATCATGATATTAAGTATATGGATGATAAAGAAACAAGAGATGTTTTTAAGAAAATATAAAAAAAATAAGGAAAAAATTAAAAAAACTTTAAAAAAAGGGTTGCTATTTTAAATATTTTATTATATAATGAATTAGCAATCCGAAATAATGCCTGATTAGCTCAGTCGGTAGAGCACTCGGCTGTTAACCGATAGGTCGTAGGTTCGAGTCCTACATCAGGCGCCATTTGAAATTTAATCTAGTTTATACTAGATTTTTTTCTTGTCTTATTTTATATTTAGTGTTATGATTATACTAGGAGAAAAAAGAATATGATAGGGAAAATAGTAAGTATTAAAAATGGAATAGTTTATGTTAATTTATCAATTAATATATATCAAACAGATAATTTAATTGGTAGAAATGTTACTTTTGGCAATCGATATATTGGTGAAATTGCTAGTATGAGTGCTAGTGTAATGGAAGTTAATTTAATTGGTGAAATAGTTGATAATAGATTTATTCCTGGTAACTTACTAATGCCACCATTTGGGAGCGATTGTAGATTAACTACTAAAGAGGAAATAGATATTATATTTGGTGTTAGTGCTACGGCTGATTTAATTAGAGTTGGAAAGTCTTATATTTATAATGATTATCCTGTATGCTTAAATATTGGCAGTTTCTTTGCAAATCATTTTGCTATCTTAGGTAATAGTGGTTCTGGTAAAAGTTATTTTGTATCAAGACTTTTGCAAGGAATTTTTTATGATGCAAGAAGGCTTCCTATCAATACAAATATCTTCTTGTTTGATGCTTTTGGTGAATATCAACAAGCATTTAATAACATAAATCAAGTTAATCCTAATTTAAATTATCGCGTATTTACAACAAATTTAAATGATAGTAATTATGAAAAATTATTTATTCCATTTTGGTTTTTGTCTGTTGATGATTTATGTTTGTTATTAGATGTAGATGATTTAAGACAAATTCCTATTGTTGAGAAGGCATTAAAATTGGTAGCATATTTTTGCGGTGATGAAGAAGATACACTTACTCAAAAAAATGATATAGTGGCCCGTAGTATACTTGATGTAATTTTTTCTGGTGTTAATCATAACGAGGTTAGAAATAAAATAATTACAATTTTAAGTAAATTTAGTACAAATGAAATCAATTTAGATGTTAATTTAACTAAGGGTGGATGGACCAGAAATATTAGGCAATGTATTTCAATTGATGAAACTGGGAAATTTGCTGATATTGAAATAGTTGTTTCATATTTGGAACAATTTTGTCAAAATGAATTTGAATTATCATTTCCTGATGGATCTTATATGTATTCAATAAAAGATTTTTATAAATCATTAGAATTTGCTTTAATTAGTGAAGGCGTTTTTAGTAGTAATAAAGTATTTGATTATGCCAATGTTTTAAAGGTAAGATTAAATTCTTTAATAAATAGTGATTATGTTAATTATTTTAATTGTGATGTATATATGAACAAAGATGATTATTTAAGAAATCTACTTTATAAAAATGAAAATATGAAGTGTCAAGTAATTAATTTTAATATAAGTCACGTTGATGATAGATTTGCTAAAGTTATTGTTAAAATATATTCAAAAATGTTATTTGATTTTGTAACTTTGCTTCCTAATAGGGCATCAATGCCATTTCATATAATTTTGGAAGAAGCACATAGATATGTTCAAAATGATATAGATACGAAAATACTTGGATATAATATTTTCGATAGAATTGCCAAAGAGGGAAGAAAATATGGTATTTTACTTGGGTTAATAAGTCAAAGACCATCAGAAATAAGTGAAACAACAATTAGTCAATGTTCTAATTTTGCGGTATTTAAGATGTTTCACAAGTTTGATCTTGAATTTGTTTATAATTCTGTTCCAGGTATTAGTGATAATACAATGGATAAAATTAAAACATTGACTCCTGGAAATTGTATGTTATTTGGTACAGCTTTTAAAATGCCTATACTTACATCAGTTGATAAACCTAATCCAACTCCTTATAGTGATTCTTGTGATATAGGTAAAACATGGTATCAAAATTAAGCACAAACTTTGTGCTTTTTTTCTTTTTCTATTTATTTTACTTTATATTTACTGTATTTTGTTGTATAATTTATGGTGGTGATGTGTATGTTATCAATTAAGAATTTATGTGTTAAGGTTGCAGAAAAGTCTGTTCTTAATGATTTTAATTTGGATATAAAAGATGGAAGTATTCATGTAATTATGGGGCCTAATGGTGTAGGTAAGTCTACTTTGTCAAGGGTTATAATGGGTGATAATAATTATATTGTAACAGCTGGTAAAATTATTTTTAATGATGAAGATATTACAAAACTATCTACGGATGTTAGAAGTAGACTTGGAATATTTTTGGCTATGCAAAATCCGCTTGAAATCGATGGTGTTAGTAATCAAGATTTTTTAAGAACAGCCATGTCAAGTCATTTAGGTCGTCAAGTTGGATTATATGAATTTATTAAACAATGTGAGGCTGCAAGTGATGAAGTTAAAATGGATAAAAATTTAATTCATAGATCACTTAATGTTGGGTTTTCTGGTGGTGAAAAGAAAAAAAATGAAGTTTTACAATTAAAATTATTGAAGCCATCATTTGTTATATTAGATGAACTTGATTCAGGATTAGATGTTGATAGTTTAAAAATAGTTGCAGAAAATATTAGACAATATAAAAAAGATAATCCAAATACTTCAATTTTAATTATTACACATTTATCAAATATATTAGAATATATTAAACCAGATTATGTTCATGTAATTAGTAATGGTAGAATAATTAAAACTGGTGATTATAGCCTTGCTAAAAAGATAGAAAAAGAAGGTTATAATGAATATATTGATAAGACAAATATTATTGTTAAGGATTAATTAGATGAATAAGATATTTATAGATAGAAAGATAACATGTGATAATGATAATGTTAAAATTGATGGCAATACAATTTGGATATTAAGCGATGGAAATTATGAAATAGAGTATTTAAATGATGGAGAATATTCATTAAAAATTATAACTAATAATAATGTTAATTTGCTTGTTAGTAGTTTTAATAATAATATTAAGACTGATATTAGATATATTGTTAATGATGGTAAATTAAATATTTATAAGTTTTATAATAATCATAATGTTGATGAAAAAGTTAATATTGATTTATGTAATGAACAAGCAACTGTTGAATATAAATTTGCAAATATATGTAAAGAAATTGAAAAATATGAGTTAAATATTAATCATATCGCTAGTAAAACATATAGTAATATTAATAATAAGACAGTAAGCTTAAAAAATAGTAAAGTTAGTTTTATAATTAATAGTAGTGTTTTAAAAGAAGCAACTGGTTCTATATTAAATCAAAATACAAGAATTGTGACTATGGATGATTGTGATACTTCGATTAGTCCTAATATGTTTACACCACTTGACAATGTTGAGGCAAAGCATGGATCTATTATTGGAACATTTAAAGATGAAGATATTTTTTATATTATGAGTAAAGGAATTAGTTATAATGATACGCTTAAATTAATGATTAAAGGATATCTTTTGTCAAACATTGATATTAAACATGAAATACGTAAAAGAATTATGGATGTTATAGATGAGTATTGGGGGTGATATATATGAATAGAGAAGATTTTACTATCCTTAAAGATAGTAATTTAGTATATTTTGATAATGGGGCAACAACACTTAAACCTGATGTTGTTCGAGATGCTATTACAAAATATTATAATGAGTATACAGCAAATATTCATAGAGGTGACTATACTAATAGTTTAAAAGTTAGTCATTTATATGACGATGCTAGAGAACTCGTTAGAAATTTTATTAATGCTAAATATGCAAGTGAAATTATTTTTACAGCTGGAACTACTGCTTCTTTAAATGACATTGTATTTGGATATTTTAAGCATCATTTAAGTAAAGGTGATGAAGTATTAATTACTGAAGTAGAACATGCTTCAAATGTTTTACCTTGGTTTATTCTTCAAAAAGAAATGGGAATTGTTGTGAAGTATATTCCACTTGATGAAAAAAATGAAGTAACTATTGATAATTTAAAAAAGACAATTACTGATAAAACGAAAGTAGTATCAATTGCTCATATTACAAATGTTATTGGAGATATTAGGCCAATTAAGGAGATTGCTAAATTGTGTCATGATAATAATATGTTATTAGTAGTGGATGCTGCACAAAGTGCTGCACATGAGATAATAGATGTAATAGATATGGATATTGATTTTTTAGCTTTTTCTGGTCATAAAATGTATGGACCTACGGGTATTGGTGTATTATATGGTAAATTTGATCTGCTTAAAGAATTAGTTCCACTTGAATATGGTGGTGGTATGAATGCTATCTTTAAAAAAGATGGATATATTGAACTAAAGGATTTACCAGAAAGATTAGAAGCAGGGACACCAAATATTGAAGGAGTATTAGGGCTTAGTGAGGCAATTAAATATATAAATAAAATTAGTCTTGAAAAAATTAAAAAATATGAACATGAATTAAGAAGATACTTAAGAGATGAACTTAATAAATTAGATTTTATAACAGTATATAATAAAGAAAATGATTCATCAATTATTGCTTTTAATATTGATGGTGTGTTTAGTCAAGATGCTGCGATATATTTGGATAAATATAAAATATGTGCAAGGGCTGGTAATCATTGTGCTAAAATGACAAAAGATATATTTAATGTTGCTAATACCGTTAGAATAAGTTTAAGTTTTTATAATACACGAGATGAAATAGATTTACTTATTAATGTTTTAAAGAATAGTAAAAATATTTGGGAGGAAATACTATAATGGATAATGATATGAAACGTAGTATTATACTAGATAATTATAGTAATGCTAGAAACAGAGGTATTCCAGATAATCAAGAAGATTATATGGTAATTAATAGTAATAATCAAAGCTGTATTGATAATATTAATATATATTTAAAACTTAAAGATAATAAAATAGAAGATATAAAGTTTGATGGTGAAGCTTGTGTTATTTCTATATCATCGACATCAATTTTAAGTAGTATGTTAATTGGAAAAACTATGGATGAGGCTAAAAATATACTTGAAAATTATTTTAATATGATTGAAGAACATGACTATGATAAAGAACTTTTAGGTGAAGCTAATGTATATGAAGACATGTATAAGCAGCCTTCAAGAAAAACTTGCGCAACTTTATTTGCAAGAGGAATTGGAAAAATATTTATTGAAGAGAAATAGTATATACTATTTCTTTTTAATTAAAAAAATGTCTATTTAATGTTGTTCTTTTTTTTAATAATCCTAATATTTATTATTAGGAGGTAGTCATGAATAACATAGGATTATCAAATGAACAAGTTATAATAAATCGTAAAAGATATGGTAGTAATGTTTTTAGTAAGAAAAAGCAGGATACTTTTTTTAAATTGTTAATTGAAACATTTTCTGATCCAATAATTAAAATATTATTAATTGCTTTAGGCATTAAAACTATTTTTTTAATTAGAGATTTTGATTGGTATGAAACAGTAGGTATAGTACTTGCAATTATGGTGGCTTCATTAATTTCAAGTATTTCTGAATATGGATCTATGAGAGCATTTAATAAATTAACTGAAGAATCATCAAAAATTAACGTAAAAGTAAAAAGAGATGGAAAAATACTACAGATACCGATTAGTGATGTTGTTGTTGATGATTTAATAGTACTTGGAGCAGGTGATAAAATTCCTGCAGATGGAATAATAATTGATGGAAATATTTCAGTTGATGAATCAATGATTAATGGTGAAGCAAAAGAAGTTTACAAAGAAGTTGGTGGAAATGTACAAGTATTTATGGGAACTGTTGTATATTCTGGAAATGCAATTATGCTCGTTAGATGTGTTGGAGATAATACTTTTTATGGAAAATTAGCAAGTGAACTTCAAGAGGATGGTACTGAATCACCACTTAAGATAAGATTATCAAAACTTGCTAATGATATTAGTAAAATAGGTTATGTTTGTTCAATTTTGGTCGGTTTATCTTATTTAATATATATGGTTGTTATTAGTAACAATTTTAATATTGATTTAATATTTGCTACGCTTTCTAATACTAGATTAATGTTTAGCTATGTCCTTGATGCTCTAACTTTATGTGTTAGTATAATTGTTGTAACCGTACCAGATGGTTAGCGTAAATAATGATAAAAAGTAAAACAGATGCAATTAAAGACTGTTAGATTTATATCTAATAGTTTTTTTATGCTATAAAGGAGAGTTATATATGCCAATACAAAGAAAAAATAAGAATAAGAATTATACAATCGTAGATAATTACTTTATAGATGATATCAATTTAAAGCCAGCAGGAAAGGGAATGCTTTTATTTATGTTAAGAAAACCAGATGACTGGAGATTTAATTATAAGAATTTTGAAAAAGAATTAGGAATAGGAAAGAAAGCTATTAGAACATTAATTAAAAATTTAGAAGAACTAAAATATTTAAAAAGGGAAAGAGTAATAGGAGAGAATGGTCACTATAAATGGATTTATTATGTATATGAAGTACCTTATGATACGGATTTACCATATTCCGTAAAAGGATATATGCTTCATGGAAGTATCTTTGATGATGATATATATTAAAAATGAAATTAAGTAATACGGATATAACTAATAGATAGAATAGATAAAATTGATAAAATAGATAAAAGGGACTTGACGTAATAATTAAATTTGATATATATTTATATTGATTGGTATTTAGAAAACTTTCGAAGTTCTAAGTCGTCAAAACTCCACCAAATTTGATGGGGTTTTTATAATAAAATACTTGAATTTGTTTCTTAAATATGTTATATTTTATATCGATAGTGCCTAAGAAACTTTTGAAGCCTTAGGTCTTTTTTTATAATATGTTATTGTATATAAATAATGATATAGATTTATTTGCATCAAAAGTATTGTTAATTGCATCATTTTATTGTATGGTGATGCAATTAAAATGGCACTAAATAAATTATTAAAAGAAGATAAAATTGTAAAAATTTCTGGTGGAAGATACACAAAATATAAATGGAATATTTAAAAAAATCAAATGAAAAAGATATGTTTAATGATGAAAAAATATATTTTTTTGGTTATATAAAGAAAAAGATGTAATTATTAGCAAGCACTGAAAACTTCCTCCCACGAGGCATTTTTCACATATTATGGGTATCCCCAATCCCCTAATAGATTGTAATTACTTTTTTAAAACTTTTGTCTTATTATCAATTTTTTCTCTACTTAAATATAATAATTCATAAAAGGCAAGTTTATTTCCAGCACCAGTTATATAATTATTTATAATTAGCTCTTTTAATTCTTCAAGTGTAAATTTATCATAATTAATATATTCATATCTTCCTAAATTTTGTTCATTTGCTTTTACACAATTATACGCAATAACGATATTAACAGTTGAACTATCGATACTAATTTGAGTATAGTAACTATCTATTTTTTCAATGTATGAAGCAGTGTAACCTGTTTCTTCTAATAACTCTCTAGCACTAGCTTCAATAATACTTTCATTTTCTTCAACATAGCCAGAAGGAAACTCTAATGTAGTCATTTCATTTATTCTATTTTGTGAAACCAAAATATACTTATTATCGTTTGTAATTGCTATAATAATAACAGCTTGCTTACCTTTATTTTTAATTATTCTTTCTCTTGTCATTATTACATTATTAGGTAAAAGATATTCTTCTTCAATTAAATCTATAAATTTTCCTTTAAACAATGTTTTTGTCGATAGATATTTAGCTTTAGTATTTGAAAATAGATTACTTATTTTATTTTCTAATATTGTATTCATTCTTATTGTTCTCTTTTCTTTATTAATCTTTTAACTTTATCATAGACATCACTAGATATTTGAGTTTTTGCTAATTTATTATCTTCAAGATAATAATAACTATTATCTTTGTAGCAATATGTATTAGAATCTTCTTTTTTTAATAATTCTTCTAATTCTTTTATATCTTTTTTAGACATATCCTCAATGTTAATAATTGGTGTTTTGGGAAAAATTGCTTTTAAATCTATTTTGTGTCTTATTGGTACTATTTTATTATCTATTACTTGATAATTATATAGAGAGCTCATATCAATTATTAAACTAAATGGAATATCATGTATGTATTCTAAATATCCTTTTAGATACTCAATCCCGGTATATTGCTGTAGAATTACTAAATCATCTTCTGACTTATATTTTTTTATTGATTCTTCATCACCAACTATTTCAATTGCTATATTGTATAATTTTTTAAAGTATTCTACTGCATCTACATCATTTATATTATTTTCATGCATTATATAAGAATAATTATCAATATATTCTTTATTCGAACCAATTATTATTAATACTAAATTTTTATTATGTGGCTTATTAATTATACATTTCTTTAAATTTAATTTTTCTATTTCATCAACTAAGTCTATGTCTTCGCTGTTATTTTTTTCTAATATTTCAAAGAGAATTTTTATGATATTTTTTTCTGTATAATTTACAATATATTCATAGTCGCCACACCAAAAGCCACTTGGAGTTACATCCTCTTTGCCTATAAATGTTACCATTTTTTTGTTTTTTTCATTTAAACTATGCATATCATTTCTTCGGTTAAGATAACTATCATAAAAATTTTTACCACAAAGTATGCAAGTATCCTCATAATGATTCAATCCATAATAGTGATAATTAGTTATTCTGACTGAGTGATCACATTTAAAATTATGTTTCATAAACTTTTCAGCTGCTTGTTTTTCAGAAATAACATCTTTAATTTCTTTTTTAAGGATATCAAATTCATCTTTTAAAGCATCTATTTGTGGAAACCATTTATCTTCATCTAGTGGAACTAATTCACCATCATTTCGGTGTTCATATTCAAAATTTCTTATTCTTGTTCCAAAATATCGTTCACCATCACCATAGTATTTTTTTAAGGTATTTCTAGCATTAAGTACTTTTATTAAATCTTCTCTTTTCATTATTTTTTTCTCCTTATTTTTATATTTTCACTATATTGTAAATTATTAAGATAGGCTAGTATTGCTTCATTGGCACTTGTTTCATCACTACTACCTAAAACTATTTGATCTAGTTTACTATTATCTTCTTCATATTTATAATTACTGATTATATATTCTGCAGTACTTGGTAGACTTTCATGGTAGCTATAATTTTTTTTACATATCGGGCATTCGTGTGATAATGGGATTTCTACTAAAATACGATGTTGACAATTTACACCAATTTTGTCTGCTATAATTTGAATTTCTTCATCTATTTTTGCTTTTCTATCGTACTGTTTACAAAAATATTCATGAATTCTTTCAAGTGCTTTAATACTTTCTGAATAGTTAAATGAGTTCTCATAATTTTGAAGAAACTTCATTATTTGTTTTAATTCTTTTTTAATTTCTTTTTTCTCTTTTTTTAATTCATTAATTTGAATTATTTCTTTATTATTCATACTTTTTTTCCTTTCACTTGTATTATATTATGACTAATGGTATAATACAAATATATATTACTTATGTTATATATAAGTAATACTTATATTGAAGGAGTAAAAAAATGAATATAAATTTTGAATTATATAAAGTTTTTTATGAAGTAGCTAATGAGAAGAGTATATCTAAAGGTGCAGAGAAATTATCAATAAGTCAACCAGCTGTTACACAATCAATTAAAACATTAGAAGATGAGCTCGGTGGTAAATTATTTATAAGAACTCCAAAAGGGGTAATTTTAACTAATGAGGGTAGGGAATTGTTTGATTATATTAGGGAAGGCATGAATTACTTTGTTAATGGTACTAACAAATTTACTTCACTTAAAAACTTAGAAGAAGGGGTTATTAATATTGGTTCTACGACAACGATATCAGAACATTATTTAATGCCATATTTGAAAGAATTTCATAATAAATATCCAAATATTGATATAAATATTACTAATGATTTAACTGATAATTTAATTAAGAATTTAAGAAATGGAACACTAGATATTATTATAACTGCTATACCTAATCATGAAATAAAAGATATAGATTATAAAACTATTTCTAATTTAAATGATATTTTTGTTGGTAGTAGTAAATATAAAGATAAAAAGTTTAACAATATAAATGAGTTATTGAAAGAAGATATTTTACTTCAAAAAAATCCTTCTATAACTAGAAATAATTTTGATCAATTTTTAAAAGAAAATAATCTAGTATGTAATCCTAAAATGGAAGTCGTTAGTCATGGATTATTAACAGAACTTGCTGAAAATGGTTTTGGTATTGCTTTATTAACTAAAGAATTTATTAAAGATAAACTAAATAAATCATTATATGAAATAGATATTGATATAAAAATACCAAAAAGAAAACTAGGATACGCTATTAAAAAGAATAGTATTCCTAGCTTTACAGCAACTAAATTTATAGATATTTTATTGAATAAATAAATTATATGAATGTCATTTTTTCTAACTTCTTTTCCTCTAATATAATTTCTGCTATTAACATTTTAGCAAATCTTAATCCTAAAATATTATCAATGTTATATTTGTCCTTTTTCATCTCTTGATTTTTTAAAGTCCCATAACATTTGATATTTTTTAAATCAATTTTTATTACATCTTTTCCATTTTCTTCTAAAAAAATAAAATCTATACTAATTGGTACAACTTCAACTTCAGCATCAATCTTATATCCATAATGATAAGTTCGTTCATTTCTAAAACTTAAAGTTAAACCCATTAAACCACTAGATAATAATTTATACATTTTTAAAGGGTCATATAAAATCTTAGAATTTTTATAGTCTTTAAATCTGAGTGCTTGTGTTTTATATAAATCAATTGCCTTTTTATCACAGTCTTCTAATGATGAAGGGATGTCAAAAACATTTGGTGTTGGAGTTATTTTGGAATTATAGCATATTTCTTTTATACCATCATTTAATATAGTTCCTTCAAACTTTGGAGAGAAATCAAATAAAGCACCTTTTATTGATGTTAAAGAATTTGGCATTACTATAATTTTTCCAATCGACTCGATAACTACTTTTTCAGCATAATATCCATATGGATGGTAAATACCTTCTATCCTTTTTATTCCTTCTGGTAATATGTATAATACATCATCAGGTAGTGATATTTTTGAATCTTTAAGTAAACAATATTGGCTACCAAATTTTGCTTTAAATTTTTCATGAATTTTCCTCAAACATTCATAATAGAATGGTATTTGCTCATCTCCCATTACTTCTAGAATAGTATAAATTGGAATTCTATCATCAAATACAAACTGGCCTTTTATTTTAGCATTCTTTAATTCGGCAAAACTTGGATTAGTAGGTAATGTTTTTGTACTACATTCTCTATTTAATAATCTTATAAATTCATTTTTTGAATCAAGAGCAAGTAATAATCTAAGACCATCTATAGTATGGTTATATGTTTCGGCGCCATCATATTCAAATCTACCACTATCCCATTTAAAGAATGATGATAGTAGTTTAATAATATCTTTATCATTGCCTTCATATAGTTCTTTAATTACCGCATTTTTTCCTAATCGAATATCTTCCTTTTTTTTAAAAATAATTGATTCATATACTGATTGTTCAATCGGATTATCTTTTTCAAAAATAAAATTATTTATATGAAAGTCACTATCATAATTTTCAGTTATATCAAATGTTAATATTCTAAATTTGGCACTATATAATCTATACCAATCTTCATATTTAACAAGATTTCTACCAAATTTATGATAAACCTTATATTGTTCCTCTAATTCACTTAAATCATGTAATAATCTATTTTTAATAGTTTTAGCTTCACGATAATTTAAATCTGGTGTGTATTTAATATCATCGGTACAACTATTTAAATACCACATGCTTGGTTTATTAAGATATAAATATTCTTCCATTTTAGTTTCTAATAAAGCAATTATAGCCATTTGCTTATATATATTATTATCAGATAGTTCATTTTCAGAAAATATTTCATTAACATTCATAAGATATGATGCAAATTTAATGGTTTTATCTCTTCTTTTCTCTATAATACTAGGATACATTCTATTGTCACTAATACTTATATGAGTTAAGTAATTATCAATTTCTGTTTTTATAGATGTTTTTTGAGATATAAGGGTATATAGTGATATCTTTAAATTATCAATTTCAGTTTTTAAAGTATTTCTATTTCTGATTGGTACTTTTCTACTTTTTTCTAGTTCTAATAGAGCAATTAATCTAGCAATAGTTTCATTTTCTATTTTAATTATTGCTTCTAAATATAATTTGAGTTTAAGTAGTATTATCTTGTTATCTAGTAATTCTTGATTTTCATAAGTATAATAATCTTCTTTCATGACAATATTAAGAAGAAGATTTATATACATATCTTTTTTACTAATTAATTCATTACTTGAAATATCTTTAGTTACGATAGTTTTCTTTTGAGATAATATTTCTAAACATTCTTTTTTATATTCTTCTATTAGTTCTAAAGCTTCTTTATTATCTTTAAAATATTCTCTGCCTGGAATTTGAATTAAATCACCAATATTAATAATTCCTACTTGTTGTTCATTAAAGAAGAATGCTTTTAATTTGTCTATAAAACGCATGACAATCACCTCCCTCAGAATTTGACTTTATATTATAATATAATTGTTTTTAAAAGTAAAATAAAAACGACTTATCATTTAAGATAAATCGTGTTATTTTTCCTTTGATAATGTTTTTTGCTTATCTTTTTCTAAACTAATAAAATCTGATACAGCAATTAGCATTTCTTCTCTTGTTAAAGATGCACCATTTTTACCTATTTGTAGTGTAGCAAGATAAGTAATAAAATCTATAATATATTCATAGCCTTCATAATAATAAATATTGCATTTAAAATTATACTTTTTAATCATTTCTGAATCAATATTAAATACTTTTCTTAGATGAGAAAATGTTAATATTTGGCTATTCATATCAACAACTTCATTTTCACTTTTACTAGTTTCAATGCTACATATTGGCAATATTTCATAATATGGATATTGTTCCATATTGAAATAAAATGAATTGCTTTTTAACTTTTTATCTCTAACTAAATATAGACAATCATATTTCGAAAACTTACTAGTATAATAACCCATAACTGGAATATATAATTCTCCTTGCTTTGCAAGAACTAAGTAACTAATAGCATCAGCTAATATGCTAGGTACAAAAGAAGTACCTTTCATTATTGTATCCATTATTCTTTCTTTTTCTTGATTCAATTTTACTATTTCATCGTCGATTTCCTTAAGTCTATTTTTTTTAGTATTTAATGATTTTGTTAATTCATTTACTTTCATTTTTACCTCCATAGTAATCTGCTTTTGCGATTTTTCTTTTATTTCTTTTTAGTTTTTGTTTTGGTTTCTTCTAATGCTAAGAAATCATTTAATGCTTTATGCATTTCTTCACAGGTTAATCTTTTTCCATGGCGTTGAACCTGTAAATTAAATAAATAAATTATAAAATCTTGAACATAAGGATAATCAATGAAATCATAATGTGAAAATGATGTTGGCATTGAATGCTTTAATTCAAAATTATTTAACAAGAAACCGAAACTAATTGTTCTTTTATCGTTCTTTTCGTAGTCACAAAGGTTATAATCTTTAATAATCCACCTTGCATCATCATATTTATATTCGGTTACTTCGCCAACTAATCTTTGATATATTTCATATCCCAATCCTAATCCTAAAAATCTATCAATATTCTCACTTTTACTCATAATGAATTCAGTTATATTTCTATCAGTGGCTATCCCAATAAAAATGTCTTCAGAATACCTTGGTGGGTAACAACCACATTGCCTAATTTTTTTATAAATAATTGGCATGAATCGTTCCCTTTCTTTATAAGAAAGTAATTCTGATATTGAAAATATGATTTATTCATCAAAAATGGCACATTGATTTATAAAAATATATAAGCTGTATTCTTTAATATTGATAATTCGCAGTTTATTATTTAATTCTTTTTTTTCTTTTTTAAGATTATTAAATTCTTCTGTTAATTCTTTATCAAATTCCATTATTTATTTCTCCTTTTTAATTTGTATACAATGATTCTATTCTTTAAATTAATTATTTTTTTCTTTTTGTTAATATATATTTAGCGTTTTCATAACTTCTTTTAATTTTGATAGAGAATGGTGTAAACTTTTTTGATATGATTGCAACTGTCATTGTAAGGTTATCATATAATTTTTCTATTTGCTTACATTTTTCTATATAGTATTCTTCTGTATCACTGTTATTATCAATAGCTTCTTTAACTTCTTGCTCCATTAATGATATTGGATATTCAAAATATGAAGTAATTGGTGAATACAATTTATCATTTTTGCATTTTTCTATATCTTCTTTTAATAGATTCAATCCCATTTTGTATTGTTGTTTAAATGTAATATTGTTTTCCATGATTAAACTCTCCTTTGTTGACTATATATTATAATATAATTATTTTTAAAAGTAAAATAAAAATAGCGAATATGTAATATGATTGACAAAGTAAGTAAAAAATGCTACCATATACAACCAAGAAAGAGGGGAATATAATATGCCTGGTTATACATTTCCGGATCCAGCTCCACCTAATAAACAATTTAAAAATATTGATTTAGGACAAACGGAAGATAATTATATAAAATTAATTAATAAACTTAAAAATCTATTACCAATTGAATGTAGTAATAAACTTAAAGCTTTAGAAGAAGTTATATCATATGTTAGTTCATTACTATATGGTGATGATTTGCATCGCTTTGTGACATATAATAACTATAAAAAATATGTAATTACGGCTCTAGATGAATTGGTGTTGTATGTTCAAGAACATTCTTTAATGCAATATAGTCAGGAGTTAGCATTACTTAGAGATGAAATAAATGATTATTTATCAAAAAAAGAGCAATATTTAAAAGATATATCTGAATTAGAGAAACAAAAAGAGAAATTACAAAGTCAAGTCGATAGTTTAAAAGAAGAAAATCAATTATTGATAGATGAAAATACTAAAATTAAAGCAAGTGTTGATGAATATAGTACGAAAATGCGAAAATTTGGCAATGACAATCAAGTTATTTGGGAAAAAGTAAAAGATAATGATCCAATATATGCTATAACACCTAATACAATTCATGATTATATTAATGAATTAGAAAGAGCATATATGTTTAAACTAGGAGTAAGTGAACAGGAATGTAAAAGTGATTTTATGCTTAATTCATCTGGTTTATATGCACTTAAAAAATTACTTTCATCATTTAAAGATCACAATAATTATGATAAATCAATTAGTTATTGCATAAGAAAATGGGATTACTTAGGAATTGATAGTTCTTGTGGAATTACTTTAGGAAATATAATGAGTAATATTAAATTACCAAAGATTGTAGAACGTACTTCCACTTTACCAATTGTAAATTTGACTAATGATGTTGGAGATTTAAATAGTGTGTTAAGAGAATTACATTATCAAAGAGTAGCTTTTGAGGCATTAGCAAAGCAAAGAATCGCGGAAGCACAACTTTATTCGTTGCTTATGGCACTTAAACAAATCGCTCCTGATGGCTATGATTTTACTCAATTTGCAGAAATTATGGATGCATATCCAATTAAACCATTATTAGAAGATGATGGTCAAAGTTTTACTAAAAAGCGTTAAATATTAATAACTGGAAAGAATATTTTTTCTTTCCTTTTTTAGTAGATTATGACTACAATAATCAAAAACGATTTATCATTTAAGATAAATCGTTTTTATTTACTTTTAATACTTGAACTTTTTTCTAATAAATTGCCAAAATTCACAGATAAGATTTCTTCAGCTTTTTGATGCAATTCTGGATATATTTCTCCTAATGTTTTAGTTAGCATAATTTGATATTTTTTCTTTTCATTTAAATCTGTATTATTAACAATAATGGCAAATTCTCTTAAAGTAAAATATGAATCTAATGATACCCCCATTTTATCAAATCCATTTTTTAAAAATTCAATATTTTGTGGATCTCTTTTGCCATTTTCAATGGAATTTATGTATGGAGAAGTACAACCAAACATTTTAGCTACATCAATTGTCTTTAAATCTTTGACTATGCGGATCATTCTAAATGGATTAATACTTTTATCAAAGTGAGTAGTTTTATCTATAAATTCATGATTATTGCTTTCTGATTGAGATGTGTTTTTTAATAACTCTTTAAGAGCTTTTTCCTTTTCATCATCACTTAGTGTATTATTTTCTAATAATAGTTTTGCTTTTTCTAATATTTCTTTCATAATACAACAATTCCTCTCTATAATATCTTATAATAAATAGTTAATTATCGAATATAGTGTATCATAATTTAAATTTCAAGCCAATTAGTGTATATAGTTATGTAACAATTACTTTAGTTTTCTTGTTTTTGAAAAACCAACTTCAACAATATCTTTTTTTATTGTATTTCCTTCTAAATGATATCCATCAGGTACAAGGTATCCATGTTCATTATGATATCCATTTTGGATAACATAAAATAAATTATTGTCATAATCGTATTGTTCTAAATGAT
>ERZ842401.1134-NODE-1134-length-38946-cov-14.315523_pt1 | contig 38946 bp, 45 predicted proteins | sample MGYA00521270_ERZ842401 | MGnify/ENA primary metagenome ERZ842401 (study PRJEB31892, sample SAMEA3878208) | bioreactor metagenome | biome: Moose rumen | place: Sweden | collected 2011-10 | study: EMG produced TPA metagenomics assembly of the PRJEB12797 data set...
GCTTCCGCTCGTTTCTGCCATTGCACTGTGAAAACTCGACTTTCGCCCTCATAAAAACATTCCAGGACAGGCTATGCGTCGAACTCGCCTGTCAATATGCGAACGACCATGTGGGCCTGATGAGCGGCGCACACCATGACACGGCTCAGGACAAGCCCGATTCCGTCGTTTACGTCGCTGCGACCGTCGCCGCACATGAAGAATCTCCTTGAGACGCGCCTGGTCTCGATCAAGTTCGCGCTTTCGAATCCGGCCATTCCAGACGCGGCGACAAGGAATTTTTCAGGCATCTTCTCAAGAACGGCGTTCACGAGCATAGCCTTCTCCTCCGCCCTGTCGAACGCTTCGCAGACGACGCAGGCATCGCCGGCAATCTGGACGACATTCTCCCCGGTGATTCTCTCCGCATGGCACTCAAGCTCCACATAAGGCGCAATCTCCCTCAAGTTCTCCGCCAGCGCGAAAGCCTTCAATTCCCCAAGCTGGCGAGCCTTGTACTGCTGCCTGTTCAAGTTCGTAATCTCAACCCTGTCGAAATCGGACAAAATCAGCTTCTTCACGCCTGCGCGGGCAAGGCATATCGCGATGTTCGAGCCAAGCCCCCCAAGACCGAAAACAGCGACTGTCGCATTGGAAAGGATTTTTTGGACATCTTCGCCCTGTTTTGCCGCAAGGGCCTTCGTCCACTCCTCTTTTGACGGAACCATATCAGCCTCCCCCGACGAAACTCACGACTTCCACACTGTCGCCGTCCTTGAGCACAGTGGAAGCATAGGCGGACTTCGGAACGATGTCGAAGTTGACTTCGACGGCGATTCTGTTCCTGTCGTAATCCGTGCCGGAAAGGTACTCCGAAAGAGTCTTCCCTGCGACATCGAATTCGACGCCATTGACTTTTACCATAAGGAACTCCAAAAATTTCGGGAGAGCTTTAAAAAAAGAAAGCCACCTGTTTTGGAAAAAAGGCAGCGAAAAGCGAAAAATAAGATTCCCTACGTTGGCATTATCCAAATCAGGTTATGGGTCAAGGCAAACAGCCTACTCTCAGCCCGCTCAATCGCAAGCTCCCCGTAAAGTTGGGACAATTCTATTGACTTTGAGGAAATCTAGCAAGCCCCGACATTCCATCAAGCGCGAACTTTCCACACGACACCCAATCGGATATAATCTTCCTGCATACGATATGCATAATTGGAGGAATTCGTGAAAAATCCAAGTCGAAGTTTGAGCGCGAAGATAATAGCGGCCGTCTTCATGGGAACGGCAATATCGAACATCGTAATCGGAGCGGTCGTCAGCAGAGGCTCGTCCAAGGCGCTGCAGGAAATGATGTACGAGGACATGCAGCACTCGGTGAACGCAGTGGCGAAGGAGATGGACCTGCACAACGAGCGCGAAATGCGGATGCTTGAGACGCTAGCGAACGTTCCGCAGATAAAGGACCCGGACGTCCCCCTGTTCGAGAAATACAAGATAGTGCGCGGAACCACGCTGATAGACGAAGACTACCTTGGCCTGTCAATACTCGACATGGACGGCAACGTCATACTGAACGACGAGGGCGAGACGAGGAACCTTTCGGGGGAGAAGTACTTCAAGGACGCGGCGAAGGGCAACATGTGCATAACGGACCCCCACAAGGACGCTCACACGGGCGAAGTCGTCATGTTCTATTCGATTCCTGTCAGAGACGTCTCCGGCAACGTGATAAACGTAGTTGTGTGCGCCGTGAACGGATTCAAGCTCAGCAACCTTTGCATGGAACATCCGATAGCGAACGACAGGAAACCGTATGTGATAAGCGCGGAGACGAAGATAACGCTGGCGAACGAAGACCACGAGAAAGTCGGAGTCGAGGACATTGCCGAAATAGAGAGGAAGAACAAGGGAACGACTCTCGGAGACCACCTCTCGGCGATGCTTTCCGGGGAACCTGGCCACGACATCTACAAGGACGGAGGCAAGATGTGGATGTCTGCATGGGAGAGAATCCCGAACACGGACTGGATAGCGGCGTGCTCAGTTCCGTTCTCCGATTTTCAGGCAAGGCTCTCAGACCTGACGAAGTGGATTTTCATAGCGTTCGTAATGATGACGGCGCTCTCGCTGGCTGTCGTGGGACTCGTCATAGCGTACTCCACCCGACCACTCATGAAACTAAAGAAAGCGATAAAGCAGATTTCCTCGCAGGACGCGGATCTGACGAGCAGGCTCGAAGTGACTTCGAGGGACGAAGTGGGCGATGTCGTTTCAGGATTCAACGGATTCACGGAGAAGCTCCACGAACTGATAAAGCGCATAAAGGACTCCAAGAGCGGACTCAGCGAGGCAGGCGCGCAGATGAGCGACGCGACGCAGGACACGGCGGCGGCCATAACGGAAATCATAGCGAACATAGAGAGCGTCAACTCCCAGATAGAGAACCAGTCGGCGAGCGTGCACGAGACGGTGGGCGCGGTGAACGAGATTGCGTCCAACATAAGCTCGCTTGAGCGGATGATAGAGAACCAGTCGGCGGGCGTGAGCCAGGCTTCGGCAGCGGTCGAGCAGATGATAGGCAACATAGCGAGCGTGAACCAGTCGGTCTCCAAGATGGCCGGCTCGTTCGAGGAACTTGAGCGCGACGCGGAGACAGGCTCCTCGAAGCAGCAGGACGTGAACTCGCGAATCGAGCAGATAAAGGCGGAATCGGAGATGCTGCAGGACGCGAACGCAGCGATTTCGGCGATAGCGGAGCAGACGAACCTCCTGGCGATGAACGCGGCGATAGAAGCGGCGCACGCGGGAGAGGCTGGAAAGGGATTCAGCGTAGTCGCCGACGAAATCAGGAAACTTTCGGAGACATCGGGAGAGCAGTCAAAGACGATTGGTGTCCAGCTTGAGAAGATACGCGCATCGATAGAGGATGTCGTCTCGGCGTCTGCAGAATCGAGAGAGGCGTTCGGAGCCGTCACGCAGAAGATACAGGAGACCGACGAACTGGTGAAGCAGATAAAGAGCGCGATGGAAGAGCAGCAGGAAGGAAGCCGCCAAATCGGCGACGCGCTCCACACGATGAACGACAGCACATCGGAGGTCAGGACAGCGTCGGCGGAAATGGCGGAAGGCAACAAGCAGATTCTGGCGGAAGTGCGGAACCTGCAGAACGCCACCGACATGATGAAGGACAGCATAACCGAAATGTCGACAGGCGCGAGGAAAATCAACGAGACGGGAGCCGCGCTATCGGAAATTTCAGGAATAATGGAGAATTCCATAAGCAGAATCGGGGACGAGATAGACCTTTTCAAGGTGTGACGCGAAAGACAGAGCGAGGAGGCAAAAATGAAGGAGATAAAAAACGCGAGCGTTGTCGGAATGGGAGCCTTGGGGCTTTTGTACGGGAACCTGATTCAGGAGAACGTCGGAAGGGATGCCGTGGATTTCGTGATGGACGCCGGGCGTGCCGAAAAGTACAGAAAAGCCGAGTTCATGATAAACGGGGAAAGGAAGGACTTCCGGCTCACGAAAACAGAGGACGCGGAGGAAAGGGATTTGGTCATCGTGGCAGTGAAGTCGACAGGACTTGAAAGCGCGATGGAGTCAATCAGCAAATGCGTCGGAAAGGACACGGTGATAATCTCCGTCCTGAACGGAATATCGAGCGAGGAAATCCTTTCGGAGAGGTTCGGAAAAGAGAAAATCGTCTATTCGGTAGCCCAGGGAATGGACGCGATGAGAAGCGGCCAGAGCGTGAGGTACACGAAGGAAGGAGAGCTCAGAATCGGAGTCGCGAACGGTGGGGACGAAGAGAACCTGAAGGCGCTTGAGATATTCTTCGACAAGGCGAAAATCCACTACACGGAAGAAAAGGACATTCTCAAGCGGATGTGGAACAAATTCATGCTCAACGTCGGAATCAACCAGACCTGCATGGCGTTCGGCGCATCCTACTCGGAAGTGCTCGGCTCCGAGAAACTCACGGGTGTCTTCATGGGCGCGATGAAGGAAGTGATGGACATCGCAAAAAAGAAGGAAATCTCTCTTTCCGAGAAAGACATGGAAGATTGGATTTCAATCATAAAGACGTTCGACCCGAACGGAACACCATCGATGGGACAGGACAGGCTCGCAAAGCGAAAAAGCGAAGTGGAGCTGTTCTCCGGCACCGTCATCCGGCTCGGAAAGGAAACAGGCACCCCGGTTCCGACGAACCAGATGCTCTACGAAAGAATCATGAAAATCGAATCGGAATACCAGGACCCCGGCAAGATGACATTCTCGTTCCCGACAACCGCATACGCACTTGCGGGAGCGCCCCTGCCCCCCTTCCTCAAAAAATAGCGGAGGACTGGGAGGTCACCCCCTGATAGCGGCCTCCACACTGTCGAGGACGGCCTCGTCCGCAGGAAGCCACTTCACGCTGCGTAAATTTTCCGCCGAAAGCCACGCCGCGCTCTCGTGCTCCAGAAGCTCAAGCTTTCCGCTCACGACCTCGCAGGAAAAACACCGCATTGAAAGGTGGAACGATGGATAGTCGTACTCGATAGTCCCGACGCTCTCCCCAACGCGGATTTCCGTGGCAAGCTCCTCGCGTATTTCGCGGACAAGGGCATCTTGAGGCGTTTCGCCCGCTTCGATTTTTCCGCCGGGGAATTCCCACCAGCCCTTCCATTCGCCATAACCGCGCTGGGTGGCGAAAATTTCCTTTTTTCCAGTCTGCTGGTTTTCGCGGAGGATTACCGCCGCAACCACGCTCACAGTCTTCATTCATTTGCCTCCGGTTCCGATTATAGCACGGCAGGACGGCAGAAGAAACGAGACTGCACTTTACACGCCCCTCCGTTACGGTTATAGTCTCAGTTATAATCAAAATTCAATTCAACAAGGAGGCCGACAATGAAAAACACTACTTCAACAACTTCGACAATCAAAAACGAGGAATTCTTGTCGGCGCGCATCTAGGGCAGCTCCGCCTTTTTTTCACGGACAGCTCAAATTTTTTCTCGCCGACGGATTCCAAAATCTCTTCAATAAAAAGCAAAAGGATTTTTATGGGAATCATCATCAATGGGAAAAATGCGTCCGCTGTCGTCTACAGCGACACAATCGAAGACTACGCTTTCACGCAGATAAGGAACATCTGCGACAACGAGGCCGCTAAAGGCTCCATAATCAGGGTGATGCCGGACGTGCATCCGGGCTTCGTCGCACCGATAGGGCTTTCCATGACGGTCGGAAACAGGATTCTTCCGAACCTCGTGGGAATCGACATCGGCTGCGGAATGACGGTCGCGAAAATCAAAAAGCACAGGGGCATGGAATTCAAGCAGCTCGACTCGGTAATCAACAATCGCATTCCGTCGGGCTTCCAGTCAAGGAAAATTCCACACCGATTCAGTTCACAATTCGACTTCGAAAGCATCGCCTGCCGCCGCCATCTGCAAAAAGAGGCGGTGGAACTTGGGCTCGGCACGCTCGGCTCAGGAAACCACTTCATCGAAATCGACAAAGACGACGACAAGGAATTCTACATCGTCGTACATTCGGGGAGCAGGCGGCTCGGAAAGGAAATCACGGACTTCTATCTGGACACCGAGCGGAAGGAGCTGAGGAAGCGGAACATCGAAGTTCCGTACGAGCTGACGTACATCGAAGGCTCTCTCATGGAGGACTACCTGCACGACATTCGGCTCGCCCAGGAGTTCGCCGCACTCAACAGGCTCGCAATGATAGACGAAATCGCAAAGGGCATGGGTTGGAAGACGGAAACGCCGTACAGCTGCGTCCACAACTACATCGACTTTTCGAACGAGGAGTCGCCCGCTCCAATCCTCAGGAAGGGAGCAACGAGCGCGAAAAAGGGAGAGAGCGTCGTAATTCCAATCAACATGAGGGACGGCGTGATTCTCGGAAGCGGAAAGGGAAACAGGGAATGGAACTACTCCGCTCCGCACGGTTCAGGGCGCGTGATGAAGAGGGAGGACGTGAGGAAGAACTTCACGGTAAGCTCGTTCAAGGCGCAGATGAAGGGAATCTACTGTTCCTGCATCTCGCAGGGGACGCTCGACGAAGCTCCGTTCGCGTACAGGACGCTCGAGGACATAAGAAAGGCCGTGGAGGAGACCGTCACTGTGGAGAAAATCATCAAGCCGGTCTACAACTTCAAGGCGGGAGGCGAAGAATGAGATGCCAGATAAGCAGCGGACAAGGCCCATGCGAATGCGAGATTGCGGTGGGGCTTTTGTTCGAGTCGCTCAAGAAAGAGAACGCGGATTCTTCCTTCAAAATAATCTCGAAAAGCGGATGCAATCACTGTTCGGGATTCTCGTCAATCGTGTTCGACACGGACGCGGATTTATCGTTTCTGCAGGGGACTGTCGAATGGAAGAGCCGAAGCCCTCTGAGACCTTCGCACAAGCGGAAAAACTGGTTCGTCGACTTTTCCGTCCTACGCGGTAGGGAGGATGTCAAAAAGGACGGAAAAATCTCCTGGCAGTTCTTCCGCTCTGGCGGGAACGGAGGGCAGAACGTGAACAAAGTCGAGACAGGCGTGCGCCTCGTCCACGAAGAAAGCGGAACCGTCGTGACCTGCACGGAGGAAAGGAGCCAGGCGCAGAACAGGCGGAAAGCCCTCGAAAAGCTTGGGAGAATCCTCGAAGCGGAAGACGAGCGCAGGGTGCGGGAGCAGCGGGGAGACGCATGGCTGGCAGGGAAACGGCTCGTCCGCGGAAACCCCGTCCGCGTCTACGAAGGGGAGGACTTCAAGCTGAGGAAATAGAGTTTCGCCTGTCATTTTTTTGAAAAAGCGCACGATATCGCTCCGTGGGGACAGGCGGCTTTGCAGTCTCCGCATCGGATGCAGTCGGCGCTGTTCGGCATTTCATAAACCGGGATGTCGAGTTTGCAGGCTTTTTGGCAGACTCCGCATCCCGTGCATTTTTTTGAATCGATTTTGAAGCGGTAGAACGAAATTTTGTTGAACATTCCGTAAACGGCTCCGAGCGGACACACATACCGGCAGAAAGGGCGGTATATTATAATAGAAGAAAAAAGAGTGGCGAGAAGGATTGCGATTTTCCATCTGAACAGGAACCCGGCCGCCCCCCGCATCGCGCTGTTCAAGAGCACGAGGGGAACGCCGCCTTCCAGCGTCCCGACCGGGCAGACGAATTTGCAGAACCACGGCTCGCCAAGCCCTGTGAAGTCGGCGACGAAAGCCGGCAGGAGCAGGACGAAAACGCCGAGGAAAACGAAGCGCAAATAGCGGAGGAATTTCTCTCCGGGAAGCTTGCGAATTTTCCTGACGAACGGGATTTTGAAGAGCAAATCCTGCACGAGGCCGAACGGACACAAAAAGCCGCAGACGAACCTGCCGAGAAAAGTCCCGAATACGACGAGGAGACCGACCACATACATCGAAACGCTGTACTGTCGTGCGTTCAGAGTCGCCTGCAAGGAGCCTATCGGGCAGGCCGCGAGCGCGCCAGGACATGAATAGCAGTTCATTCCGGGAACGCAGAAGGCCTTTGAAGAGCCGTCGAAGATGTGCCCTTGTGCGAAGCCCTTGGCATAGCCGTTCGAGAGGGCCGCGAAAAACGCCTGGACGACGAGTCGGATTTTTGAATGAGTCTTCAACTTTTTTCCCATGCCGCTCACCTCAACCGATTCCGATGCATTCCATGCAGATTCGCGTGGCTTTTCCGAGGACGACCATGACCTCTCCACGGAATATTCCGAGGACCACAAGGACGGCTCCAACGGCAAGCGACACGAGCGGCTTCCAATTATCTTTCAACATATCCTTCAACTTTTCCTTCAAGAGCATGGTTCTACTTCTGCTTTGAAAGGAGGCTGTCGATTATCTTCTGCCAGTCTTTCTGGCTTCTCGCTCCAAGATACATCTGTCCGACGATTTTTCCGTCTTTGCCGACGAAAATTGTCGCGGGAACCGCCTGAATGTTTCTGAGAACACCGTCCAGCATATCCTTCGTTGGGACGACGTGCGTGTAGTCGGCGCCCGTCTGCTTGATTATCGCGTCCCCGTCGGCTTTCATGTACGGAACGACGTTCCCCTCCTCGTCCACGATGTCGATTGGGATTCCGACGACTTCCACGCCCTTGGACTTGTTCGCGCTGTTGAGCTTCGCGAGGTCTGGCATTTCCCGGATGCACGGAGGGCAGAACGTTCCCCAGATGTTCACCATCGTGAGTTTGTTCTTGGCGAAAATGTCGCTTGTGACGGCGTTCCCCGCCATGTCCTTGGAACTGAACGACACCTTGTCTCCTGCCTTCTGGGCGAAAGTCGCGGCCGCAAGGGCGATGACTGTGACGATTGCGAAAAGTTTCTTCATTTTTTTACTCCTTGGAAAAATAATCAACACTTGACTGAATCTTAACAGACGCTTGACCGGCGGACTTGAAAAAACGATTAGCGGAACATGAGCGTTCTTTCAAATTCACAAGCTTCTCTCAATTTTAGCACACTCAGGAAAAAACTTATGTGATTTTGTCACGGAAACAATTTTGTCGCAGCCCATGCCGTGCGGTCGATACAGGTTCAACATAATCAAATTCAACAGAATAAAAGGGCGAAAGTCGAGTTTTCACAGTGCAATGGCAGAAACGAGCGGAAGCGGGGTTCCGTCAACAAAAACACTCAGCCACCGCGGAGCGGTACTGCCGTTTTTGTTGACGGGTTCCCGCTGGGAGCTTTTTTCTGCAACTACGGTATGCATAAACTCGACATTCGACCTAAAAGTCATCCATGCCACGGAAAGGGCGAGATTAACCAAAGACAGAATCGGAAAGATTGTTTCATCTCCAGAAATCTTCAACCATAAATCTGAAAATTTCTTTCGCTTTTTCTGCGATGTCCTTGTTGCAGTCGTACATCGCTTCCTCGCAGACGGTTTTGTCCAAAATGCCGTTTTCTGCCATTCTGTCAAAAATATCTTTTCTGCACAGAGAGCATTTGTTTTTTTGATAAAGCCTGTTCAAAATTTTCTTATAGAAGTCCAAATCATTTTTGAGATTTTCATTGTCAATCAAAAATTGAAGAATATCATGGCAGCTATAAACATCAAGGCAGTCTATTTTATCCAGCAAAATTCCATTTTCATTTTTATCATAAAAAATACAAAGAGCTTTTATATACAATTCCTGCACATCGGAATTGCGAAAATCCAAATCAAAAACCAATTCCTTGACTTCGCTTTTTCCCAAAAGGAGCATCGCCTGAAAAATCTTGATTTTGAAATCTTGATTTTCAACTTTCAGATATTCGCTTTTGAGGATTTCGTAGTCAACGGGAATTTTTACTTCATCGAATGCTGAAATGAGCCTGTATTTTATTTCCTCATTTTCAGATTGGAAAGCGTATTCTGCGATTTTCCTCATCTCATCTTCATCAGCTTTTTTGAGCCAGGAATGAATCAGATAATACCATTTGTTTTTCTTGTAAAAGTTTTCGATTATTTCTTCGGCAGATTTTCTTTTATAAGGCTTGAAAGCGCGGTTTTCCTCAATGTTCTGCAGATAAAGCTTTATATGATTGTCATCGCTTTTCTGCAAAAAAGAGCGGACTTCTTCTTTGTTGTGAAAATCGCTGAAAAAAACATCATAACAAGCCAAATTGTGATTCGGATTTTTTTCAAGGAGTTTTCCAAGTTCCCGCGCGACAAATTCGGCCGCTTCAAGTCCTTCTTTTTCCACAAAATCGTAAATCGTATACAAATCGTCTTTTTCGTTTTCAATGTACCAGCGGATTTTGTCGAAGATGATTTTTTTGGAAACGAGTTTTTCCTGCGCCAAGATGCACACAAAACTGAAAGTCTGCTGCTCGCCCCAATCGGTGCCGGCCATTTTTTCAAAAAAATGCAGAACTTTTTTGAAGACCGCTTCTTTGTTGTGATAGTTTTTCACTATCGAGTACATATACTCAGCCCGCAGCCCTTCGCATTGCGGGTCGTAGGCCTTGCAGTTCAGAATGTTGTCCACGATGATTGAATCAACTTCTGGCGAGGCTTTTATTATTTCGTTTTTTATCAATAGATAGGGAATTCCTGTTCCTTTCTCCAATTCTGCTTCAAATATGTTTATCATCTTTTGTTCCAGCATGGGTGCGCCTTGAAAATTTGTTTTGCAAGCGAACTTTATCAGGCGGAGACATCATACACCTGGATTCGTATTCCCACAAAGCGTCCGCAATTGGCGGCATTTCATTTATCGTTGGATGCAATTTCTTGAATTCATAAAGACTTAAAGCATCTTTATAGATAAAAAATATTTCCAAACAGCAGGTTAAAAAAACAAAAATTATTATTCCCATATTTTTCCTCACAAATCCTTCATATAAAGCACTTCGTCTTCCACAAGCTTTCCCATAACTGTTTTTGTAAAGGCTTTTGCAAACTTCATTCCGTTGCGTTCTGCCACATGTCGGCTCGGAAGATTGTCAGACTTCATATAAGAAATTATTTTTTTTATGCCGCGCGCTTTTGCGAATTCTGCACAGGCCTTTGCAGCCTCTGTTGCATATCCCTTGCCTCGAAACTCTTTGCGCAAGTGATAGCCGACTTCAGGGAAAAACTCAGATTCCACTTGCTGCATGGTAATTCCGCAGTCGCCAATCATTTCGTTGCTTTCTTTTAGGCAGACTGCCCAAAGTCCAAATCCGTATTTCTGATAATTATCAAGATTCCACTTAATCCAGTTTTCAACTTCCTTACGCGAAAAAGGATGCGGATAAAAACGCATAGATTCCGGGTCGCTCAAAACAAGCGACAGCGCATCAACATCTTCAAGCGTCATCTCGCGTAAAAATAGTCGTTCAGTTTTTAATATCATTTTACGCTCCAAAACTCTGATTTTTTATTTTCAAACCGTCAGTTCAATAATCTCCGAAATTACTTTTCAAAAATCGAGATGTTGAAGCGAGTTCAGCGTGACGTGCTGAATTCCATTTTGATTTTTGTTTCTGCCGAAATTTCGATTTTGTGATGAAAGAAAAACCAGTTTTGATAATCCACAAGATTTCCGGAAATTGTGATTTTCTTTCCCAACGGAGAAAACAAAAAAATGAAGCCCAAAAGAAAATCCCACGCAAGAAAAATTGAAGAAAAATGTTCTCTCAGAAGCAAAAAAAATGCTACAAGAAAAAATATTCCGATGAGGACATAAAAAATATTCGTGAAGCTTTTTACTTTTGGCCGTATGATGGTTTTGTTTTGGGTCATTTTTCCACCGTTTTCAGCGTCCTTTTGATTTTCATGCTCATAAGCGGCAGCACGTTTTCTTTTACAAAATAAATCCATTCGTCATCGCCCGAAGCAAGAACGGCTTTGAGGTACGGAATGACTTTTTTGTCGTCAAAAATCATTTTGCCCAACGCTACCTTCGCCACTGGCCAGTTCATATCCATAGAACATTCCAAAAGACCCGCGTAAAGTTCAGGATTTGTCCGAAGCTCCAGCTCCGTGATTTTCTCGATTGCAGCAACGTCGAATTTGTCGCGGCACAGGATAAAATGGAAATTCGCGTTGTCGAGAAGCTTGTATTTTTTTAGTGGCTCGTCCGCATCCAAAAGCGGGCGGTTGATTTTGAGTGCGGTTTTGATTAAGCCAAGCAGCGCATTTTTGTCTTTCATGCCGCCCCGCACGATTTTCAAAAACGATTTTGAGCGCTCTTTGCCGAGCGGATTTGAATCGCCGGGAACTGAATAGCAGCCGAAGCCGTCGAACGAAATGCGCAAAAGATAAATCAGCCCGTCCTTTTTTGCAAAATCCACAAAAACGCTTCCGTCAAAAAGCGAAAAGCAAAAATCGCTCGGTCGGGATTCTGGCATTTTGTAGAGGCAAATCTCGCAGTTGTTAAAAAGCTCCTCAAAATCAGAATTCATCTTCGTCCAACATTGGCGCGACAACGGAAAAAGCTGCTGCTCGATTTTGGAGAGTTCTGCTTCAGAGCAAGTGTTCTGCAACGATTCAAAAATCCCAGATTGGACAAGGTTCTTTTTGTTTTCATCGTCTCCCGCCTCAAAAAGCAAATCTTCTATAAAATGAAGATATTTTTCAATCGGCTCGTTTTCTCTGATTTTCTGCGTTATGAATTGTGCAAAATCACCTGCGGTAAAGAAATCCGCCCAAGCAAAATCTCGTTTTTCAAAGTCGAATTCAGGAAAGTGTCCTGTAATTGAATCGTAAAGATTTTTCATTTTTCCGCTTCTTCCCGCAACCGATAGTTCGTGCTTCTTCCGCCGGCGGTCGGCTCTTTTTCGAGCACGCCTTTTTCTATCAAATCCGCGATGTCGCGAAGGGCGGTGTCAGAGGAACATTTTGCGATTTTTGCCCACTTTGATGAATTGAGAACACCGAACCAGTTTCCGTCGGTGAGTTTTTCGAGCATGAGAGTCTGACGCGGGTTGAGCTGAACACCGCAAAGCCTATTGCGGAACGAGTATTTTTTGAGGACATTTTCCGTCTCTATGCAGCTTTCATCAAGGGCTTTTTGCAGACACTCCAAAAACCAGACAAGCCACTCTGTAATGTCGGGCGAGCCGTGCTGGGTGCGTTCCAGAACATCGTAGTAATTTTTTTTGTCGAGCGAAATCTGATTCGACATGCTGTAAAAACGAAGATTCGTTCGGTCGCTCCGACAAAGCATCATGTCCGAAATCGTTCGCGCGATCCGGCCGTTTCCGTCTTCAAACGGGTGAAGCGTAACGAACCACAAATGAGCAATCGCCACGTTTACAAGCGAATCCCCTGATTTTGACTTCTCGTTGAGCCAGTTCAAGAAAACCTGCATTTCTTTTGGGATTTTTTCGGCAGCCGGGGCTTCATAATGAACTTTTTCCATTCCGATTGCGCCTGAAACAACCTGCATCGCTCCCGACCGATACTGCGCCACCTCGATTTTATTCATTCCGCTGTAGCCAGTCGGAAATAGGCAGGCGTGCCAGGCAAAAAGACGCTCTTTTGTAAGAGGATTTTGGTAATTCTGCGTGGCATCGAGCATCATTTCTACAACTGCATCAACATTTCTGTCCGTGTTGACTGCGATTTGCTTTTTAAGCCCCAAGCGGCGGGCAATTGAAGAGCGGACCTGTTCTTTATTGAGAAGGAATCCTTCTATTTCGCTGGATTTTATGACATCAGCGGAAATACTTTCAAGAATTTTGTCTTCTTTTTGAGAAAGCCCCAATGCTTCCATTTTTGAAAGCAGCTTTCCCTGTGAAATATGGCAACATTCCAAAAGCCCGGAGATTTTTTGAGAATCATAAGTAAAATGCTGCCAATTTTCGTACTCGTAGATATACATAGTCGCATTCTAAAAAATTATGCGGAGATTAGCAATTTATTCACCGCATTTTTTGCGGTGATTAGACAATTATTCACCGCAAGGCTTTAAAAGAAGAAAAATTTCTTTTTCCGTTTTGTATTCAATTGATTGATTATTTTTTCCTGCAAAATCTTTAAGACCTCATTCCCATCGCTAAAATTTTCGTTCCTTAGGCAAAATCCTATCAATTCCAAATTTTCACTAATTTCATTCAGCATGATTTTACATTTTCCTTCAAACCAATAGTTTCTTTGGGTATATTTTCCAAAAAGCAAGTATTCTTTTAAAGTTGGATTCCCCGCCCAATTTGACTTAAAAAGTAATTTCGGGAACTTTATTTCAGTATTGAGCGTAATTTCTGAAAACTCATCAATTTGCATAAAAGCTTTGCAATATTCAATATATGTGCGATGAATTTCAGAAAGCTGATTGTAATCGTAATAATCCGAAGCAATTACAACATTGATTGATTCGGCTAGTCTTTGCAGAGAAGCAATAAATTCTTTTTTCAAATCAGGTGTAAGCTTCATTTGTTTTTCACCTTCTTGGCAAAAAATCTTCGCAGACGAAGTTCCTCGTTTTCGCCCATATATTTCAATGCTTCCTCGTCAAAATATTTTATGTGGTACGGATAAATGTCTTTCAGCTCGCCGTCGAGGTATTGCAGGCAGAAAATGATGTTTCCGGAAACCAACTCTTCAAGAAAATCAAGATACGAAAGCTCTATGTAAAAGCCGTCCTTGTTGTCAAAATAAAAATTATCGTGGCAATGCCAGGCACCGCTAAAAGTGATTCGGTTGTCATTCTCCGAGGGACAGTTGAACACATACATGCGCACGTCGTCAAAAAGCCTGACAGAAAGCATTCCGTCATCTTCCTCAATTTCTAAGTCATAATCGCTCAAAAAACTTTTTATCAAATCAAAATCGTATATCATTTGTTTTTCACCCGCAAAAAACGGATTTATTCATCGCTAACGCGGATTCTTAGTTAAATTCCGCAGTGCATTATGCACTTGTCTTCAACCTTTGCTTTTGTGAACAAGTTAATGAGAGATTGCAATTTTTTCAGCATTTTTTCTTTTCTGATTTTTAGAATCTCGTAATGTCCGTCTTCATAATACCCTGCGGCATTTGGCGTTTCTGAATATTCAGTAATGTACTCCCCTTTTAGATGAATTTCATCAGGTGCAAATGTGAAAATTCCCAAAAGATGTTCAAGGAATTTAACAACATCGCTCAATTTTTCATTAGGAATTTTTGTAACGCCATAATAGCACAAGCCTTCTACATCTTCGTTTTTGCACGGATTGTGCATCGTGAAAAATCTTATAAAATCCGCAAAGTATGAAATATAATCGTCGTGAACGGAAACATACTCAAATGTATCCTTGTTTTCAAAAAAATCCGATGTCAGATTAGTCCAATTCGATTTATTCAAATCACCAACAATTACAAATTCGTGGTTTAAGCTCATTTTTCCTCCGTTTTTATCTGTAACCGCTATAAATACTTTCCTGCCAGCTGCGCAATTTTGCCGACGAGCTTGTATGAGATTATTTTACACAAAAAATCAGTGAATTTTCCGTATTTACGATAAAACAAGTTGAATGTGAGATAAGAGGTCCTTTGCTCCTTGCAGTCTGGAAGCCGCTTCAAAATATTTTTGAGGCTGTAGACATTGCGGTAAATCCAAAGATAGCCCTCGTACAATTCTTCTGCGCTCATGTTTTTTGGCTTGAAAACGACGTGCGCCGTGTTGTATTTTGAAAAATCCGTCGATGTGATTCTGTCCGCTTTTTTCAGTTCCTCGTAAACTTTCGTTCCGGGATATGGCGTGAGAATATGCGAAGTCACGGTTTCGATTTTGTTTTTTACAATCCAGTCCAGCGTCGTTTTGAATGTTTCCGTGCTGTCTCCATCAAGCCCGAAGACAAAACTTCCGTGAATCATAATTCCGCGCTTGTGGATTTCAGAAATCGCGTTCTCATAGTTTTTGATGTTGTTCTGAACTTTATGCACGTTTGAAATGGACGAAGGATTTATGCTCTCAAATCCGATGAAAAGACTTTTGCAGCCAGCTTCTTTCATCAAATCCAAAAGCTCGCCGTCGTTCGCAACATTTATTGAAACAGCGGCATTCCACTTGATTTTTAATGGCTTCAGCTCTTCAAGGAATTTTCTTGTCCATGCAGGATTCCCGATAAAATTGTCGTCGATGAACATTATGTGCCGCAAATTTATTTTCTTTATGTCTGCAAGAACATCATCAATGTTTCGGTTTATGTATTTGTGATTTTTTGAGCTGTTATAGCAAAAATCACAACGAAAAGGACAGCCTCTGCTTGTATGAACGATGTTCGTGTATAAATATTTGGATTTTTTTACAAAATCATAAGCTGGTGAAACTATGTCGTCCGCGCCGAAATTTTCTTTGCAACGGTAGATTTTCTTTAAGCTCTGCGTTTGCGCGTCTTTTATGATTTCTGGCCAAGTTCCTTCCGCATCCCCGATGCAGAGTGAATCAAACGCGTCTTCGGGAACAAAATCCGGCGCGCTCGTTATCTGGATTCCTCCCGCAACGACTGGAATCCCCTTTTCCCTGAACTTCCTGCTGATTTCAATCGCGCGGTTCAGAACATCAACCGTAACCGAAATGCCGACCAAATCAGGCTTGTCGTCAAAATTGATTTTTTCGATATTTTCATTTTCAAGAACAACTTTGTGATTGTCTTTCAGAATACTGACAATTGTAAGAAGCCCCAAAGGCGGTGCCATTCTGGCTTTTAAGTCCGTGTCCATCGGTCGTCGCAGCATTTTTGGCTGAATGAGTTTCACGTACATTTTTTCCTCCGTTTGTCATGCGTCATGCTGAACTTGATTCAGCATCTGTGTTTGCTGAGCGAAGCCGAAGCATGGATTCCGAAACGAGTTCGCCAATGACAAAGCACAAGAAGCAGTTTTTTTCTGTCGCTCATCTTAATCTTCCAAGGCTTTTTCTATGGCTCTTTTTTGCATATTTTCGATTACCAAATCTCTCAGAAAACAACCCGCTGTTTTGATTTCGCCTGATTCAGTCTTGAACACAAAAATCCAGTATCCGTCCCCGTCGCCATAGTTGTTCGGGTCGCTCACGCTTTCGCCAGAAGCCAGGAAGTCGCGCTTCAAGCCGTACCAGCTTTTGAACTGCTCTGCAGAATACGCATTGTCAACCAAGTTGTCCAAAACGAACGCGCCTTTTTCTTCGTATTTTTGATACCCTCCGAACGCAATCGGATAGATATTTTCGCCCGTTTTGTTCGTGACTGTCGTTTCGTAATCTGCGCCGCTCGGATTTTTGCTTGTTTTATTTGTGATTTTAATCTCTAACTGCGACAAATCCACCTCATCAATAGCGATTTCTTCAAAGCCCAAGCCTTCGTTTCGATTATCTTCAATCCAGTGCGCGTCAGAGGGGATTTTCTCCACTTGAATAAATCTCAAGAATTTCGCCAGAAGAATAGCAGACGCAAAAGTTTTTGAGCCGCGCCTTTTTGATTTCGCTTTTGCTTCGAATTTTCTGCCAGTTGTCCAAGCCTTTGACTGAAACATAAATCTTGTAATCCCGCTTCAAGCCCAAATAATATTCGAGCGACGCAAACATTTTCTCACGGGCTTTCTTTCTCTTTTTTAGGGAATCTTTTAAGAAATCTTTAAAAATACCTATTGCAGCAAGAAATATAATCAGCAGAATCAGACCTAAAATAAAAAGAACTGGTCCTAGCACGACATAAAGCACAAACATCCAATCCATAATTTTTTATTCCTTACTTTTTTCAATCCAAAGAAAATCATAGCAACCCCCAGAATCATTAAGCAGTTCATGGCTATGCTCAAGGATAATAGGCTTGTTTTCTACGTCAAAAATCTCATACCTGTAAAAAAGGCGGGATTCGCTCTGCGTGTCCTCTACATCAAACAAAGGCTCAAGCTCTGCTTTCGCGCTTTTCAAAAGCGCTTCAAAATCCTTTTCTTCGCGGTCATAAAGGAAGTCCACCGGCAAAAGGCTCTTCGGGAAAATGAGCGTCTCAACGTAATCTTTGCCCGAAAGCGAGTTCCAGTCTATCACCTTGAGCACGATGTAATTATATTCCACCGTGCCACCGTCCTTGTAATAAGTCGGACACGCCGTGCAAGCGCCAAACAAAAGCGGAATGACAAGAGCGATTGTGATAATCAACTTTTTGCTTTTCATCTTAAATCCCCTTTTCTTTTAATTCGTGAACCAGACTCACATAAAAATCGCGGATTTGTGCAAATCCACATTTCCTTATCCTTAATACACCCAGCCGATTTCTTCTAAAGTGTCGTAATCAAAAAGCAGAACGTTGTACAGAGCCGAAACATCGTGCTTTCCGACGCGGACTCTTCTGTCAAACTTTTCAATTTCTGCTCCATCAAAATACGCGTCACGCTCATGCAAAAGAATTTTCTGCCGTCGGACTCCGCGTAAATCCCGAAGTCGCAAATCTCGAAGGCAACGGCATTTTTGCTCCACGGTTTGCAATTTTCAAATGTGAGCGTATTTTTTATGTGCTGGGAAAACTTTTTTATGTCGGCTTGCTCTTCTTCGCTCAAATAGCGCTCCACAGGACCTTGCGCAACGTCTGAAACTTCTTTTGGAAGAACGATGCTCAGCGGAAAGTTCATATTTTCACTCTTGAAATACGACTCCGCCGAGTCGGTGAATGTAAAGTCGCACAGCCCGCAAGCAAAAGCATGTTAAAAGTGCAAATCAATGCTAAAGTGAGTTTTTTCATATTCTTTCTCCAAAGGCAAAATTATCATATCGGCAAAATCAGTGCAGAAAGAAAAAGCATTGTCGCGCCCACTCTGAGCGGGTTTGAAAGACACACAAAATATTTCAAAAATCTTGGCAATGATTTTTCGCACAAAACGGCACGCTCCCATTTCACCTGACCGCGCAAGAGCAAAATTTCACAAACCAAAATCGAAAAGCCCACTGCAAAAACGTCAAACTGCTTTTGGGAAAGATAATCTAACGCGATGCAAAACGGAAACATCAAGAAAAAAGCACCGATAACGTTCACGATGTAAATCGGCAAAAGCCAGTTTTTTGAAACGGTCAGGTTTTCGTCGTCCAGATTTTTCTTTTTTTGAAAGCACAATCCCCACAACAGAAGTGAGCAAAAGGTAGAGCGCCAAGAAATACATAATGCTCCAATTGCCTGCAACAAGCCGCGCAGTGCGTTTTTCAAATGCACGCCACACAAAAAAGGCAATCGGGAAAAGCGACATGAGAAAATCAAAGACAAAGTACAAAGTCAAAAATATTTTTTTCATTGTTGCTCCAAATTTGGTTTTACTTGTTTAATCATAGTCAATTTTTCATTTTCAAAACGATAATATTCGGTTATGCACCATTCTGGAATTTTTTCGCCAGCTTCAATTTCGTCTTTCCAGCAATCAAAAATAGCTTTTTTTGGATTTTTGATTATCAGCTCACTGTTAATGGAATAATCAAGTGCAATCTCAAATGAAAAACCTTCCGTAACAACTTCGCATTGCGGGTCGTAGGCCTTGCAGTTCAGAATGTTGTCCACGATGATTGAATCAACTTCTGGCGAGGCTTTTATTATTTCGTTTTTTATCAATAGATAGGGAATTCCTGTTCCTTTCTCCAATTCTGCTTCAAATATGTTTATCATCTTTTGTTCCAGCATGGGTGCGCCTTGAAAATTTGTTTTGCAAGCGAACTTTATCAGGCGGAGACATCATACACCATGATTCGTATTCCCACAAAGCGGCCTAAATTGGCGGCATTTCATTTATCGAGAATAGTCTATAGAATTAGCGCATATCCAATTCGGCGGACAATTATGGGAGAAAAAAGAAAAAAGACAATCTTCAGCAGGAAAAACTGCATATCGCTCGCATCCTCGTTGGCATGCTTCCTTGTGCTTGGCACCATCTTCATCGGACTGACAAGGCACAATCTGGAATCTGCAAGGGAAAACTACAGGTACATCGCAAAGAACGAGGCGGAGCACATCGCCACCACCATCGACTGCGTAATCGCAAGGACGAACACCCTCAAAGCCCTCATACAGGACAACAACGGCTCGACGGCATTTTTCGACGACGCGGCGGAGATCATCTATGACGAGGTGCTAGACGAGACGGGGGTCGCCCTCAAGAATTTCGCCCTCGCGCCGGGCGGCGTAGTGTCGAACGTATACCCGCTAGAGGGCAACGAGAATCTGCTTGGATTCGATTTTCTAGACCCGACACACCCCGGAAACGCGGAAGCGAAGAGCGCGTACGAACTTGGAGGCACCGTACTGACGAATCCGTTCGAGCTGATCCAAGGCGGCACGGGCATGGGAGGAAGAGCGCCTGTCATACTGAGGGACGGCTACCAGAGGAACCTTTGGGGGCTTGTCACCGTCACAATCGACTACGACAACCTGCTTGAAGTCCTGAATCTCGACAACTTGGCTGGCATGGGTGTGAACTATGCGCTGTCATACATCGACGGCGACGGAGAAAGACGAATCATGCATTCCGGCGGCAGGCTCGACAGGCATTCCGTAAAAACGCAGTTCAAGGTTCGGAACCTTACATGGGAGCTTGAGGTTTCGCCGAAAAGGGGCTGGATATCGATCCTGCACATCGCCTTGTTCACAATCATCTTCCTGATTATTTCGGGATTCGCAGGATTGTTCACGAGGATTCTGCTGAAGCTGCGGGAGACGAACGAAATCCTTCTGCGGCTCTCGAACACGGATCTGCTGACAGGTGGACTGAACCGCACTTCATACGAGACGGCGCTCGCGGAATTGGCAGGCAAACCGATCGACGATGATTTCGTGTATGTCGCGGTCGACTTGAACGGACTCAAGCCGGTCAACGATTCATTCGGGCATCTGGCGGGCGACGAGCTCATCAGCGGCGCGAGCAAATGCCTGAACGACGCTTTCAGGGGGTTTGGAAAAGTATACAGGGTTGGAGGTGACGAGTTCGCGGCACTAATCCATACAGAGAGCCAATCGTTCGACCTTCTGATGGACAAGCTGGACTCGCTGACGAAGGAATGGAGAGGAGTGTACTCAGAGGAATTGTCGCTTTCCGTAGGGCAGGCATCCCACCGGGAATTTTCCGACGCTGACATGGAGAAGCTCATCAAAACGGCCGACACGAGGATGTACGAGGAAAAACGCTCGTACTACCAGTCGAAAGGCTTCGAGCGTTGAATGCCCAGCCGCATCATGAACCGTTCCTCCGCACAAGCACTTTCTTTAGCTCCTTCACAACGTGCTTGATGTCTATCGGCTTCGCGATGTGTCCGTTCATTCCGGCTTCAATGCATTCCGCGACATTCTCGGAAAAAGCGTCGGCCGTCATCGCTATTATGGGTATTCCCGCGGCATCTGGATTTTCCAGCCGCCTGATTTCCCTTGTCGCATCCAGTCCGTTCATCACTGGCATCTGGATGTCCATGAAGACGACATCGAACCGAGCCGGCTGCATGTCGCGGAGCGTCTCCACCGCGACCTTTCCGTTTTCGGCCCGCTCGCTGTTTATTCCGTACATTTCAAGGAGGGTGTGTATGATTTCCCAGTTCACGTCCATGTCTTCGACTACAAGGACGTTCATGCCGGCAAGCTCCGAGTTGTCCTCCTCCTGTTCCGGTGCGTATCTTTCGAGGTCGAGAATCTCGGAGATTTTTCTATACAGGGAAGAGCGGAAAAGAGGCTTGCTTATGAAACCGCTCACCCCCGCCAATTTCGCGTTGTCTTCTATTTGTGTCCAGTCGTAGGCGGAAACGAGGATTATGGAGACGTCGTCCCCCGCAATCTCACGGATTTTCCTTGTAAGCTCGACCCCCGACACTCCTGGCATCCTCCAGTCGAGGATGATTACGTCGTAGAGTTCGCCGCCGCTCTTCTTCGCGCGGATTTTTCCGAGAGCGTCCTCGCCGGAAGACGCAAGATCGGGATTCGCGCCGAGGGAGGCAAGAGTGTCGCCAGCGGTCTCAAGCAGGACTTCGTCATCGTCGATGACAAGAACATCAAGGGCGGGGAGAGACATATCGACATCCCCCGTGTCGCTCACGCAAATGTCGAGCGACACGGTGAATGTCGTCCCCTTCCCCTCCTCGCTTATGCATTCAATCGAGCCTTCCATCAAATCCACCATCCTCTTGGTGATGGCAAGCCCAAGGCCTGTTCCCTGGATTGTATTTATGCGGCTGTCTGTCTCTCTTGAAAAAGGCTTGTACATCTCCTTCATATATTCAGCGGACATGCCCATTCCTGTATCTTCCACCTTGTACAAAAGCCTGACGCATCCGGCTTTCTGGCTTTCCTGCTCCCACATGTCGACATATACGCTGTTTCCGTCCGGCGTATACTTAAGCGCGTTTGAAAGAATGTTTATGAAAATCTGGTTGATGCGGAGCTGGTCGGCATAAAGGTACTCGTTCTTGATGCTTTTGCTGCGGAATCTAAAATCTATGTTCTTCTGCCTGACCATCGGCTGTGAAATATTGACAAGATTCTCCGCCAAATCAACAACGGAAAATGCTACAGGGGAAAGGTTGAGGCGGCCGCTTTCGACTTTTGAAATGTCGAGGATGTCGTTTATCAATGTCAAAAGATGGTTGCTCGCGAGACGGATTTTTTTGAGGTTGTCCGTGACCGCCTCCGAATCCGCGGCATTTTTTTCCGCGATCGCAGTAAGTCCGATGATCGCGTTCATCGGAGTGCGAATGTCGTGGGACATCGTAGAGAGGAAGTCCGTTTTCGCCCTGTTCGCGGCTTCGGCGGCATGCGCAGTCACCGCAAGCTTCTGGTTGAAGCGCATGACCACGACGATGTCGGTCACAAGGAGAATCAAAAGGCTGAACGCTATCGCGCTTATCAAAATCAAGTCCACGTTGCTGTTTTCGATTTCCGCAAGGGGGATATACGAGATGATGGACCAGTCTGATGCGGAGTTCACCGGAATATGGACTATGAGGCACTTCTCCCCTTTTGAGTTCAGCATTGAAAAACTTCCGCCCTCGCGGATTTCCCCTTTCAGCCGCTCAATAGAAGCGGCATCGCCATTGTTGCACGACTTGTAAAATTCAAAAAAGTTTGAATCCATGAAGGACTTTCCCTTTATGATGTAGTTTCCGTCGGAATCAATCATGGAGAGCTGGGCGTCATGGTAGCGGTCCGTGGGGAAACTCCATTTCTCCGAGATGTTCTCCAGCGGTACAACCCTCAGGAGCAAGGCTTCTTTCTTCTCGCCGTTTTCGTCATACAGATAGACCAAATTACAAAAAGCTATCGACTGCATGCCGTTCATGGGATTTATGTAGGAGCGGGTCACATACACGGACTCGGAGCCGCTTGAATAGAAGGGAATTCCGTCCACCATCGTGATTTTATCAGGAAGGCTCTTCAGCGCAGACCTGATGTCCAGCGAAGAATAAGAGACAGAGTAATCGTTGATGTCATCCGCCCTTGGCCTGTTCGACAGGCCGGCCAAAGTGTCGAGCATGATTATGTGCGCGGAGTTGGTTTTTATCGCCTGCACAGTCTTCAGGTAATCCGCCGCCTCTTCAAGCCCCAGCCTGTTTGAAGTTATGAACCTCGCCCAGGAATCGCACAGCCTCTGCTCAGCCTCAAGATAGTATGTCGTGACGCGCTCCAGCCCGATTGTGAGGTTCACAAAGTTGTCCGTGTTGTCCTTTGTCTGGTCAATCCGCTGCTTGCGCACATAAAGGGAAACAAAGAGCATTATGAAGCCGACTATGAGAATGTTCGCTACGAGTATTGGACTTTTTTTCATTTCAGCACCTAGAGGGAAAGATATCTTTTTTGCATTTCCGTTATCCGCCCGAAAATCTCGACGCAATCTTCGCCGTCGCCTGAACGGAGTTTTTCCGTGAGGGCGCATATCAAATCATACAGCGGCGTAAGACTCAAATTTCCAACCACCCCCTTTAGAGAATGGCAAAGCTCGAACGCCCTGCCGTAATCCTTCTCCTTCAGGGATTCTTCCAAAAGCCCAAAGTTCTGGCTAGAAAGCCCCATCCTCACCATCTTGAGGTAAAAATCCTCCTTGCCGAGACAGCGGGACAGCCCCTCTTCGACATTCGCTCCGGCATCTTTCAGGGATTCAATCGTCATCATTTCTATGCTCCATATCAGACATGCCGGATAACGAAGTTAGCGAACATGCCCATTCTCTTTCAAACTCTATACCTTTCGAATTCTTCAGGCGGAAGCGGCTTTGAAAAATAATAGCCCTGAATTATGTCGCATCCGGCGTCCTTCAAAAGCTTGTACTCGTCTTCCATCTCGACTCCCTCGGCAATCACAGGAACTCCAAGAATCCTGGCTATTTTCAGCACAAGGGTGACAAGCTCCATCTCCTTGTTGCCGGGCTTGATGTTGCGTATAAAGGCCTTGTCCATCTTCAGCGCGTCTATCGGCATCGAAGTGAGCATGTTGAGGGAGGAATAGCCGGAACCGAAGTCGTCCATCTCGATTTTGTGTCCGAGAGAGCGGAGTTTTTCCACCACTTCGATTATGCGATTGGAATCCTCGGTGTAGGCGGACTCCGTAATCTCAAGCATGTAGTCCTTCGGCTCAAGCCCGTTGTCCCTCACGATTTTCGTGATGAAGTCGGTCACGTCGGGGGCGGCGATGTCTACGCGGGAGACATTGACAGAAACGGGAATCGTCATGCCCAGCTCCCTCTTCCAGCGCGCGATCTGCCTCGCGGACTCTTCCCATACATAGCGGTCGAGCCTCGTGACAAGGCCGTTCTCCTCGAAAAGCGGAATGAAGAGGTCAGGACGCACGAAGCCCAGCTTCGGATGAAGCCAGCGGACAAGAGCCTCGGCAGAGCAGAGGATCGGTTCTCCGTCCGTGATTTTGAATTTCGGCTGGTAGCTCACCTTGAACTGCCTCTGCTCGATCGCGGCCTCGAAATCTTCAAGCAGATGGGCGTTCAAGACTTCCCGCTCCGCCATTCCACTGTCATAAACACAGATTTCCTCCCCGGCCTTGTTGCGGATGGAGTTGCAGGCGTGAAGGGCATGGTCGAAGCGGAGCATCATGGGAAGTTCTCCCCCCTCGTCCGTATAGACACCAAGTCGGAGCCTCGTCTCGGACGCCTTCAACAGGGGGGAAAGCTTCTCGTTCATCCTTTCGATTATGGCTTCATAGTCTTCCGCATGGGGCATATAAGCGAAGAATGTGTCGTCGCCCTTGCGGGCCGCGATGCCGCCCGTTTTCAAGAGGACGCTGCGGAGCCCGTCCGCCATGGCGCAAAGGATTTTGTCTCCGAAGACCCTCCCCTTCAACTCGTTCAAAAGATGGAACCTGGTGAAATTTATCGCGACAGCATCCATGACTCGTCCGGGAAACCTCTTGTCAAAGCGGGATGCATATTCAAAAAAGAATTCCGGGGTGTATAGGGTGGTAAGCTTGTCGAATTCCGTGGCATTGATGATTCTGGAATTCTCGAAAAGCTCTATGGAATGGCGGACACGAGCAAGGATGACCTCGGGACTGTCGTACGGCTTGGTGAGGAAGTCGGCGGCTCCAAACCTGAGACTCTCTATTTCCGAGTCTTTTTCAGAAGTCAGGACAATCACAGGGATTTCGGAAAGAGTCCCCTCCTTCTTCATCCGGGCGAGCACGTCAAAACCGGAAAATTCAGGCATGATGATGTCGAGCAGCACAAGCGAAATGCCGGAAGCCCTGTCGTTTATTTTCTCCAAGGCCTCTTTTCCGTCTTTCGCGAAATCGACTTTGTATTTTGATTCGATTATGTTTCCAAGTATTTCGCGGTTGATTTCTTCGTCATCAACAATCAAGACCTTTCTTTCAAACAATTCAGTGCCAGTTTCCATAAAATAGATTATAAAACAAAAAGTTCCAAAAATCGACAAGAACAAGGCGCAGAGAATGAACGCATCGGCAACGAGATTTTCCTGAGAAAAACCGCCCCCGCACAAGAAGCAGAACGCCGTAGACCGCGAACGGCAGAATCGGACAGATTATACCGCAAACACAGGCATAATCAGAAACAGTTTGTCATAGGGCGAAAGTCGAGTTTTCACAGTGCAATGGCAGAAACGAGCGGAAGCGGGGTTCCGTCCATCAAAACACTCAGCCACCGCGAAGCGGTACTGCCGTTTTGATGGACGGGTTCCCGCTGGGAGCTTGTTTCTGCAACTACGATATGCATAAACTCGACATTCGACCTCATATTTTTCTTTTGCTCCACCTCTACTCCACGATGATGTCAGCGATGCAGGTATCGGAGAAGCGACTTCCTTTGAACACCGAAGAGGAGCGGAGCGTGACGGACTTTTCGCCACCCGCGGGGAAATAGGCGTAGCCGTTCGGGAAGATGTCGAAAAAATTGTGCTCCACATCGTTCAATGTGAATGTCTTGATTCTGTTGTTCGCCGCATGCAGATTCTCGATGGCGAACGCTGGAAAAGATGCTTCGCGTATGCCAAAAATCGCGCGGTAGAACACCGTGCTTCCTGCCTTTTCCCTGAAAAAGACAGGCTCTTCAAGCGCGTATTTGGAATAGTCACGGTGGAAGGTCTCCGCGTTTTTTTTCACTGCCGAAAGGTTCGCTTTCAGAACTGGAACAGAACCGGCCGCGATTTTTTCGATTTGAGCGTAATTCTCCCCAAAAAGGATTCTCCGCTCGTCATAATCCAGAGCCTGCACAGTCCCCGCAAGAAAAACTGTCGCAGTGAGAATGCAGATAATGATTTTCTTTGCTTTCATTTACTTTTCTCCTCCGCAATAACGCGTTTTATCTCCTCAAAAGAAATTGGCGTGTAATTTATCCGCTCCACGCTCACGCAAAAACTCTGCGGGCTAAAATCCTTGTAGATGGGATTCGCATGAACGTGCCCGAAAATGTTGGCGTAGGGCATATTCTGACACACATAAAGCGGCTCATGCGAAAGAAGCCAAAAGCCTTGGAAAATCACGGGCAGGTCGTAAACCTCACAAAATCCCGCGCGCCTGTAATGTTCGTTTGATTTTGTGTCGTGGTTGCCTTTCACAAGGAACTTTTTTCCGCTCAAGTCTTTCAAAAAAGATTCGTCGCCCACATCACCCAAAAGATAAACCGAGTCGTCGTCTTTTACGCGCTCGTTCCACCTTTTTATGATTTCGCTGTTCATTTTGTCCACGCTATCAAACGGACGGTTTTCGTAGCGCAGAATTCGCTCATCGCTGAAATGCGTGTCCGCAATAAAAAAGATGCTCATTCGCTTTTCTCTCCATAGTCGGGCAGATGCTGAAAGTATTTTTCTTGCGAAAAATACAGTTCAGCACGACAGTCTTTCCCTTATATCTCAACGTCGCCGTCCGCGCAGTGCACGACTTTTGCAGGACAGCCCATGTATTTTTTTTCCAGCAGGAGATTCTGTTGTTTCTTTCGGTTTGAGCGTGGTCACTATCGCGAGCACCGCAAGAATTATAAAAATGGGATTCATCGAAATCAGCAAACCAACAATCGAGAATGCAACAATCAAAACAATTTTGAGTATTTTTTTCGCCATTTACTTCTCCGTATTCATTTCAAAAACATTTTTATTCGTTTCTCTTCAGTCGAACATAGTATAAAGCTCAACGCCGTCGGGGATATTTTCCACCCAAAGCCAGCCGTCACCGTCGGTTTGCGTTTCAATTGTGGCTTCATCGTTGCGGTATTTTGAGCAGAGAGGGACATATTTCTGCTGCTGCCTGTCTATCATGATTATGCAGCTGGGAGTGCGATTCTTAAATTTATGCTGTATGGCAATTATTAAAACTGGCTGTACGAGATGTAGTGTGCTGCAGATTCACCTGCGATTTTGCCGAAAATGCAGATGTCCGCAACGGCGTTTCCGCCCAAACGCTCAGCTCCGTGAATTCCGCCAGTCACTTCTCCGGCTGCAAAAAGTCCTGGAATTGCTTCGCCTTTTTTATTGAGTACCTGAGCCTTTGAATTGATTTTTAGGCCACCCATTGTGTGGTGAATTGCCGGCTCGACTTCGATTGCGTAAAAAGGTGCTTTTGAAATCGTTCGTTCCATGCTGGCTGAGGTTCTTTCGAATTCAGAGTCATGTTTGGCTAGAACAGCCTTGTTATATTCATTGACGGTATATTCCAGTGTCACGGCATCAATTGAAATTACCCGGGCAAGTTCCGTCAAATTTGCTCCTTGAGAAAGCAGGTTTTGTTTTGAGTAAGTTTCGATTGCCTTGAGGGAATCCCGCACTCCCTGATCAAAAATAAGGTAGGCACTCTTTCCCGGGCTTTTAAGGATTGCGGCGGAAACGATGTCTCTGGTTTTCATTTCATTGACGAAGCGGCGGCCGTTTTTGTTGACCAGAATTGCTCCGTTACCACGCACGGCTTCCGTTATCATAATGCCACTTCCCTTTGCGACTGTTGGATGGGTTTGAATCTGATCCATCTGGACAAGCTGAGCATCGAATTTTTCTACCATTGCAAAGGCATCGCCAGTGGCGCCCTTGTGGTTTGTTGTGGCAAAGCCTGCCAGTGAAGGCTGATAAAGTTCCACCATTTTGGGATTTGCACCAAAACCACCGGTCGCAACAATGACTGCCTTTGTGTGAACCGTGTATTCGCCGCCTTCATAGGCAACTTTTACGCCGCAGACTTTTCCATTGTCTGACAAAATGTCGGTTGCCTTGCTGTTAAGGCGAATTTCTGCCCCCTGATTGAGGGCCGCTTTTTGGAGAAGGGGAACAAGGTGGGCTCCGATTGCCTGTCCGCCTTTTGGACGATGAATACGTTTGTTTGTAGCGCCGCCGAACATTCCTACGTCGCTCAAATCAGCTCCAATTATAGGAGACTGAAGCCATTCAACTATGTCGGAAGATTTTTCAACCAGGGTCGTAACCAGTTCCGGGTCGTTAAGGTACTGCCCGCCTTTCATGGTGTCGTTAAAGAAGACTTCTTTTGAGTCCTTTATGCCAAGTCTTTGCTGTTCCTTTGTGTAGCTGGCGTTGATTCCACCTGTTGAATAATTTGTGTTTCCGCCGACAATGCCCATTTTTTCGAGGACTAGAACCTTTGCTCCTTTTCCTGCTGCTTCTGTGGCGGCTGTAAGTCCTGCTCCACCAGATCCGATAATAACAATGTCGTATTCACAATCCTTGTAAATTATGGCAGCTTTTTTTGTTCCCTGAGAGATTGCCAGTGCTTCATCGATAGCGTCAAGCAAGGCGTTAGAAGTGACTGTTGCTCCGCTTACTGCATCGAGAGAGTCTGTGTTTCCTGCTTTCAGAAAATTAGAAATGATTGCTTTTTTTGCCGTCTCTGCAATTTCAGGAGTTTCGCAATCATTTACGATTTCTGCATCAACAACTTTTCCATCTTTTATTGTCACGGCAACTTCAATTGGACCGTTTCTGCCGTCACTTTTGCCGATAAAGGTTCCGTCCCTTAGCAAAACTTCTTTTTTTCCGCAGGAAACAAAGAAAAAAATGAAGCTTAAAAAAATAAAAAAAATCTTCTTCAATTTAGTCACGCTCCTTAATGTTACGCTATGCTAACTATATTTTTTTTTGTTGTAAATACGATTAATGGAATCTCTTGCACATTTAGTTACTTTATGCTAACTTTACTTGCACGAGAGTAACATGCGTAAACATATATTATCACTTTTTTCATTTATTTGCTTTCTGTTTCACAAATCTTTGGAGCAGAAAAATCCTGGAAATCGGTAGCTGAAGAAATGAAGGGCATTCTGGAGGATGCCTGTTCGATTTATGAAAGCGGAGATTCTGAAAAAGCCTACGAGCGGGTGAACGACGCTTATTTCGGTCACTACGAAGTCGATGGCTTTGAGAGGAACACTCAGAGCAGAATTGGCGGAAGCCGGGCCGGAAACGTCGAGGTTCAGTTCAGCCGGGTAAAGACCGCAATCCGAAGCGGGAAAGAAAAGTCTGAAGTCCGGAAGGAAGCTGACACCCTTGTTTCAATGCTCTTTGAGGATGCCGAAAAGCTTGATCCTCCGAACATGAGCTGGAAGGAACTTGCAGAAATTCTGGATAAAGAATTTGCTGAAGCAGCCTCGATGTACCAGGAAGGGCATCTTGTCAGGGCTGAGCCAAAATTCCGCAAAGCCTATGCCCGCTATTATGGAAAATCAAAATTTCAGGAAAACGTGGCGAAAGAGCTTGGAAACGCTGCTGACTCAAAAATCGTGGATTTATATTCCAAAACAAAAAGCATGATTTTGAACCGGGAAGGAAAGAGCGAAGTTGCTTCTTCAATAGAAGAACTTTCCCAGCTGATTTCAAAAACGGCCATTGATTTGACAAAAAAACAGGGGCGTGCTCAATGGTGGGCGACTCTTCTGGCTTCAATGCTGATTCTTCTGCGCGAAGGCTTTGAGGCAATTCTTATCGTGGGAGCGATTATCGCCTATTTGAGGAAGAGCGGAAACGAAAACAATCTTTCTTCAGTTTACAAAGGTTCAGTGATTGGAATCCTAGCTTCTATTGTAATGGCTTTGATTCTTATCAGTCTTACTAAATTCGGATTTCAGAGCGGTCAGGGGCAGGAAGTTGTCGAAGGCGTGACCATGTTCATTGCCGTGGCAGTTCTTTTCTACACTTCAAACTGGATGATTTCAAAGGCCGAAAGCAAGGCCTGGTCAAATTACATTCAGGGCAGGATTCAGACTTCGATTGATAAAAAAAGCATGTTCGGTCTTTCCTTCACCTGTTTCCTTGCTGTTTTCCGGGAAGGAGCTGAAGTCATTCTGTTTTATCAGGCAATGTTCCTGGGTTCTTCGTCTGCGGGCGGTACGGTCATGGCAGTGATTCTGGGAATTCTTGTGGCTGCAGTCCTTCTTGTTTTCGTTTACAAGGCAATAATCATCACGGGTAAAAAACTTCCGCTCAAGCCATTTTTCTATGCGACATCAATCCTTATGTTCGTTATGGTCGTGGCCTTTGTGGGAGGCGGAATCAGTGAGTTCGTGGACGCAGGCTGGATCAGTCCGAAAGTAATCGAGGGAGTACCGACAATTTCGATTCTGGGCCTTTTCCCTTATGCGGAGACTTTAATCGCTCAGGCCATCGCTCTGGTCGTCGTAATTGCAAGTCTTGTTCTTGGCAAGGCAATTTCAAAAAGGAAGAACGAAGAGACATCTTCTTCAAAATAAAAAAAAATGCGGGTCTTAGACCTGTAAGGAGTTCACAATGAAAAAGACATTGTCTTTTATTTTGGTCGCTGCTGTGGCAGTCACAACAGTTTTCGCATGGCCTTGGGGCAAAAAAGAAGAGGCTAAAGCTAATGCTTCGGCAGCAAAAGAAGTTGAGGAAGCTGATGAGGGCGGATTCGTCGAGCATGACATCGGTGATGAGCAGAAAGCAGGCTTCCTCGCTGTAAACGGCGTTTACTTCCAGGCTGTCGACATGAAATCTGGCGAAGGAAACACTCAGAAAGGCGCCGACTTCACAATGCACATCGAGGCTGATATTGCCGCAATGGAAAATGACCTTGGATTCGTAGTTGACCAGTTCGTACCAGGACTTACAGTTGATTATGAAGTTGTTGATCAGAAATCAAACAAGGTCGAGGCTAAAGGAACTTTCATGCAGATGAACGCTTCTGACGGTCCACACTACGGTGCAAACATCAACCTTAACAAGGCCGGAACTTACACAGCACGCTTCATCATCCACAGCCCTGCAGAGAACAACTACTTCATCCACACAGATGATGACACAAAGCCAGGCTCAACATTACAGAAATACTGGAAGAACGACAAGCCTCTCACAGTCGAGTTCAAAGACTGGGTATTTGACGGCAAAAAAGTTCAGCCTGAATACAACTAACTGTTAATTTACAAAAGAGAAAGGCTGTCCGTTTTAATGGCGGCCGGCCTTCTTTAACGAGAAAATAATGGCAAAAAATCTTTTTGAAGTCGTACAGTCTCTTTTCATTCCTTTTGTTCTTCTGGGCATGGTAAGCTCAAGAATCGCCTTGTCAGGTTCAGAAAAAATCGGGCGGAATTTCTTTAAGTCCGTAATCGCCATGTTCATTTTTGTTCTTTTCGTGTCCTTTTTGCGCGAAAAGCGTCTTATAAAATACAACCAGATTAATAACATTTTCCTCCTTTGCTCGTCAATTATCCTTGGCGTTTTTTATTATGTTTTGCTCTGGTTGTATTCTATAAGGCGGAAAAATCTTTCAAAAAAAATCGAAACGCCACTCATGATTCTGGCTCTGGCTTTTATTGCCTGCCTGATGCTCTATAAAATTCCACTTGTCTTTTCACTCCCCTTCCATTTTTTGGGAATGTACGACACTTATTTTTCAACCATGTACCTTGCAAAATGCACGGGCTATCTTCTTGGGATTTTAGTCTGCTTTCTTTCATTTTGGACAGTCCACAAAGTTCTTTCAAGGTCTTCGCTGAAAGTAAACAAAATCGCATTTACGGCCATGTATCTTGTAAGTTCCTTCATTTCTTTTGTCGCGGTCGTGGGAATCATAAATTCCTATTACAGAAGAAAAATCAAGATTCCGACCGGCTTAAGAAAATCACTTCCCCAACTGATTACGGCGGAAAATATCGTTTTTTTTGCCTCGATTCTGATTCTTGCGATTGTCGCGGTGGGATTTTTTGTGCATTTCATCAGGATTCATGGTGAATATGCAAATTCTGCCGAGCGCAGAAAACTGAAGGCATTTTCCCGCAACAACAGGCGGTGGGGCGGATTTTTGCTTTTTCTCTGTGCCTTTGTATTCATCGACATGACGGTAATCAAAAAAATCGGTCTGAGTCTTGTAGAGCTTTCTCCTTCCGAAGAATTTCAGCTTGAGGGAAATGAAATTTTCATTCCGCTGGAGCAGGTTTCCGACGGTCACTTGCACCGCTTTACCTGGATAAATGAAGAAGGAAAGGGAATCCGCTTCATTATCGTGCAGAAAAAAGGCTCGGCTTTCGGCGTTGGATTTGATGCCTGCGATGTATGCGGAGACGTCGGCTATTACGAGCGCAAAAACGATATTGTCTGCAATCGCTGTGATGTCGTCATGAACAAAAATACAATCGGACTCAAAGGCGGCTGTAACCCTGTCCCGCTTTTTTCACGGATTGAAAACGGCGGAATCGTGATTCTGACCAGTGACTTGCAGAAGGAAGCTCACCGCTTCAAAAACTAGGGAGACGTTATGTTTTTCAGAATGGTTTTCCGCGCCCTTGTGCGCCAATGGAAAAAAATGCTCATGATTGCCTTTACGGTAGCTCTCGGCTCGTCCCTTTCCACAGCCATGCTCAACGTAATGTTCGATGTAGGCGACAAGGTCAATCAGGAACTGAAGGCTTACGGGGCCAACATAAGGGTCGTGCCGCAAAGTTCAAGCATGGTCTCTGACCGTTACGGAATTGAAAGCGAGTCTTTTTTGCTGGAAGAAGAACTTGGAAAACTCAAGACGATTTTCTGGGCCTTCAACATTGTGGATTTTTCTCCTTATCTTGAGGGCAGCACGGAAATCAAAGGTGGTGAAAAAGTCCGGCTGATTGGAACATGGTTCAGCCATCATCTTTCACTTCCAACAGGCGAAGAACTGGACACGGGAATGCAGGCTATGAAAAGCTGGTGGAGCGTAAGCGGCCAGTGGCTTGAAGACGGAGACTTTGAAGGCGTCATGATTGGCTCAGAGCTTGCTAAAAAATACAGTCTTGAGCCTGGCGATAAATTTTATGTCATGGAAGAAGAATTTTCTGAAAATCCGCTTATCGTTAAAGGAATTTTCGATTCTGGAAGCAGCGAAGACGATTGCATTTACGTCAATCTGGCACTGGCTCAGAAAATTTTCAATAAAAAAGGCCTTATTTCTTCTATTGAAGTCAGCGCGCTTACAACCCCGGACAACGATCTTGCCCGACTTGCAGCCCAGAATCCGGACGCATTGAATCAGGTTGACTGGGACACATGGTACTGTACGGCCTATGTAAGCTCAATCTGCTACCAGATTCAGGAAGTGATTTCAAATTCTGTGGCCAAGGCGGTCCGTCAGGTTGCAGAAAGTGAGGGAGCGATTTTGAGCAAGACCCAGCTTCTCATGCTTTTGATTACGATTCTGAGTCTTATTGGCTCGGCACTGGGAATTTCAAACCTCGTAATGGCCAGCGTAATGGAAAGAAGCAAAGAAATCGGTCTTTTAAAGGCGATTGGAGCCTATGACAATCCGATTTCAGCCCTGATTCTTACGGAAATTTTTATTACGGCGATTTTTGGCGGAATTTTCGGTTATTTTTTGGGGCTTGGATTTGCCGAGATTATCGGCCAGTCAGTCTTTGGCTCATACATTTCAATCAAAGTGACGGTGATTCCGCTGGTCGCAATACTCATTTTTGCGGTAACGCTTTTGGGTTCATTGCCTTCAATAAGGCTTCTTCTTTCTCTGAAACCTGCGGAAGTTTTACATGGAGGACACTAAAATGACTCGAAGAAGAATGTTCCTGAAAATGATAACAAGCTCCCTTATACGCCGACGCTCCCGTATGCTGGTCGCGCTCCTTGCAGTTGCAATTGGAGCTACGATTTTGAGCGGGCTTGTTACGATTTACTACGATGTTCCCCGTCAGATGGGGCAGGTTTTCCGTTCTTACGGAGCCAATCTTCTCCTTACAAGCGGAAATGAAAATCCGCTTCTTTCTGAAGATGTCGACTATGCAAGAAATCTTATTCCAGCAGATAAACTTGTGGGTCTGACTCCCTTCCGCTATGAGACAGTCAGAATCAACAATCTTCCTTTCATGGCCTGCGGAACAGATTTTGCTGGGCTTAAAAAAACAAGTCCTTACTGGCTTGTAACAGGCGACTATCCGAAAGATGACTCTTCGATTCTTATCGGCCAAAGCGTTGCGGGAGCAGTTGCAGCCGGCATTGGAAATACAATTGTGTTGGCAGGAATCGATTCTGCGGGAAGTCCATTTTCAGAAAAATTTACGGTCAGCGGAATCGTACAGACCGGCGGAAATGAAGAAGAATGTGTTTACATGAATCTCTCAGAACTCGAAAAACTGATGAAGAACAGCGGAAGTCTTGATGTGGCTGAATGTTCCCTTGCTTCAAGCGGCTCTGAGCTTGAGTCAATCGCCGGCATGATTGAGCTTAACGTTCCGCTCGTAAAGGCCAGGCTTGTCAAAAGGCTTGCAAAATCAGAAGGAACTGTCCTCAAGAAATTGCAGTCTCTTGTATATATCGTCACGTTGGTCGTTCTTTTGCTTACGATGGTCTGCGTTGCAACGACAATGATGGCGGTTGTGGCCGAACGAAGGCAGGAAGTCGCACTCAAAAAATCCCTTGGAGCTTCAAACCAGAGCATAGTCTGTGAATTTTTGGGTGAAGGGCTTTTTCTCGGGGCAGTCGGGGGCGTTTTGGGTGTCTTTCTTGGATTTATGTTTGCCCAAAGCGTGAGCGTGAATGTATTTTCAAAAAGCATTTCCTTTCAGCCTCTTCTCGTTCCTGTGACAATTCTGGCGAGCGTCCTTGTGACGGGACTTGCCTGTCTTCTTCCCGTAAGAAGCGCGACTGAAGTTGATCCGGCTCTGGTATTAAAAGGTGAGTAGAAAAAACAATTAGTTGAGGTTTTATAAAATGGCGTTACTTGAGGTTAAAAATGTTTCTAAATTATATTCTGGCGGAAGTGTCAAAGCCCTGAACGACGTGAGCCTTACCGTCGAAAAAGGCGAATGGCTTGCAATCATGGGACCTTCTGGTTCGGGAAAGAGCACCATGATGAACATAATCGGCTGCATGGACAAGCCTTCCATGGGTCAGGTGATTCTGGACGGAAAGGACATCACCCAGGAATCAGGAAAAAGGCTTACCCAAATCCGCCGGGACAAAATCGGGCTGGTATTTCAGCAGTTTCATCTGGTCAATTATCTTACGGCTCTGGAAAACGTTATGGTCGCCCAGTATTACCACTCAATGCCTGACGAAAAGGAAGCCATGGAGGCTCTGGAGCGGGTGGGCTTAAAGGAGCGGGCAAAGCACTTGCCGAGCCAGCTAAGTGGCGGTGAGCAGCAGCGTGTCTGCATAGCTCGTGCTTTGATAAATCACCCGGAGATTATCCTTGCCGATGAGCCTACTGGAAACCTTGACGAGGCCAACGAAAATCTTGTAATCGACATCTTTAAAAAACTTCATGCTGAAGGTCGTACAATAATTGTCGTAACCCATGCCCCCGAAGTCGCCTCTTTTGCTCAAAGGACAATCGTTCTGGAGCACGGAAAATATTCAAAGGAAATCAAAAATAATAATTAAAAAACAGGAGCTTAATATGAAAAAAATAAATTTGCAGGATGTAATTCTTCTTGTCCTGTCGCTTTTGCTTGCATTCGGAACAGAATTTTTCTTTCATGCCTGCCCGGCAAAAGATGACGGAAGCTGGATGCGCTGTCACTGGGCCGAAAACGCAGTCTTTGCCATAGGAACTGCCCTTTCAGTTCTGGCCTTAGCCCGATTTTTTATCTCTGACCAGAAAATCAAGGCAGGAATCTCTTTCTCATTCCTGTCATTCTCACTTCTTGCAGCCTTTGTACCGGGAATCGTAATTCCCCTTTGCATGATGAAGGACATGAGATGCCACACGATTATGAGGCCTGCCGTTGTAGTGATTTCCATTTTGATTTTTATTGTCTCGCTCGTGGATTTCATCGTAAAAATAAAATCTGAAAAAAAGGCGCGCGACTAAAATGAAATTTTCATCCCTGCCGGTTCTGAATATTTTGGGCAAAAAATCCCGCTCAGCATCGCTTTTTGTCTTTTCACTCATACTTTCCCTCTCGATTTTTGGCGGTGCCTTGATTCTTTCAAGTCTGAGAACCGGCCTTAAAAGCCTTGAAATGCGGCTTGGAGCTGACATCGTAGTCGTTCCTTATGAAGCCCGCACGAAAGTCAGTGCGGACACAATCTTAAATCAGGGAAACAGAACTTTTTTTTATATGCCGAAATCGAATCTGGACAAAATCTCCGCAATCGAAGGCGTTGAAAAAGCCTCTCCTCAGGTTTACATGTGCTCCATGAATGCCGGCTGCTGCTCGGTTTCTCTTCAGCTAATTGGTTTTGAGCCGGAGTCTGATTTTACGATTCAGCCCTGGGTTGAAAAATCTTTCAAAGGAAAACTTTCTGACGGAGATATTCTGATTGGAAGCAAAGTAACTCTTTCGTCAAATCGAAAATTAAAATTTTTTGACAGGGAATGGAATATCGCAGCCCAGCTTTCAGAAACAGGCACGGGTCTTGATAACGCCGTGTTTGCTAACATGAACACGATTCACCTTTTAATGGAAGCGGCTGACAAAATCGGCTGGTCTTTTGCCGACAAAAAATACTCTGACAAAATGATTTCCACGATTATGGTAAAAGTTAGGGACGGATATGACATCGACAATCTTGCAGGCCTGATTCAGCGCAAAGTTCGTAAGACGCAGGCTGTTAAAACAAAATCCATGACAAGCGGAATTGCCCAGAGTCTTTCCGGACTTTCAAAAATCATCGCGATTCTTACGGCGATAGTCTGGTTTTTGTGCCTTTTGATTTTAATCGTGATTTCAAACTTGATTATAGGAGAGCGAAAAAAAGAATTCGCAGTTCTAAGGATAATGGGTGCGAGCCAGAAAAAATTGCGGCATCTGGTTATGGCGGAGTCTTTTGTTTTGAATACGTCTGGCTCTCTTTCGGGAATTGCGCTGGCTTTTCTTTTCATCGTTCCTTTTCATAACCTGATAAAAAGCGCGATGGGACTTCCCTTCCTGCTTCCGTCTTTTTTATGGATGATTATTCTGTTGCTGGCTTGTCTCGTCATTTCAATTTTGACGGGATGTGCGTCTTCAAGTTTTGCCGCTCATAAAATCGCGCAAATCGACGCAGGTATAATCGTTCGGGAAGGTTAGGAATTAAACGCAGATAAACGCAGATAAACGTGGATTAACGCAGATATATATAAATAATCCGCGTGCATCTGCGTCCATCTGCGTCAAAAAAAGGAATTAATATGATACTAAAAGCAGAAAACATCAGCAAAAAATATTACCGTCCCACAAAGAATGCAAGCCACTTTGAAGCCGTAAAGCCGCTGGATTTTATCCTTGAAGATGGAAAAGTCACAGAAATCACAGGCCGGAGCGGAAGCGGAAAAAGCACGCTTCTTTATATGCTGGCAGGTCTTTTAAAGCCAGACTCAGGCAAAGTGCTTCTGGACGGTCAGGATATATACTCGCTGACTGATGACCAGCTTTCCCGTCTTCGGAACCAGAAATTCGGCGTGATTCCCCAGGGGCAGACAGGACTTTTTGCGCTTACGGTTCTGGAAAATGTTCTCGCTCCTGCCGCAATTTATGGTGATACAAAAAAATATGAAGAAAGGGCAAAGGAACTTCTTTCGCTGGTCGGAATTGAGAATCTTGCGGATTCAAAAATGTCAGAGCTTTCCGGCGGGGAAATGAGGCGAATGGCGATTGCCCGTGCCCTGATTTTAGACTCAGAAATTATTTTTGCCGATGAACCAACGGACGATCTGGATGATGAAAATACAAAGGCGGTTCTTGCCCTGCTTCAAAAAATTGCCCGAAGCGGAAAGAGCGTGCTTCTTGTGACGCATGAAAGCATGGCAGAACAATACGCGGATATAATTTACAGGATGGATGCTGGAAGACTCGAAAAAAAATAAGTTCCTGAAAAAACATAAAATAATTTTCTCAAAATTTGGAAAGACTCTTTAACTTTGGTTTCAGAATACAAAATGAGGCTTTTGCATAAAAAATCCCCCTGCCCCTTTTCTACCAGGCTCAATCCTCCAGCATAGCATAAAGCTCAACGCCGTCGGGGATATTTTCCACCCAAAGATAGCCCTCGCTGTCGGTTTGCGTTTCAATCGCGGCTTCCTCGTTCTTTTTATCTTCGTCTTCAAAAATCACATAGATTGTGGCGGCAGTATTCGCTATAGGCTTGCCCGTTTTCTTGTCGATGTACCGCGTCTTAATCCACTGCGTGCCGTTGAGCTCAAGGTTCAGCGTCCTGATTTTCCTGCCGTTCTGCTCGTAAGTCCGCCAGTTTTTGACGGGCAAATACTGCTTGTCGCGCTCGTAGCTCAGCGTGATGAGATACGTTTTCTCCGCATAAAGCGCGCTTTTGACGCTCATAAAAAGATTGAACTGCTCGTCCGAGTCGGGATATTGTTTTTCTGAATTCAAAAGAAGTTCTTTGCTCTTGTCTCTTTTGTAAAAAACGCCGTCGCTTGAAGCGATTTGAACGAACTGGCGCGCGTCCTTGTCCCAATAGCAAAGCTCAAAATCTGTGTCGCGCGGAACGTTTTTCATCACGAACTTTTCTTCGTCCTCGGTGATTTCGGGCTTTTTGTAGACGATGATTTCGTAGGAATCCTGTTTTACGTATTCGTCCTTATTCCCATCGTACATGACGAAAAAGCCGTAGGGAACAAAAGCTCTAACATTCTCGTCTGACTTTGAAACGCCCTCAACGTCCTCAAAATCCTCATCGGGCAGGCGAATCTTTTTTGTCTTTCCTGCCACAACGTTTTTCTTTTTT
>ERZ842401.1135-NODE-1135-length-38945-cov-20.728593_pt1 | contig 38945 bp, 33 predicted proteins | sample MGYA00521270_ERZ842401 | MGnify/ENA primary metagenome ERZ842401 (study PRJEB31892, sample SAMEA3878208) | bioreactor metagenome | biome: Moose rumen | place: Sweden | collected 2011-10 | study: EMG produced TPA metagenomics assembly of the PRJEB12797 data set...
TCACACCTTGACAGGGGCAAAAGTACGAATAATTTCCGAAACGACCAAGCGTTTGGCTGGATTTCACACAAAATGGATTCATTTTCTTTTTCATAAGCGTTGAAATTTAAAGTTATACGATACAGATATCGTGTGCAAAGGTAGGCATTTTTTATGTAACTACCAAACAAATGCAAGAAAAAATCTATGCGATTGATAAATAAGGCTCAAAATCAGAATTGCTGCCACCGGCCCGCGACGGGTCAGTGGCAGTTTTGGGTTCAGGGCAGTTTGTCATCAACAATAATCCTATTTCTTCAGAAAACATTCCTTGCCATCAGGATAATAGAACTAAGATTAACCAGATATAGCCACCATAAGACTCTCTGCCAATTTGTATTTCGAAAGTTTTTCCTTGATAAGTTTTGTAAAGAATTCGAACAATCCACTATAGCATTCCATTATTATCTTGCCGTCAAGGCTTAGGATAATCTGCTCGGCTGAAGTGTCTAGTGTATTAGTCCAACCGCCAGGATAGGGCGTGTCGATATGGACAAATTCATCCAACTGAAAACAATAGCACGACTTCTTTTGGGCATATCCTAGCCATTCATCCATCGAAGTCATAGATTTAATCGCCTCCATTCCAATAGTGCGGTTCTTTGATTCTTCAGAATAGCGCATCTCATAGAAATCCTGAAGAAAATTGATCATCTCTGGCTCAACTATCATTGGATTTAAAGACAGGCTAATATAGTCATCATTTTCCTCCAGTGTATAAATGCCGCTTTGGTTGTAATGCTCCTGAAGCGCATTTTTCACATCCTCCGGTGTTGCGGAGGCTTGTCTCTTTGCACGTTCCTTACCAATCCTAATTTTAGTCACGATGCCAATAGTCAAATACAGTCCCATAATAAAAATGTTAAATTAAAGAATAAAAAAGTGTGAGTACATTGCCACATCTCTTGTTCGAGGCCCTGACAAAGCCCTTGCGTAAAGATACAGTGATAGTACTCACACTATAGCGTGAACTAGCCACTGTGCCATCTTGTACGCATTTACTTGTCAGGTTTTGAACAACAAGAATTAGCACATTTGCTCCTATATATTTTGTGCAAAGGTAGGCATTTTTTGTGTAACTACCAAAAAAAAATCTCATAAAAAGCAGAAAACTGCCACCAGCCCGCGATGGGTTAGTGGCAGTTTTCTTTTCTGGCATAGAATAATACTCTTATGATTCTGAAAGTTTGCTGACGGTTTCCTCATCTAATCCCAGGTTTTCTGCAATATCACGAAGGGACTGACCAGCATTTAAAAGCATCTGTACAGATTTCCTTAACTGGGCTTGTTTCTGCGACAACTGGACTTGTTGTTGCGATAACTGGGCTTGTTGCTGCGATAACTGGGCATCTTTCTCAGCGATGACCTTGTCTTTCATCAGCACTTCCGTCTCTTTCATCTCAAGATACGAATAGTATTTCCCCGAATCCACCAAGCAAAAGGCAAGGATTTTTAAAAACAAAAGAAATACCTACGCCTTAATGAAGGTACAAATCAAGCAGAAGACCGGACATCTTACAAAAAGGCGGGAGCAAATTTGGATTTTCGCTTACTTCTTCGTACCTTTGCAGCCAAAATAGGATAAAGATGAGTAAACTGTTTATAGAGACATACGGCTGTCAGATGAATGTGGCCGACTCTGAGGTGGTGGCTTCCGTGATGCAAATGGCGGGGTATGAGACCACCGACGATATCAACGAGGCGGATGCCGTGTTCCTGAATACCTGTAGCGTGCGGGATAATGCTGAGCAGAAAATCTATCATCGGCTGGAAGCGCTCGAGGCGACAAGAAGGAAAAGGAGTCAGGAGTCAGGTGACAGAAGTCGGAATCCGCTGATAGTGGGTGTACTGGGTTGTATGGCTGAACGCGTGAAGCAGGATCTGCTGGAGAAGTATCACGCTGACCTCGTGGCTGGCCCTGATGCCTATCTCTCGCTGCCTGACCTCGTGGCGCAGGCCGAGGCAGGCCATAAGGCGATAAACATCGAACTCTCGACAACGGAAACCTACAAGGACGTGGTGCCCCAGCGCATCGGCCTCGGCCATAAGATCGGGGGGTACGTCAGCATTATGCGTGGCTGCAACAACTTCTGCCACTACTGCATCGTGCCCTATACCAGAGGACGCGAGCGGAGCCGTGATGTGGAGAGTATATTAAAAGAGGTACGCGACCTGCGCGACCGTGGATTCAAGGAGGTGACGCTGCTGGGGCAGAATGTGAATTCCTATAGGAGTCAGGAGATTAGTTTTCCGCAATTGCTGAGGATGGTGGCGGAGGAGGCACCGGCGATGAGGGTGAGATTCACGACCTCGCACCCGAAGGATATGAGCGACGAGACACTGCGGGTAATTGCAGAGATGCCGAATGTGTGCAAGCATATCCATCTGCCCGTGCAGAGCGGGAGTGACAGGATCCTGAAGTTGATGAACCGCAAATATACCCGCGAGTGGTATATGGACCGAGTACACGCCATCCGCCGCATTATCCCCGACTGTGGCCTGTCGACTGACATCTTCGTGGGTTATCACTCTGAGACGGAGGAGGATCATCAACTAAGCCTTGACCTGATGCGCGAAGTGGGCTACGACTCAGCCTTTATGTTCAAATACTCTGAGCGGCCTGGCACCTACGCCTCGAAGCATCTGCCCGACGATGTGCCTGAGGAAGAGAAGATCCGCCGACTGAACGAACTGATTGCCCTGCAGACGGAGATCTCCGCCCAGCAGAACAAGAAGGATGAGGGGAAGGAGTTTGACGTGCTCGTGGAGGGTTTCTCGAAGCGGAGCCGTGAACAACTCTGCGGAAGGACGGAGCAGAACAAGATGGTGGTCTTCGACAAGGGTTCGCACCATATCGGTGAGACGGTACGTGTCAAGATTACGGGGAGTACAAGTGCCACGCTATTTGGAGCCACAGATTAACACAGATATGAACGACTACGTGAACGGCCTTTATGCTTTCTAGAACTATCCTCTCTAAGCAAATCTATTGCAAACTGTGATTACACGAGGGTGTACCTGCTTGGGTACGCCCTCGCTTGCTATTATATAATTAATGTACGCGCTCGCGCGAGTGAGAACAATATGCCAGACACTTTGAAAAGATGCTCCGCAGCACCTGAAAACAGGCTCCATTTCATCGGAAAAGATGCTCCATTATACCCTCAAAGTAGGCTCCATATTCGCGCTATGGAGCCTGTTTTCCGATGGTTTAGCATATCTTTTCCGATGCCACGGAGCATCTTTTTCGATGGTATGGAATCAATAATCAACGCTATTTCCTTAAATCTTCTTCATTTTTAGTTATTTTTTCAAGAAAAGGAGGATAATTTCCAGAATTTGTTGTATCTTTGCAGCGGTTTGGGGGAGAAATCCCGAGCCGCAGATGCATTAGCTTATTATTTCGCGCTTAGCCAGAAGTGCCTGAGAAACTCTTTTTGGAATATTCACGAGATAATGAAAGTGAGGCTGCCAGAGCAATCTGGATGTCTGCCTACAGTGTTAAGCTATGCCCGCGCCTTCGTGGCGTGGCATGTTCTTATTACACGACAGGCAGGGGTTCCATTTTTCTCAGGCACGCCCCACGGTTAAGCGCATAAGAATGGCCACGCCATTTTTTATGCCTTTACTTTTGCATATTAAGGGAAATTTAAAACATCAAAGCACTGTCATAAGAAGGAATGGACATCTCTTATACATTGTACAATTTTGGAATGCAAGTAGGAGAACTATGGTTCAACATTGTTAACCATACACAGACATTTTTATGTTCACCTCCCAAAAGCAAACTAAAAAGATTTGTTGCTGGACAAAACAAGGTACTACAATCCATTTACGACAAAATGGGAGATTGTAGGAAAGAAGTTGTATGGCTGCACGTAGCCTCTTTAGGCGAATATGCCGTAGCACGCCCAATAATAAAGCAATTGCATTCCGATAACAGAGTGATAGTATTGACGCTATTCTCCCCTTCTGCATACGAAGTCCTTGAAGATCAGAGTCAGATGAGGGATGATGTCGATTACTTTTTTTATCTCCCATGGGACACACATAGAAACGCCCAGCAATTCCTTGATATAATTAGGCCTACAAAAGCCATATTTATCATATCAGAGTATTGGATTAACTATTTACTAGAGTTGGGCCGCAGGCAAATTCCAACTTACTTTGTATCATCCCTAATACCAAAAGACTCTTATTTACTCAAATGGTATGCAAAACCTATTAGGGAAGCGATACCCAAATACACCTGTTTTATGGCCCTGGACGATAATTCCAAAAAGAATCTCAATCGTATAGGTTTTAATAACGTAGTGGTGCTGGGCGACCCTTTGTTTGACAATGCTCTAAACATAGCCAAGACACCATACAAGAATGAGATTATTGAGAAGTTTTGTGCCTCAACTTCAGATGGAGTCATGATCGCGGGAAGCATCAGCGATATGCAAGATTTGAAAATTGTTTGTTCATTTGCCAATTCACATCGCAACGTAAAATGTATTTTCGTTCCCCATGAAATCAGCGAAGAGAAACTCAATGAACTCAAATTCCATCTTGAAGGCTGGGCAGAACTGTACTCAGACTGTACATCTGAAACAGATTTCTCCAAAAGACAAGTGCTTATTATTGATTTTATGGGTGCTTTGTCTCTTATATACCGATATGGAAGTTGGGCTTACGTGGGAGGCGGCTTTACCCCTTATCTTCATAGCGTTATAGAACCCGTGGTATATGGCTTGCCTGTTGCTTTTGGCCCCTGTATACAGAGAAAAGTTACACCTCAGCAAATGATTAACCTGGGTATCGGAAAAATGGTAAGATCCGCTGAAGAGTTTTCCGACTGGATAGACCATTTTGCATCTGACAGGCAAACTAGGGAAAGCATCAAGCAAAGAGCACTAGAATATGCCCAAAGCAATAGTGGAGCGACCAAGAGAGTAGTACAAACCATCAATGAGAAGCATTGGGAATGAACGTGATATCTATAAAAGCAAATATCGTATTGACACTCTTAAGGCTGATTGCATATCTGCCTTTAAGGGTTCTTTACATATTCAGTGATGTCATGTATCTACTAATACAGTACGTATTCCATTATAGGAAGAAAGTGATTATGGAAAACCTCCACAGATCGTTTCCCGAAAAGGAAGAAGCAGAGATTAGACAGATTGCACGTAAGTTCTATCATCACTTATGTGATATTTTTATGGAAACCATAAAAATGCTACATCTAAGCGATGACGAAATGAAACGGCGCATTACCGTTACTGGTATGTCATTGATGGAAGAAGCCGCTACCGAGGGCCGTCCCGTCTTTCTCTTTATAGGTCACTACGGCAACTGGGAATGGGTGCAGGAAATAACGCGCCGCATCAAGGCTCCAACAATACACGGAGAAGTTTACAATCCATTAAGTAATAAAGTCTTCGACCAAGTCATGATAAAGATACGTAATCGCTATCCAACGCTACTAATAGAGAAAAAGTTGGCTGCGAGGACTATCCTTGGAATGAAACACGAAAACGAAAGTTTCCTTATCGGATTCATTGCCGACCAGCGCCCAACACGCCACAGTCTACACCACTGGACAACTTTCCTCTGCCAAGACACCCCCTTTATGGTAGGAGCCGAGGAAATAGGGAACCATATTGGAGCCAAATATCTATATCTTGATGTGGAACAAACACACCGAGGTTACTACACCATGAAGATTCAAGATATGATACCCAAGGCTGACTATGAAGACTATCCCTTCACACGCCTATATATGGAGAAACTCGAAGCAACTATCCGACATCAGCCAGAGTTGTGGCTCTGGACTCATAAGAGATGGAAGCATAAGAGGAAATTGGAACCCGTTCTTTAAAACTGTGCTACCGCTTGTTATTAATTAAAATATTTATACCGATATGAAAATCATTTGTGTAATTCCCGCCAGGGCCGAATCATCACGATTTTTTGAAAAGCCCTTGGCACTCATTCTGGAAAAGCCCATGATACAGTGGGTGTATGAACACTGCAAAGCAGTACCAGAGTTTGATGAGGTCTACGTCGCAACCGACAGTGAAAAAATCAAAACTTATGCCGAGGCCTTCGGTGCGAATGTCATTATGACACGCAATGACCACGACACAGCCACAGAGCGACTCTACGAGGTTTCTACCAAAGTTGAAGCAGACCTTTACGTGATGGTTAATGGTGACGAGCCACTGCTCACCCGTGAAGCCATTATCCAGTGTATCCCAGCCAGACTAGCGGAAGACGAACTTTACGTCAGCAACCTTATGACTGACTTCGAGAACCCTGTTGAAGTGGTAGATGCCACTAACCTTAAGATTGTCACCGACCGCAATGACCGCTGCCTGTTTATTTCTCGTAGCCCTATTCCCTACCCTAAAGGCAACATGGACTATGTGTACCACAAGTTTGTGGGTGTAGGTGCCTTCAATCGAAAAGCGCTTGACTTTTACCATAATACGCCACGCGGTCCTATCGAGAAAATCGAAGAAAACGACTCGTTCCGCTTTATTGAGAATCAGGTGCCCATATACTACTACAACTGCCACTGCAAATCTTTATCAGTTGATACGCGCAAAGATATTGACGGTGTGGAGTTGTATCTAAAAAAAGAAGAGAAAAGATGTACTATGGCAAAAAATGAGAAAAAAACAAATAATAACAGCATCAGTTAGTAAGAATCTGTCCAATGCTATATATTTGGTTCGATGTATGATTGACTATCTCTTCGTACCAAAATGTCTCTATCGGTGGCGGTTAGAGAATATCCTTACTCGCCTCACACCAGAAGAGGCCGAGGCCGTTAATTGGCGTGTGGACTATTATAACCGTCTCAACACGAAAGTTTCATTAAAGACATCCGTCTCGGTCAAACAATACCGTTTCCCCTTCTTCAAGAAGAAGCGTTACGGCTATTACTATTTTAACCTTTATACTGCCATCAAGCACTTCAATACAAACTATCGATTTCAATATCTTTTTGGAGACATCACCCAGGTACCAGATAGTCCAAAGTTCGTCAAGAGTCGCCCTATCCATGGAGACAACACGAACTCGATTGTTATGAAACTTGATGCACAGCGGCATTTTCACTTTCTAAATGACACATTATCTTTCCGAGCCAAGAAAGACATGCTTGTCTCACGCACTACATGGGCCAACGGCCGACCATGGAGGCGGAAATTTGTTGAACAATTCCTCAATCATCCAATGTGCGACGTAGGAAAGACGAGACAAGAAAAAGATGAAGACTTTCCTGAAAGCATCAAACCATATATGTCCTTTGGAGAGCAACTGCAGTACAAATTCATAGCCTGCATTGAGGGTGTTGACGTAGCCACCAACCTTAAATGGGTTATGTCATCGAATTCGGTGGCAGTCTCGCCCCCTATGAAGTATGAGACTTGGTTCATGGAGGGGCAATTAATCCCAAACTATCACTACATAGAAGTGAAGCCCGACTATTCTGACCTGATAGAAAAACTGCAACACTACATCAATCATCCTGATGAGGCTGAGTCCATCATCGACCATGCCCACGAATATGTTCAACAGTTCATAGACAAACGGTTGGAACTTGCTACCCAGTTGGCCGTAGTTCAAAAATACTTTAATCTGACCAATGACTGAAAGAAAGATTAGCGTAGTCATTAACACCTACAATGCCGAGCAATATCTGCCACAGGTGCTCGATAGTGTAAAGGACTTTGATGAGGTTCTCGTCTGCGATATGGAAAGTACCGACTCAACCACAAAGATTGCAGAAGAATACGGTTGCCGAGTAACAACTTTCCCTAAAGGCAATCTGCGTATTGTGGAGCCAGCCCGTAACTTTGCCATTCATCAAGCCCTACATCCTTGGGTGTTAGTGGTTGATGCCGACGAACTGGTGCCAGCACAACTGCGTAGTTATCTATACCGTCACATTCAGGAATTGGATCCACCTAAGGGCCTCATGATCCCTCGCCGTAATAGACTTATGGGACGCTTCATGCATGGTTATTACCCCGACTACAACCTGCGTTTTTTCTGCCAAGGAAACACTACCTGGCCAACGTATATTCATGCGCAACCCAAGGTAGAAGGCAGGGTTTGCCACATTCCTAGACGACACAAAGAACTGGCCTTTGACCATCTAGATGATCGCAGTATACACGAGCGAATGGCCAAGATAAATCTATACACCGACTACGACAGCGAAAAGCGGCGGAACCGCCACTACAGCAATATGGCTTTCATCTACCGCCCACTAGTACGCTTCTTGAAATGCTATATATTGAAAGGCGGTTTCCGCGATGGAGTACCCGGCTTGCTCTTTGCTAGTCTTGAAGCCGTGCAGCAGTTCTGCATCTTGGCTAAACATTATGAATGGAGGATGAGAAATGAGGACAGAAAGTAGACATGTCGTTTTCCTGCATCAGCAGTTTCCCTGTAGCGGTGCCGAACAGGTAACTATCGACGTAGCAAATTACCTGTGCCGTCAGGGGTATAGAGTAACTGTTCTAGCAGTAACCCATTTAGAGACTGGCTATCATGCTGGGCAAGAGCGTCTGTTCGGCATATACTTATTGCCAAAGGGACGGACAAAGTGGTCACCCAAAGTGGCTTGTGCCATACGCAGATTCATTGTTCAAGAAAAGGTAGAAGTGCTTGTCACCTACCGTGAACTACTATATGCCAGTTGGCTGAAACGGAATACAAGTATTAAGATCGTATTCGAATTACACAATACGCCCGGCTATGAGTATCTTGGCAACGACTCGTCTGGATGGCTGCTCAAATGGTTTTATAAATGTAAATACCATCGTGTGTATCGTTGGGCTGATGCCTACGGTGTACTGGATAATGGCTATCGACAAATCCTCGTCAATGAGTTGTCGCTAAATACTACAAAAAATAAACTTTGGGTTTTGCCCAACAGCATTGCATCCTCATCAAAGGTGGCTATGCCGAAAGACAAACTCGTCATCTACGTAGGGCGGTTAACTCAACGTGACAAGCGAGTTGACCGCTTACTGCGCATCTGGCAAAAAGCCCAGCACCAACTGCCAGAATGGCAACTGAAGATTGTTGGAAAGGGAAAGGCTGCCCCACGACTAAAAACACTGGCCGAGGAACTGCAATTAGAAAGATGTTCGTTTGAAGGACATTCCGCCTATATTCAGAATTACTACGACCACGCCACAATTCTCTGTCTAACATCATCGTTCGAAGGGTGGCCTATGGTGATAGCCGAAGCACAGGCGAACGGTGTCATTCCTATTGTCTTTAACAGTTTTGCCGCTGCCAAAGGTCTTATAACGACAGCCAACGAAGGTATTCTCGTACCGCCCTTCGACAACAAGTTATTTGCCCAACAGTTGGTTTCGCTGGCTAAAGACGAAGTCCGTCTGCAAAGCATGCAGAAAACCGTGGTACAAAAAGCCGCTACCTATACCATTGAACGAAGCGGCGCGGCTTGGGAAGAAATGTTACACCACATTATTGATACTCGTGTCTAATGAAACAGAAGCATATCTTAATATTTCGTCTATCTGCCCTTGGCGACGTGGCAATGACTATCCCTGCGGTTTACAGCGTGGCGCTAGCCTACCCGCAACACCACTTTCATGTGTTGACATCAGCCTTTTGTGCCCAACTTTTCATCAATCCGCCCACCAACATCACCATACATAGTTTAGAAAAAAATGTTGGCACTATAGGACTTCTTCGATACCTCAGTGTCCTGCCAATCGATAGTGTTGCCGACTTGCACAACGTTTTGCGATCGTGGGTGGTCGACTCAATGTTCCTACTAAAAGGCAAGCATGTGGCCATGCTAGACAAAAGACGAATTGAACGTAGGGATATCCTACACCATCGGCAAGCAACAAGCCGTCCGTTTTCAAAACGGTACTTCGACGTGTTTGCCAATCTGGGGTTCCCATGTAAGCCTGCGTTTACGTCGGTATTTACATTACAGCCGTTGCTACCTTTGGAAATCAAGAAAGGTACGAAACACTGGATAGGTGTGGCTCCTTATGCTCGATATGCAAATAAGACGTACCCGCTTGAGCAGATGAAACAAGTAGTAGTAGTTTTGGCAACAAGACCATACACCCAGATATTCCTTTTCGGCAGTAAGGGAGCACAGGCCAAAGAACTAAAACTGTGGGAACTTCTATCGCCAGCCATTGTTTCAGTAGCAGGTCGCTTCACACTAGAAGAGGAGTTGTCATTAATGGCCCATCTCGATGTGATGATATCTATGGACTCTGCCAATATGCACCTGGCTTCACTCGTAGGCATCCGCGTTGTCTCCATCTGGGGTAGCACCTCTCCCGCCTGTGGTTTCCTCGGCTGGAGACAGCACCAAAAAGATGCTATATACCAAAACCTACAATGTCAGCCATGCACTATTGGTGGCAGTAATCGCTGTAAGAAACACGACCTAGAGTGTCTGCGTAGTCTTCCACCGAACTCCATCATCAATCAATGCAATATTACTTAATGAATCGATAAAAACTTTTTAATATGCATCTACTGCCACTCCTTATATTGCATTTCTGTACCTGCACACTATTTTTCTGTTTTGTGCAGCGCCCCATATTCTGTCTATACAACCACAGAGCCGATGAGAAAGGGCTAACAGTTAGAGATTTCTTCACTGCGACTTGGCACGGATTATATACCGATGTGAAAGCAGCGGCTTATATGACGGCTTTTCCACTCCTGACGGTGTGGGGTTATGCACATGCGCCCGTTTTCAATGCAACGGAATTGCTCTGTACTTATGACGTCCTCACCAGCCTCATTGTGGCCCTGCTCTGCGTTGCAGACACGGCACTCTACCGTTTTTGGCAGTTCAAGATAGAGGCTTCGGTGCTGGCTTACCTACACTCGTTGCGAGGGGCCTTTGCCAGTGTATCTGTATGTTATGTAGTCGTGGCTTTTGTTTCCGTACTTATGACGGCCATCGTTCTACTAACATTTTTACTCTCTGTTCTTTGGTTACTCCCGCCCACTAAGCATCCACTACCCATAGTATCGTGGTGGGGGCATCTTTTGATTGCTCTTGTTGGTATACTGTTAGCGGTCGCGTTATATTGTATTATTCGTGGTTTTCATATTCGACCAGACACGCCAGTATATTCATATTTTTCACACCGACACCTGCTGAATCACTGTGCCGTAAACCCTCTTTATAACTTCATCTATTCCATTCATTTGAACGATGATTTCGCCCACCAGTTTCAGGTGTTCGACCCTCTGATCTGTGAGGAGAAGTTTGGCCCGCTTTTTCCCAAAGCAGGCAAGCCACAAGTTCAGATACTCAATACGATGCGCCCCAATATCCTATTAATAATGTGGGAGAGCCTTTGCGCCCATTTCATAGAAAGCCTAGGTGGCAAGCCAAATGTTATGCCTCATCTAGACCATTTGGTCAAGGAGGGAATACTTTTTTCCAACTGCTGGGCAGGCAGTTTTCGAACCGACCGTGGACTAGTGTGTACACTTAGCGGTTACCCCTCGCCGCCCACTACAAGTGTTATCCTTCACACAGCGAAACTACCCCATTTACCGGCACTGCCACGTACACTGCACGAGAAAGCATGCTATGAGACAATGGCTGTGCATGGCGGACCTCTGAAAATCTTTCACAAAGCCGATTACTACTGGGCATCGGGGCATCAACTCTTAGTGGAGCAAAAGGACTTCCCTCGCGATCCTGATGCTACACGGTGGGGGGTACAGGACGGCAAGGTCTTTGCATGGCTCGCCGACGATATCATTAATAAGTCACGTAACCCTTCACACTGGTTCACCACCTTGCAGACACTCAGTTCACACGAGCCCTTCCACGTACCTTATAATCGGATAGAGGACAATGAAGTAGACAATGCCTACGCTTATGTAGACGAGGCTTTCGGGCTTTTCATCGAGCGTCTAAAAGCCTCTGTGGCTTGGAAAGACCTGCTCATCATCGTGACAGGCGACCATGGTCTGGACACAAACCGTGTACCTGACAAAGATCGTAATTCACACATCCCCTTACTTCTGTTGGGAGGAGCTGTGTCCCAGCCTATGAGAATTGAAACTTTGATGAGCCAGACTGACATCGCCGCAACTTTACTTGGTCAGATGGGGCTGCCCCACGACGAATTCCTTTTTAGCCGTGATGTGCTTGCCGACACATACATTCACCCCTGTGCCCTACATACCTATAACAACGGATTCATCTTCCGCGACCCGACTGGTGTGACATTCTATGATAACGTATCCCAAAAGGCCATTGATGGCCACGACCTGCAACGAGAGGAGAAGGCCAAGGTGATACTGCAAACCCTGTACACAGACTTTAGTAAAAGATAAAGCACTATAAACAATATGAATACCACTTTAATCATTGCTACTTACAACTCTCCCGATAAGTTGCAATTATGCTTAAAAAGCGTACTGAGACAGACCATTATGCCAACGGAAGTGATTATCGCCGACGATGGGTCTACTGAGGAGACGCGCCAACTCATTGACTGCTTGCGTCCTCAGTTCAGAGTACCTTTGGTACATTTGTGGCACGAGGACCGAGGCTTTCGCCTTGCAGCCATCCGAAACCGAGCAATTGCACAAGCCACGGGTGACTACGTGATACAGATTGACGGGGACATCATCTTGAATCGTTACTTTGTGGCAGACCACATCCGTTTCGCTTCCCCCGGGTATGTCGTGTTAGGCAGCAGAAGCAAACTTTCAGAAGTAAAGACAAAAGATGTATTGTCGCATGATGACTTCGAGCCGGGTCTATTCACTTATGGACTGGAGCGTCGCGACAGTGCCCTACGCTGTCCACTCATTAGCCCTCTATTTTTTGGAAACCGCCACACCGTAGGCTGTAATATGGCTTTTTGGCTCTGTGACCTATTGGCTGTGAACGGCTACGACGAGGCTTTCGAAGGTTGGGGGCATGAAGAACGCGATTTGGTTTTACGTCTCCAAATGATAGGTATAAAGAAACGCAAGTTGAAATTTGCTGCCATACAATATCACTTGTGGCATCACGAGCAATCCCGTGAAAATGTGGAACGCAATGCGCAAATTATCGCAATGCGTAAGAAAAGTGGTGTATCATGGGTATCAGATGGCATCATCAAAAAGCCGAAAAAAGCAACGTTAGATAAAAGGGCATTGGACAAGGCCACGCCTTCGTTATAGCCATTTGTAATACTGTTTGCGAAATCGTTTGAAGAACTTTCTCACACGGTGTTTCTTCACCTCATACCGCTGACGCTGTACTTCACGAACCCGTTGGGCTTCCTCGGGTGTATAGAGACCGCGCTGGCGCAGGTATTCCTCCTGAAACAATTCGACAGTGCCCATACGTGGGTTCATTAGAATAATATCACCTATCACCGTTTCCAAATCTAGTGATTGACCGTCGGGGAAGAGTCTTACACGGTTGGTATCTATAAGTGTGAAGTGCCAAGTGCCGTTAACTTCATTTTGGCGACAAATAACATTGCCACAGTTCATATCCCAGTAAAGAACACCATGCTCATGCAGTCGCACCACCATTGCAGCATACTGCTTGATAATGGCGTTAATAGTCTCCTGCTCGTTCTTTTCTTTCAATCGGATTACCAATGAGTCCAACTGTTCGCCCTCAGCCACTTCACTCACAAAAAAAGCATATTGGTATAGCCCGTTACGCCATACTTCTACGTAGGCCAGTTCCTCAGCAGCCTCAAAACCACGACGGCGAAGTTCGGCCGTATTGTCGTAGGCCTTACGGCATTTGGGCTTGCGAAAATAGGAGTAATCGATTTTTTGGAACCAGAACAGGCCATGATAGCGTTTCACCATGACCCTGTCAAGACCTTCAATACCAAATTGGCTGACATCCATAATACGCAAGCGATTGCGGGCTGAGTGGATTTCCGTACCCACCTGACCGAACGTTTCGGGCAGACTTTTTATAAATTCCATAAAGGCTTTGTTCCCTTTCACTCGGTCACTTGCTACTATTTTCTGCTTGCTCATTATTTATATTTTCAAAAATACTCATTGACGCTTTAAGGACTGGACTGTCTATCCCCAGAAAGTCCAGGACGCTATGATAAATGCTGTACTGCTCTATTGCCTGTAGATGTTTTATTTGCACTGCCGTATCATTAGTCCAAACTAGGAAAGGTATTTCTATTTGCTCCTTGGGGGCCATAAACATAGGGACTCCGTGCATATAAAGGTTGTTCTCGCCCAAAGATTCGCCGTGGTCTGACATAAAAAGTACGCAGGAACGGCAGTCCGGAATATTGCGTAGCAGGTTGATAACCGAGTGGATAAGGTAGTCGGTATATATTATGCTATTGTCGTAAGCATTGAGTAGTTCCGAGCGATTGGCATGAGCCATCTCTACGGTTTTACAGACTGGCTTAAATACTTCAAACTGAGGTGGATAGTTGGTACTGTAGGTGGGGCCGTGATTAGTATAGGTGTGAACGACCACAAACTGTTTAGCCTTCCGGCAATCACGAATCTCTTCATCCAGGCCGTATAGCAGAATCCCGTCATATTTATTTTGATCCGCTTCTGGATACAGTTCCTGCAGTTGATCTTTTTTCATATAATTGGGGAAATGGGTAGGTGGCTCGCCCCAGTTACTGGTGCGCCAAGACACCTCAACGCCCAAACGATGTAGGTAATTGGGCAGAATTTCATAGAGTTTGTCGGATGGTTCAGGTTGCATCATAGCCCGCACAGCCGATATGGTATTAGTAGCGGCGGCAACAGCCGGAATAGCGACCAAACTGTCATCGGCTGTATAGGGATTGGTGTCCCTGAAATAGCCATAGTAGCGGAAATGATCTCTTCTGGCCGACTCCCCGATAATCAAGACACATACGTCGCGGCTTTCCGTTGCTATCCGACCGTCAGGAAGTAGGATTTCCTGTGCATTTTTCTTCTTTTGGCTGTTATAGTAGCGGACGGTATTCGCAATATATGACCAAGGGGCGATGAGACTGCCAAGTCCCGTTGAGTTATGGTCAATCCATAGAAAATTGTTCATATTAATAGCCACCAAGGCTAATAACATTGCAATGGTGATGCCAATTCTTCTCAACATCTTTCGTCCGCTACCATAGTCCGTTCTACAGATGAAGAGATAAATGCAAGGCGGAACAGCCAGCAGCAGGATATATCCCACCAACGTCCAGGAAAAGAAACTTGACGCTTCGGAATACTGGGTATTGAACACATTTCCCATCATGCTTCTTGTAATCAGCACTTCATAACTATTCACAAAGAAAAGCATAATAGCATTACCGACCATAGTGAAAGCCAACAAACACTTTCCGACGAAGCGGCAAAGATAAAGCAACAAATAGTAGACCAAGTAGTTCAACCCAAGCATTATCAGGGCAGCCGAGGCAGTGAGCAGCCAAGCATTCCAGCCTCCTTCCATATGTCGCATAGCGTGGCTAAAGAAGGGTATATGAAAGATAGTTACTGTATAGGCAGATAGTACCAGACACATGGTACTCAGTTTAACTATTTTATGAAACACTTGCATCATTTGAATATTTTTCGGTAATACAGAGAAATAATTATGTATATCAAACAGACCACGAACAGGTTATATAACACCGTCAAGAGCCAATCAACCTTTTGTGGGGCATTATTAAAAGGATCGGCCGAAAGAGTAGAATCGTAGCGAGCAAAGGGGTTTGTATAGATAACCTCACCCTCAGGGAACCAGGCCGTCAGTCGCGCATAGTGATCCTCGGTTCGAAAAACGTAGCACAGTGAGTCACTTCGCTCTGCCAGCGCCAGTGTTTGGTGATTTTGGCCTGTGACGCGTATGCTGTCGGCCACCACGGAGAGTCGTAGGAAAATGGTATCAGAGCGAAGTCCAATGGCTCGGATAGAAGGCAGTTCGCGGTTTCTTTCATACTTGATTTTCCATTTACCATGACCGTAGTCAGGAACTCGCATTGCATAAAAACAGCCGCCAAGCAATGTCTTCTTCAGGTCTTGGTAGCGTCCTGATGGTGTGCAGAGGAAATTGCAACGTACACCTATTTTCCCTGTACGGTCTGGCTTATGGAGGTCATCATTGGCAAGACCAAAACTGTAGTGCCCGGCACTCAGTGCCCAGTCCCAATATTCATTCTCTGTACTCCTACCTGTATCCAGTTCCATGAGTTCATAGCCTGAGAGTACTTCCATGTGAGTTCTACATGTACCAATAGTACGGTAAGGATGGTTTATCTGGATGAAATCCGAACTGGCTCCCAAATAGTCCAATTCAAATTGCTTCTGTGATGCCAAAATTGGCAGCAAGGGATCAAAGTGAATTACCTTCTGGCTACCAAATACCAGTTTATGGAATTTAAGCGGACTATAACCATGTTCATAGACATTCACCTGCAAATTTGGATCGAAGGGATGCTGTGTGATTTCATTGTGGTTGGAGAAAGTGACGATGTCATATCCCAACTTTTCCAGGGCATCCCATGTCTCCTGCGGCGAATATTTACATTCGTTCCACGGCAGTGGACCTTTCACGCGAGTATGGGTATGGAACAGTGAGCGTTTCCAACAGATAGTAGTATCTAAGTCACGATAGGGATTGAATATGTCCGGCCCATTAAACGGGACAGGTGGGCGGAAATGATAAATGGGACTGAAGGCTGTGAACAGCACAGCCAATACAGGTACAAGCAATATACAGGCAATAGCCTTGCCTAAAAAATGTAATATTCTCATATAATTAAGATGCAGTTAAAGCCTTTTAGGCAACCTGCAAAATCTCTTTTTGTTCAAGAATAACTTGTGCAAAAGTAAGGGCATAAAAAATGGTATAACCACCCTTATACGCTCAATAGTGGGATTCGCGACCCCACTTACATTATCTCGTGAATATTCCAAAAAGAGTTTCTCAGGCACTTCTGGCTAAGCGCGAAATAACAAACTAATGCATCTACGAAATCGGATTTCTCCCGATTCGACTGCAAAGGTACACATTTTTTTCAAATCTTCCAAGAATAACAGACATTTATTGAAGGTATTTATTGAAGAGCAACATAATCAGTTCATTGTTACCACAACACCATAATTTATAAAATTTGTGACATAACGATCTAAAAACATACTATATTTTCACGTTTCTAAGCATAGAGCATATAACAAGAAATACAAGCCCAGGATTGAAGGGATAATGACTGAAAAAGCAAAACAACTTGTTTTGGTCTGCAAGAGAATACCTTAAAACACTAAATAAATGCCACTTTATAGAGCAAAACAAATTGTTTTGTTTACGCAGGAATGTTATGATGTTACTTAATTTAATATCATAGCATCTAACAAACAAATTCTCAACAAGTTAAAGGAGCATATGATATTAAAGTAAAATAGGGCAATTCAGTAAAAATGATATCCAGCACTCATACCACAACTTTCACACAAATAGATAATTTTTGAAAACATTTTCTTTTCCAGATAAAAACTATCGACACGCATAAGGGCAAGTCAAAGAAAAAATACAGAATACTTGGTAGTTTCAAATATTATTCGTATCTTTGCAGCGGTTTGGGGAGAAATCCCGAGCCGTAGATGCATTAGCTTATTATTTCGCGCTTAGCCAGAAGTGCCTGAGAAACTCTTTTTGGAATATTCACGAGATAATAGAAGTGAGGCTACACAGCCCCACTGTTAAGGGCATAAGTATGGCCACGCCATTCTTTGTGTCTTTACTTTTGCATACAATAGTATTAGGCAATTTAAATTACTTGTATGAAAAAAAGATAACTGTAGTTCTATGGAGAAATTACATATTGGACGCATCATCAAGCAACAACTGGAGGAACAGAAAAAGACCACCGTGTGGCTTGCCCAGCAATTAGGATGTCATCGTACAAACTTATATAAGATCTACGAAAAGCCAACTATCGATACGGGAATTTTGCTCCGAATTAGTAAGATTATCGGATATAATTTCTTTGAATTATATGGGAAAGAAATAAATACTAAAGTAACAGACTTTTAGGACTCCTAATAAACCTCGGGAGATATGAGACGTTGATTCGGATGTAGCAAATGTTGATACATGTAGTCATATCCGCTACAGACAAATCTGCTTTTTTAGCAATGAATTAAATATCTTTGCACCACAATAACGAATAGATGATTCAAGTATTAACTTAATTAATTATTTACATTATGAAAAGATTTTTGTTATTAGCCACTATTTCGGCTATTTCAATGGTATCCTTTGCACAAGCAGATAGTAACTGGGGGGCAAACTCAAAATCCAAATCGTCGGTATCAGAAGGCTGGAGTAGTTTCTATGTACAGTACAATCCTTCTAAACTTGTCGTAGACACTAGTGGTGACGATGACCAGAGTTTTACAGGCATTACTGTAGGTTATAATAGGGCTATCGGAATAACCTATGGGACACCTATATATTTGGAAGTTGGTGTTGCTGCTCAGTATAGTTTCGTAAAAAAGGACGGTTATCTCTTCGATGACGATGATGATTATGATTTTGAAATGTCTTGGAATATGGGGTCAATCAAGGTTCCATTGAGTCTGACATACGACTGGGAAGTATCTCCAGCCGTCTCTATTGCTCCTTATGCTGGTCTAACTGCCAGATTTAATATTTTTGGAAATATGAGTGCAGAAAATGACTACGATGACAAATCTGTAAATATATTTGACAAGAAAGATATGGGAAGTAAAGAAGCCGTCTGGAAAAGATTCCAGATTGGATGGCAGATTGGCGTTAACCTGAAATTCAATGAGACATGGTATCTTGGCGCATCTTACGGAACGGATTTCTCTGAAGTCTGCAAAAAAATAAAAATTGCCCAACCAGCTTTATCAATTGGTTTCATATTTTAAGGTTATATGAAAAGAATAGTTAGTTTATTACTGCCATCATTTTTGATGGCAGTAATGTGTGTAGGATTTGTGTCTTGCAGCAGCGATGATGATAAAGAAGGTAGTGGCAGTGCTTCTACTTCCGCTGGGGTTATCGACAAAAAAACGGGGTTACGTGTCAAAGCATTTGGAGATTACAAGGTGTACTATTTAGATGATGGCCGTATAGACTATATCCGTGACAATTATGGTAAATGGTCTTTTTCATACAGTCCGAATAAGATTTCATTTACAGAAACATACAATGGATATAATAGTGATGAAGAAGTCATAAGAGTAAGTTATAATAGCTCAGGTTATTTATCAAGTACAAGTTTCTCGGATTCTGGACTATATGATGGTGAGAAATGGACAGAAAGTTCTGAGGCAACACTATCGTATGATGGAAATGGGCATCTTACAAAGATTGCAGGTTCAGGCAAGGCAAGCGGAACAGAAAAAGGTTATACTTACAATGACACCTGGACTTTTTCCTATACCTTGACATGGCGTAACAATTTACTTCTGCAAGTAGTCTGGACAGAGAAAGAAACGGGAAACGGCGAAATAGAAACAGAAACAGAAACTTGGTCCTTCGCATACGAGAATGATAGTTACGAGAATGAATACAAACAGTGGACTCCATCTATCACCCAATGGCTAGATGATATCGAAGAATTCTTTGCCTATGTTGGACTGCTTGGTGTTGGACCAAAGATGCTGCCATCAAGCGCAGAAAAGTATGAAGAAGAATATTATGACGGGAAAATGCATACAGATGAAGACTCATACTGGTTCGGTTATGGATTTAACAAAAATGGTGCCGTTTCTTATTCGTCAATCAATAGCACCCGATATGATTTCTCGTACGATTATGCAGAAATTAATAGCAAGAATACCCGCTCTGATATATCTCAAGAGAGAGAGAGAGGAAATACCTTGCATCGTTTATTCAAGCGTTCGCGTATTCACTAATTCTCTTGGTTTTTGACTATTTGGATTTTATTTTACAGACATTAATTATGAAAAAGTTATTATGGTTTTTACTTCCCCTGACATTGTTGGTTGGAGTGAGTTTTGGCTTTGTATCTTGTAGCGACGACGATGATGATACTGGTATCGTTGGAACTTGGAGCGAACTTGACGGTGACGAGTTAATAACTATTACTTTCAAAAGTGATGGTACTGGTACCATAACAGAAAAATGGCACAGTGGCACTTTCACATATAAGATGACAGATAAGAGAAGTGGAACTATGACTGTCAAAGAAGAGGGTAGTTATAGTGGCTATTCATATTATGTCTACACGTTCAGAATAGAAGGAGATACTCTCTATGTTTACGAAGAAGGTGATCGCTATCCAGAGTTCATTATGACGAAACAGGGTAAAGGAAAAGATTCAAACAATGTACTTGGCACTTGGATATATGAGGAAGGGTACAATTCTTTTTCTCTTACGTTTAAGAGTGGAGGAACAGGAACTGCTATTACAAAATATTACGACTCGTATTCTGGAATGGAAACTGAAAAAACAACATTCACCTATTCTATGGCAAGCAGTAATAGCGGAACTCTAACAATTAGAGGTTATGATAGTTATAGCGGTTACAGCAACGAGGTGTATACTTTCAAAATTCAGAATAATAGACTGTCGCTCTATTATGAAGAATACTTTGTATGTACATTTATTAAACAATAGCCGCTTTGACTGATAGATTTTTTGTTTTCTTTGCAATTAATCTAACAGCCTGTTTGTTGTGTATAGACACGGCAAACGGGCTGTCTCTTCACCATTTATCAGCGTCTTTGATAACTTCATTCATACTTAGTTGGCCAACTTCATACATTAAAAATTTCAAAATCAGAGTTATTACTCAAATTATATTAGGTCTGCCATTCCTGACGATATGCATTGTAGACTGTTACTGTCAAGAATTCTTTGGGACACAAGTTTCGCCTCAGATATTATCGAGTATCACTCTTAGCAATCCGTCAGAGATAAGTGAGTTTCTATCAACCTATTTGGGACTTCAGATTCTGAAACATTGGCGAATTACATTGTTACTTCTCCTGACTCTCCTTTTACCATTCTGCCTCTTTTTCAGAATTAAATGTTCAAGAGATAGAGTATTCAGCATGGCATTGATCCCTGTTGTGGCAATAAATCTATTATATGAACTTGTGCCATCATACAGATATCTTCAGTTGTATCTCTACGGAAAGGATTTACAAAACTTGGAGGGTCTTATTTTCCGGCATTATCATGAAGAAGTACCTACGCCCATACACCGATTAGCATTTGCGTATTTCTCACTGAAGAAGTCGGCATTGGTCTTGAATAAGATAAAGCGGTCAACGATTACGGCACAAATTGAGAATTGTTCCTTTTTGTCACCACACATCATATTGATAATAGGTGAAAGCTTTAACAAGCATCACTCGTCACTTTATGGATACACTTTGTCGACGACCCCATTGCAGAAGAATCGTATGAGTGCCGGAGAACTGTTTGCTTTCACTGATGTCGTGACACCCTGGAATATCACCAGCAATGTCTTCCTCAATATCTTTTCCACTTGGGAATATGGGGATCAAGGCGGAGTTGAGACCTATCCGCTTTTTCCTATTTTATTCAGAAGAGCAGGTTACTCTGTAAACTTCTTTTCCAACCAATATTTGCTGAGCGGCTTTTTGAAAGGTGCGACAAACCAGGCTGGGCACTTTTTCCTTTCAGATATGGAACTGAGCGATTACCTATTCACATATAGAAATCGAAGGAAGGTTAAATATGATATGGGGCTCGTTAAGGAGGTAAAACAAAATAAACAGGACCTTAATCAAGCATTTACTCTTGATATCATTCACCTCATCGGACAACATTTCGACTATAAACAGCGCTACCCCCGAGAAATTGCATTCTTTTCAATAAATGATTACAGTAATAGGAATCTTGACCATTATGAAAAACGAGTCTTAATGCACTACGACAATGCAACAAGGTATAATGACGTGGTTGTTGACAGCCTTATCCGCCTCTATGAGCAAGATGATGCGGTTATTGTATTCCTTTCTGATCATGGTGAAGAAGTTTACGATGACTTTCCTATTCATGGTCGCCTATTTCAATCACCCACATCTTTACAAGCCAGAAATGAATATGAAGTACCTATGTGGATATGGCTTTCTGAAAGATATAAAATCAACCACCCCAATATAGTATCCGCTATCCGTAGTTCTTTGAACAAACCATTCTTAACAGACGGAATCCCACAAGTTCTATTATTTCTTGCTGGAATAAAATGCAAATGGACTAGTGAACAACGAAATATCCTTAGTCCGCAATATGATCCCAAGCCAAGAATTATAGGTGGAAACGTGGATTACGACATAATAATAAAGGATACAATAAACAGGGTTAACAAATAGCGTATAAAAAAGAAATACTGCCACCGGCTCGTGAGGGCCAATAACAGTTTGGGGTTGGGCAAATGCCAAGCGCCTCTTACAATGCCTCAAGTTCTTCAGCGGACAGACCTGTGGCCTTCATAATATCGGCCATGTGTAACCCCATCTCCTTCAAATTTCTGGCAATCTCGACTCGTTCTTCAGCCCGTCCTTCTGCTTGTCCTTCTTCCCGTCCTTTGGTCAGTCCTTCTGCCAATCCTTTCTTATGAGCCGTATCCACGATGCTGTAATTGTCCCAATACTCCTTCCTGCTTGCGACGTACTCATTGCGCTCCTTTGGGGTGAAGCGGGCTATCTCTGCCTGCTCGAACAGGCGGGTGAAGATACGGTCCTGAAGGGCTTTGGGACGTTCCAACAGGCGGGACAGGTTCGACAGGGCGAACAGCCACTTGTCGAACATCGTCTCCAGTTCATCCTCGCGCTTGGTGAACTTCGGCATCTCCAAGTAGATGAACGTGAGTTTATCGTAAAATACGTGGTTGTCCTCCACATCCTTCAACTTGATCTCGTGAATCAAACTGTCACCGGGATATTCGCCCTCGGGGAATGTGAAATTCAGGATGCCGACTGTGTAGACGTCATCCAGCCGGTAGTCCCACTTACCTTGCGGAGCCTGCTCGCGGATAGGGTACGTCGAGTAATAGATACTGCGATCCTTGAAGAACTCCTGCTCCGCCTTCTGCATCTCCACGATGATGCGGCTGTTGTCAGCCAACTGGCAGTAGACATCAAATACAGCCTTGCGGTCTACGATGCCCTCGCCCAGGTGCTCGGTGTTGAGATAGGTGAGGTCGGTGATTACGAGTTTGTCCTTGAACAGTGCGTTGAGGAAACTGATCAACAAGTCCTTGTTCAGTTCCGTGCCGAACAACTTCTTGAACCCGAAGTCGGTGTATGGGTTGACGTACCGCTCTTTGATTTCCACTTCCATCACTTGTTCTCTTTCATTCGTTTTCTGTTGCTGCTTTTGCATAATACTTTGAGTTTAAGAGTTAAACTTATGTTTATCGGTGCAAAGATAGGCAAAAATCCTCATACCACCAAATATTCAGGCGTTTTTTGTAGCATGAGGCTGGAAAAAGTTGCCATAACTAGACTTGTTGCTGCGACAGAAGTCCAGACATCCTACAAAAAGGCGGGAGCAAATTTGGATTTTCGCTTACTTCTTCGTACCTTTGCAGCCAAAATAGGATAAAAATGAGAAAACTGTTTATAGAGACATACGGCTGTCAGATAAATGAAAGAATGAAAAAATGAAAGAGTTTATCAATGTGCTGCGGCGATTCATTCCGCCCTATAAGAAATACCTGGTGCTGTCGGTGGTGTTCAATATACTGTCGGCGGTGCTCAATATCTTCTCCTTTGCCGCCCTGATTCCCATCTTGCAGATCTTGTTCCAGACGAGTGATGCCGAGGCGGCTACGGAACTGATGGCATGGGACTGGGGAAACGCCCAGGGGGTGCTGATGAACAACATGAACTACTACGTGAACGGCCTCATCGCCAAGTGGGGACAGCCTACGACGCTATTGCTTATCGGCCTCTTCCTTAGTGTGACCACCTTCCTGAAGACGGGCGCCTACTTCTTGTCGGCAGCCACCATCATACCGATTCGGACGGGTGTGGTGCGCGATATCCGCAACCAGGTGTACCAGAAGATCACCTCGCTGCCCTTAGGTTTCTTCTCCGAGGAACGCAAGGGTGACATCATTGCCCGTATGAGCGGCGATGTGCAGGAGATAGAGAATTCGATTATGTCGAGTCTGGAGATGCTTTTCAAGAATCCCATCCTGATCATCAGTTACTTCGCCGCCCTGATCTTTATCTCGTGGGAACTGACGCTCTTCACGCTCGTCATCGTACCCATTATGGGCTGGTTTATGGGCAGAGTAGGCCGTAAGTTGAAGGCTCAGTCCATCAAGGCCCAGGCGCTTTGGAGCGATACGATGAGTCAGGTGGAGGAAACGCTCAGCGGCCTGCGCATCATCAAGGCTTTCTGTGCGGAAGACAAGATGAACAAGCGTTTCGATCAGATCAATACAGCCTATCGCAATGACATTATGCGGGTGAACATCCGTCAGTCGTCAGCCCACCCGATGTCGGAATTCTTAGGCACGATTATGATTGTCATCGTGCTGTGGTTCGGTGGCGTGCTTGTGTTGAACACCCATACCCTCTCAGGCCCCATCTTCATCTATTATATGGTGATGCTCTACTCGATCATCAACCCGCTGAAAGACTTCTCGAAGGCTGGCTACAATATCCCCAAAGGACTGGCCTCGATGGAGCGCGTGGACAAGATCCTGATGGCAGAGAATACCATCAAGGAGCCGAAGCATCCGAAGCGCATGCCCAGTTTCGAGCATCAGATAGAGTTCAGGAATGTCTCGTTTAAGTATGGCGAGCAATGGGTGTTGCGTGATATCAACCTGACGATACCCAAAGGCAAGACCATCGCCATCGTGGGTCAGAGCGGCTCAGGCAAGTCGACACTCGTAGACCTGATACCCCGCTACTACGACGTGCAGGAGGGAGAGGTGCTGATAGACGGCATCAACGTGAAGGATCTCGGCATCCACGACCTGCGCCAACTGATAGGCAACGTGAACCAGGAGGCCATTCTCTTCAATGACTCCTTCCGGAATAATATCGCCTTCGGTGTGGAGAATGCAACGGACGAAGAGATCGAGGAGGCTGCCCGCATTGCCAATGCCTATGATTTCATTATGGCCTCTGAGGCCGAGTTTGATACGAATATCGGTGACCGTGGTGGACGGCTCAGCGGCGGACAGCGCCAGCGTGTCAGCATCGCCCGGGCTATCCTGAAGAACCCGCCCATCCTGATCCTCGACGAGGCCACTTCAGCCCTCGACACAGAGAGCGAGCGACTGGTGCAGGATGCCCTGGAGCGACTGATGAAGACCCGTACCACGGTAGCCATCGCCCATCGCCTGTCGACCATCAAGAATGCCGATGAGATCTGCGTGCTGCACGAAGGACGCATCGTGGAGCGGGGTACGCACGACGAGTTGCTCGGCATTGACGGCTACTATAAGAAACTGCACGAAATGCAGCAAGTATAGGAAGTGAATAGTGAAGAATGAGGGAAAGAGTCATATTCCTGTTGAAGACGTATCTGTGGACGGTGCTGGTGTTCATCATCGCCAAGGTTGCGTTTATGCTCTGCTGCCATGAGGGACACGTCTTCACGATCGCCGATGTGTGGCAGGTGCTGACCCACGGTCTGACGCTCGACCTCTCCACAGCACTCTATATTCTGATCGTCCCGTTCCTTGTTTGCATCGTCAGTGTCTGGTGGAACAAAGGGAAGGTGCTGGGACGCATCCTCTATGTTTATTTTGCCGTCATTGCCATAGCAATGTCACTGGCCTTCGTGGCTGATACAAGTCTCTATCCTTTCTGGGGATTCAAACTCGACTCATCCTGCCTGCAATATTTGGATACACCTACCGAGGCGATGGCCAGTGTCAGTACGGGCTACTTGGTCATCAGGTTCGTGGCTATCATCATTATCGCCTTCCTGATATTCCGGGGATTCCCCAAATTCTCCATTCTCAAATCTCAGATCTCACACCTAATAGAGACGACCGTCTATCTGCTGCTGATTCCCGGCATCGTCATTGGCATCCGTGGCGGACTGGATGAATCGACGACCAACATCGGGCAGGTGTACTATTCGCAGGATCAGTTTCTGAACCATTCAGCCGTGAACCCCGTGTTCAGTTTCCTTGCTTCGTTTGAGAAGACGGTGAGCGCGATTCCCGACTATCCGTTTATGGAAGAGACGGAACGCGAGCAACTGATGGAGGGACTCTACTTCACTGACAGCATCGACCCAGACACCCTGCTTCGAACGAGTCGCCCTAATGTCGTCGTCATCCTGATGGAGAGTTGCGGTGGCATCTTCACGGAGGATATCGGCAAGCGCAGCGATATTATGCCCCGTCTGAACCAGTTGACCCGTGAGGGTGTGTACTTCTCCAACTTCTACGCCAACTCCTACCGCACGGATCGCGGCACGCTCTGCACCTGGAGCGGCTATCTGTCGTTTCCGCGTTCGTCACTAATGAAGATGCCCTCGAAGACACGCCACCTGCCGGGCATAGCCAATTCCCTGCGACAGCAAGGCTACCAGACGCACTACCTCTACGGGGGAGACATCAACTTCACCAATATGCGCAGTTACCTGGTGACCATCGGTTTCGAACAACTGCACTGGATGAAGGACTACACTTCGGAAGAGCAGGAGTCGGCCGTCTGGGGCGTACGCGACGACATCACCTTCGGCACCCTCTATGATATGATCACCCAGCAGGCGCAGCCCTACCTGATAGGCTACTCCACCCTGAGCAGTCACGAACCCTGGGACGTGCCCACTCACCGGCTGGACGACGAGGTACTGAACGCCTTCAACTATCTGGACGGCTGCATCGGCGACTTCATTGACAAAATTAAGCAGACTCAACAGTGGGACAACCTGCTCGTCATCCTGCTGCCCGACCACGGCTTCAGTTACTTAGGCGTGGGCGAGGAAGACGAGGGCCACGACCACGTGCCGATGCTCTGGCTGGGCGGTGCCATCAAGGAACCTCGACGCATAGAGCAACTCTGCAACCAGTCGGACCTGGCCGCCACGCTCTTAGGACAGATGGGCATCAGCCACGACGAATATCGGTTCAGCCGCGACGTGATGAGCAAGGGCTACCACTACCCCTTTGCCGTGCATACCTACAACAATGGCATCACGATGAAGGACAGCACGGGCTTTGCCGTCATCGACCTGAATGCGAACAAGATCGTGACCGACCAGAGCAGTGACAGCAAACGGCTGATCCGTCTGGGCCAGGCCATCCTGCAGACGGCGGCGGAAGACGTGAAGGGGATGGGGAGAAATTGAGAGATTGAGAGATGAAGGACTTTAGACGATTAGGACTATTGGTGCCACTGATGGCCACGCTGTGCAATCTGCTGATTGCCTACGGGGTCTACTTCGTGGCACGTTTGGTCTACCTGTTCGTCAACTTCAGTTACTTCGGACAGAACCTGTCGGCAGCCCACCTGCTGGAGTTGCTGGGCGGTGGACTGGTGTTCGACACAGCCGCCATCCTCGTAACCAATATTCCCTATATCGTGCTGATGCTCCTGCCCTGGCACGGCAAGGAGACGCACGGCTATCAACAGTTCTGCAAATGGTTGTTTGTCATTATCAACGGGGCGGCGCTGGCCATCAACCTCTGCGACAGCGTCTACTTCCAATACACGATGCGACGCACCACGACCACAGTGTTCCAAGAGTTCTCCAATGAGGGGAACCTCGGTTCCATCTTCCTGACAGAGACCGTGCATCACGTCTATCTGGTGCTAATCTTCATCTTGGTGGTGTGGCTGATGTACAGACTGTATCGCCAACCGGGACTGACGCGCCGTCAGAACTGGTGGCAGTACGACCTGACGATGCTGCTGTCACTCTGCGCCGTGGCGCCCTTCGTGGTGGCAGGCATCCGTGGCGGCTTCACCACAGCCGTGCGCCCAATCACCATCTCGAATGCCAACCAGTATGTAGACCGTCCCATTGAGGCCGCCTTGGTGCTGAACACCCCCTTCTCCCTCTACCGAACCATCGGCAAGGACGTGTTTGTGGTGCCTGACTATTTCGACAACGAGCAGGAGATGGCGGCTATTTATTCCCCTGTCCATACGCCTAACGACAGTCTGCCCTTCACCCACAAGAATGTGGTGGTGCTGATCGTGGAGAGTTTCGGACGAGAGTACATCGGTGCCCTCAACAAGACCTTGGAGAACGGGCAATATAAAGGCTACACCCCCTGCGTAGACTCGCTTATCAGCCGGAGCGTCACCTTCAGCCGTTCCTACTGCAACGGGCGCAAGAGCATCGACGGCATGCCCTCCATCCTGTCGAGCATCCCGATGTTCGTTGAGCCTTTCTTCCTGACACCGGCCTCGATGAACCACGTCAGCGGCATCGCCTCGCTCTTAGGGGCCGAGGGCTACTCAACAGCCTTTTTCCACGGGGCACAGCGCGGCTCTATGGGCTTTATGGCCTTCGCCCGCAGCACTGGTTTCCAGAACTACTACGGACGGGAGGACTTCAACAACGACCCGCGCTTCGGCGGCGACAACGACTTCGACGGCACCTGGGCTATCTGGGACGAGCCATTCCTGCAATACTACGCTGCGAAGATGTCGGAGATGAAGGAGCCGTTTATGACTGCCGTCTTTACCGCCTCAAGCCATCACCCCTACGTGGTGCCCAAGCAGTACGAAACCGCCTACCCGGAGGAGGGCCTCGTCATCCACAAGTGCATCCGCTATACCGATATGGCCATAGGCAGATTCTTCGAGAGAGCCAGCAGGGAGCCTTGGTTCCACAATACCATCTTCGTGCTGACCAGCGACCACACCAACCTCTCCGACCACGCCTGTTACCAGACCGACCTCGGCGGTTTCTGCTCACCTATCATTATCTATGAGCCAGGCAACCCGGAGCGACAGCCAGAGGTGCAGGAAAAGATTGCCCAGCAGATAGACATCCTGCCCACCGTGATGGGAATGCTCCACTATCAGAAGCCCTACTTCGGTTTCGGCATCGACCTGCTGAACACCCCGGCGGAAGACACCTGGGCAGTGAACTATCTGAACGGCATCTATCAATACGTCAAAGGCGGCCATGTGCTCCAGTTCGACGGGCAGCAAAGCAAGGGTCTCTATTCCCTCGACGATTCGCTGATGCAGCACAACCTGCTCCATCAGGGATCCGCCCCCTCGGAGATGGAGCGCGAACTGAAAGCCATCATCCAACAGTATATAGTGCGGATGACACAAGACCAACTACAACCAGAGAAGTGAAAAGATGATCAGACTATTTCAAAATAAAAGTGCGGCACGTCCCGTTGCCCTGTTGTGGAACATCGCCTTGCTCTACGTAGCCTACGGGGTGACGCGGCTGGCCTTCTATCTGGAGAACAGCAGCCTCTACAGCCACATCGCCAGTTCCGACAAGATCGGGGGCATCGTGTGGGGAAGCCTGCTGTTCGACACCTCCGCCATCGCCTATACCAACGCCCTCTATATCCTGCTGGTTCTCCTGCCCCTCCATCAGAAGGAGGGCAGCGGGTGGCAACAAGCCTGCAAGTGGCTCTACCTGATCGTCAACAGTCTGGCACTGGCTATGAACCTGGGCGACTCCGTCTACTTCAAATTCACGGCCCGCCGCACCACCGTCGCCTTCTTCAGCGAGTTTGGCGGCGACGATAAACTGGGCAGCATCGTGGGCTATGAGTTCATCCAGCACTGGTATCTGGTGGTGTTGTTCATCCTGCTTGTAGGCTTCCTCTACGTCTGCTACCTTCAGCCAAGCCGTCAGACGCAGCCCCGGCGACGCTACTACGTCAGCCAGACCCTGTCGCTGTTGGTGGCCGCCTACCTCTGCTGGGCCGGTATGCGTGGCGGTCTATGGGACAACCGTCCCATCAAGATCAGTACCGCCAACCAGTACATCATCCGTCCGAACGATGCCTCGCTGATCCTCAACACGCCTTTCTCCATGATCAGGACCATCGGGAAAAACTCCTACCATAACCCTGCCTACTATGCGCCGCAGGAGTTGGAGCGCATCTACACGCCCATCCACTCCCCCCAAGTACAGGAGGGGTCGGGGGAGGTCTCCTTCACAAAAAAGAACGTAGTGGTCATCTTCCTGGAGAGTTTCGGACGTGAGTACTTCGGCAGCCTCAACAAGGAGATACTGCCGGGCTACAAGGGCTACACCCCCTTCCTCGACTCGCTGATGCAGCAAGCCGTCAGTTTCCGCTACACCTATGCCAACGGCAGGGCCAGCATTGACGCGATGCCTTCGGGACTCTCGGGGCTGCCGATGTTCGTAGAGTCGTTCGTGGCCGCCTCGCACGCCACCAACCACTTAGGCGGACTGGCCAACTGCCTGTCGGAGATGGGCTATCAGACCGCCTTCTTCCACGGGGCACCGGCCAGCAGCCTCGGCTTCCAGGGATTCTGCAAGTCGACGGGATTCCAACAATGCTGGAGCCAGGAAGACTTCGAGGCTGATCCACGGACTGAGGGCCCAGCCGCCTCCGACAACTGGTGGGGCATCTGGGACGAGCCGTTCCTGCAGTACTTCCGTATGAAGATGAGTGATATGCAGCAGCCGTTTATGACCACGCTCTTCACGCTCACCAGCCATCACCCTTTCCATATCCCCGAACAGTATCAGGCCGTCTATCCCGAAGAGGAACTGCCCATCCACAAGTGCATCCGCTATACCGACCACGCCCTGAGCCGCTTCTTCGCCGAGGCCGTCAAGGAGCCGTGGTTCAGGAATACCGTCTTCGTGTTGACGGGCGACCACACCAATATGAGCAACCACGCTGAATACAAGAGCGGCATCAACCAGTTCAGCACCTCCATCATCATCTACGATCCAAGCGGCGACCTGAAGCCGGGCATCCGTGAGGGAATCGCTCAGCAGACCGACATTATGCCCACCATCCTCGGCATCACCGGATACGACAAACCGTATATGGCCTTCGGCTGTGACCTGCTGAACACGCCAGCCAGCGACATGTGGGCCATCAACTACCTTGATGGCATCTACCAGTACTGCAAGGGTGACTATGTCCTCCAGTTCGACGGGCAGTCCACGATTGGCTTCTACCGCCTGACCGACTACCTAATGCAACACAACCTGAAGGGGCAGACGGCAGAAGAACCGAAGATGGAGCGCGAGGTGAAAGCCATCATCCAGCAGTATATGGAGCGGATGATAGACAATCGATTAGTCCCCTAACCCACAGGAAGCATGATGAAGTTCCGAGATATCAAATGGACGAAGCCCATCGTGGCGCAGTGGCCGGTGATGCTGGCCTATATCGTGCTGATCGGCTGGGTATCGGTCACGAAGAACCCCATCCCGCGCTGGATGCTCATCTTCCTGCACGCCTATCTCGTTGCAGCCCTGATCACGCTGACCAGGAGCCGACTGGTGAAGGCACTGGCCTATGTCGTCATCTACGTGCTCTTCACGACAGAGATCGTACTGGAGTGGCTCTTCGGCCTGAACATATCCCCCTACGTGCTGACCATCCTGGCTGAGACCAACACCAGGGAAAGCGGTGAATTCCTGGAATCGCTGCTCACCAAGCCGCAGTTGTGGCAGGTACCGCTCTGTCTCGTGTGTGCCATCACCCTGAACATCTTTGCGGAGCGGAACAGAAAGAGGGTGGCCGGCTGGCTGGAAGGGGGTACGACAGCCAAGGTGCTCAAGACAGTGGCTGCCATCCTGCTGGTGGGAGGCGTCGTTTTCAGTTACCTCTACGTCAACCTGTTGCGCTGCGAGGAGATGAATCAGGTGGACGAATGGCGCAGCCACATGCGCAACCCTGATGACCTCGTGACCAAAGTTGCCGTCTCGCTCTACGATATCAGGATGGCAGAGAAGGAGATGCAGCGGGTCATCGCCTTGGCGGAAGCAGAGGCCGGGACATCAGCAGAAGGCATAAGTCCGAAGCAGGCACCCGCAACTGATGCCGACTCGCTGAACATCGTCTTCGTGATAGGCGAATCCTATATCCGCGAACACGCCGCCCTCTACGGCTATCCCCTGCAGACCACGCCCTTCCTCTCCCGTGAACAGCAGGAAGGGCGGCTCTTTGTCTTCAAGGATATGGTGAGCCCCTACAACCAGACCACCCGCGTCATCCGCAACCTGCTCAGTTGCAACAGTCTGGGACACGGCGAGGACTGGGCTTCAGCCGCACCATTCACGGCTGTCTTCAAGAGGAACGGCTATCACGTGGCCCTCTATGACAACCAGAAGGACTTCGATATGGGCTTCGTTTTCGCCTTCTCACTTAACACCTACCTCTACCATCCACGTATAGTAGCGGCCTGCTACGACGAGATGAATGACAGCACCTTCGAGTTCGACAGTCAGATGATAGACTACTACCAGCGCAAGGCCTCGCTGACGGCAAGCCGTCGGCTGGTGCTCTTCCACCTGATGGGCCAGCACGTTGCCTATCAGTACCGCTATCCTGAGGCTTTCGCCCACTTCACGGCTGACAGCACCAGTTTCCGCCGGGAACCGTGGCTGACGGAAGAGATGCGCCGGGACATAGCCCACTACGACAATGCCACCCTGTACAACGACCACGTGCTGCAGCAGATTATCAGCCTCTACGACCAGGAGAACACCATCGTCGTCTATCTCTCCGACCACGGCGAGGAAGTCTATGACTATCGCGACAACCTGGGCCGCGACGACTGGAATATGGGCGGCGATCCCAAGCAGGTGCTCCGCTGGCAATATATGGTGCCCTTTATGGTCTGGTGCTCCGACCGGTATGCAGCAGCCCATCCTGATAGGATAGAGCAGTTGCGCCAGGCTATTGACCGTCCCGCGATGCTCGATAATGTCTGTCAGATCCTGTTCCATCTGGCTGGCATCCAGACCGGCTACTATCATCCTGACCGCGATGTGCTGTCGGCCAGTTACACCTACCCGAAGCGCATCATCAACGAGACGATCGACTGCGACAGCCTGAAATAAGGAAATAGGGATCCGCCTGACTTAAAGGATATGGCGGAACAGATAGTCGAAGGTCTGGAAGGATGCCTCGCTAAGCGGCTGGTCAGCATCCTCAATCCAGTAGAGGGGTACATCGCGATACATCGAGGCCACCAGCGTAAAGGTGCTCGGTGCCCCTATCAGCCAGTCACATTGCGACAACAAATAAAGGTCCTCGCCGGGATTGCCCTTCGGAAAGATGACATTCTGTTCAGGGAATGCCTGACGATAGGCAGCCTCATCCAGTTCCGGGTCGTTGCCGCAAATGAACACCTGCACCTTCTTGCCCTGGTGCAGGGAGAGGAACTGACGGATAATCTGGATATACTGCGCGTCGGTGAAGAAGTAGCGGCCACCTTGCCAGGTGCGGTAGTCGCCCCTGCGGATATGCACCCCCAGGCTCAGGTCGCTGACGGGCTGACCAGACAACAGGGCTTCCACCGGGATTCGCACCTTCTGGTCGAAGGCAAAGAGGGCGATAATCTCCTGCTTGTATTTCAGGAAGAGGTCGTACCAGCGGGCATACCATCCCTCAACCACAAGACGGCGGCAACGCAGCATACGGGCCTCCTCGGCACTGTAGTCAGCCCCCTCGGTATCGAAACTCACCACGGGCAGCAGTCCCCACTTGGCCCCGTACTTGGCAAAGAGATAGCGCAGGAAGTGATGGTGACGCGTGTGGCAGATCTTGAAGTAGCGGTACTTATAGGCAAAGCGCATCGACATAGTCTCCCGCCGATGCTCCCTACCCCACGCATACAGATGACCGTATTGCAGGATGTTGTTGCACATTCGTCCCTTGTCCCGTACGTATATCATCCTTTTTTCCTTTTCAGTTCTTCGACGGTTGAGATGATATCCACCCGCCCCGTCGTCTCGTCATATCGCAGGTTAAACTCCTCGCGAGTCCGCTTCCAGCGGTTGTGCGTCCAGAGATAGAAGGCCGGTGCCCGACGGATGCTCTCCTCCAACAGACGGAAGTAGATGTCGGTAATCTCATAGTCCGCCATCGCCTTGGGCTGGCGGGTGATGAGCCTGAAGGTGGCCTCATAGTAGCCGCGACGAGGACGCTGTATGTCGAGATAGAAGACGGCGTGACCTGTCTGGCGAGCCAGTCGCTCGGTACCCGTCAGCACGGGCGTGTCGTGGTTCAGAAACTGGCACCAGTGGTGGATATTGTTCCAGAAGGGCACCTGATCCGAGATATAGCCGATGACCACGGGGCGCCCCTCCTGACGGTACTGGATGATGCGCCGCAGCGTCTCTGCCATCGGGATGCAGACAGCCCCCTGACGTTCGCGCAACTGCAGCGACAGGCGGTCGAACTCCTTGTTCTCCAGCACGTGGTAGATCTGGGCACATTGTGCCTTAGGCGTCACCCAAAGGGGCAGCGATGTCACCCATTCCCAGTTGCAGTAGTGACCCAGATAGACGGCACACGACTGTCCGCTATTGACCACTTCGTCAATGATTTCCGTCCCCTTGAACACCATCCGCCGCCGCAACTGGGCCTTGCTCATCGAGAGCAGTTTGATGGTTTCCACCAGGTAGTCGCAGAACCAATGGTAGAAAGCCTTCTCCAACCTGTTACGCTCAGCATCGTCCTTCTCGGGGAAACAGTCAGCCAGATGCTTGCGGACGAGGGGCACACGATAGCCCACCAGCCGATAGACGATCAGGTAGATGAAGTCTGACAGCAGGTAGAGTCCTCGCAGGGGAATCAGCGAGAGCAGCCAGCCGAAGCCGTAGAGCAGATAGTAGAGTATCCTCATTTCTCAATCCCTCAGTTTGTCAGTCTCTTCTCAATATGCTTGGCCACCATGCCAAACTGATAGACGCCCTTCAGCCCCGCATAGATGAGGCCCGGCACACCGTCGCGCCAGCCGCCCTCCATCACGTAGCACTTGAAGAAGCGCCAGAAGGGCCGGTAGATCAGGGCACCCGCCCCATAGTGCTTATGGGCCTTCTTCTCGACGTCGTTGTCGCTGTAACGGTTGTCCTTCTCCAGGATGGTACGCACGCTGTCGTTGGCCAGATGGACGAAAGCCAGCCGCTTGTCCTTCGGCAGATAGGCCAGCGGGCCGTTCACCTTGGGGAAGGTGTGCACGTATGGCGGCCACTCCGTCCCCTCGCGGATGAAGAATCGCAACTGATAGTCGGGGAAGGCGCAGTTGAGCGTACGGCCCATAAACTGGTTCAGCCTCGGGATATACAATCCCGCAGGACAGTCAGGCTCGGCAATCCGGCGATACAACTCCTCGCGCAGTTGCGGCGTCACCAGTTCATCGGCATCGACCACCAGCACCCAGGGGCAGGATGCCGACTGGATGGCAAACGTCCGTGCCGGCTCCGCGCTCTTATGGTCGGCCTTCGGAAAGGTGACCACACGACAGCCGTGCCGCCGGGCGATGGCCACCGTCTCGTCGGTGCTCTCCATATCGCAGACCAGAATCTCGTCGAAGTCCTTCACCGATTCCAGCACGGCCTCCAGGTCGCGCTGCGCATTGTAGGTATTGATCACCACCGATATGCTCTTCCCTTCAATCATAGGCGCAAAGGTAGTCAATTATTTGGTAACGACCAAGAAAAAAGGCAAGAAATCGGGATAAGACGTTGGATTATCGGAAGAAAGTTGTAACTTTGCACCAAATTTCAGAATGAGATGAAAGAAAAGTTGAAGTTGATACTGACCGACCGCCGCACGCTGATGTGGCTGTGGCTGCTGCTGGCTGTCGTCGGTGCCATCACCAAACTGCACAGGTGCAACAACTTCCTGGTGTTCCGTGGCGTGTTCTGGCACACTTGGAACGGGACGTCGCTCTATGCACCCTACCCTGAGGAATACTTTGACACCAACTACTACGGGCCGCTGTTCTCGCTGGTGATTGCGCCGTTTGCCGTCACCCCGCTGTTCATCGGCCTGCTGATGTGGCTGGTGTTCCTCACCCTGGGGCTCTACCTGGCGGTAAGACACTCGCAGTTCACGCAGCGGCAGCAGTTGTTCATCTACTGGTTCTGCGCCCACGAACTGCTGACGGCCATCTTCATGCAGCAGTTCAATATTGCCATTGCCACCATCATCCTGCTGAGTTACTATCTGATTGAGCGGGAACGCGACTTCTGGGCCGCCTTCTGCATCGTGCTGGGCACGATGGTGAAACTCTACGGCATCGTGGGACTGGCCTTCTTCCTGTTCTCCCGCCACAAGGGGAAACTCGTCGGCTCACTCCTGTTCTGGGGCGTCATCATGTTCGTGGCCCCGATGCTCATCAGTAGCCCCGACTACGTGATCGGGCAGTATGGGGAATGGCTGACGGCCCTGACTTCGAAGAATGGCGAGAACATCGACTCCATCGCCCAGAACATCTCGACGCTGGGACTCTTCCGACGCATCAGCGGCTGCACAACCTACAGCGACCTCTGGATACTGGTGCCCGCCCTGCTGATGTTCGCCCTACCCTACCTGCGGCTTGCGCAATACAAGAACACCGCCTTCCGCCAGACGCTGCTGGCCTCGGTGCTGATGTTCACCGTGCTTTTCAGCACTGGTTCGGAGTCGAGCGGCTACATCATCGCCTTCGTCGGCATCGTGGTGTGGTACACGGCAGCCCCCTGGCAGCGCAACAACTGGGACATCGCCCTGCTCGTGTTTGCCTTTATCCTCAGCAGCCTGTCGCCCAGCGACCTCTTCCCCGCCTATCTCCGGAAGGAGTGGGTACAGCCATACGCCCTGAAGGCCCTGCCCGTGACGCTGATCTGGCTGAAACTCTGTTATGAAATGTACACCAAGGACTACGCTAAACCTGCAAAGATATGAAGAAGGTTACGATACTCATTCCCTGCTATAACGAAGAAGCGTCGCTCCCCGCCCTCTACGAGGCACTCCAGCAGTTGATGGACCAGCAGACGGCCTACGAGTGGGAAGTGCTGATGGTCAACGACGGCAGCCGCGACCATACCATCGACGTCATCCGGCAACTGCGGGCCAGGGACAGTCGCATCTGCTACATCGACCTCTCGCGCAATTTCGGCAAGGAGAATGCGATGCTGGCCGGCTTCGACTATGCCTCGGGCGACTGTATGGTGATTATGGATGCCGACCTGCAGCATCCGCCGCACGTGATTCCTGAGATGCTCAAGTACTGGGAAGAGGGGTATGAGGACGTCTATGCCAAGCGTATCACCCGTGGCAAGGAGAGTTGGCTGCGCAAGCGGATGTCGCTGCTCTACTACCATCTGCTGCAGAAGACCACCCGCGTGGAAATCCTGGAGAACGTAGGCGATTTCCGGCTGCTCGACCGCAAGTGTATCAACGCCCTGAAACAACTGCGCGAGACGCAGCGCTATACCAAGGGTATGTACTGCTGGATAGGTTTCAAAAAGCACGAGATAGAGTTTGAGCAGGGCGACCGTCTGGCAGGCGAGTCGTCATTTGGCTTTATGCGACTGCTGAGCCTCGCGATGGATGGCATCACCTCGTTTACCACGGCCCCGCTCCGCATCGCCACCATCCTGGGTCTCATCGTGTCGGTCGTCGCCTTCACCTTCATGTGCTACGTGCTGGTCACCACGCTCATCTGGGGCGACCCCGTGCAGGGCTATCCCACGCTGATGACTGTCATCCTGTTCCTGGGCGGCGTGCAGTTATTGTCGCTGGGCATCATCGGCGAATACCTGGGCCGCATCTTCCACGAGACGAAGGGCCGCCCTGTCTATATCGTGCGTGAGACGGGCGGCACCATCGAAGAAAAATAGCACTCGTCCTATGATTAAGATCGGATACGATGCCAAACGGATAGTACGCAACGGCACGGGACTGGGCAGTTACGGACGCACGCTGGTCAACGATATAGCCAGGCTGGACGACGTTGACCTGCACCTGTATGCACCCGACCAAGGACGGGATGACCTGCGGAGTCAGGTTTTGCCCGGAGTAAACTGGCACTTTGCCCGGAGTAAACCCGGACTTTGCTCCGGGCAAACTCCCCTTTGGCGAACGATGGGCATCGTGAAGGATCTGAAACGCGACGGCATCCAACTTTACCACGGCCTTTCTGGCGAGTTACCGATCGGTATCCGAAAGAGCGGTATCAAGAGCGTGGTCACCATCCACGACCTGATCTTCCTGCGCCATCCAGAGTTCTATCATTGGGCGGACACGAAGATCTACGCCTGGAAATTCAGCCAGGCCATTCGTGAGGCTGACCACATCATCGCCATCAGCGAGTGTACCAAGCGCGACATCTTGGAATATGGTGGTCAATGGGTATCGGAAGACAAAATCTCTCTTATTTACCAGTCCTGCGCCCCCCGTTTCGGGGAGCAAATGACACAAAGGGGTCAGGCATCTTTGTGTCCTTCTCGGTATATCCTCAGCGTGGGGAGTATCGAGGCCAGGAAAAATATCCTGTTGGCGGTCAAGGCCCTGCCCTATCTGCCCGACGACCTGCATCTGGTTGTAGTGGGGCGGCACACGAAGTATACGGACCAAATACTCGACTATGCTCGGCGAGAGGGGTTAAGCCAGCGACTGCACATCCTCCATGGGGTGTCGGATGAAGAGTTGCCGGCTCTATATGCTGGGGCTGAGGCTTTTGTCTATCCCTCCCGCTATGAAGGCTTTGGCATCCCCATCATCGAGGCCATCAGTTGTGGCCTGCCCGTCGTGGCCTGTACTGGCTCCTGTCTGGAGGAGGTGGGAGGCCCAGACTCCCTCTATGTCTCGCCTGATGACGAACAAGCGATGGCTGCTGCTGTCCGACAGGTGCTCCTGGGAGCTGAGGGCCGTGAGGAACGTATCAGTCGAAGCAGGGCTTACATCCGCCGTTTTGAAGGCAGCGATGTGGCAGGACAGGTCGTCGACCTCTATCGTAGCCTCCTTTAGAATTTCCACCTTAC
>ERZ842401.1136-NODE-1136-length-38902-cov-14.241923_pt1 | contig 38902 bp, 53 predicted proteins | sample MGYA00521270_ERZ842401 | MGnify/ENA primary metagenome ERZ842401 (study PRJEB31892, sample SAMEA3878208) | bioreactor metagenome | biome: Moose rumen | place: Sweden | collected 2011-10 | study: EMG produced TPA metagenomics assembly of the PRJEB12797 data set...
GGTGCTCTCAGACCCCGAGGTGGCGGCGGTGCTCTCAGACCCCGAGGTGGCGGCGGGCGAGCCTTCGGTCTTTTTCTTGAAGGCGGCGATGGACTTGTTCACGATGTCACGGATGCTCATCTTCGCACCAATCGTGATGACCTTCCCCACACGCTTGCTATCCTTCGCGTGTTCATCGGTTATGCCCTCCATCTCTACTTCGTGGATGGTCGAGCCATCCGCAAGCGGGTAGTATTTCAGGCAGTCAAGGGGGATTTCGCAGGCGTGGAAGCCTTCTTTGCAGAGTGACGACGTGCCTTTGTGGGTGTAGGTCTGTCCTTCCTCGTACTGGAAGCCGCGGCACTTCATTTCTTTGTCAAATGCTTTGTAGAGTTTCATAAGGCGGTAGGGTGTTTTTGTAGCCCCCCGAAGGGGGCTTGGTTGATAATTATCTGCTGAGGTACTGCTTTACTTCGTAGCAGATTCTGCTCACAGATTTCGTAAATTTTGGGTAGGAGTAGTCGAAGAGGTCGATACCGACCTTGCGGCAGGCTTCCCGTTGGTCAATGTTCAGAATGTCACAGGCGTCAGCCTCGAACTCGGCCTGAGTGTAGCCGTAATTGACGATGCTCCACATAGTGTGGCGGAGTATTTGCTTTCTTTCTTCTTCTGCCTTTTTGTCTTTCGCCATCTGAACGCGGCTGGCGTTCATCTTGCACCATATCTTGCAGAACTCGTCTTTGTTCAGGTCGCTGTTCATATAAACGTCTTCGATGCACATATATTCGAGGTCGCTTACTTCAACAAGGGTGCGGGTGGTAAATTCTTTCTTTGTCATAATGTTGCTGTTTTGAAAATTTCAATTAAATTTGTGTTTGGTATCAAATCCGATTGCAAATATACAAACAAATTTTGTATCTACAAATTTTTTTTCACTTTTTTTCAAAAAATTTTTGTCACCCCGTCCCTGAACACCCAAAACAGCACATTATGAAAGGAAAAAAACTTCGCGACATACTCTATGCCCGCAACATCCGCATCAGCGCAGCCGCCGCAGCAATCGGCGAGAGCCAGCAGAACTTCTCCGCGATGCTCAACTCCGAAGATGTCAAGTCCTCCATCGTCGAACGGATGGCGGACGCACTCGACATACCCGTGTCTGAACTCTACGGCGAACAACCCGCCGCCCCCGTCAGCATCAACTCCCACAATACCAACAACGGACGCGATATGAACATCGGCGACTGCGCCTCCCTCGTGGACAAGGCCCTGTCCGAAATAGCCGAGCAGCGCAGGCTCGCCCAGTCAGCCATCGACCTCGCAAACAAACTCACCAAATGAACGACCGCACCACCGCCGACACCCTCGCCGACCTCCTCGAACTCCTGTGGCACACCAACGCCGTCATCCGCCTGCATAACTGCGCCACGGGCGACGCCTTTCCCCTGATGCCCCCGATGCTCATCTGCGCCCTCGCCGCCGTCCCCGCCGAGGACTTCCCGCGCCTCGCGGAACGCACACGCGCAACGCTCACCGAAGCACTCCACCTCGCGGAATGCCCGCACCCGTACACCCGAACAGCCGCCTATGAACACGCCCGATAGCCAGCAGATTGTCCGCCGCTTCTTCCTCGCCCTCGATGCCCTCATAGCCACGGGGGAACTGCGCGGTGCCGCCACCTTCGCACGCGAACACGGCATCAACCGCCGCAACTTCCACACGACACGGCTCCACCCCGAGAGCGGGATGTTCCAACCCGCCTGGCTCGCATACATCGTCAAGGACTACGGCATATCCGCCCGCTGGCTCCTGACAGGGCGCGGCAATATGCAGGCACTGCGCTGATGCCCGTTTCCGTCCGTTTTGCGGGCACTTCCCGCGAAAGATGATAAATTGCACATCCGCCGCCCGAAAAGGCGCAGGAACCGCGTTTATTGCGGTTCTATCGAGGGGATGCGGCTCACTGCCGCACGCTTCCCGTCATCCAGCACCTTCGCGTATATCTGCGTGGTCGCGATGAACTTGTGCCCGAGCAACTTCTGCAAGGTGTAGATGTCCGTGCCGAGTTCCAGCATCAGCACCGCGAAGGTGTGCCGCCCCGTATGGAAGGTTATCTCCTTGCCGATGCCCGCGCGTGCCGCCCACATCCGCAGCTCCGTGTTCGTGATCGCGGAGTAGTGGAAGTCGTGGAAGGGCCGGTCGTCGGGCCTGCCCCGCTCCCCGAGGTAGGCGACCGCCTCGGGTGTAATGTCTAGGTACTCCTGCCCGCCCGTCTTTTGTTGCCTGAACACGATGCGGGTGAAGCCGCCCTCCTCGCGGATGTCGCCCCACCGCAGGGCGATGATATCGCTCTTGCGCAGCCCCGTCAGGCAGGAGAACAGGAACGCCCGCCGCAGGGGTGCATACCTGCACGGGACGGCAGCGAGCCGCCGCACCTCATCCAGCGTCAGGTACGGCCGCTCCACCTCCTCGTTCGGGATGCCCGCGATGCCATCACACGGGTTGCTCGGCAGCATCTTCCGCCGCACCGCCTCGTGGCACGCGGCACGCAGCTTCGCGAAGTACGACTGGCGGCTGTTCGCTGCCAGCGGCACGGCATCGCCCAGCCCCGCACGCCCCATCCTGTTCTGGCACACGGCCTCCGTCAGCAGGTAGGTGCGGAAACCCTCGCACCACGAGGGGGTGACGCTGCGCATCGGGACGGGGCGGTTTTTCGCATACCGCCGCAGGTGGCCGTAGGTGGACTTCCAGTTGCCGCCGTTCCCCGCGCTGAACTCACCCCGCGCCTCCGTCAGCGCACGGAAGAAGGCGAGGAAGTCCGCGTCGGGGTCTGCGGACATCGCCCCAGCCTGCACGCCCAGCCGCCCCGCCTCGTAGTCGAGCAGCCGCTGCGCCCGCACCGCATCCGCAAGGCGCATCGTGCGCTTGTTCGCCTCCCGCGCCTCCTTCGTGCCGTCGGGCAGCAGGTACAGACGCAGGTACTCGTACTGACGCGCTCCGCCAGCGAAATAGATGTCAAGATACAGGGATTGCCGCCCGTCTTTCAGGGTGCGCCGCCGCAGTCGGACTGGCTCGGCAGCAGTCATTTTGTTGCTCATCGTGTTGCTCCGTGGGTTATCAGCAACAAAGGAGCAACAAAAAAACGGAAAAAACAAGAAAAGCGGGGAAAAACCAACACCCCGCAGGAGTTTCTCTGCCTTATAGGTTTTTTCCGCCCTTTTCCGTCCCTCACTTTCCGATGCAGAATGTGTATGCAGGTGGGGAAATGCTTGAAAATCAAGAAAATGCAGCCGAGGGGAAGCCTCCGAGCAACGAAACAGCAACGGAACGCGCCCGAAGTGCTTGCAGGGCGAGCACCCTACACCCGCCTGCGCTTCCCCCGTGTGGGCTGCGGTGCAAAGGTAGGCATTTCCGTCGGGAAAAACAACACGAACGGGCGGGACTTCACAGCCGCACCCGTTCCCTGATAACCACATAATCACACTATAACCTTGCGCCCCGTTTGGTATCGGGATGGGGCTTCCCGTTCATCTCTGTCAGAAGCGGTACTGCACGCCCAGCCCGATGTACGGCCCCGCATTCCACCGCTTGCCGATGAGTCCGTACTGCACGCCCAGCCCCGCCTGCACCCCCATGCCGATGCGCGGTGCCTTCATCCGCTCGCGTTCCGTCACGATGGTCGTCGTCGGGAACACCTCCACCCAGTCGAGCCGAGGGGCAACCCCGCTCACCTGCGCCCTGAACGAGCTGTCCGCGTACTGCACAACCTCGCGGGGGAGCGTGGCAAATATCGTGTCCTGCGTGTGCAGCGTGTCCGTTTTTGCCACGGCTACGAGGATGGTGTCACGCCGTTCCACCCAGCGGATGCACTCGACAGGCTGCTCGATGCGGAGTGTGTCACGCAACACCAGCGTATCGCGCCGTATTTGCCCGTTTTCGGGCGTTCTGACGCACTTCACCGCCACAAGTGAGGAAACGGCCCACCCGAGGGCGAAAAACGCGAGAAAAGCCACTATTTCGAGCACCCAGCGTTTCATAGCCCAGCGACCTCCCGCCGCAGCGCATCCTCAATCGCACGGACGGTGAGCAGGTCGAGCGATGCCGCATACCCCGTCATCTCCGCCACGCGGTGCTCGACGAAGTAACGCAGGGTGTCCCCGTAGCCGAGGTCACCCATTATGCGTGTCACTGCCTGTTCCCGTGTCATACCTTCCGCCGTGCCGTGCAGACCGCGATGGGAAATTCTGCCCGCACATCGAAGCACGGGCACGCCTTCACCCACTCGTTCTGCGTTATCTTCCCGTCCCCGTTCCTGTCGGGGGAGCAGTCACGATGCCCCACTATCTCGACGATGTTCGGGTACTTGTCAAACAGCTCCCACACGAGCCTGTTCAGCGCGAATTTCTGCGCGTATGTCCGCGTGTCCTTCGGCTTGCCGTTCCTGTCCACGCCGCCGACATAGCAGATGCCGATGCTGTGCAGGTTGTAACTGCGGCCGCTCAATCCCTTGTCCGCGCAGTGCGCCCCCGCCATCGTCAGGGGCCGCCCCTCCTCAATCGTCCCGTCAAGGTCGATGACATAGTTGTAGCCGATGCGCTGCCAGCCCTTCTCCTTGTGCCAGCGGTCGATGTCCGCAGCACGCACATCCACACCCTCGCGGGTGGCGGAGCAGTGGATGACAATGGCGTCGATGTTCTCAGGCTTCATCCCCGTGCCCTCCGTCTTTCTTGTTCCCGTCCCCGAGGGTGATTTCCGTGTCGCCCTTGCTGACCTTCAGGTCGTAGCCGAGTTCAATGCCGTGTGCCCCCACTGCGAGGGCGGCGAAGCCGAACATCTCACCCACGGCCTTCAGGACGCTGCCGTCAATCTGCCCCTGCGGGGGGACGCAGAAGCCCCATATCACCAGCGCGATGCTCACGCCCATACATACGAAGAACGCGATGCGGCACGATGCGCACTTGTGCTCGATTTTGTCGATTTGTTCTTCCCGTTTCATATACTCAAAACGATTGTGAGTTCAACGATGAGCGCACCCAGCGCACCCACGCCGTCGGCGATGATGTCCGCCCACTCCGCCGTGTGCGTGTCAGGGTGCAGCTTGTCATAGAGTTCCTTCCCGAAGCCGACCAGAGCAGCCACGCCCAGGGCCGCTGCCACCGCCCAGCCACGGAGGTGACAGGCGGTGAACAGCACGGCGAACGCCACGACGCTCACGGCGAAGGAGGCGAGGGCGTGGAGAAGGAGGTCGGAGCGCAGCCACTTGCTCATAGCACGCCCTCCGCCTTGCAGTCAGCCTCGACCTGTGCAAAGAGTTCCGCCCTGCGGGAGAGGAATGCGCGGTACTTCGCCACGGCCTTCTCCGCATCCCCTTCGGGAAGCAGCCCGAGCACGGCTGCGTTATACTCGTTCACGAGCTTCTGTTCGACGGCGACGGGGAACTCCGCCTCAAGGACGGCTTTCTTGATGCCGTTGCTCGATGGGGTGCCGCCGTACTGCACGCTCTTGTAGGTTTCGTCCTCGCTGCCATCCTCGCGGGTGACGGGGGCGAAGTCGTAGTTGTAGGTTACGCGGGCGATGACCTTCTCAAAGACTATCGCCGCCACTGAATGTTGTTTGTTGTTTGCCATATCAAATTGTGTTTATAGTTGAAATTCCTGCTATCTGAGGCGTAGAGCCAGCCGAGGTATCCGCCCAACGCCTTGTATTTGTCTGCCGTTCCCCTTCTCACCCGTGCCGCCGCTTTCAGCATCCGGCACTTGATTTTCTTTCGGAGCAGCACCCGCCCGTGGAAGAAGCGCAGCCCCACGAAGTCGATGCCGCGAGCATCCACGGGGAAAATCTGCCAGTTGTCCTTCATCTGCAAGCCGAGCGATGCGAGCACTTCGCAGAGCCGTGCCCTGTCTTGCCGCAGCCCATCCTTGCTGCTGCCGAGCAGCACGAAGTCATCCGTGTACAGGTAGCAGCACCGCCCGCAGAAGGCACGCACAATCGGAAGGCCGTAGAAGTTCGCCAGCGTCTGCGAGGTGTAGTTCCCGATGGGGAGGCCATCGGTGCTGTCAATGATTTCAAAGAGCAGGGCGAGTGCCCGCTTGTCCTTTATCTTCCGCCGCAGCTGGTCTTTCAGGACATCGTGCCTGATGCTGGGGAAGTACTTGCGGACATCGCATTTCAGGCAGTACCGCGTCCCTTCGGGGTTTGCCCGCAGGTCACGTTTCAGCCTGTCCCGCAGGCGTATCGCTCCGCGCCCCTCGATGCTCGAATAGGTGCGGGGTAGGAAGGCGCGGTTGAACATCGGCCCCAGCACATTCATAATCGCGTGGTGCACGATGCGGTCAGGGTAGTAGGGGAGTTCATAAATGTCACGCTCCTTCGGCTCGTATACCTTGAAGATGTGATACGGAGAGGTGCGGAACTCGCGCCTGCGCAGCATTTCGTGCAAGGCGAGGAGTTTGCCTTCGGCATCGCGGTCAAAGGCCCGCACGCCGCGCGACTTCTCCTTGCCCTGACGGGCACGCGCTTCCGCCAGCCTCAGGTTGTCGAGGCTGATGATGCGGTCATATATGTTCCCTATCCGTTTCATTTTCGTTTTGTCGTGCCCCTTTTCGGCAGGCCGCATTCCGTCACTTTGCCACAAAGTTTCACACTCTGTTCTATTTTCTGCCCGTTATCGGCGGGGCTGCATTCCTTCTCTGCTACTTATCGCCTTCCCGTCTGCCCTTTCGGGGGTACCAGCGCATTTTCGCACTTCATCTTTTGCCAAGAGGCAGGGCTGCTCGGTGGCTTTGGAGTGTCGTCCCAAAGCAAACGATGTAGGTTTGCTACCTTGTGGCAGATGCGGGAGCCGTAATTCGCATTCGCGTTACCGACAGCGTTGTTCGCGTTCGCGTTGAAACCGCCAGCGTTCGAGCCGTTGTCAGCATTACCGCCCACACCGAGCCAGCCTCGGCGTTTACTCATCCCCGTCCCAAGTGGAGGAAACGAGCCGATAAAATTTCGCCTTCTGTTTCACTATCTTCGCACGGAAGGGCGGAAAATCCGCACCATACTTGTCCGCCACGGCCTTCATCTGCTCCTTGATGAGTTTGGAGTTCGTGAACACTTTCACCTCATCCCCGCTCTCCTTGCGCAGATGCAGCACCAGCGGCTTGCGCAACCCTTCGGGCTTGTCCGCATCGCCCACCTTCGCCTGCTGACATCCCAGCACGACCACGGGTGAGTTCAAAACCGTGTCAATCCCCACTTTCTTGCAATCGAAATAGTTATCCCGATTGCAGTGGATTTCCATAGCACCAAAGTCAAGTATTTCTTCCATTCTGATATAGTTTTTATTCTTTTCGCGGTCGGTCGGGGGCGCAAGGAGGTGCGCCCCCTCCAATCGCATTCCGTTCTGCCGTTCTACTCGTGGCAAAGGCGGGAGCCGAAAGCCGCATTCGCGTAACCGACAGCGACGTGCGCGTACGCGTGGAAACCGCCAGCGTACGAGCCGTGGTCAGCATCACCGCCCAGCAATGCAACGGTGAGTTCACCAGCGTTCGTGTTAGCAGTCACGGCATAGAAGTAATCAGCGAAGTAGGTCGATGCGCCACCGCCCACGGCCTTCGCCTGCGTTTCTGCCGTTTCACCGAGCCCGACTTCCTTGATGTATCCGTTGCCCGCGGGTATCTGCCCTGCCTCACGCCACCGCTTGCCGTCGAGGTACACGCCCTTGTAGGCGGCTGTCATCGTGGCTCGGTAGCTGTTCACATTCACCAGCACGGAGTTGTTGCTGATGACCGCCTTCAGGTACTTCGGGTCGGCCTTCCACACCTTCGCGGTGCCGTCGCTGTTCTTCTCGTACAGGATGTCCGTGGCGCACTGCCACACATACCCGAACGGGAACTCTACGCCGCGATACGAGTTGATATGCGGGTAGTGGTACTCGTCCTGCACATACACGAAGGCGCCCGTGCCGTTGGTGCCGAAGGTGCCAGCCGCCGTGCAACGCCAGTAGCCGCGAGCCGTCGATGCGTCGCCCATCGTGGCGTAGTCGAACACCAGCTGCCCCACCTGCACGGACGCGGTCTTGTCAGCGATGGCCTCGATGAGCTGCCCGCCGCTGATGTAGTCCGCAATCGTGGAAGTGCCGTCGGCGGTGACCGCCTGCGTGAACACGAAGAGCTTGCCCAACCCCGTGCCGTTGTAGTTCTGCACGAAGATGTTCGCGCCGACGGGGAGGATGATGCCCGATGCGGGGACGCTGGTAGAAGGCACGCCGATGTTGCCGTATTCCACGATGCAGTACACATAGTCCGTGTCGCTTTTCGCGTGGCGCGTGAATCCCGTGCCGCCGCTTGCGAAGTCCACGCTCGCGCCTGCCGCGATGACCGCTCCGCTGGTGTTCTGCAAGACTACATCGGAGGTGCTGCTGCCGACGGTGTTCCGCACGATGACGAAGCCGCCCACGGCACACGCCTCGGTCGTTGTCCCTGCCGCGCCGTTGGCCGTTGCAACCACCTCCACGGACGGGAGCGCGGTGGCGCGGTTGGTCGCCCACCTGCGCATCGCCTGCCCTTCCTCCGAGGGGTAGAAGTCCACCTCGCCGCTCTCGTTGCCGAGGCCGAGCGTGCACCCGTTCGGCACGGCGTAGGCGTTGTTGTTGCTCCAGCTGCTGCCGTCGCCCATAAAGTCAAGGCCGCTGGTGAAGCCCTCACCGAGTCCGCCCTGCCGATAGCCGTTCGCATCCACCGCCGCATTGAACGCCTTCTGCCAATGGAAGGTGGCATACTCGACCGCAAAGAGCCAGTTGAGTTTCTGCTGCGCCGCTTCGAGGTGTCCGTGCCAGTCACCCACATCGGTCAGGCCGAGGGCCGCGAAGGTATCGACGCTGACGGCGGTGCCGCTGGCGATGACCGCCCCGCTGTCGTTGCGCAGGAGGTAGTTGCGCACCGCCCCGTCGCTCTCCGTGTCGGTGAGAAGGAACACCCTGCCTTTCGCGAGGTCTGCGGAGGTGTTCACGGGTGCGCCCGCCGCAGAGGTGAGCGTGAAGGCGAAGGACGGCCTGCGGAGCGTCGCCGCCGCTTCCCCGCTGCGCGAGGATGAGTACTTGCGGTGGGAGCCGTCGCTGATGGAGTGGTTGGGGTACTCGATGTTGCCGCTCTCGCGCACCACAAGGCCGTAGGCGTCGAGGAAGGCGATGCGGTCTTTCGCGCAGACGGAGGTGCCCGCTGCGGAGCCGAGGGAACGGCTGCTGCTCTTGTCAGCCATCAGGAAAGCCGCGAAGTCGAGCCGTTCGCTGACCGTCCAGCCGTGGGCGGCGAGGTAGTCCGCGAGGGGGTTGCCGCCGTCACTGCGGACATACGCATCGACCACCTGCGCGTCAAGCATCAGGTAGCGGAAAATCGGCTTGCCGTTGGCTGCCGTGCCTACTTCGGAGCAGTGCTGGTACCAGCGGGGGAGAGTCACCATCACCTGCCCGTCCGTGCCCGACAGGTCGGCGGGGCTTCCGTTCGCCTTGTAGCGGCTGTCGCTGCCGAGGAGGAAGCCGTTGTTTGCTCCGTCGTCGGCTTGCAGGAAACGGCGCATCTGCTTCTGCACGGGCAGCCCCTTGCTGATGAGGGCCTTGTGCAGCGTCATATCGTCAGCCACGCGGGTGACGGAGAGGCCAGCCCCCGTGTCGTAGAACTCGATGCCGTAGGCGTTCGCTGATACGACATTCGCGAGCATCACGCCGCTGGCCTGCGCCGCTGCGGTGGCGGCATCGTCTGCGGAGGTCGCTGCGCTGGATGCGCTGGCGGCTGCATCGTCCGCCTTGTCACCCGCCACGATTGCGGATGCGGCCGCGGCATCGCGGGCATCTTCCGCGAGGCCCTGCGCCGTTTCCGCTGCTGTCTGTGCCGTCTGCGCCGCATCGCGTGCATCTTGTGCATCATCACGGGCACGCTGTGCATCGTCACGGGCACCTTCCGCAAGGCCCTGCGCCGTCTGTGCGTCGGTGCGGGCCTGCGCTGCGTCATTCTTGTAGCTGAGGGCGTTGCTCTCGCTGTTCGCCGCGTCGCTTGCGCTCTGCGCTGCCGCCGCTACGCTCGTGTCAAGGTCTGCGAACTTCTGCCATACCTGCGAGGGGTGGCACTTCTTTACAACACCGTCATCCGCATCTTCGACGAGGAAGGTGTCGTTCGCCTTCACATCGGGGATGAGGTCAAAATCGGTAGAAAAATGTTTGTTTGCCATAAGTTATTGTGTATTAAATTGTTAATCTCCAACTGCTACGAATTTGCGCCTGCGGACGGGGGTGAGTTTGTCGCCCTGTGCCGCGTGCGTGGCGTTCCACCACGCGATGGTGCCGCGCAGGTACTCCTCGCCAATCTTGTAGGCATCCCCCGCGATGGCGGCGATGGCCGTCCCGCTGGCGGGGCTGCTGTCGTCGCTCTCCTTCACCACCACGCCGAAACGGGTGACGGAGTAGGAGTTGTTGCGCACGAGCCGCGCATAGGCGAAGTATGCCTCCGCAGCGCGGATGCCCTCGAAGCGCACCACGCCGCCGCAGTCGCCCCTGTCCCAGTATCCCCCGTCAAGGAGGAAATGCACATCGGACGGCAGCTCACCCTCCTCCATCGACACGATGGGCGTGCCGTCCTCGTCTGCCAGCTGCGTGCCGTCCTCGTCGATGGTTATCACCCCGAGGTTGCGCAGCATCTTGAACAGCTCGCCCCCGATGGCGGGGAGGATGTCAAGGCGTTCAGCCTCGTCGATGTAGATGTTCACGCGCTCCGCGTCGATGTTCTCCGCAACGGGGCGGAAGGTGCGGATGGTGTCAATGTCAATCAGTCTGCGGTGGCTCATACTCTCGTGCTCATTATAAGGGTTTCGATGTCTGTGTCGGGGATGCCGTAGATGGTGCCGAGCGTCGCCCGCTTGTATGCTTCGCTCTTGGTGCCGTCCGCGAGGATTTCCAGCACCTTGTCGGTGGCGGCGTCGCCCAGCCGTTCGGCGAGGCTCCCCGTCACCTCGAACTGCTTCGGCAGGATGGCGTAATTCAGCGTTGGGTTAATGCTCGCGTCCACCCAGTGGGCGAACACGGTCTTGAACACATCGCTGAGCATCGCCCGCTCGCTCTCCGTCAGGGCGTTGTAGAAGTCGTATGCCTGCCGCATCCGTTCGCTGTCGAAGCCGCTGCTCTCCGCCTCGCCGCGCAGGATGGGCGGCTGACGGAACGCACGGCCGATGTTCAGCGGGGTTTTCGCCTCCGCCTTCTGGAACTTGTCGTCCGTGTTGTTCGCCGTGAACGGCTTGAACTCGGGTGCCTGCTCCTGGTCGCGGAGGTTGATGTACAGCAGCTGCCCCGCCTTCTCATCCCCCTGAAACTCTTTCAGTTCCTTCTTTGTCGCTTCCTCCTGTTCGTCGCTGTTCGCGGTGTTGTCGTGGTCGATGAGCATTCCGGCGGGGAGGAAGTTGTGGCGGACATTGCGCTGCGTTATGTTCGACAGGCCCTCCTCGTTGCTCATATCGGTCAGGGCCGCTTCGAAGATGGGCGTGGGGTACACGCGGTCGCCAGCGGTGGAGAAATAGAGCACCTGCCCCTTGTAGCCGTTCCAGCCGCCCGCCTCCTCGACCTGCCGAGCGATGACCTCGGGGTCGGGGTTGAAGAAGTCCAGCCACACCGCGTCACGGATGTTGAACGGATGGACGGACTGGTTGCGCTTGCCCCAGTCGGGGTGCACGCGCAGCCGCGATGCCCTGCCCGTGTCGGGGTCGGCGTCACCGAGGCGCACCTGCTCGAATGGGAGGTGCGTCACGGAACAGATGCGGAAGTTCGCATCGTAGTTGATATGGAGGGCGAGCCCTGCGAATGTGGCGAGGTCATAACCGGCCTCGCGCAGCAGGGTGGATGCCCGTGTGCCGCGGCTGTCCACCACGGCGCGGGCGAAGTCGGGGCTGTCCCAGCCGCGCCCGATGATGAACTTCGCATAGGTGTCGAGGCAGGCCGAGCCGCTGATGCTCCCCGCGACAATCTCCAGCACCCGCTGCGGGAAGTCGTTCGCCTGCCCGTAGGTCTGTATCTTGTAGGCGCGGTTGTTGGTGCTCTCGAACCGCTTTTCGGATTTCAGTGCGCTTGCTCTCATTGCGTTTGTCTTGTCTGTCAAAAAAAGCGGGGCCGTAGGTCAGTCGGCATTGAGTGTGTGCCGATGCCGTGCGGCCCTGCGTTTATTTCCTTTTCGTGTGTATCTTGCCTCTCTTACTGCTGCAAGGCGTCGAGTGCTGCCTGTGCCTGTGCCAGCGCAGCCTCCGCCCGTGCCACCGCTGCGGCATCCCCTCGGTTGCGGGAGCGCGTCAGTGCACCCTTTGCGTTGGAAACGGCCTTTTTAGCCGATTTCAGCGCGTTTTCCGCGTCGGACGGGGGATTTGTCACCTCGGCACTTCCGGGCGCGTCCGCGGGCGTTTCTGCGCGTTTCACGGGCGTGCCGTCCGCGTTGTATGCGGCGGCGGCGAGTTCACGCCAGTTGTCGGGTGCCTTGCTGAACTGCGTGATGTACGCGGGATGGGTTGCGAGGTGGTACAGCGCGAGGTCGTCGGTGAGGTTGTGGTGCGTGGTGTTCAGTTCCTTGCGCCAGTCGATGACATCGCGGAGCAGTGCGCCAGCTTTCAGCTCGAAAAGCCGCTTGCTGCGCTCGCACATCGCGTCCACATCGTCACGCATAAGCAGCACGAAGGCATCCACCCAGCACTCCGTGCAGGCCGAGTTGAGCGGGATGTGGTACACGCCCACATACAGCCGCTCAATCTCCGCACGGAAGGCCTTGTCGGTATTGATTAGCCGCCGCACCTCAAGGCCGCTCCGCCCCGTGTTCGCGGAGCGGAAGGCTTCGAGGTCGGCGCGTGTAATCGTTCCTGCCATAGTGTGTGTCTGCGGTCAGTGGTGGTTACACTATGCTACGAGGGCATCGACTGCGGCCTTCGTAGTGTCGTAGTCCGTGGTGAAGAAGGACTTCGGAAGGGTGCTCTCGCCCTTGCCGTCCTCGCTCGCGAGCGTGCCAGTGTAAACGACGCCGTCGGTGTCGGTGCTGGTGCTCTGAAGGTCGGACAGGGTGAGGCCCGCTTCGAGGCCGTACACCTCATAGCGGACGGCTGCGGTGGCCTTGTCGAGGTTTTTCACGATGGCGACAAGGCGGGCGTTGAGCATCTTGTCGAGTTCATCCTTGATGGTCTGTGACTTGAGGAAGATGCGGAAAATCACCTGATGGGTGACCTTGTTCAGGTAGGTGCCAGCGGCGAGGGCAGCGGACGCTTCGAAGGCGTTCTTTGCGCTCTCGTACTTGTACCCGTGCGTTCCCGTGGCGAGGGTGATGCCGCTCACGACATTCCCGCTCTCGGTGACGCTCTCGATGTCCTCGAAATTGATGAGCACGACTTCCGGCTCAATGCCTACGACGGAAGGGGAGCAGGATGCACCCACGACATTCGCGGCTATCTTTGCACAACTTATCATATCTGTATCGGTTTTATGCGTTTAACGGATTGAGCACCGCAGGGCGGGCAGGAACATAGGCTTGCCTGCGCCGCCCACGATGCCGATTGTCTTTGTTACTCTGCGTACACGAGGCGGGCAGGGTTGAGAAGCTTGCCGTCGATTTTGTCGATGACCTCGATGTAGTTCTTGCGTTCCTTCTTCTCGTACCAGATGTTCGCGCTTTCGTATGCCTCGGAGGACGGAGTGCCCACGGCGAGGTTGTCCTTCTCGATGAGGACGGCGCGGTGCGGGTAGTTGTACTTCGTGCCGTTGTCCTCGTATGCGCGTATCTGCTTGTCCCAAATAGGCATTGCGATGACGGGGATGCCGAGGTAGGTCAGCGAGTTCAGGCCGTCCACGAGGTTGCGGTAGGTGCTCTCGATGCCCTTGCCGACGAGGTACTTCTGATAGGCGTCGGCGATGGACTGAGTGACGAGGAAGCGCATATTGCCGCTGGTGCGGAGCTCGATGGGGGCTGCGTAGTACATCGACTCAAGGATGGCGATGGCGGCTGCGTCGGTCATATTGCTGTCCTGTGCGGCATAGGATGCCTGAGCATTGGCGGCGATATTGACGCCGATGGCGGGCTTGGCGACCACGGCAGCGCGGAGTTGCTTGAAGAAGCCGTCGAGGAGGGTGAAGTAGGCGGTGCTGACGCCGTTGGTGATGACGCCGCCGCCGCTCACATTGTCGGCAGCGGTGTCGCCGAGCCACAGGACGCGGTAGAAGAAGTCGCGGATGGCGGACTCCAGCACCTGAACGACGATGGCCATATAGTCGGTGTCGGTGAGGTCATCGACGCGGTTGCCCTTGTGCTGGGCATAGATGGCTGCGGTGGCAGCGAGGTCGTTCGCGCACTCGGAAAGGAGGATTTCCCACGCCTTCGGAGTCCAGGTCACCTTGCGGGTGCCGATGGAGAAATTCTGCGGGGTGGGGCTGCATCCCTGCTTTGCGACACCGACAAGACCGCCTTCGCCGATGAAGCCGATTTCGCGGTCATAGACGATGCCCGTGTGCATCGAGTGGATGAAATTGAGGTCGGGTGCGTGCAGCACCTCATCGAACACGAGTTCGTTGATGTCCCTTATCTGCTCGGCAGAGAAGGAGAAGTTGGAAAAGTTTACAATACTTGCCATAATGCTTTGAATTTTAATTGTTTACGAAAATAGTGTTACTTGTTCTCGCCTTCGCCTTTCTTGCCTCCGCGCACTGCATCGAGCGCAGCCTTGACGGATGCCTTGTTGCTGCCGCTCTCGGCAGGCTTCCTTTCGGATGCGGGGCCGCCGTTGCGGGGGGCGGGGGTGAAGTTGGACTTGATTTGTGAACGGAGGTCACGGATGATGTTCACGCTCTCGGAGGCGATGCGGCTGTTCTCGGCTTCGAGTTCAGCGACGCGGGCCTCCAGCTCTGCGATGCGTGCGTTGGCGGCATCGAGGTCGGCAGCATTTTCACTGCCTTCACCCTCTCCCTCGCCTTCGCCTTCGCTCTCGGGGGCCTGTGCGTCCTCGATTGCGGTGATTTCACCGTTCTCGATGGTGACGGTGCGGCCGTCCGCGATGGTGAAGGAGCCGTCAGGGGATGCAGCCATACCGACTTCGAGGGTGTCATCCTCGCCTTCGGTGCTGAAAAGTACATTGCCATCGGCATCCACGAACTCGTAGTTCTTGGAGCCGCTGAGGAACTTCTGAACGCTGTTCAGAAATTCGGAAATTCGGTTGTTCTTTGCCATATTGCTAAATTTGTAGTTTGTGTTGTAAGGGTTGATTTTGCCGATGAAACCGAGGGCGAGCAGTTCGTGGGCGTTGTGTTCCTCCTGCCTGTCCATCAGGGCCTGCATCTCCTCGACGGAGTGCCCCGTGCGCTCGGCATAGATTTCCACGATGCGCTGTTCCAGCATCGCGGTCGAGTTCGCGGCGGCGGTGAGGTCTGCGCTCGTGCCTTCCGCATACCCGCTGACCTTGTGTATCATCGCAATCGCGTTGGCGTTCGCGGTGCGCCACTCCTTCGGGGCGGCGAGCAGCAGCGTCACGGCCATCGAATGGCACCCGCCCTCGATGTTCATATGGATGTTGCGCCCGCTGGTGCGGAGCTTGTCGTAGATGGCAAGCCCTTCCTCCACTTCGCCGCCTGCGCAGTGGATGTCGAAATAAAGGTCTTTCTCCTCGGGATGCTCATCCAGCAGGGCGTTCACCGCCGCGAGGCTGAAAACTCCCGTGCTGCCCATCCACTCGTAAAACCAGCGGTTTTCCTCACTGGCTATCGGCTCGTAAATTCGTGCTCGTATCATAATTTCAATTCTTTGCCCGTTTCCGTGCGTTTTTAGCGTGTTTCCTGCAAAAGATGAGTGCTTGTATGGCAAACACCTTTCGGTGCAAAATTAGCGCACTTTCTGCGCTTTTCCGTGTCATACTTACTTGACAGAGCGGCAGGAGGTGAACTCGCCCTCCATAAAGCGGCAGACGCGGCGGATGTTGCTGTACGAGGTGTAGCACCGCTCGCCCGTCACCTCCATCGCCTCGACGCGGCCCATCCCCTCCGCGAGCCGCGCCCGCACCTGCTCGTACAGGTACACATAACGACGCACCTCGGGACGGACAAGGCCTGCCGCCTCCATATCGGCGAGGATTTCGGGGCCGAGTGCCCTGCAATACTCATACACCGTCATCGCCGCCTACCCCCTTGCGCTGTCCGCGATGCGTGCCCGCACCGCCTGTTCGTCCTCGAAGTCACGCCACACCATAACGGGGGGATTGGCCCGCAGCGCGTCCGCCACCTGCTCGCCGATGCGCTCCGCGAGCGTATCGATGTCCGTGCCGCCTGCCGCATCCGCACTGCCCCCTCCGACTGCCGCCGTGCCGAGCCCCGCCGCACGCGCAGCGTAGCCGCCGTCAGGCACTCCCGCGTGCTTGCCGATGTACGATATGAGGTTGAGCAGTTCGGGGAACACCTTCGTGGGTTCCTGGGCGATGATGCGCTCGCCGCCCTCCATATCCACCAGCACGCCGCCCTGCTCGTGGGTGCGCCCCTCGACCAGTCCGCCCTTCGCCGCCTTCGGGAGCGGCTGCGACGCCACCGCCGCAATCTGCGCGGCACCAGCCGCCGCAGCAAGGGCCGTTAGTATGCCCGTGCTCACACCGAAGTCCGCCTTCGGCACCTCCGCCCATATCTTCATAATTGCCGCAGCGGTGTTCACCGCGATTTGGAAGATGCTCAGGGCCTTCTCCCGCTTCGCCTGCTCCACCGCTATCTCCGCCTCCTTCGCGGCCAGTTCCTCGTCGAGTTTCGCCACCGCCTTGTCGTACTTCTTCTGACTGATGAGCCCTGCTGCGAGCTGCTTGTCCAGCACCGCCTTCTGCTTGTCGTGTTCGGCCGTGTATTGCTGCGTCCGCTTGCTCTCCATATTCGTCAGCACCGTGTTCAGGCTCCCCATTATGTCCGTCACCTGCCCGACATAATCCTGCAAGGCGTTGATGCGGTCAAGGGCGTACTCGCTCCGCAACTCGGCCAGCTGCTGCTCCAGCTGCGCCTTCTTCTCCGCCGCCAGCCCCTCGGCCTGCAACTCCTTCTCGATGTATGCCTTGCGGATGTCGTAACGGGCGCGGGCGTTGCGTCCGGCGAGCAGCAGGTCTTTCTCCAACTGGTCGGCGCGGGCCTTCGCCGCGTCCGCTGCGGCCTTCTTCGCCGCCTCCGCCGCCTTCCGTTCCTCCTCGCCCTCCTTCTCGCGCTCGGCCTTCACCGCAGCCGTCCTGCGCTTCTCCAACTGCGCGAGGTAGTAGGTCTTTTCCTCCGCCGTCAGTTCCGCGTTGTCCTTGATGGCCTGCTCCGCCGCCGCGTACTGCGCCTCCACATCTGCGAGCCGCCCCGCGAGGTCTTTCCCCCCTGCGAGTTTTACGGCATCGTCGAACGCCTGCCGCGCGGCCTCCGCCTGCTTCTCTGCCTGCTCCTGCGCGAAGGTCAGGGCCTGCTCACCCATCAGCCGCAGGGAGTCATCATACGCCTCCCGCGTTATCTTGTTGTATTGCAGTTGCAGATCGAGTTTCTTCTTTTCGAGTTCCTGCCGTGCCGCGAACTCCTCCGCGTCGCTCGCCCCGTCCCGCTTGCGCTGCTCCGCCGCTATCTGCGCCTCGACATCCAACACGCGCATCGCCTCATTGTACGCGGCATCCGCACGCTCCTTCGCCCGCTGCTGCGCATCCCTCCTCGCTGCGTCCCGCTGCGCCTTCCTGTGCGCTTCAAGGGCCTCGTTCATCTGCTGCTCCAGCGCGAGGTTGTACTTCGCCAATGCCGCCTGTGCGTTCCCCGTGTTCTCGATGCTCCACTTGATGATGTACTCGCGCCCCTCGGCGGTCTTGTAGAACTCGCGGGCCGCGTCCTGCAACCCACGGAACTTGTTCTTTATATCCTCCGCCGCCGTATCGACATTGTTCTTCGCGTCCCGCACCTCCTTGTCGTGCGCTTGCAGGAGGTTGCCCACGGCTTGCGTGCTGTCCCCGAAGGCATCGCTCAACTCCTTCACCCGCTCGCGCAAGTCCTCGATGTCCTTCTTCTTCGCCCCGACCGCCTCCATATATGCCAGCGTCGCCTCCGCTTGATGCAGGGCGGCACGCGCCCCCTCCATCCGCTTGGCGGTCAGCTGCTCCTGCGACGCGCCCAGGGCCTCCATCAGCGAAGTTTCCTTGCCGTAACTCTCGTTGATGGCATCGATGCTCGCCTTCATCGCGTCTATCGTGGCCTTCTGCTCCTTGCTCGTGCCCGTAAAAACGGCGATAGCCTTCACCACCGCGAAGATGCCCGCAGCGAGGGCCGCAAGCCCTGCGATGATGAGCACCACGGGATTGGCGAGCATCGCGGCGTTCAGGCCCTTCTGCGCCTTCTCGTGCGCTATCGTCGCACCCGTCGCCGCCGTTTCCGCAGCCGTGTCCGCCGTCGTCGCCGCCGTTTCCGACACCTGCGCCGCCGTGGACTTCGCCGTGGCCGCCGCCTTCTCCTTCTCCAACTTCACCCGCAACTTCGTGGCGGCGTTCTGCGCCGTCTGATAGATGATGCCCTGCTTTTGGAAGTTGTTCTGCAACTGCGTCAGCGTCGTAAGCGCAACCATCGACACCTGCAACGCCTTCATCGTCTTTTGTGCGTCCTCGTTGTCCTTCGCATTCTCACCCATCGTCATATTCAGCAGCGCGAACATCCCCATCAGGGAGCCGACGGACTTGCTCGCCACATCGAGTTTCGCCGTATCGCTCGCGAGGTTGGAGGTCTGTGCGCTCACATCCCGCATCGCATCCTGCATCTGCGCCAGCCGTTTCGACATCGCCTCGTACTCGGCGGTGTTGTCCTGCCCCGCGAGTTTCAGCTGCCCCAGCTGCTCGGTCAGCTGCCGTATCTCGCCACGCAGCGACAGGTTGGCCTTCTCGTAGTCACCCACGCTCCGCTGGTGCACCCCGTAGCTCTCCTCCAACTGTTTCACCCGCTCATTGAGGGCGTTCACCTCCGCCGCCGCCTCCTTGAACTTCGGGCTGGTCGGGTCGAGCCGCCCGAGGATTTCCTTCTGCTTCGCCAGCTCCGCCCGCAGGCCGTTCAGCGTGTCCTTGTGCATCTGCTCCGCCGCGATGGTCTGCTGCACCATCCGCGTCTGCGCCGTCAGCTCCTTGTTGTACGCCTTGATGCTCTGGTCGAGCTGGATGTACTGCTGCTGCTCCTCCGCCGTGAGGTCGGAGAATTTCTTGCCACCCGCCACCAACTCGGCACGGGCGGCGGTCAGTTCCTCGATGCGGATTTTCAGCTCGGCGATGTTCTTCACCGACTGCGTTGCATCCACCCGCACCTTCATCAAAATTTCTTCGTTTGTCGCCATATCATTGTTTTTTCAAAATTTCTCCCTACCTTTGCAGTGCCACCATCGGAGGTGGCACAAAACTCGAAAGAGAATACCCGTGAGGGCGGTGTACACCTGCTGGGTGTGGCTGCGTTCTCCGTGGCTTCCCTCCTTCGGGTTTTTCGTTTTTACAGGTTGTACACATCTATCACATTCCCCTCGGTGAACTCCCACATCTGCGAGCAGTCCTTGCTGCGGCTGCGGACGCGGACGCGGTTGCTCACGCGCACCCAGCCACTGCCGCTCTCCCAGTGCCACAGGCTCACCGCGAGCTCCGTCAGCCCATTCTTCGAGCGGTTATGCACGCGCCCGCTGCTGCCCTTCGCGTGGTTGTAGTGCTTCACCCCGCCCGCCTTCACCGACGGGAGCACCAGCGCGTCACCCAAACTGCACACGAGCGTCGCACCCGCATACCGTCCGCTGTTGAAGGTCTGCGAGTCGGCGGGCTCGCTGCCGTGCAGCAGGATGTCCCAGCCGATGGCACGCCACCGCTTCGGGTTTTTCGTGTTCAGGTCGCGCGTGTTCTCGAAGGCATTGTAACGGAACGAAGGGGGCTGCTGCCCGTAGTCTTTCAGGCTGTCGCCCTTGACGAGGCTGTCGTTGTAGATGTGCCCTTCGCCCTGCTCCGTCCAGTAGCCGCCGTCCGCGTTGTACACATACTTCCGCCGCGGGTAGTGCGTCCACACCCAGCCGCCGTCCGGCACGCTCGCGATGTTATGCCCGAGGCTGTTCCCGTCCGCGTCGTAGCAGTCGAAGGTGTCGGGGGTTTGATGAAGGCCGTACCCCCTGCGGCACGAGTGCGTCGTCTGCTCCTGCCCGTACTTGTTGATGTACTTGTAGTATTCCCCCCGCCGAGCAAATCCCCAGCGTTCGAGCACGATGCGGTACGCGCCGTCCGCCGCGATGACCGCGTTCTGCGCGTCCGTGAGGTCGGTGAGCACCGTCACCCAGTCGCCGCCGTCATCGAGCATCACGGCAAGGGCCTCCGACGGCTCCGCCGCCGTGGGGAAGCCGATGTTGCTCTGGCTCTCGTTGAGTGCCGACAGGCGCAGCAGGTCTGCCGTCGCCGTGCCGTCCCCGTTCGTGGTGAGCTTCGTCAGGGCGAAGTAACGCCCTGCCCCGTAGGAGTAGACGGGCCGCGTGAGGTCGAGCGTCGCGAGTTCGGCAGCGTCCACCACCACCCGCGCCTTCACCACGCGCGGCTGCGCCACGATGACGGCATAGTCGCGGTAGTAGGCGTTGAGCAGTTCCGGCCACGACAGGCCCTTGAAGGTGTATGCGCCGTCGTTGAGCCGCAGGATGCGCTGCCCGTAGTTCCCCCCGATGAACTGCCACTGCGAACTGTCATCGAGTTCCCACGCGGGGATGCGCGGGCGGTCGCCCCCGTCCGTGGCGGCGAAGTCCAGCGTCACGAGGTCGCCGTCGCTCTCCAGCGTGCTGTCATAGATTTCCAGCACCCCGTCGTAGTCGCCCGCCACACTCTCGTCAGGCGTGTAGCGGAAGTGGTTGTGCTGCGCGTACCCTTGCAGGGCGGAGGTGCGTTCGTCGGGCTGTCCGCCCTCCCAGTCGAGCCGAGCCGTCCAGTCGAGTGCGTCGGGGCGGTTGGTGTAGAGTTCCGCCACGGAAATGAAGTCGATGGCCGCGCCGTTCGGACAGACGGGGAAAAGGCCCTGCATCTTCATCAGGTTTTTGAGCAGCTGCCCGCCCGTCCAGTCGGGGAGGTTGAGCCACAGGGGGAGCTTCCCGCCTACGACCACTTCCGTGTCGGTGTCGGGGTTGGTCGCTATGGCGATGCGCCCCGCATTGAGGTAGTACCCCTGCGCGTAGTCACCCAGCGTGCCCGCCTGCCCGACGCCGATGCGCAGGTACGAGTACTGCGACACATCCACATCGACCTTCACCTTGCGCTCGTAGGTCACGCGCTGGAAGTAATCGCCGCCGCCCGTGTAGGAGGTCACGGTGCACCCCGTCAGGAAGGCGATGCGCTTGCAGCTCTCCCCGTCCTCGTCGCACGCCCACAGCGATACGCCCGACAGCGAACGGATGACGCTGTTGTTGTAGTCGCTCAGGCTCATCCGCATAACATACTCCGTGCCCTTGTCCACGGTGATACGCAGCTTGTCGATGCCGTCAATGTCGAGCAGTTCGCCGTCCGCGATGCCTTGCAGGTCGCTGTCATAGGTCAGGCTGTTGTACTTTATGCCATAGAGCCGCAGCGTCTGTTGGATGCTGTTCGTGGTGATGGCGCGGTAGGTCTGCCCACGGCGGAGGATGTACCCCTGCGCGGCGATGGCTTCCGCGTTCGCGGTGCGTGTCTGCAAGGGGAGGGCAAGGCCAGCGAAGGGCGTGGTGTCAATCGTCACGCCCGCCTGCGTGCCGAGCCGCGTAAGGATTTCCACGGCAGTCATAAACGGCAGCGGCATCGCCGCCCGCCCCGTGTCGATGTTGTCGAGGCTGCGCCCCGCCGTCTGCATTCCTCCCTGCGTGTAGGTCACATAGTCGCCCGCGTCGTTGGTCTGCAAGTCCCGCAGACGGATGTCGAGCAGGGCCTTGAACGCGTCGGTGTTCCCCCAGGTGAAGGAGAATTTCAGCGCGGTTGGGGTGATGCCTTGCAGGACGGCCGTGCCGCTGAATATCTGCACGCCGTCGAGGTAGTACTGCACCGCGTGCTTCTGCCCCGCGTACTTGCTGCCGCTGCGGTCGAGGTGCGACAGGCCCAGCGCACGCAGGTTGGCTGGCGTGGCGGGGAAGTCCACCGAGTTGCTGCGGTTGGCGGTGATGTTGTCAATCTCCGTGAAGAAGGGGCTGCTGAATACGAGCGAAGCGGCCTTGTCACCCGCCTGCTCCATCAACACCCCGTCGATGTATATCTGCTCCCTTGTCATAAGTTGTCAAAATTGCGTGTTGATGTCGGGGAGGGCGAAGGTTATCTCGAACGGCTTGCGCTCATCCCATTCGTCGAGGTTGCCGCTGTATTTCGCCGTGCTGATACGCACCCAGCGGGAGGCATCTGCGTCCCAGTACTCGATGTAGGGGGAGAAGGGGAGCCAGCCGAGGGAGGCATACTCCACCCGCGTGAGGTTTTCCGCGCCGCAGGTCAGTTCGTGCTCCGTGCTCACGCCGTAGGGCACGCGGTTGGTACGAGCGGCGGCGTTGTCACCCACATACGGGCGGTAGATGCTGCTCGACTTCACCGACGGCCTGCGCGTGCGGTGCTTGGCAAACATAAAGTAGTCGATGCCGCCGAGCGCGTTCACCCAGCGCACCCAAAAGGGCTTCGGAGGGATGCACAGCACATTGACGGGGATGTCGAAGGATGGGAGCAGGAGTATCAGCTGCCCGTCCTCGTTCACGATGTTGTTCCCGCCGTCGTCTTGCAGCACATCGTAGTCATTGTCCTCGTCGAAGCCGACGCGCACCACCGAGCGGGCGGGAGCGACGCCCCCGTTTTCGAGGGTTATCTGTGAGGCACCAGCGAGCACCGAGTAGTCGAAGGGGAAGCCGTTGTACAGCTTGAGCGTCGGGAGGGTGGTGAGCACCGCCCCTGCATAGGCCGCCATATCCGCGCTCTCGCCCACCTGTGCGACTGCGTTCAGGGCGAGGTAGTTCCCGCCGATGGCGAAGGTGCCGCACTTGGCCGAGTAGCGCACGAACAGCAGGCGGTCGGGCACCGCCGTCGCCTTCCCGCCCACATCGGCGGGTTTGTCCGCAAACCAGTGGCGCACCACGGGCGATGCGTCGAAGAAGGCCGTGCCGTGGTAGGTTGCCGCCGTGAGCGTGTACTTCTGCCCACCCTCGCCCGTGAACACCACGCTCACAACCTCGACCAGCGTGTAGTCGCGGTAGAGCACCGAGCCGCTGGCGTTGCACACGAAGTCCTCATCCTCGTAGGCATAACCGGCCCGGATGTAGATGTACGACGCATCGGTGCAGTAATCGCCCATCTCGGATGCGTTCACGCCGACGGCATCAATGGCCGTGATGGTGTCGAAGGTCGCGGAGAGGTGGAAGGTGGAAATACCCGATGACACCCACACATCGTGTATGATGGCCGCGCCGTTCTTCGTGCCTATCACACGCAGGAGCAGCGTCGATGCGGTGGCGTAGTCGAAGAGGATGTCCGTGCCGCTGATGCGTGCGTAGTTCGGGCGGCAGTTCTGTGACGGCTCGAAGGAGGAGCCGATGATGCGGTGGAGGAAGTGGTCGCGGCGGAAGGTCAGCGGGTTGAACGCCCGCGCGATTGCGGGGGGCGTGTTCCATACCGCATACCCTCCTGCCGCGTTCATCGTGGCGGCGTCGTTCGAGAAGGCCGTGCCGATGCTGCTGCGGAGAATATCGACCATCGCGTCAGCCCTCCTTGCCGCTTTCGTTTTCGTCCCTTACCTCGACGACCTTCGCGGTGAAGGCGTACACCTCCACGCCCCACAGGAGCCACGACAGGTGCAGCGAGGTTATGCGTGTCCCTTGCAGGAGGTCGAAGCGCGATGCCGCGCTGATGACGGGCAGCAGGTTGAAGTGCCACTCCCAGCCGTGCCGTCCCTTGTTGCTGGTGCGGAACGCCTGCGCTCCTATCACCAACTGCGAATTGTCTTTGCGTTTCAGTTTCATAATACCCTTTTTTATGCGTTTATTTTCGTTTTGGGCGCATTTCCCGCAAAAGATGATAAATTGTATGTCCCGCACCTTTCGCGTCCAAAATAGCGCGTTTTCCGTCAAATCTCAATCTCGACTGCCCGCCGCTTCCCGTAGAGCGTGTCGCGTATGGTCGCCTGTGCGAGCGAGAACATCTGCTCACCCAGTCGGGCACGGAAGGTTTCGACCTCGGGCGTGAAGATGTCATGCCGCCCGCCCTCGCGGTAGAGCCTGTCCCCGTGCTTGTTGATGTACCAGCGGAGGAAGGCCGCAGCGCGTTCGTACTGCGCGTCCGTCAGGCCGCTCGCAGGGAAGCCCCGTATCCTGCACCACTCCTTCATCGTCGCCTGCCACCGCGCCCGCTCCGCATCGCTGCCGCGCCGCCTCGCAGGGCCGCGCCCCGTTTCCAGCGTCGCGAAGAACTTCCGCCCCCACAGCGTCGCCTCCACCGCCCCGTCCGTCAGGGGATCCACCTCATAATGCAGCGAGGCAAGCGTCCTGCCGCTCGCCACCTTGCCAGCCATCCGTGCGTTGTGCTTGATGCCCTGCACCATATCCGCCAGCAACCCGTCGAGGATGCCAGCCAACCCGTCCGCGAAGGACAGCGCGTCAGTGTGCTCCGTTGCCATATCGTTTCGCCTTGCCCGTCAGCACCTTGTCGTAGGCCCGCCCGAATTTCAGTTGTTCCAAATCGTGGTACAGGATGCCGAACACCTTCGCATACGGCCAGCGCAGGATGGTGTCGGGGTCGCACCCGTAGTCCTTCGCCAGCGCGTAGATGGTGCCGCTCGGCCCCATCCGCTTGCAGTATGCCTCGTACCCTGCCGCCGCCTCGTCAGGCGTGGGCGTGTAGGAGAGCATCTGTTGCTCGCGCTCCACCCAGCCGTTCAAGCCCTCGACCAGCCGCGTGAATGCACGCGCCCTCGCAAGAGGGGGAAGCAGCCGTGCGCTCCAGCCGTACAGCTCACGCCACGCCGCCTTCATCTTCCCATAGTCGGACAAGTCCGCCCGTGCGAAGATTTCGCCCAGCGCGATGCGCTCCCCATAGGGGAACTCACCCGCCGCCATATCGTATTCCCGCACCCTCATACCAGCGAACACGCAGGGAACACCACATCGAAGGACAGGAGCAGCCCCACCGCGTTGCTGTCGAACATCGGAGGGACGGCAGTCACGCGGATGTCATCCACCCGCTCGAACAGGCCCGAGCCGCTGACCGCCTCGATGAACGGCAGCACCGCCTCCGCCTCAATCTGCTCGCGCAGGGCCTCGCGCGTCACCGCGTCCGCGTGCAGGGGAGCCAGCCGCAGGAAGTACAGCTCGACCGACTGCCTGCGCCGCCACCCGAAACGGCCGAGGTACGCCCCGTCCTTGTTCACATACTCCTCGAAGAAGATGAGCGGGAAGGTGCCATTGTCCGCGCTGACATTCTGCATCTTCGCCGCCTCGTACTCGAAGCGGTATGACGGCACCGCCGCCTCCGCCAAAGTCTTAATTTTTGTAAGAAGTCCCATATCTCGTTGAAAATTACACCGTTGCAAATTTGCCGCGCCCACCCTGCGGCGTGCGTTTCTCCACCACTCCCGTCAGGGCGTCGGGCGCATCATCGTGGGCGTTCCGCCCTTGCTTGCGATACCCTGCGAGGGCATTGTAGAAACGCGGCCACATCGTTTCCCACCCCGTCGGGAAGAACACCGAGTTCTGCACATCCGCCGAGTGGGTGAATATCCGCGCCTGCTTGTTCTGCGTCTGCGAAAACCACAGCACCGAGGTCGTGCGGTTGCCCATCTCCCGCAGGCCCCGCTCGACATTCCGAGCGAAACCCCGTCCGCCGTTGTTGCTCTCGATGTTCGCCGTCTGCGTTTCGTTGCGGTCGAGCATCCGCGCCGTTTCCGGCTCCGTGTACTCCATCGGTTTGTCCGTGTACAGCACATCCGTCACATAGCAGTCGCCCCAGGGGTATTCGTTGTAGCAGATGCTGCACAGGAAGTCGCTGCCTTCGTCCGCCGTGTCCGTGTAGTTCTTCCGCTTGAAGGTGCCGACGGGGAGCGTGTCGTAGGTGCGGAAGCGCGTGTACATCAGCCCCTCCTTCGGGCGGGGGTTTTGCTGGTACTGCGTCTGGTACACGAAGGCGTTTATCTCTTCGAGGCGGTGCAGTTCCGCGAGGGTGTGCTTGAAGGGCCACAGGGCGTTGCCGTCCTCGGTGACGCAGGGGAGCGACAGCACCTCCCACTCGTTCGGCTCGGTTTTCATCAGGTAGCCGCAGAGGTCGTTTTCGTGGAGCCGCTGCCCGATGACGATGATGGGGGTGTTGCGGCTGTTGGTGCGGTTGCGGATGGTCGTTTCAAATTTCTGATTGACCTTCTCGCGCAGGGCGTCAGAGAGGGCGTCGTCGGGTTTGAGCGGGTCGTCGATGACGATTGCGCCGCCGAAATGCCCCGTGTCGCCGCGAGCGAAGGCACTCTCGTCCAGCGGGGTTTCCTCCGCCTCGACCAGTCCCGCGCCGAAGCCCGTGAGCTGTCCGCCGCTCGCCACCGCGTACATCTCGCCGCCCTGCGGCGTTTTCCAGTCCTTCGCGCTCAGTCCTGCCGCGTGCGTCCCGAAAAGGTGAATGTATTCGGGCGTGTTCATTATCGCCCGCACATCGTCGGAGTTGCTGCGCACGAGGTCGTCGGAGTATGACAGGTGGATGAAGCGGGACTGCGGGTTGAGCGCGAAGCCAGCCGCGATGAAGTTCTTGCTTACGAGTTCGGTCTTGCCGTATCGCGGTGCGATGTTGATGATGAGCTTGTGCGTCTGTCCGTTGAGCACTCGGTCGAGTGCGTCACATATCGCGATATGATGCTGGCCCACGATGTAGGGGCGGCCGTAGCGCACCTGGAAGAAGTATCGGGTGAAGTTCAGGACGGACGCACGGAGCCACGCGGCGAGCACTTCACCGCGTGCGAAACTCTCCTGCTGTTGCGCCTGTGCCTTCATCGTGTGCCATTATGTTATGCCTTGCCGTCCTTCGTCAAATCCTCAATCATCTTCGCCGCCTCGCGTGGTGATATGCGGGCGTTGAAGGTGTCGGCGAGCGACTTGTCCCCGCTGGTGATGTCGGTGTTCTGCCTGTTCTTCCAGCGGTCGGGGGCGAGGTTGGTGAGCAGGAAGATTGATGCGGCGACATTCGGGGGGACGGTCACGCGCTCCTTCGTGCGCTTCTTCGGCACCACCTCATCCGTTTCCTCCTCGCGTATCTTCTTCCCCGTGTTCTTGTCGTAGGTCTTGATGACCTTCGGCCCGCCGACCACGCTCTCCTTCTCGTATTCAAACCCCGTCGCCGCCCGTTTGAGCGCATTGACGACCTCTATCTCGGTGGATGCTGCGAAGGTGGCGTTGGCGTTTTTTATTCCCTCCGAAAAATCCGATTTTTGCATCCACGCCTTGAAGGTGTCCCAAGTTATGTCGAAGTGCTGGCAGAGTGAGGCGACGGCTGCGCCGCAGGGCTGCGGGTGCAGTCCGTTGAGTTCAACCCATCGGAAGATGTCGGCTTTGAGTGCTTCGTATTTTGCCATTATTCGTGTTTGTTGTTTTTCGTTAGTGCCTGCGAAGGGTATCACCCCCGCGCAGGCAAAGACATATTTTATAGCATTTGCTATTCCGTATCGGTTCCCCTTAGGCCTCTCGGCGTAATAAGTCGCTTCCGCTATCGAATAAATCACAAGCCGAGGGATTTGCACCCTCCCGCGTTCCTTTTGACGCGTTTATGAATTTAACAATAGTGCTACTCGGCAGACGGGGAGGCCTTTCGCTGGAATAGTCAAAGAGCGTCTTTTAACCCCGTTCTTTTTTTTATCTCTGTTAGTCGGTGTCCTGAGCGTCCAGCCGTGCGATTATCTCGCGTTCGCGTTCGGAGAGGTTGAGCCTTGTCGCCGCTGCCCTCTCTGCCGCTGCCCTCTCTGCCGCTGCCCTCTCTGCCGCTGCCCTCTCTGCCGCTGCCCTATCGGAGAGGATGAAGCCGCCGCCGTAAAGAGAGCGTCCCTGCTCCTTCGCGCTGTCGCTTTCCTTGATGTACTCGCAGGATTTCTTGCGGATGCGGAGTTCGGTAGCGTGCACCGTCAGTTTACCGAGCGTCGCAGCCGTCACGATGTTGTCAGGGTACACGAAGAGCTGCTTTGTCGCGTCCTCCTTCTCCTGCGCCGCTTCCACCGCCTCTTTCAGTTGCGGGCAGCACCATATCCGCAGGTCGGGGATGATGTTCGTGATGAAGCCCGTTCGTACTACCGCGCCGTTCTCGTACTCTATGTAGCAGTTCGCCACGAGATAGGTCACATCGCAGTCCGCCGCCGTGAAAAGGGTGAGGGCGGGGCCGAAGATGAAGAAGTCGATGCCGTTGGCGCAGAAAAAGCGCACTATCTTCGACAGGATGGAGAAGGGCGGGTTATCGACCACGATGCAGCCCTTCGGGTACTGCGTGAGGTTTTCGTAATCGCCGCCCGGATAGAACGGCCGCACGACCTCCCTGCCTTGAAGCGGTGTCAATCCTCTCACAAAATCGAGCACCGCGTCATAGACAGGGGCGGGCGTATAGCAGTCATCCGTCGTCAGTTTCTGTTTGAACTTGTCCACGAACGCGTTGTATTCTTCGTCGCCTTCCCGTCCGCGAGTGGATAAGCCGCCGCCAAAATCCACCGCCCCTGCGTTTTCTTCCGCCGGAGTGTCATCCCACACATCGAGTCCCCAGTCTTGCAGGTCGGAGGTGTCCCATTCGGTGGAGAGCTTGTCCCAGTCCCAGTCGCCGAAGGAGGCGTTGTCCTTGATGATGAACTCGCGCTTCTCGCCCTCGGTGAGTTCATCGGCTGCGATGGCGGGGGCGGTGGGGGCGGCGAGCCACGCCATCCACCACGCGAGGAGTGACTTCTGCTGCGCCTTGCTCTTGCGCTGGAAGTCGCGCAGGGAGGAGAGGCGGGCGGTGAGCTGTTCGGGGGTGAGGGCGGCGATGGCGGTCAGGGCACGCAGGCGCATATTGCCGCCGAGCGATGTGCCCGTGCCGTCGTGGACGATGGGGCGGAGTTCGAGCATCTTCGGCAGCACGAGGAGGCTGTCGATGAGCTGGTTGAATTTGCGGTCGGTGATGCTGCGGGGGTTGTCCTCGGCAGGGTGGAGTTCCGACAGCGGTGTGCGTTTCGTTTCCATTGAGCGTGAGAGAGTGTTTGAATGTTATACTTTCATAGCAGTGGCGGCAGACAGCGGGGACGGGCGGTGTTGGCGGGCCTTATCGCGGCTGCTTGCGTTCAGATTCCCGCGTGTTTCCATCGCCTCCTGCCCGTGCCCCCGTTGCTGCTCCCACACCCTGCAAAGGTAGTGAAAATGTGCTTGTATCACAAACACTTCGGAAGATAAAAAATTTTATTGCAATTCCATCCCGTCCCACGCAGGCCAGCCGAGTGTGAACGAACCCTGTTCCGTCGGGACGGCTGCGGGATGCAGCAGGTACCACACACCGCCCGTGCCTGCATACTTGCCCGCTGGCGTGGGTGATGCAGTCGTGAAGGTGAATTCCGAAGGCGTGTAGTTCAGTGCATCCTGCGGCGTGATTGCAAGGGTGAGTTCATCGCCTGTTTTCCATCGCACGAAGGTCAGCAGGTATCCGTCTGCCTCCGTGGTGCGGTTGATGGCCGCAGTGTTCGTGCTGCCTGTCTTGTAAACGAGTGATGTGACTTCATCCGTGCGTACTGCGATGGCAGTACTGCCGAAGGACGGCGTGAGCGTGTATGAGGTCACGCCAGCGGCCACCTCGAAGGTTTCCCCGATGGTGATGCGGGGTGAGGTGGTGAACTCCCAATTGCCCACATCGTCACCCGTGGGCGCGTGGGATGCCGTGACGCGGTAACTGCCCAGCGGGAGCGTCACCGCTTCACCCGTCTGCACCTTGTATGCCTGTCCCGTGCCTGTGTTAGTCAGGTAACATTGCAGCGAGGTCGGGAGCGTTGCATTGATGATGGCGGGGAGGTCATCGGCTGCACCTTTCGTGAAAGTGCCGTGTTCGATGTTCGGCAAGGAGAGGGTGAGCGTTGCACTCGCAGTGGGTGCAGGTGTCGCCTTCGTGCAGGCGGCAGCGGCAAGGGCGACGATACCACAAGCCGCGAAAATCGTTGCTTTGTTCATAGTGTGATTGTGTTTGATTGTTCTCTGCAATTTACGAAAAATCCCCCGCAACTGCAAGGGATTTCCAAAGTGTCAAAGGGACAATTTTGTCACTCTGTCACAGGTACTGCTCCATCCGCTCAATCTCTTGCCGAGCATACAGCAGGAACTGCTCCTCGTTCGGGGACGGGATGTAGATGCCCGCCTCACTCGACGACCAAAAGCGGAAGCGGTCAATCGCCTGCGTCAGCTCCTTCGTGTTCAGTTCCTTCGTGCTGCGGTAGTAGGTCGTCTGCCGCCCGTTCTTCATCTGCCCCTCACGCAAGAAAATTTCCTTGTTGCAGGTCGCCTTGAAGAAGCGTATCTCCGCCTCCTCCTTGCTGCATCCGTACTGGCTCGCGAAGTAACCGATGCACACCCACAGGTAGGAATTCTGCCTGTTCGTCCGCAACGGCATAACCCGCGAGTAGTTCACCGCCCGCCCGCTCTCGATGTCCTTCTGCACCTGAGCGACAAGCTTCTCCGCCTCGAAGGGGTTTTTCGTGTTGTAAATCATCGTTGTTGCTGTTTTCGTGTTTTCCTTTTTGCGGCTTTCGTGTTCCATTCCTCGCGCAGTGCCGCCGCCTGCGCTGGCGTGGCGAAGTCGGTGCAGGCCGTCGCCGTCGGCTCCCCGTGCAGGATGTACCCGCACAGACGGCACGCAAGGTACGGCCTTCCGTCAGGGTAGGCGTCCTGCGCAGACCAGCCGCACGCCCCGCACCGCTCCGTCAGTTCGTCGTAGTATGACCGCCCGCTGCAGTTCATCCGAGGTAGCCGGTTATCAGTTCCACGAACTCCTCCCGCGTGCGCACCACCTCGTAGCGGTAACCCTCCGCCTCGACCGCCGCCTGCCACGCCCGCTGTTCGGGCTCCTGGTAGGTCTTGCGCCTGTGCCCGTCCGCATCCTCGTACTCCCGCTTCATCTCGATTTTCAGCCCGTGGAAACCTCCCCGCGCCACATTGAGTTCGAGGTCTGCCACGCCCTTCGTCAGCCCTTCCGCGATGAGCACCTGCGCCTGCGACCGCTTCACCCGCGCCCCGTTCGGGACGCTGTTCAGCAGCAGGGCGAGGTCAGGATGCTCGCGGCGGAACCACTTCACACACTCCCGTTGCAAGTTGCTCTCCCCGTGCTGGGTGGGCTTCTGCCGTTCAGTGTGCATCCAGTCGCCGCGCCCCGTTTCCGACAGCAGCCGCAGCACCTCCTCGCGGGACATCGTGTTCACCACCCGCGATTTGCCCGTTTTCAGGCGGTTTGCGGGACTTTTGGCGGTCGGGCGGTGCAGTTTATCATCTTTCATCTTCGGGCGTGTCTGAGGGTGTTTCCTGCGTTTCCTGCACGATGCGCTCGATGTCGAGCAGCGTGTCAGTCAGCGTCTTGAACAGGGCTGCGGTCTTGATGTACGCGGGGCGGTTGCGCTCGCGCACACTCCGTTCGAGGGTGAAGATGCCGTCGAAGGCGTCACGCATCTCCCAGCCCTCCCCCTCGGGAGAGTTCGAGAAGATTGTCAGCACACCGACGAAGGCGAAGGCGATGACTGCCACCGCCACGATGAGCAGTAAAATTGATGCTACGATTTTCATTTCATTTCGAGGTTTTTGATGTACGAGGGGACGGGGCGGGGCTTCCAGCACTCCTTGCCCGTGGTGTCGAAGTCGAGGGTGCGGTCTGCGAGCCAGCAGCGCGGCATATCCGCGCAGTTGCCGCACTCGTGCGGCTGTTCCCGCCGCCGCTGTTGCTGTTCGATATACTCGCCGACGGTCATTTCTTCTTCCTGCTTATCCGTTCGAGTTCTTCGGCGAGCTGCCGTGAGGGGAGTCCGATGGCGGCACGGAACTGCCCGCAGTTGCATCGGTTGGATGGCTGCACCCCGCGAGGGCGCACCCCCACGAAGCAGAGGGGGTGGCCTTCGATGAGTGAGTAGTGCTTGCAGTTGGCGCAGAGGTCAATCGCGCTGCCCTTGTGGTAGATGTGCGTCGTCTGTGGCATAGTGCGTCAGAAGGGGAGGTCATTGTACTCCTGCGGCTGCATCTCGGGAGCGGTGGCAGGGATGGTGCCCTGCTGGGGCTGCTGCCCTGCTGCGGCGGCATCATTGCCGAAGGTCTGCGGGGTGAGGTCAGCGAGGTAGGTCGTTTCCCGCGTTTCGCGGTCGTAGCAGGTGAGGGCGTGCGTTTCGCCATACTTGCCCGCGCTCCTGCGCTCGATGACATCCACCCACAGGACTTTATCGCCTGCGCGGTTGGTGGTGATGAGTTCCTTCGGGATTTTGCTGAGGTTGATGTACCCGTGTAGTTTTGTTGCCATAATCGTAATTTTTTGAGTTGTTGATAATCCGTTGTCTGAGTTCCCAGAGTGCAGCCCCTCGGACGGCACTGCGGAAGAAAAAATTTGTCATATCTTGCCGTATTCGACAAACTGCCGCGTTTCCACCCACATCTTGTCCCACACATACCCGCGGCGTTTGAGTTCTTCCAGCATCTCGCGAGGCGTGTAGTCCGCCAGCGGCTTCGCCTTCGCGGATGATGACGGCAGCGGGGTTGCCGGAGGGGTGACAGGCTTTGCAGGGGTTGTGGGTATGGCAGGTGTGGCAAGGTAATAGGTAAAACCTTTGCGGTTGTGCCCCTCACGCCGTACCATCCCCAGCCTTACGAGGTCAGTAAGGCAACCGCTGACAGAATTGACGCAAATCTCTCCCTCCAGCATCTCGCACAATTCTCTGTATGTCATTCCTGGGGTGCTTCCGATAGTTGCAAGGACAGCATCTCGAACTGGTGTCTGCTTTCTCATAATTTCACGCATTATACTCCGTGTCCCATATCCTGCGCTTTTCCTCGGCTGTCAGGTAGAACTCCTTGTGCCGCCCGTTGTTCGAGGCGTTCGGCACCCAGCGTTCCTTGACATCCCAGCCGCTCTTTTGGCATATCCTGCGGAGCTCGCGGCTCCCCTCGGGGCTGCGCCCCACTTCGTTCGCCTGTCCGTGCGTCAGGTACGGGCGTTTGAGCAGGGCAAGACGCACCCGCTCGTTGGTCGTGATGTGTTGTGATTTGAAAAGTTCCATAACTTGTTGCTGTTTTTTAAGTGTTTAACGAAATGACTCCCCGTTGAACGAGAGCCAAGAATACATCTGTTTCATCCTGTCAGCCACACGCGGCCCGTAGGTCTTGTAGAACTGCTCCCGCGTGAGGTTGGTCGTGACAATCGTCGGCTTGTCGGTGTCGTACCGTTTGTAAAGGAGTTCGATGACGGGCGTGTACTCCGTACCGTAGGACTTCACTGATACGGCCTCCGTCCCGATGTCGTCGAGCATCAGGAACTTCGACCGCATCGCGCTGTCCGCCCGCTCATCCTCCCGCTGGTACCAGCGCACATAATCCTGCGCCGCCACCATCTCGGGGTAGATGTTCCGAAGGATGCGCAGCGTGTCCCCCAGGGCTTTGGCGAGGGTGGTCTTGCCGTTCCCCAGCCCGCCGTTCAGCACGAGGCCGAGCGACCTGCCGTGGCCGAGCCACTGCGCCGCCTTGCGGATGTTGTCCTCAATCTCCGGCGTGGACTTGAAGGTGCCGCCGCCCTTGACGAACACGCGGTGCTCGTAGGCCGCACGCACCATCGCTGCCGTTTCCTCGGGCGAATAACGCCAGCCGTCAGAAAATCTCGGTGTCATCGAAATGCTGCTGCGGAGTCGGGCCATAAACTGCCCCATCAGTTGCTCCATTGTCTGAATTTCTGCCATTGTCTTTCTGCCATTTCTTGAAATGTTCTTCCGTGTTGTCGAATACCACGCCCTGCCAGCCGTTCTCGATTGCATCCTCCATCAGTCGCACTGCGAAGGCTTCGGGGTAGCGGGCGAGTTTTTTCAGGGACATCCTCAGGGCTGCGTCCGTTTTCGTGCGCCACTTCGGTTGCTGCACCAGCACCGCCCACGCCTCCCGGAACTCCGCGCCGTGCTGCCCTTCGTCTGCGAGCGCAGCCGCCGCATCGCTTCTTTCTTTCTTTCGATTCTTTCTTTCTTCACAGGTAGAGTTATTTCTTGTAGAGTTATTATTTTCACTTATAGAGTGATTATTTTTTACTTGTTCCCTATTAAGTTCCCTACTATGTTCCTGTGTTGCATTTTGCAAGGGGGGGGTTGCATTTTGCAAGGGGGGGGTTGCAACGCTGCCGCCCCTGCCTGCGTCTTGCAGCCCGTCCGTGTACGGGGGAGGGATGACGGCGCGGTAGTTCACATACACCACGCCGCGCACCTCCTCCTCCTCGCGGACTATCAGCCCGTCAGCGACGAGGGTGGCGAGGCACCTGCGGACGGTATCGCGGCTCTTGCCCGTCCACTCCTGCAAGTACGGATAACCGCCCCTGTAAGGCGTGTGCCCGTCCTGCGTGAAGCCGTAAATGGCGGAGTAGATGAGCAAGCGGTCGCCAGCCAGCCGCAGGCGTTTCACCTGCCAGCCCTGCAATGATATGTAGTTTTCATCCTTCATCGTGCCGCTGCGAATATCTTCGTGTCCGTTATGAGTTCGCGGTGCACCTCCAGCCAGTCGATGAACTGCTCGCAGATGCCGCGCAGCCGTTCCGTCGCCTTCGCGTGGTCGTACATATACTGCTCGTCATACCGCTTCGCCGTGAGGGGTGCGCCCTTGCGCTGGTAGTCCCACACAAAGACGGCATACTCGAACAGGCGCACATCGGGCATCTCCGCACCGCGCACGAGGCAGTACGGGTACACATCCTTCTGCCACTTGCGGGAGAAGGACCCGAACTCGTACCGCCCCGTGGTCTTGATGTCCACCACCTTGTCGGGCAGTATCTCGTCGGCATATCCGAAGAGTTGCACGAGGCCCCGCCCCGTTTCCAACCACGCCTCGCAGCGGTGCTGGGCGACCGCCCCCGCGAAGGATGCGGACGCCTGCGCCACGAGGTCGTGGGCGTATGTGAAGGTGAAGCCGTTGAGCGACACATCCCACACCTCCCCGTACTGCTCGTCCAGGCGGGTGGCGAGGGTGAGGCCATCAGGGAGGGGCGTGCCGTTCACATAGTCCACGAGGGCATTGAAGGCCGTGCCCTTGTCTGCCGCCTCGATGGGCTCGCGCTCCACTCGGTTGATGCTGTCGAGGAGTGCCTGTTCGCGCTCTGCGTAGAGGTCGTCCGCGCTGCGCTTCGGCATCCCTTCCTCATCCAAGTTCCAGAACGCATCCGCATCGAGGTCTGCGTCCAGCATCCGCTGAAACCCGTCCAGCAGGCTGGGATAGATGCGGTAGTAGTTAAGCGGCGACATACTTCCCGTTCTCCTTGTCATAGACGAAACCGAGGGCCTTCGCACGGACGGCGATTTTCTGTGCCGCCACGAGGCGCGAGTTGTAGATGGGTGCCTTGCCCTTGATAACCTCCATCGTTTCGGTGAGGGCATCGGCGGAAGAAACGGCGGCGAGCATCTTGTCGATGTCGTCCAGCAGGGCCTCGTATGCTGCGGTGGTCTTGCGCTTCTCCTCCTGCATCGTGCGGTAGCGGTCGATGACGCGGGCGAGGTAGTCGTTGTTGCCGTTCGCCGTGCCGTTGTCATCCACGACCAGTGGCAGCCTGTCCTCGGCGGGGAGGTAGCAGGTGTTCTTCGCATAGAACTGCTCGGTGGGTGCCCAGCACAGGGTGCGGTACTTGCCGACCATCTGCATATATCCCACCAAGTCCATTTCGCGCACGAGGTCATTGAAGTTGCCCGCGCTGCCAGCCTCCGGGCGTTTCACGGTGAGGTCACCCTGCTTCTCCTCCTTCTCGTGGGCGATGAAGATGACATTGTACCCGCTGATGGCGAGCTGTTTGAGGAAGTCGGAGAAGATGGTCTTGCGGACGCCGTACCCTTTGAGGGTGAGGCTTCCGTTGCGGTCGCCCATCCTGCTGTCGTTGCGGATGATGCTCTCACCGATGTAGTCGAGCATCTTGCCGACGGTGTCGATGACGATGGTGCGGGTGTCGGGGAATTGCTCGCGCACTTCGCGGAGTGCGGCCTGCGTGTCCTCCCAGCTGCGCACCTGCAAGGTGATGCACTGGTGCGCTCCGTTGATGCGGTTCACGCCGCCGTCATAATCGAACAGGACGGGGGAGGGGGCACTGCATCCGAGGGTGGTCTTGCCCACGCCTGCCTGTCCGTAGATGAGTGCGCTGATGGTCTGCTTTGCCTCCAGCTCGGAGGGCTTGCGGATAAGGTTGCTGTTTTGCATAATGTGATTTGTGATTATAGGGTTGATAGTTATTTGCCCGTTTTCGGGCGTTTTCTTTCGTTTTGGGCGACTTTTGCGCGTCAGATGATAAATTATATATCCTTCGCCCTTAAACGCGCTAAAACCGCGTTTTCCTGCTCGTCTGCGGTAGGCCTGCGTTTCGACGCCATCCAGCGGTCGAGTTCTTCGCGGTCGAAGCGGATGCTCCCGCCCACCTTGTAGGTCGGGATGGCGGCACAGGCAGGGGCGGCGAGCTTGTACAGGCGGCTCTTGCTCAGGCCGAGGTAGGCGGCTGCGTCTGCGATGCCGATGTAGCGTGCGTCAGTTTGCATATTCTTCCTCCTCCTCTTCGGTTTCGGGCTGCGGGGCATCGGAACACCCTTCGCAGGAAGGGCACCAGCAGCGGTGCAGCCAGCAGTACTCATCGTGCCGCTCGTAGGGGCCGTAGCCTTCGTCACGATAACCGAGGTACTCGCATTCGGGATTGGTTTCAGGGATGTGCGGGAACATAGGGCGGTAGGGTGTTTATACGAGGCCGTTGCGCTTGCGTATTTCGTAGATGCGGGAGCGGGAGCAGCCGAACTCCTGCGCGATGACTGCGCATATTTGCTCCTTGCTCGAATCGGGGTTGGCGGTCATCGCCTTCCAGCGGGCCACGATGCGGGCCTCCTGCTGGGCCTTGCGCTGCTGCGCGGGGGTGAGTAGTGTCTTTGTCATTGTCTTGTCTGTTTAGTCAAAATCTTCAATCTCGAAGTCGTCGTCCGTGTAGTCGGGCGTGTCGTCATAATCGACGAACACGAAGCCCTTCTCGGTTGCGATGGATTTCAGTTCGCGGGTGGTAATCTTGTTCCCGCGTTTGAGCTGCTGCCCGATTTCTTTCAGGTCGTCAGTCCACGGGATGTTTTTCGTGAGCCATCTGTCGAGGGCGTTGTATGAGGGCACCGCATTGATGTAATGGAGGTTGCGGTTGTCGGATTTGCGGTAGATAGTTATCATTTTGCAGGGTTGTTCAGGGTGTTGGCGTTGCGGATGTTGCGGATGCGTTCTGCGCGTTCTTCGACTGCGCAGATGCGGTTGAGAGGGATGGCTGCGAGGGCGACTGCTGCGAGGCATCCCCCGTGCCACAGGATGAAGCCGAGAAGGGAAGTGCCAGGGGCATCCTCCGCCGTGCAGAGGATAAGCCCCAGGAGCACTACGATGCTTGCGGCATTCTTCACGATTTCGCGCTTGATTGCTCTTGCTTTCATAAGGCGGTCGGGTGTTTGGTATGCAAGCACTTCCGGCTACAAAGAAGCGATGACTTCGGCGATTTTCTTGTCGTAGGCGGTCAGGCACATATCGAGCCATTCGGCCGCTTCCGTCGCACTCCCGAAGGTGCGCTCCTCAACCTTGTCGCGGAACTCGCGGGGGAGGTTGTAATCGGCACAGAAGGCGTGGAACACATACCCGCTCTGGCCGAGGGGTGCGGTCTTGATGCTCACGCCTGAGGAGTGGGCGGTGTTGGTGGTTGCGCTTCCGACGATGATGCCGCCGAGGGCGAGAATCTGTTCGCTGGCCTGCTCACGGCTGACCGATGCGATGGTGTTGCTGTTTTCGTTCATAGTGTGTTGTGTTAAATACGGATACAAATATAAAAACAAATTTTGTATTAACAAAAATAATTTGTGGGTTGGGCGAAAATTTTTTCAGTCATACCTGCCGCCCGTCATCAGCCATATCTGATTGCCGTCGGCATCTTCGCGGAGTGAGAAGTAGTGGCAGTCCCGCCAGTTCTCGAATGTCGTGTAAGTGTCGCAGACAAAGTGCTCGCCTTCCTTGCGGACGAGGTCTACCTTCTGCTCGTGCACATAGTACGACTGGTCGCAATAGATGGGGATGCCCGTTGCATAGATTTCTTCCATCAGGGCCTTGCGATCCTGAAAGATTGCGTGCTTGTGGATGCCCGTATGCTTGAAGCGGGCGATTTCTGCCATTGGGATGGTCAGTGGGAGTGTTGCTGTTTTCATTGTATCGAAAATGATTTGTTGGTGCATTTTTTTAGGGTGAGGAGGGTGTCGGCGGCTTCGGATGCTGCACCCAGGGCGGAGCAGTCCTCGACCGTGCAGGACAGGAGGAGGTCGCCCTTCACGCTGCGCAGGCGCACCACCCACGGCTGGTCGCCGAGTGCTTCCAGCGTGGGGGTGACTTCTGCGCTTATCATACCGAGTTCGGTGTGGAGGTGGTAAAATGCGGGGGTCATTTCTCGACGATTTGGCCGTTTTCGAGTGCATAGAAGGTGTCGGGCTTGATGGTGTCCCCGTCCACCTTCACGGCACGGACTTCTATGATTGGGTAAGTGTCCCCGTCCCACTCGCCGCGTTCCGTCAGGACGAGCCAGCAGCCGAGTGCACCCTTTGCCTTGCAGTATTTGCCCGTCACTACGGCAACGGACGCCTTGCCCTCGACGATTGCGGTGCTGTAATTCCCCGAGGTGGCGGCGGTGCTCCCATACCCCGAGGTGGCGGCGGTGCTGTAATTCCCCGAGGTGGCGGCGGTGCTCCCATACCCCGAGGTGGCGG
>ERZ842401.1137-NODE-1137-length-38890-cov-41.548346_pt1 | contig 38890 bp, 32 predicted proteins | sample MGYA00521270_ERZ842401 | MGnify/ENA primary metagenome ERZ842401 (study PRJEB31892, sample SAMEA3878208) | bioreactor metagenome | biome: Moose rumen | place: Sweden | collected 2011-10 | study: EMG produced TPA metagenomics assembly of the PRJEB12797 data set...
CAATGTCACGATCCAGACGAGCACCATTGTCCATCACGTCTATCATCTTCTCATACACCTGCTTTGGCAGGTACTTGTACATCTTCTCACGATTGAAGACCTTCTTGCCAAAATACTCATAAGGTCTTGCACTGGGTGTTTTTACGTCGAGCGGCTTCTTTTTGAATGCCTCTCCGACAACCTGAAATCTTAATGCTTCCATAATTTCACTTATTAAATTAATATCACTTTGATTGTTTGATGGTGCAAAGGTACTACAATTTGTCGCAGGAATCAAAAGAATACTTACTATTTGTTTATTAAAAACATTCAGTTGTGACGTTTTGCAAACCCAATCACTACTTCTTCTTTCCATTTGCTAACACTTTGCACTTAAAATCCATCATTTCATTACAATCTGTTATCGGGCACAAAACAGAAAAAATCCTCTCCCTGTCATCGCGACAAGGAGAGGATACGCACCTGGAAGATCATGGGTGCAGCGTAAACCCAAAGACCAGGTATGCTTTCTGAGAACACGGGTTGCCGACCACCTGTCCGAAGACGGGTATCGAGAACGTGTCCGTCACTTTGATTTCCTTCGTGGCTTTCAGTGCAAGATTGGTCACCGCAAAGCCGCTTGTGCCGTATGACGTCGTGGTCCAGGGGACGACACCAGCTGTAGCAGTCCAATCGACTGTAGCAAGGCGGAATGGGACAGCTACTTCCACGTAACTGCTATAGGCCCGTTTGCCGTCCTTGTTCAGACCGTCGTTGCCTGCAAAGTTCGTAAACCACTGTAGGCTGAGTGGGCCGAAGTCGTAGCCGATGTTAGCCTCGAAGACATGGTTTGTGCCGTGGGCATCGTACTTGAAATAACGTGCATCAGGATCGAGTCCAGCACTGAACCAATAGTCTGTGATACCGATATTGAAACCTCCTGTGGTGTAAGCCAATGTCAGGTCGAACTCCTTCGTGTCGGCGGTATTCACCAGTCCGTAACTGCCCCAGGCGGTCAGCGAGAGGCCTTTATAACCCACACCCAGCGTCGGCTGAACAGCAGCACTTCCCAAGTCCTGGCCACGCCAGATATAACTACTTACGATATCACCACTGATCGTCGTTTCAATCTCATCCTGTGCAATGGCGGTTGTGCTGGCAACCAGCATCATTGCTAAAACAAATCTTTTTTTCATAATCGTCCTTTTTATTTAAATATCTATTTACTCCCCTCGCCCTTTGGAGAGGGGCCGGGGGTGAGGCTTCCTTTAATTATAACACAATTCTCCATGCTCATAAACATCAAGTCCTTCCTCTTCGATGCGCTTGTCGACGCGCAGACCATGCAGTTTCTTGATGCCATAGAACAGAGCGAATCCACATACAGCAGCCCAGAGGTCGATGACCAGGATGCCGAAGCACTCAGCACCGAAGAATCCCCAGCCGTGACCATAGAAAGCACCATTCGAAGTAGACAGCAGACCCGTCATCAGCGTACCCAGAATGCCACAGACACCATGTACTGAACTGGCACCAACGGGATCGTCGATATGCAGCTTGTGGTCAATAAACTCGATGGCATAAACCAGTACGATACCACAGACGAGACCAATGACAATGGCTCCAAGGGGTGATACGAGATCACAACCTGCCGTGATGCCTACCAAGCCTGCCAGCACACCATTCAGCGTCAGTGAGAGTGAAGGCTTGCCATATTTAATATAGGTGAGGAACATCGTAGCGACACCACCTGCAGCAGCAGCGAGGTTCGTGGTCAGGAACACATGAGAGATGGCGATGCGGTTCACCTCACCACTGGCAGCCAACTGTGAGCCGGGGTTGAAACCAAACCATCCTAGCCAGAGGATGAACACACCCAGGGCTGCCATTGCCAGGTTGTGACCGGGAATAGCATTGCTCTTACCTTCCTTGCTGTATTTGCCAACACGGGGACCCAATGCCAAAGCACCAACCAGAGCCAGCACACCACCAACGCTGTGCACGATGGCAGAACCCGCAAAATCGTGGAACACATCGCCAAACATCGTCATCATAAACCCGTCGGCAGCATCGTTGCAGAGCCATCCACCACCCCATGTCCAGTGTCCTTCGATGGGATAGATGAACAGCGAGATGACCGCACTATAAATCAGGTACATCGAGAACTTCGTGCGCTCGGCCATAGCACCGCTGACGATGGTGGCAGACGTGGCGCAGAACACCGTCTCGAAAATCAAGAAACCCTCTACGGGCAGGTCACTAGAATAGAAACTCAGGTCGCCCCAGTTGGGCATACCGATAAAACCTCCCAGCGCATCGCTTCCAAACATAAAGCCGAAGCCGAGGAAGAAGAACAGCAACGAGCCGAACATAAAGTCGACAAAGTTCTTCATCAGGATGTTCGCCGTGTTCTTACTACGCGTAAAACCAGCTTCACACAGCGCAAAGCCCGGCTGCATCCAGAAAACCAACATGGCTGCCAATAGCATCCATACAGTATCGAGTGATAATCCAATTTCGTTCATAATCCTGAAAATTTAAATCATTAACCTTTAACCATTAACCCTTAACCTACTTCTTGTCCCGTAGCACCGTGTCACCATTCTCGCCAGTACGGATAGACCATGTGTCAATCACGTCACTCACGAAGATGCGACCGTCGCCAACCTCACCCGTATGGGCTACCTGCAGAATCACCTTTACAGTCGGATCGACAATGATGTCGCGACAAACGATGGTGATGGCTACACGCTCGATAACATCGGTCGAATACTGGACGCCACGATATATACGCTCCTGACGGCTCTGGCCGATGCCATGCACGTCGTGGTACTCAAACCAGTCGATGTCGGATGACAGCAAAGCAGCTTTCACCTCCTCGAACTTCGTCTTGCGGATAATTGCTTCAATCTTTTTCATACCTTTTACCTTATTAAATTAATACTAACCCCTCTCGTTGGGGTGCCTTTGTTTGATTTCAAGTGCAAAATTATAGCATTTTGCTTAATAATCCCCTATTTGTATTTCATTTTGTTTGTTAAAAACACACGCAATTGACATAATGTAATATAAGCCAATTGGTTTGATTGCATTTTGCTAACACTTTGCATCCAAACCTAATCATTTCGTTACAATGTGTTATCGTACACAGTGTCAAAAAAAGAGCATTCGATTTTGCTCGAATGCTCTCGATATAATAGAAATGAAGGCCTGGAGTTACTTGCTCCAAGCCTTGATACGTTGTAAAGCTTCTTCTGTCTTCTCGTGACTGCCGAAGGCGGTGAAGCGGACGTAGCCCTCGCCAGAGGGACCAAAGCCGACACCGGGGGTGCAGACGACATTGGCACCGTAGAGCAGAGCTTCGAAGAACTGCCAGGACGACATGCCGTCGGGCGTTCGCATCCAGACGTAGGGTGCATTCTCGCCACCGTAACACTCATAGCCGAGGGAGCGCAGGGTGTCGAGCATCTTCTTGGCGTTCTGCATGTAGTAGTCGATGGTGGCCTTGATCTGTTGCTTGCCCTCGGGTGTGTAGATGGCCTCTGCGGCACGCTGGGAGATATAACTGCAGCCATTGAACTTAGTACACTGGCGACGCAGCCACAGTTGGTTAAGCGAGATGCGCTCGCCCTCGAAGGTGCTGACGGTAACCTCCTTCGGCACGATGGTATAGCCGCAGCGGACACCCGTAAACCCAGCCGTCTTGGAATAGGAGCGAAACTCGACAGCACACTTGCGGGCTCCGCGAATCTCATAGATGGAGTGCGGTATCTTCGGGTCCTGGATGTAGGCCTGATAGGCGGCATCATAGAGGATGAGGGCATCGTTCTTCAATGCGTAGTTCACCCACTTACGCAGTTCCTGTTTGGAAATGACCGTACCCGTGGGGTTGTTGGGATAGCAGAGATAGATGACATCGACGGGGCGGCCTTTGGGAAGGTCGGGAATAAAACCGTTCTCTGCATTGGTGGGCATATAGCGCACGTTGGTCCAGCGGCCGTCTTTGTAGGCGCCACAACGACCTATCATCACGTTGGAGTCGATATAGACGGGATAGATGGGGTCGGTCACGCCGATGAAGTTGTCCCAGTGGAGAAGCTCCTGGAAGTTGCCCGTGTCAGACTTTGCACCGTCATTAATAAAAACCTCGTCGATGTCGAGGTGGATGCCACGCGGCAGGAAATCGTTCTTCAGGATGGCCTCGCGCAGGAAGTCGTAGCCCTGCTCAGGACCGTAGCCGCGGAATCCCTCGGCAGATGCCATCTCATCGACAGCCTTGTGCATGGCCTCCGTGACGGCAGGACACAGCGGTTGGGTGACGTCGCCGATACCGAGCGAGATGACGTCGGCACCAGGGTGCATCACTTTGAAAGCGTTAACCTTCTTGGCGATATCGGCGAACAGGTAGTTGTTCTGGAGGTTCAGGAAGTGGATGTTTACTAATGCCATATTTTGTTAATTGATAATTGACAATTGATAATTGATAATTAAATTTCGATTTCTCCGTCGAAGACAAATTCGGCGGGACCTGTCATATAGACATGATTGTCACTTTCGCGGAGTTCGATGTTGAGCGTACCACCGTCCATGACAATCTGTGACTGACGACCAGCACGACCGGTGATAAATGCTGCAACTGCTGTTGCGCAGGCACCTGTACCACAGGCTTGAGTGATGCCGCTGCCACGCTCCCAAACGCGAGTGCGGATTGTACCATCGTCCTCGATACGGGCAAATTCGATATTACAGCGCTGTGGAAAGGCGGGATGAAGTTCAAGGACACGTCCTGTTTCACCTACCTGATCCACATTGTCTATGAAGATAACGTAGTGGGGGTTGCCCATCGAGACAAAAATGGCAGCCTCACCCCCATCCCCTCTCCGAATGGCGAGGGGAGTAGATAGATTCCTCGCGATTTGTGGGTTAAAGAGATTTTCATCCTCCAAAACAGGTTCTCCCATATCGACGGTGACGCTCTCCACAATATCATCTTTAATATGAAGGAATAATGTCTTTATACCAGAATTCGTGAGCAACTTTATCTGCATTTCTTGGCGACTACTCCCCTCGCCCCTTGGAGAGGGGTTGGGGGTGAGGCCCCGTTCATAGAGATACTTCCCAATACACCGCGAGGCATTGCCGCACATCATCGCCTCAGAGCCGTCGGCATTGAAGATACGCATACTGTAGTCGGCCTCTGGAATGGGCGATGCGCCAATCAACACGAGTCCGTCGCTGCCGATGCCCTTGTGGCGGTCACTCCAAAGGATGGATGCCTGAACAGGATCGGCAATGGGGTACTGCATGGTGTCGACGTAGATATAGTCGTTGCCACAGCCGTGCATCTTGGTGAAATGGATCTTGGGCATATTTTTGTTATTTTGTTATATAGTTATTTCGACAAGAAGGTTGCAACTTTCTGGGCAGTTTGCTTGCCACTGGCCATCGCGCGGACTACGAGCGAGGCACCATTGGCAGAGTCGCCACAGACGAAGACGTTCTTGGGATACTCCGGATGTTCAGGCTTCAAGAATCCCATAGCCAGCAGACAGAGCTCGGCCTTGATAATCTCAGGGTTGCCCTTTTCTACCATGATGGGGCGACCACCCTCTGGGTTTGGCTTCCAGTCAATCTCCTGAACCTTTACGCCTGTCAGTTTACCATTCTCACCTAAGAACTCCAGGGTGTTGATGTTCCAACGACGGGTACAGCCTTCCTCGTGACTTGAGGTTGTCTTGAGGGTGCGAGGCCAATTGGGCCAAGGGTTCTGGGGGTCCTCAGGACCTTCCACAGGTTTAGGCATAATCTCAATCTGAGTCACGCTCTTGCAGCCCTGACGATGGGCAGTACCAATACAGTCGCTACCAGTATCACCACCACCAATCACAAGTACATCCTTACCCTTGGCTGTTACGCGTTCATCTTTCGAGAACTCCATGCCAGCCAGCACACGGTTCTGCTGAGACAGCATCTCGAGGGCAAAGTGAACACCCTTCAGTTCGCGGCCTGGGGCCTTCAAATCGCGAGCAGTTGGTGTACCTGTAGAGATGACAACAGCATCAAAATCGGGTGCGATTAATGCAGGATCAGAGATATCCTGATTATACTTAAACTCAATGCCCTCAGTCTCCAACAACTTGATGCGACGGTCGATGATAGCCTTGTTGAGTTTGAAGTTGGGGATACCATAGCGGAGCAGTCCACCAGCGGCCTCGTTCTTCTCGAATACGGTTACCTTGTAACCCATCAGGTTCAGGTCGTTGGCAGCAGCAAGTCCGGCAGGACCAGCACCAATCACTGCCACCTTCTTGCCATTGCGCTCGATGTCGGTCTTGGGCGTAATAAAACCCTCTTGGAAAGCCATCTCAGTGATGGCAGCCTCGTCCTCACGATTGGTAGTTGGCTCGTGATTAAAACGGTTCAGCACACAGGCCTTCTCGCACAGGGCGGGACAGATGCGGCCGGTGAACTCGGGGAAGGGGTTGGTGCTGTTCAGCAAGCGGTAAGCCAATTCCCAATCACCTTTATATAGTGCGTCATTCCACTCGGGGGCTTTGTTGCCCAGCGGACAGGCCCAGTGGCAGAAAGGCACGCCACAGTCCATACAGCGTGAAGCCTGCAGTTTACGTTCGCGAGTGTTGAGCGTCTGCTCCACCTCGCCAAAGTCGTGGATTCTATCGTGAATCGGACGGTAACCCGCCTCCTGGCGGTGTATCTCTAAAAATGCTTTTGGATTTCCCATCTTTTTAAAAATTTAAATTTTGAAGAATTGAAGAATTGAAGTTTTTATGATTTCAACTTTTCAATCTTTTAATTTTTCAATTCTAATAGTCGCGCTGGATGTTAGCGATCTTCTCTTGGAGCTTCTTATTCTGCTCTTCCTGTAGCACGCGCTTGTACTCGATAGGCACTACCTGTATGAAGTCCTGAACGTAGCGCTGCCAGTCATCAAGCATACGCCCTGCGATGGCAGAACCTGTGTGCAGGTAGTGCTGACGGATGAGCTCGAGCAGTTCCTTGCGACTAACGCTGTCCTCAACGAGTCCAAGTTCTACCATATCCATATTACAGAAGTAGTCGAACGAATGGTCGGGGTCATAGACGTAAGCCACACCACCACTCATACCAGCGGCGAAGTTACGACCTGTCTTGCCCAGTACTACCACACGACCACCAGTCATATACTCACAACAGTGGTCGCCAGCACCCTCGATAACGGCGATAGCACCAGAGTTACGCACGCCGAAGCGCTCACCCACCTTACCGTTGATATAAAGTTCGCCGCTCGTTGCGCCGTAGAGACCGGTGTTACCAGCAATGATATTCTCCTCGGCCTTGAAGTCCTCATTAGAACGGGCAGGCGGAAGAATCGAGATGCGACCTCCTGAAAGTCCTTTTCCGAAGTAGTCGTTACACTCGCCCTCGAGTTTCAGGTTCAGTCCGTGAACGGCAAAAGCACCAAAGCTCTGTCCGGCTGAGCCCTTGAACTTGATGTTGATGGTATTATCAGGCAGACCAGCCTCGCCATATTTCTTGGCGATGACACCACTCAGCATGGTGGTAACGGCACGGTCTGTATTCTTGATGGCGTACGAAGCCTCACCCCCGTCCCCTCTCCCAGAGGCGAGGGGAGTAGATAGTAATTCCTCAAAATCTACAAGTATCTGTTTGTTGAGATGGTTGCCACTTACTTCTGTGTATGCACCACGATCCCAATAGAGCGGTTTGTCAGTCTCCGGCTTATAGAGAATTCGGGAGAAATCGATGGTGCGCCACTTCTCGGTGACATTACTCCCCTCGCCCTTTGGAGAGGGGCTGGGGGTGAGGCTCTCAATCAACTCCGTGTGTCCGATAATCTCCTTCAAACTCTTCACACCAATCTCGCTGAGGTACTCGCGTACCTGCTCAGCCAAGAAGGTGAAGAAGTTTACCACGTACTCTGCTCGACCCTCAAAGTGCTTGCGCAACTCTGGGTTCTGCGTAGCCACACCCATCGGACAGGTATTGGTATTACACTTACGCATCATCACGCAACCCAGCACAATCAGAGGCAGCGTACCAAACGAGAACTCGTCGGCGCCCAGCATCGCCATGATAATCACATCCTTGGCAGTCTTCAACTGTCCGTCGGTCTGCAAACGAACCTGATTTCTCAGTCCGTTCATTACGAGCGTCTGCTGCGTCTCAGCAAGACCAATCTCGGGCGAGATACCAGCGAATCGCATTGATGAAGCAGGGCTTGCACCTGTACCACCTTCAGCACCAGAGATGACGATGAGGTCAGCCTTGGCCTTAGCCACACCAGCAGCGATGGTTCCTACGCCACTCTCGGCAACCAGCTTCACGCTGACGGCAGCTGTTGGGTTGATATTCTTCAGGTCGAAGATGAGCTGTGCCAAATCCTCGATAGAATAGATATCGTGATGAGGTGGAGGCGAGATGAGCGAGATGCCAGGAATAGCATTACGTGTCTTGGCGATGATCTCGTTGACCTTGAAACCAGGCAACTGTCCACCCTCACCAGGCTTAGCACCCTGTGCCACCTTTATCTGTATCTCCTCGGCATTCACCAGATACTCGGCTGTCACACCAAAACGTCCTGATGCAATCTGCTTGGTCTTTGAACTCAGGCTCACACCATCCACTTCTGAGTGATAGCGGGCGTTGTCCTCACCACCCTCACCAGTATTCGAGCGTGCACCCAGTTTGTTCATGGCGAGTGCCAATGCCTCGTGGGCCTCGATGCTCAGAGCGCCGAAGCTCATAGCACCTGTTACGAAGTGCTTCACGATGCTCTCAACAGGCTCTACCTCGTCGATAGGTGTAGGCTTGGCAGCCTTCTTGAACTTAAAGAAGTCGCGGATGAAGATAGGTGACTCCTTTTCATCAACGATCTTTGCCCAAGCCTTGAATTTATCGTAGTTGCCCTGACGGGTAGCCAACTGCAACTGGGCGATGGTCTCAGGGTTCCAAGCGTGCTTAATGCCATCCTTGCGCCAAGCAAACTGGCCTTGGTTCTGCAATGTTCCGTTTGTTGCGACTGAGTCGCAACCCATTTCATGTAGCCTTATAGCATCCCTCGCAATCTCCTTCAGGCCTACACCTCCGATGGTGCTCACATCTGTGCCGAAGTACCTTCTCAGCAGGTCTTCGCTCAGTCCGATGCTCTCGAAAATCTTGGCTCCACGATAGCTGCGGATGGTTGATATACCCATCTTCGACATGATCTTCTTCAGACCTTTGTCCACCGCCTTGATGTAGTTTTTCTCGGCAGTAGCGTATTCCTCCTGAATCTTGTGCTTCTTAACAAGGTCGTCGAGGATAGCAAACGTCATATATGGGCAGAGCGCACTCGCACCATAACCTAACAGCAGGGCTGCGTGCATCACCTCACGAATCTCACCACTCTCAACAATCAGGGCGGTCTGTACACGCTTGCCCACGCTAATCAGATAGTGGTGAACGGCCGATACAGCCAACAGCGATGGAATAGCAGCATGCGTCTCATCGATATCGCGATCGCTCAGAATGATGTAGTTCACACCCTCGTCAACGCTGGCCTCGGCCTGATGACACAGATTGTCCAAAGCCTGTCGCAAGCCCTCTTCGCCCTTACTCATTTCAAAGAGGATAGGCAGTTTCTTGGTGTTAAAGCCCTTATAGCGGATATTACAAAGTATATCAAGTTGTGTGTTGGTCAATACGGGCTGTGGCAGACGAACCATCTTACAGTTTGAGGCATCAGGCGTCAGGATGTTGGTTCCTACGGCACCGATGTACTCCGTCAGACTCATCACCAGCTCCTCGCGGATGGGGTCAATGGCAGGGTTGGTGACCTGGGCAAACTGCTGACGGAAGTAGTTGAACAGCACCTGTGGACGGTCTGAGATGACTGCCAACGGCGTATCGTTACCCATGGCAGCTACAGGTTCCTGACCGGCTGTCGCCATTGGGATGATGGTCTTGTCGATATCCTCCTGACCGAAGCCGAAGGTCACGAGCTTCTGCTCCAAGTCCTTCACGCCGTTCTCTACATGGCGGCCGCTCTTCAACTTCTCCAGCTGCACGCGGTTCTCGTTCAGCCACTCACGGTAAGGATGTGCCTTGGCCAGCTGCTCCTTGATCTCACCATCGTAGTAAATCTTACCCTCCTGGGTGTCAATCAGCAGGATCTTACCTGGTTGCAAACGACCTTTTGACACTACGTCGCCTGGCTCAAAGTCCATCACGCCAACCTCTGAGGCTACTACCATCATACCTTGCTTAGTGATGGTGTAGCGACTGGGACGCAATCCGTTTCTGTCCAGCATACCGCCTGCGTAGCGACCATCGCTAAACAGCAGAGCTGCAGGTCCGTCCCATGGCTCCATCAGGATAGAGTGATACTCGTAGAAGGCCTTCAGGTCCTCACTGATGGGGTTCTTGTCGTTAAAGCTCTCAGGCACAAGAATGGCCATCGCCTGAGGCAACGAGAGACCGCTCAGCATCAGGAACTCAAAGACGTTATCCAGGCTGGCAGAATCGCTCATACCCTCCTGCACAATAGGGCGTAGATCCTTGATATCGCCCAGGGCCTCACTTGAGAGCACGCTCTCGCGGGCCTTCATCCAACCGCGGTTACCACGAATGGTGTTAATCTCACCGTTGTGGGCTAACAAGCGGAAAGGCTGGGCTAGTTTCCATTTGGGGAATGTGTTGGTTGAGAATCTCGAATGTACCAGCGCCAGTCCGCTTGTAAAGTAATCGTTCGACAGATCAGGGAAGTAGCGACGCAGCTGTCCGCTAGTCAGCATTCCCTTATAGATGATATTTTTGTTCGACAACGAACAGATGTAAAAGTCCTCGTTGTCAATACGGTTCTCTATACGCTTGCGAACCTTATATAATATACGCTCGAATACGGGCACCTGTTCGTCAGATATACCCGTTACGAAAATCTGCTTGATGTCGGGCTCCACTTCGCGAGCAGCCGCACCCAGCACCTCAGGGTTTGTAGGCACAGCACGCAGATGCATCAACTGCAGGCCTTCGCGCTCAATCTCTTCGATCAGTACCGAAAGAATCTCCTGCTGTGCTTTCTCGTCTTTTGGCAGGAACACCAATCCCGTACCATATTTACCTTTCTCAGGCACAGGAATACCCTGCAACAGGATAAACTCGTGCGGAATCTGCAGCATGATACCGGCACCGTCGCCAGTCTTATCGCGAGTCTCAGCACCGCGATGCTCCATGTTTTCCAGCACCCTCAGGGCGTTATCCACCAGTTCGTGACTCTTACCGCCGTGGATGTTTACAACCATTCCCACGCCGCAAGCATCATGCTCGTACTGGCTTTGGTAAAGCCCTTGCTGCGAATCTGCTTCTTTTTGCAACCTTTCCGATGTTTGAAGTTTACGTTTTGCCATATTATCCTTACTTTTTCTTTCTTTTTGCTCGTTATCGGCTGCAAAATTACGACATTCTGCTTAATCTAACAAAATTCCGCTTACTTTTTATCTTCAAAATCGTCCTTTCTGACACTTTGCATCAAAACCACCAATTTCCCATCAAAAGTGTAAGCATTCCGTCCGTCTTTGCCTACCATATCTTACACTTTGACATTTCGTCCTCAAAGAAACGCTTTTTGTATTATTCCGACAAGGCAGCAAACAGGCGGTTGAGGGCTTCGTCGGCATCGCCATTAGTCTCGTTGAGAAGGGTGACAAATTTGGAGCCGATGATGGCGCCGGCGGCGTTCTGCTGGGCGGATTCGAGGGTTTGACGATTGCTGATGCCGAAACCAATCATACGAGGATTGCGCAGGTGCATCTGGTCGATACGACGGAAGTAGGCCTGCTTAGCATCATCGAACGACTGCTGGGCACCGGTAATGGCGGCAGAGCTGACCATATAGATGAAACCGTCGGTGTTTTGGTCGATGAAGCGGATGCGTTCCTCGCTGGTCTCTGGGGTGATGAGCATGATGACGCGGAGGTCGTAGCGGTCGGCGATGGGCTTTACGATCTTTTGGTAGTCATCAAAGGGCAGGTCGGGGATGATCATGCCGCTGACTCCTGATTCGACGCAACTCTTACAGAAGTCCTCGATGCCGTAGTGGAGGATGGGATTGAGATAGCCCATGAGGATGAGGGGAATCTCTACCTTGTCCTTAATGGCCTTCAGCTGTGCGAAGAGTTTGGAAAGGGTCATACCGTTTTTGAGGGCTTGAGTGGCTGCACTCTGGATGACGGGGCCGTCGGCCAACGGGTCGCTGAAGGGGATACCAACCTCGATGAAATCGATGCCTCTTTTTTGCATCGTCAGGATAACGTCGCCTGTGCCTTCGAGGGTAGGACAACCAGCACAGAAATAGAGCGAAAGAAACTTTTTGTCTAGGGGTTGCTCAGCAAAGAGCTTATTAATCTTGTTTGCCATAATTCAAAAACGTTTTTAATTTTGTAATATCTTTAATTCCTGGTTCAATCTCAAATCGGGAGTTCAGATCGATACCGATGCATTTGGGATGATGATAGTCGAGGATACGTTCTGCATCGTCGGGGCCTATGCCGCCACTTAACAGGAATGGCGTATCGCCATTGTAGGCTTCGAGGACACTCCAATCGAACTTTTCGCCATTGCCGCCAACAGAGGGGCCTTTCGTGTCGAAGAGGAAATAATCGACGAGACCAGCGTAGGGCGTTGTTGCGTTTAAATCCTCTTTCGTGGCGATGTTGAAGGCCTTGACGAGTGAGACAGTGAAGAGTGAAGAGTGAAGAGTGAAGAGTTGTTCTGGTGATTCATGACCATGTAGCTGGACGAAATCCAAAGCATAATCATCTGCAATCTTCTTGATGGTCTCCATATCTTCATCTACGAACACACCGACGCGCTTGCACTTCTGTGGCAGATAGGCGGGGCGCTCACTGACGTATCGGCTGGACTTCGGCCAGAAGATGAAGCCCATCCAGTCAATGCCTAACTTCTCCACCTCGCGAATATTGTCAGCATCGCGCATGCCGCAAACCTTAATGAGAAAATTTCTGGAAATCATAATTATCAATTGTCAATTATCAATTGTCAATTTACCGACAAAGTCGGCAAGTGCTTGACCTGGATCGGAAGTCTTCATAAAGGTCTCACCAATGAGGAAACCGCGGAAACCGGCTTGACGGAGGGCGCGGACGGTGGCGGGATCGCTGATGCCACTCTCGCTGACCTTGACGGCATCCTTCGGCAGGCGCTCAGCAAGACGGAAGGAGTTATCGACATCGGTAACGAACGAGCCGAGGTTGCGGTTGTTGATGCCGCAGAGGTCGGGACCGAGTTCAGCGTATTCAAGTTCTGCTTCGGAGTGCATCTCCAAGAGAACTTCGAGACCTAACTCATGCGCCTTATTCATCAGCGCAGCACACGCCTGTTTCGACAGGCAGGCAGCAATGAGCAGTACAGCGCTGGCACCACAGAGGGCAGCAGCATGGAGCTGGGCCTCATCGATGACGAAGTTCTTGTAGAGGATGGGGAGCGTGACTCCGCTTTGGCGAGCCTGACGGATAAAGTCGTCGTGTCCGCCGAAGAAATGTTCGTCGGTAAGGATGCTCAGGGCGGCGGCACCGTTCTGCTGGTACGACAGTGGAATAATGTCGGCACGTCCGTCTTCCTTAATCCAGCCTTTCGAGGGCGAACGGCGTTTGAACTCAGCGATGATGCCGGTGTCGCTCTGTAGCAGGGCCTCGCGGAGGGAGGGCTTCTTTGCATAGAGAGCAGCCACTTCCTCGCGTTTGTGGGCGATGATTTGCTCTAAAATATCTTTCATGAGTTCAGTTCTACAAATTTCTTGAATGTTCGTAATGCCGCACCGCTGTCGATGCTCTCGCGGGCAATCTCGATGCACTCTTCAATGCTCTTCTGACCGCGTTCCAGCACCTGAATACCAAAGGCGGCATTGGCCAGTACGATATTCTTCTGTGCGGGCAGGGCACGATTCTCGAGCACGCTGTCGAAGATCTGAGCAGCCTCTTCCTCAGTAGCACCACCCACGAGTTCCTCTGGTTTGGCAATGTCGAAGCCTAAGTCCTTGGGCGAGAAGATGCGCTCGTAGTCCTTGGTGGTCACCTTGAAGTCGCCCGTCAGCGAAATCTCGTCGTAGCCGTCAATGGAGTTCACGATGCCGTAGTCGATGCCAAGTTTCTGATACACCTGATTATAGAGACGCATCTGATCAAGATTGGCCACACCCAGAAGCTGGCATTTGGGCTGAGATGGATTGACGATCGGTCCTAAAAGATTGAAGATGGTGGGGAACTGCAGCGCCTTGCGGATAGGTCCCACGAACTTCATCGCCTTGGCGAAGAGCTGGGCATGCAGATATACGATGCCTGCCTCATTGAGCGAACGGTTCAGCTTGTCGATATCATCCGTGAATTTAATACCGTGATGCTGTATAACATTCGATGCTCCAGATACTGAAGTGGCAGCATAGTTGCCATGTTTTGCCACCTTGTAGCCGGCTCCGGCAATAACGAAACAAGCGGTGGTAGAGATATTAAACGTGTTCTTGCGGTCGCCGCCAGTACCGACTACATCAATATATCTGTCTGCCTGCAAGATGGCTGGTACACCAGTTTCGAGGATACCATCGCGAAATCCAAGGAGTTCATCTACTGTAACACCACGCATCTGCAGACATGTGAGCAGTGCGGTAATCTGTTCATTGGGGTATTCACTCTGTGTGATGCCAATCAGGATTGATTTCATCTCCTCGCGGGAGAGCTCTTCGTGATTCAGCAGGCGGAAGAGATAGCCTTTCATTGTCTGTTCCATATCTTTTATATTTTTATTTTTTACTTTTAAAGGAACATCCAGTTCTGGAGCATTTTCTTGCCATCGGGGGTGAGAATACTCTCTGGGTGGAACTGGATGCCTCGGATGTTGAGTTTGCGATGGCGGAGGGCCATGATTTGACCTTGTTCTGAGACTGCTGTGATCTCGAGGCAATCTGGGAAATCTTCATGGGATATTACCCATGAGTGATAGCGTCCGATGGTGATGTCGCGAGGGATACCACTGAAGATAGGGTCGTCGGCAATGATATGACAAGGGGTAGCAACACCATGAAAGACATCGCTGAGGTTCTCGAGCTTGCCTCCGAATACTTCTCCAATTGCCTGATGGCCCAAGCAAACACCAAGGATAGGCTTGCGGCCTGCGTAGGTGCGGATAACGTCGAGTAAAAGTCCTGCCTCAGATGGGATGCCAGGACCTGGGGAGAGGATAATCTTGCTGTACTGCTCGAGGTTTGCGAGTTCGAACTGGTCGTTGCGTACTACTGTGACCTCCGCGCCCAATTCCTTTACCAAATGACTCAGGTTATATGTAAACGAGTCGTAATTGTCTATAATAACAACCTTCATAATAACAATCCTTTTAATCCGTAAAATCTGTGGTTTCAAATCTTTTCTGCTGTCTCGATGGCCTTGCGTAAGGCACCAAGTTTATTATTCACTTCTTGTAGTTCATACTCTACGTCACTCTTAGCCACAATACCACCGCCTGCCTGGAACCATAATTCGCTGTTTCTACTGACGAATGTTCGAATGGTGATGGCTTGGTTAAGGCTTCCGTCGAGTCCGATGATGCCAATACAACCACCGTATGCACCACGATTATGAGGCTCGTACTCAGAGATAAGCTGCATTGCGCGAACCTTGGGGGCACCACTAAGAGTTCCGGCAGGGAAGGTGTCGATAAATGCCTTGATAGGATCTGCACCCTCGTCGAGTTCGCCAGATACGCGGGATACCAAGTGGATGACGTGGGAATAATACTGCAGGTCTTTGTAGAAGTCAACCTTTACCCCATGACAGTTGCGGCTGAGATCATTACGGGCTAAATCTACCAGCATCACATGCTCGGCATTCTCCTTTGGGTCGTTGCGGAGATATTCTGCTCCTTTGCGGTCTGCCTCAGCATTGCCAGTGCGCTTTGTTGTGCCGGCGATAGGATCAATATATGCTTTCTTTCCTTCAATCCGACAATGCGTTTCTGGTGAAGAGCCGAAAATACGGAAACCTCCGAAGTCGAAGTAGAAGAGATAGGGTGATGGGTTGATGCTTCTTAAAGCTCGATAGAGCTTGAAGTCATCGCCTTCGAACTTTTGGATAAAGCGGCGTGAGAGCACAATCTGGAACACATCGCCACGCAGACAGTGCTTGATGCCCTTGCGGATGTTCTCTCTGTGTTCATCGTCGGTAAGGGTAGAGCGTACATCGCCTATTGGATGGAAATCGTATGCCTGAACGCTGGTCTTGTTCATTGCTTTGAGGATGCCATCAATATCAGAAGCATCGCCTAGCGTCACTACTTTTAGCATGTTGTTGTGATGGTCGAACTCAATCACCACCTTATATAGTATATACAGCACATCAGGAGCATCGTTTTTGGCCTGTGTCTCATCCTTCACAGCGATGTCCTCGAAGTAACGTACGGCATTGAACGAAGTATATCCGAAAAGTCCGCATATAGAGGCATCGTCGCCCGAGACCTCTATGCGGTCTATGAGTTCATGGATGGCTTTGTCTGAACGATAGTCCTTGTTTACATCGTGTTGAAAGGTAGAGCCGTCGGGATAGTTGATGGTAGCAATGCCGTGTCCGATAGCCACACTGGCTATGGGATTGATGCCGATAAATGAACGTGAATTGTTCGCGTCGTGATAATCAGAACTCTCCATCAGCGCACTCTGCGGATAGAGGTCGCGCAGCCGCATATAAACACCTACAGGTGTATACAGATCCGCAAGGATGGTCTTGCTTACAGTTGTATATCGAAAATTATTATTCATATTATTCTAATTATTTTCTTAAAAATTACCGTATTCTTTTGCCATTTGTTTGTTCTTCAAATATGTTTCCACATCCTTGTCGCCACGCCCGCTGACAGTGAGCACCACCACATCGTCGGGCTTAAAGGTGATTTTCTTCAGTGCTGCGATGGCATGGGCACTTTCGATAGCAGGGATAATACCCTCCATACGTGTCAGTTCATAGCCGCTATAGATAGCTTCATCATCATTGATGCTCAGCACCTTAGTACGTCCCTGCTTTGCCATATTGCAATGCATCGGGCCCACACCTGGATAGTCGAGACCTGCACTGATAGTGAATGCCTCCTGAATCTGTCCGTCCCCATCCTGCATCACCAGCATCTTTGCACCATGAAGGATGCCCGTAGTGCCACGATGGATCGTTGCTGCGGTATAGTCTGTATCCCAGCCATGTCCTCCTGCTTCTGCTAATACGATTTTTACTCGCTCATCATCCATGTAATGATATATGGTGCCAGCAGCGTTGCTTCCGCCTCCGATGCATGCGATGAGATAATCGGGATAGTCGCGGCCAACTTTCTCTTCCAGTTGCCATTTTATCTCTTCAGAGATGATGCTTTGCATACGGGCCACGAGGTCAGGGTAGGGGTGAGGCCCCATTGTTGATCCTACGATATAGAAGGTGTCGGCAGGATGACAGCACCAGTCACGTATAGCCTCAGAGCAGGCATCGCTCAGCGTCATGTTGCCAGTGCGGACGGGGTGAACCTCGGCTCCTAGCATCTTCATCCTCTCCACGTTGGTGTGTTGACGCTCAACGTCTGTCGCACCCATAAACACTTCACATTTCATGTTCATCAGTGCGCAGACAGTAGCTGTGGCTACACCATGTTGGCCTGCTCCTGTCTCTGCGATGATACGTGTCTTACCCATGCGCTTAGCTAACAGGATCTGTCCGATGGTGTTGTTGATTTTGTGGGCACCCGTGTGGTTCAGGTCTTCACGCTTCAGATACAGCTGGCAGCCGTACTTCTCACTCATGCGTTTGGCATAGTAGAGTGGTGAGGGTCTGCCAACATAGTCTTTCAACAGCGCATGATACTCGGCCTTGAACTCCGCACTCTCGATAATCGGCAGATAAGCCTTCTGCAGGTCATGCACACACTTGTAGAGTATCTCTGGCACATACGCACCTCCGAACTCTCCGTAAAAACCTTTTTTGTCTACTTGATAATTACTCATATATTCTTTTATTTGTGTTGATGATGCATATTTAAACTTTAAGAGGCCTGTCGCAAGAACGACAGGCCTCTCAGTATTTCTCCTATAGCAGAATGTAGGTACGCGGCTATCTTCTCACGATTTTTTGAATCTTGAGTTTCGCCACCACCAATTATTTGCTATTCTAATCATTTCAATTATGTTTATTTCGTCGGCAAAAGTAATAAGATTCTTTCTTTCTTCCAAATTTTTCTTCATTTTTTTTTCGATTTATTGTAATTTTTTCGGTTTGCTGCATATTTATGAATGTTACATGCAGAAACGTTTTACCCTTCCGCTGATAGTACCACCTGTTTCTGGCCTGCATTATGAGCATTTGAATCCTTAATTTTAGGTATTGCGAGTGTAGGAAAATGTGAGTAACTTTGCGCATTGTTAGTTAGTAGTATGAATATAAATAGACTGATTATATTATTTGCAATAACCTTTTCTTTTCAACTTGCTGATTGTCAGACAATAATAAAAGGATTAGTTCTCGACGCAGATACCAAGGAACCCATTATTGGAGCAACCGTTTCCAACGCGCGGAAAGATAAGGCTATCACCGTGACGAATGCCGACGGACAATTTATGATACCTAAAAATAAGGATATTAAACTGAAGATATCTTATATAGGTTATAAAACTCTCGTCACATTACCAACAGATGATGGCCGCTACCTGATGCAGGCAGAGATAAGCCGTCTGGGCGAAGTGGTTGTGACTGCACAGGAGAGTCGCGGACTCACCAGTTCTTCGGTGATTGAGAAACATGCTATGGAACATCTTCAGCCATCAAGCTTTGCTGATTTGCTGGAGCTGTTGCCTGGAGGAAGAAGTAGAGACCCGGAGATGAATGCAGTGAATACTATACGACTGCGTGAGGCCAGTCCTATGGGTAGTGACTATGCCACCTCGTCGCTGGGTACCAGTTTTCTGGTTGATGGCGCTCCTATTTCCACCAATGCCAATATGCAGTATGTCAGCGGGGCATGGGAGTCGGCTGCCACAAGTCGCGATAACACCAATGCCGGTGTGGATATGCGTACCATCTCTACCGATGATATAGAGAGTGTGGAGATAGTCAGAGGCATCCCTTCTGTAGAATATGGCGATCTTACCAGCGGACTTGTGAAGATAAACCGTCGTCGTGGCGGTCATGACTGGCAGGCTCGTCTGAAGTCGGATATGGGGTCCAAACTGTTCTATCTGTCGAAAGGCGCAGAGTGGTCCAATGGTACAACGCTGAACCTCAGTGCAGACTATCTGGATTCCAAGGCTGATCCACGTAACTCGTTGAATAACTATACACGAGTAACCTTCTCAGCACGTCTGGGGCAGACCTGGCATCATACTAATCATGTGCTGCAACTGACTTCAAATCTCGACTATACAGGCTCTTTCGATGGAGAACGTCAGGACCCTGACCTGAACAAGGGTGCTATCGACAAATATAAGTCGGCATATAACAGAATGGCTCTCTCAACAAGGCTGCTATTGAAGATGAATCATCCTATGTGGTTGAAAGATGCCGGATTGACTGCTGCTGTATCGTATCAGCATGACAAGGTTTCTCGTACCAGAACGGTGAGTCTGCAGAGTATGACAGGTGCGGTGCTTAATTATGGAGAAGGTGATTATGATGCTCTCATACTTCCCTATGTATATGATGCCAGCCATGATGTTGACGGCAAACCCTTAAATGTGTTCTTTAAGCTGAATGCCCATTTGCAGATACCCAGCAACAAGGTCGCCAACTCACTTCTGGTGGGTGCCGACTGGAATGTCGACAAGAACTATGGAGACGGACAGGTGTTCGATCCTGAGCGTCCTGTATATCCCACATCACAGACACGCATGCGCAGTCTCTCAGAGAAACCAGCCAATCATACACTGTCATTCTATGCAGAGGAGAAGACAACAATCCCTCTGGGCGGTTGCGAGTTGGAGCTGATGGCTGGAGTACGTGCCCTGCAGATGGTTAACCTGCCTTCTGATTATGACATGCATGGACGATGGTATCTTGACCCGAGAGCAAATATAGGATTTACATTTCCCCGTTTCACGCTTTTCGGCCAGCCTTCATTCGTGCGACTGTCTGGAGGGGTAGGACAGCATACAAAGATGCCGACTATCGACCAACTATTTCCTGATCCTGTTTATATCGACCTGTTACAGCTGAAGTATTACCATGTTAATCCCGATTACAGCCGTATCAACCAGCGCACATATATCATTCCCGGCACAAATGCGACACTGGGTGCGGCACGGAACCTTAAGTGGGAGTTAACGGGAGACCTGAATATCGGAGGCAATCGTCTTACAGTGACATATTTCCATGAGAATATGACATCGGGATTCCGTAGTCAAACCAATTACGTGCCATACGAATATAAGAAGTATGATGCTTCTGGAGTAGATGCGTCAGCACTCTCTGCACCTCCATCGCTCGACGATATGCCATACGAGCTGTTGACGGAGCTGTGTGCCTATTCGCATTATGAGAATGGCAGTCAGACACAGAAAGAGGGTGTGGAACTCACTTTTGCTTCTAAGCGAATACCGAAGATACACACTCGTCTTACAGTCACTGGAGCCTGGTTCCGTACCACCTACCGAAACTCACAGCTGATGATGGAACGTCCAAGTGTGGTGATTGATAACAGCAGGATAAAATTCGTAGGTCTTTATCATGATCAGGAGGGTGTGGTAAATGAGATGGCAAACACCAATTTCATGTTCGACACCGATGTGCCAAAACTGAAACTCGGCTTTTCCGTCTCTGCGCAATGTCAGTGGTACACCTCTACGCAGCGCGATGCACTGAGCCGTGAACCAGATGCATATATGGATTCCTGTGGTGCTATCCACGAATGGACAGCTGACTGCAGTACCGACCTATATCTGAGATGGTTGTTGCGAACGTCGACAAACTATACTAAGAGTACGGTTCCTTTTGCAGTAAACCTGAACCTGAAGATAACAAAGAAACTGTTGAACGACCGCCTGAATGTTGCTATGTTCTGTAACCGTATATGGGACTACTCACCTGATTACGAGAGTTATGGAAAAACTATACGCAGGCATACGAAACCCTATTTTGGACTTGAATTGAACGTAAAGATATGAAGAAGATTCTGACTATATTATTGGTTGCAATGGCAGTAATGCTTTCTGCCTGTCATCAGGACAACGAGGACTATATGACCCTGGCCACTATCCAGCTTGATGGCGGTGACACCATTACGATAGAACAGGTTCAGGCGATGGCTCATCTTACAAACCTGAACAGCCGGCATGTCACAAGCACGGCAGATTTTGTCGGTCCTAAGGTACAGATAGAATTGCTGCGTGGTGCATATCAGGCTCAGGTAGAAGGCATCATGTCGTACAACGACAGGCAGGGAAAGAGGCATGTAAGGTCATTCCGTGCCGTCAGCGACTATATAGAACTGGTAAACAGCGGGACAAGCGATGTGAAACTAAATATTATCTTCCTGGATTAAATGAGAACAATACGATATATCATATTTTTTCTGTTCTGGCCCATATTAGCCACAGAATCATTGGGACAGACTCCTGATTCTGTTTATGTGGACAGGCATTCTTTGTGGCGGCAGACGCTGGGTGAGTCTCTGCAGAATCCCGCTATGATGAATCATGCCTACCTGAAGCCTTTTACGGAACTGAGCATACTGCTTGACTACAGCAAGCAGAGCGAAGCTTTCAGTCTGGAGCATGGCACCGGTTTTATGATGCCGGAGATATCGGCACGCTCATATATCAGACTCACACCGTCGTCGGTTGTATGGGGCAAGGCGGCCTACAGTAATGGGAGCCACTATAATAAGTCATTTAATAATGTTGCAGACTTCGATCTGCTCTATCCTGACGTCATCGCCGACAGCATTGGTGGCGACACCCGTCGTGAGCGTTATCTCTTCTCCGGAGGGTATGCTGCCGAGAAGGGACGCTGGCTGCTGGGTGGCGAACTCAGGTTCCGTGCCGAACAGGAGTATCGCACCACTGATCCGCGTATGCGCAGCGTTGTTTCCGACCTCATATTAAAGGCTGGTGCCGCCCGTAATATGGGTAACTATCGCTTGGGCGCTTCTGTGGAGGGAAATATCTATCGTCAGACGGCTGATGTCGATTTCTATGGTGAAACCAACGGCATGGGTGAGCTGCAGCTTACGGGGCTGGGAACAAACTATGTGAGATTCTCAGGTTCCAACCGCGATATCTTCTATGAAGGTAAGGGGGGGGCTGTGGCTATCGATCTGCAGCCTGCCAGCGACAATGGCTGGTTTGCTCACATAGCTCACTCTTTGCACCATTACGAACGTCTCTCGGATGAATATAACTCCATGCCACTGACCACTCTATATCGTCAGCAGACAGGTTTGACGATGGGGTGGAAGAGAAAGGCAGAAAACCGCTACCGTTCATTGTTGCTGCATGCGTCGTATGACAAGCGCGCCAGTGACGAGCACGTTGTTGGCTCAGCCTCAGGACAGGACTATCCCATACTCACCGATCTTACGATGTATAAGCAGCATCTGTGGGATGTCTTTGCGGCAGCTCTCTACGGACATGGCAACTGGCATCTGATGGCACGGGCAGGATATCTGAGCTGTCGCCAGTCGTATGCTTTCGAGGAACGCAAGATGGAATATTCCAGAATATATGGCGAATTGACTGCACGATGGCTGAAAACCGTCAATCAAGCGTTGAGACTGAACGTGCACGTTACTGGCGGCTATGCAGGTAATGTAAGCAGTCAGCTGCTTATGCCATTCGCCAATATGACGCCAAGCATGATAAGATATATTAATCATACATACCGATATCAGAAAGCCTGCTATACAAATGCTGAAGCCGGTATCAGAGCCGACTATCAGCCTGAAGCATGGCATATAGGAATCTTCGGGCAGTTGGCCACAAGATGGCAGCACTGCTCTGAAAGCGAAAATGATGTCTGCCTGCACCTGTCTGTTGGAATAATATTCTAAATAATAAATATGTATAATAAAAAAAGAAAAAGATGAAAAAGCAATTGTTTCTGAGCATGATGCTCATGGCTGTAAGCACATTCTTTGTGGCTTGTAGCAAAGACGATGCTCCTTATGTAGTGGAGAACGGTACGGTAACTATCGAGATGCCCATCAACGTCAGTGAGGTGGTGCTGAACAGTTTTGAAGGCACTGCCACCAATGTTCAGAGCGGAGAGGTTACAAGACTGGCTACTCCCATGAAGAGCGGCGAGAACTACGTTATTACCATCCCGCGTCTTACCGAGGGAAAGTATAACCTTGCTGCAAAGGGTAACATCTCGTTTGTAAAAGACGGTGTGGCTGGTACTACCGACTTCGAGGTGTCTTCAAATGACGTGGCTATGAATGAGAAGTCGACAGCAACAAAGATGGTTGTCAGCTCTTTCAAGGCTGAGGGTGGATTCGTGTTCTCTGAGATCTGTACCACAGGCACTCTCACACCACAGAACAAGAATTACAACTATGATGCCTATTTTATTGTCACCAACAACAGCGATGTAGTGCTTTATGCTGACAGCATTGCACTTGTCGAGTCGATGTTCCAGAGCGGCAGTTCTGGTAAGCAAGACTGGAATCCCGATGTACGCCCCTATGCCATCCCTGCAGGAGCAGTGTTCATGATTCCTGGCAGTGGAAAAGACCATCCAGTTGCTCCAGGGGAGTCGATTGTCATTGCCAACAATGCAATGGACCATCGTACTGCTAACGAGAATTCATACGATCTTACCAATGCCGACTTTGAAGTTTACCTTGACAATGCCGGCAATAGCATGGATACCGACTACGATGTGCCCAATCTTGACTATATCTTCTGTTACACACAGACGATATGGCTGCCATCAGTTCAACAGAACCGCAGCTATGCCATTGCCCGTATGAAGGAAAACAAAGAGACTTTTCTTGCAAACCACAGCGAGGTGCCCACATACATAGCCTCTACTGGAAAACTGATGGAGTCGAAGCAGGTGCAAATTCCTAACGAGTGGGTACTTGATGCCGTTAACCTGGGTACAGAGGATGACTTCGGATGGTTTGTCATCTCTGAGACACTGGATGCAGGCTGGATTGCCGGACGTGCCAACTCAAAGGATACCACACAGCGTGGTACTGCAGTGATGCGTAAGAAGGACTCTGCAGGAAAGTACATCGACACAAATAATTCAACTAACGACATGGTGGCTCGTCAGACTCCGTCAATGAAAAAGTAATTGACAATGAAACGAAACATATTTTCCATCTTCCTGGCACTGCTGGCTACAACCATTGTAGCCCAGCCACTGCCACAGGATCCCACCGTGCGTAAGGGAAAGCTGAAGAACGGCATGACCTATTACATCCGTCACAATGCCAAGGAGGCCGGACTTGCCGACTTCTATATTGCACAGCGAGTAGGAAGCATACTGGAAGAGCCCCGTCAGCGCGGACTGGCGCACTTCCTGGAGCACATGGCTTTTAATGGTACGAAGAATTTCCCCGGCAAGGGCAAGCGTCTGGGTATTGTTCCCTGGTGTGAGACCATCGGTGTGAAGTTCGGAGCTAACCTCAATGCCTATACCTCTATCGATCAGACGGTATATCATATCGGCTCAGCCCCTTTGAAGCGTGAGGGTATCATCGACTCCTGTCTGCTGGTGCTCCACGACTGGAGCCATTATCTGTTGTTGGAAGATGCAGAGATTGACAAGGAGCGTGGCGTCATCCACGAGGAGTGGCGAACACGTCGTGCGGGTATGGCCGTACAGCGGCTGATGGAGCAGGCTATGCCAAAGGTATACAAGGGCACGAAGTATGAAGACTGCATGCCTATCGGATCAATGGATATAGTAGACAATTTCCCTTATAAGGATCTTCGTGACTATTATCATAAATGGTACCGTCCTGACCTGCAGGCTATCATTGTGGTGGGCGATATTGATGTCAACAAGATGGAGAAGAAGATCAAGAAGACCTTCTCGTCTATCCCTATGCCGAAGAATGCCGCTGAACGCATATATTATCCAGTCAACGACAACGACTCGATGATAGTATGCATAGAGAAGGATGCAGAGCAGCCTGTTGCGCTCTGTCACCTCTACCAGAAGCGTGAGGCTACTCCCGACAGCGAGAAAAACTCAGAGAAATACTTGCGCGACAATTATATCGACGGCCTGATTGGCACTATGCTCAACGACCGTCTGGTAGAGCTGCGCCAGCTTCCAGTGCCTCCGTTCCAAAGTGCTACGGGACGCGCATCCTCCTTCTTCCTCAGTCGTACTAAGGATGCCTTCTCACTGAGCATCAGCTGTAAGCAGGATAATATCCTTGGAGGTATCATCAGTGCCGTTGGAGTGGCTGAGCGTGCCCGTCAGCACGGATTTACACAGAGTGAGCTCGACCGCGCAAAGAAACTGCGCATGAATGCTGCAGAGCGTCGCGTGAAGATGCAGGGCGACTATCGTAACTCTCACTATGTGAACAGCTGTGTGGAGAACTTCCTTGAGGGCGAGCCTCTGGTATCGGTAGACTTCATGTTGGAGAATACCAAGAAGCTTGACCGTGAGGTTACACTCTCTGAGGTGAACGCAGCAGTGAAGGACCTGATAACCGACAAGAATCAGGTAGTGGTGATGTACGCTCCCGACAAGGAAGGCTTTGAGATTCCGTCAGCGAAGCAGATAGAACAGGTGATACTCTCTGCCCAGCAGCTTAGCTATGCGCCTTATTCTGAGGAGAAACTGGCAGAGTCGCTTGTCAGCGAGATGCCAAAGGCTGGTACTATCGTCAGTGAGAAACCTTTCCGTCATGGTTTTACTGAGATTACCCTGAGCAATGGAATGAAGGTATATGCCAAGAAGACCGACCATGAGAAAGATGCCGTATCGCTGAAGATGAAGGCCGATGGCGGTACCTCGCTCTATGGCGATGAGGATATACCAAACTTCTCTATGATTTCAAGCGGAGTTACCGAGGGTGGAGTAGGGCAGTTTGATGCTGTCACCCTGCGTAAGATGCTCACAGGAAAGAGCGTACGTGTGAGCCCGTCAGTTGGCAGCAAGGGACAGAGCATCAGCGGTGGCTCGTCGGTAAAGGATATGAAGACGATGTTCCAACTGGTATATCTCTATTTCACCCAGCCACGTAAGGATACAGCGGCCTTTGCCAGCTTGATGAACCGTCAGCATAACTTCCTGGCCAATCGTAATGCCTCGCCAAAGGTCGACTATAATGACTCTATCCGTGCCATACTCTATGATCATCATCCACGTATGGCACCTGTGGTTCAGGAAACACTCGACAAGGTAAGCTATGACCGCATCATGCAGATTTACAAGGAGCGTTTCAGTGATGCTGCCAACTTCAAGACTGTGATTATAGGTAACTATGATGAGCAGGAGTTCCGCCAGTTGCTCTGTCAGTATCTGGCAGTGCTGCCTGTTACTGGTAAGAACGAGCAGACCGATTACAGTCGTATCCCTCAGGTTGCCGGTGGCACCTCTGTTCATAAGTTCACCAAGAAGCAGGCTACGCCATTGGCAAATGTAAGCATCTATTACACGGCTGATGTGCCCTTTACACCACAGAGCGACCTGGAACTTGATTTCCTGAAGCGTTGCCTTTCTATCGCATATACAGATTCGGTACGTGAGGAGAAGGGTGGTACTTATGGCGTTGGTGTAGACTTCGGGTTAGACAAGGACGACAAGCCAAATGCAATCCTGAAGATATCGTATAATGCTGATCCTAGTCGCTATGAGGAACTGAATCCTATCGTCTACCAGCAGCTGAAGAACATTGCCGACAACGGACCTCTGGCTTCGAGTGTGGCAAAGGTGAAGGAATATCTTATCAAGCAGTATTCTCAGGTGGCCATTACCAATGACTACTGGAGTTATGTCATCTGGCACGAGCTTGACGATGAGGCGGACTTCGACAAAGATTACTGTAAGATGGTAGAGAATATGAAGGCTGGCGATATACAGCGCATGGCCCAGAAGATTCTTGCTTCTAAACGTTGCATAGAGGTCACGATGCTTTCAGAATAATGAATTTTCGTGCCGACGTGAAAATATCAAAGATGGCAGCCGTCACCGGCTGCCATCTTTGGTGTAGGTGTATTTCGCAGTTCGTCCGAAGAATAATCGCAGGAAGATAGTCTTCGATGTCAAATGATACAAAAAATGAGGGCTGCGTTAGCGCTGCCCTCAAAATGTTATTCTACCGTTACTGACTTTGCCAGGTTGCGGGGCTGGTCAACATTCTTGCCCTTACATACGGCAACGTGATAAGCCAACAGCTGCAGGGGAATCGTGGCAACCAACGGCTCGAGACACTCCATCACGTCGGGTAGCTCTATCACCTCGTCGGCAATCTTACTGATGGTGTTGTCGCCCTTAGAGACAAGGGCGATAACCCTTCCCTGACGAGCCTTTATCTCCTGGATATTAGAGAGCACCTTTTCGTACATCGCATTATGGGTGGCGATGACCACTACAGGCATGTCGCTGTCGATAAGCGCGATAGGACCATGTTTCATCTCGGCTGCCGGATAACCCTCGGCATGGATATATGATATCTCCTTAAGCTTGAGTGCACCCTCAAGAGCTACGGGATAGGAATATCCGCGACCCAGATAGAGGAAGTTATGTGCATAGGTAAAGGTGCGGGCGAGATTACGTACCTTATCATTTGTCTTAAGAACCTCCTCAATGGTCTGGGGTATGCTGTTCAGGCCTCTTACCACCTTAAGGTATTCATCACGGTTGATGGTGCCTTTGGCCTCACCGAGAGTCAAGGCAAACATCGTGAGCACTGTCACCTGACCTGTAAAGGCCTTTGTGGATGCTACACCTATTTCCGGACCTACATGGATATATGTACCAGTGTCTGTGGCACGTGGGATAGATGAGCCGATGGCATTACAGATACCATAGATAAAGGCTCCCTTCTCCTTTGCCAACTGGATGGCTGCGAGGGTGTCGGCTGTCTCACCGCTCTGAGAGATGGCTATCACAACATCGTCTTTCGTTACCACAGGGTTGCGATAGCGGAACTCTGATGCGTACTCCACCTCGCAAGGGATGCGGCAGAATGACTCTATGAGCTGTTTGCCGATGAGGCCTGCGTGCCATGAGGTACCACAGGCAACAATCACGATACGCTTGGCATCGAGCAACTGTCGGCGGTAGTCGATGAGTGCAGAGAGTGTCACGTGGTCGGCCTCTACGTTTATTCGTCCTCGCATGCAGTTAGTAAGACACTCCGGCTGTTCGAAGATCTCTTTCAGCATGAAATGATCGTAGCCGCCTTTCTCTATCTGTCCAAGGTCGATGTCGACCTTCTTCACCTTCAACTCCTGCTCCTCACCAAGGATACTCATCACATGAACACCCTCTCCAAGACGGATGACAGCGATGTTGCCATCCTCGAGATACACCACCTTGTCGGTATATTCGATGATAGGACTTGCGTCGGAACCAAGGAAGAATTCATCATCGCCGATACCCACTACGAGAGGACTCTGTTTGCGGGCAGCGATAATCTGATTGGGGTCGCGCTTGTCGACGATGGCGATGGCATAGGCTCCGATAACCTGATAAAGTGCCACCTGAACAGCTTCGAGAAGCGGGAGGTTTTTCTTCACCATGATAAATTCTACCAACTGTACCAATACCTCTGTATCGGTGTCGCTCTTAAACTCTACGCCATTATCAATCAGTTTTGCCTTTATGTCGGCATAGTTCTCGATGATACCATTATGGATGATGGCCAGGTTGCGGCTCTGGGAATAATGAGGATGGGCATTGCGGGCAGAGGGCTCTCCGTGAGTTGCCCAACGGGTATGTGCAATACCTATGTTGCCTGTAACATCCTTGTCGGCACAATATTCCGTGAGATTGTCCACCTTTCCCTTTGCCTTATAGACATTCAGCTCGTTACCAGCATTTATAAGTGCAACACCTGCTGAGTCGTAACCACGATACTCCAGCCTGCGAAGTCCTTTGATAAGTATGGGATAAGCCTCCTGCTTCCCGATATATCCTACTATTCCACACATGTTCGTTTAGTTTTTTATTGTTAAGTATAATTCTTTTCTGGCTGCAAAATTACAAAAAAATCGATTATTTAGGTATATTATCCACATTTTTTTCTTACGACTGTCAAAAAAGACACTGACAGGCGTGACGCAGTTACACATTTTGATTTTTTCAGGGCTTAAGCAAAATATTATCGCATATTATTTGGTAGATCGGATTATTTTCCGTAATTTTGTAGCCATAATGGGAATAAGCCTTTAAATAGCCGATGCGACAGAGAATACTAAACCTTTTACTGCTGCTGACGCTTGCTCTTTCAGCAAGTGCTGACAACCTTGGCTATTCAAAGGACAGACCACTGCTCTTCGGTATCGACATGGACTATGCCCCGATGGAATACATTGATGACAAAGGTATCCCTCGTGGCTTCGACGTGGAGTTTACACGCAGGCTGATGAAGAGGATGGACATTCCCTTTGCCTATTCTCCTAACACATGGTCGAACATAGCTGGAGACGTGCTCCAGGGAAAGGTTGACCTCGGCATGATGGTGTATTCGTCTTATCGTAAGGATCTGACGAACTATTCAAGAGCCGTGTTCAGACTCTATTACCAGATAGTATATACCAAGAGTTCGGAGGGCCGTTTCGGACTGCGCGACGTGGAGGGTAAGAAGATTGCTCTGATGAAGTCGAGACCTATCGTAGACACTCTCACCAAATCGGGAGCCAAAGTGATGGTGGTGGAAGACCTGAAGGACGCGTTCCTTGATCTGAATAAGGGTAAGTACGACGCTGTGATATGTTTCCGCTATCAGGCTCGCTACTTCATCGGGGAACTGGATCTCGACGACCTTAAATCTGCCGACCTCGCACTGACTCCGAGAGAATATTGCTACGTGAGTCACGACAAAGAGCTGATCGACGCCATAAACATAGAATTAGACAAGATGGAGGCCGAGGGAGAGATAGATGACGTTTATGGCAATATAAGAGCGGCCTTTGGAAAGACGGTGATACCCAAATGGGTATGGTTGCTGCTGGGCTCTGTCATCGTAATAGGTCTTGTGCTGGTGATAGTACAGCAACGGATAGCAAGAAAGATTATTTTGAAAGAGATGGATCGGGCCAAGAAGAGTGAGGAGCTGAAGGATATCTTCCTTAGCAACCTTAGCCACTCGCTGCGTACACCTCTGAATGCCATCATAGGATTCTCTGACCTGCTGATGAGTTCACCAGCGGAAATTATGCCGGAAGATGAACAGAAGGAGCTGCTGGGACTGATAAACAACAACGGACTGCAGCTGCTGCACCTGATAAATGAGCTGCTGTCGCTTTCGGATATCGAGGGCAAGAAACTGCTCTTCGACCGCTCGGTAGTAGACGTGGAGCAGAAGATGTCTGAGTATGCTGCCGAGACCAGGTTGCAACTGCATGAGGGCGTGCAGCTGAAGGTGGTTGACCCGATAGGAGGTATGAGGGTGCTGCTGGATGAGAAACTGCTCAGAATGATAGTGATGCACTTGTTGGATAATGCCCGTGAGCATACCACCGAGGGTACCATCACTCTCACTTACTATATCAAGCAGGACGGTATCTACGTGGAGGTGAAGGATACGGGATCAGGACTGCCGGAGAACCTGAAGGAGAATATCTTCACCCTCCTGGCCGACAAGAATACTTATCTGCAGGAAGAGACACCGGGTCTCGGACTGAGCATCTGTAAGGCCATCATCGACAAGGGCGGAGGACAGATAGGTGCTAGGGACAATGAGGAAGACGGACGAGGAACGATAGTATGGTTCTGGGCACCTGTGAAGATATTATAATAATGGATTAAGATAATGATAATATAGAAGTATGACACTTATCATCGTTTCGATGCTGATTATAAGCTACCTCCTAATAGCCACCGGTCATATGACTAGGGTGAATAAGTCGGCGATAGCTGTGTTTCTGGGTACTATAGGCTGGGTGGTCTATATCTGCTGGGGTACTGACTTCGTGATGTCACAGCACCCGCGTGAGTATGCGGAGTATCTGGCCGGTGAAGAGCCGTCGAGCAATGCGGTGAAGTATTATATCTATAATGAGGTGTTCTTGAGCTATGTGGGACGGGCTGCGAGTATTGTGATGTTCCTCCTGGCCACGATGTCGATAATCGAGATTCTCAACAACAACGGATGTTTCGACTTTATTCAGAAATGGATAAAGACTAATAACCCCAAGCGGCTGCTATGGACCATCACCTTCGCCACGTTTATCATTTCGGCAAACCTCGACAACCTTACAACGGCCACGATGATGCTCGTGATAATGCATTCGATAGTGCAGAACCGCCGACAGAGGATGCTCATCGGAAGCGCCATCGTTATTGCAGCCAACTGCGGAGGATGCTTTACCGTTATCGGTGACCCTATGGGAATACTGCTCTGGGAAGACGGACGCGTGACGGCATCCGACTTCTCGATGACTCTCGCTCTGCCCGCTGTACTGGCATGGGTGATCCCTACGGTATTGATCAACAGACAGTTGCCTGACAAGCTCGACACACAGTGGTCGCCGATGCCCTATCGGGGTGACGACACCAACCTCAACCAGTGGCAGAGAGTGGTGATGCTCTTCGTTGGTATCGGAGGACTGTGGTTTATACCTACATTCCATAACATCACCAAGCTGTCGCCATTCCTCGGTGCTCTCTGCGTGCTCAGTGTGCTGTGGGTGGTAAATGAGGCATTCAACCGTAAGTTGATGAATGCCGATCAGATGATGGAGCGGCGTATGCCTCAGGCTCTGAAATACGGGTCGATACAGCAGATGCTCTTCGTGATGGGCATCATGCTGGGTATGGGCGTGGTGACGGAGACGGGCGTGTTTGGCGATGTGTCGGCATGGATAGACTATAATATACATAATGTGTGGATTGTGGGTGTGCTGTCAGGTCTGCTGAGCAGCATCGTTGACACATTCACCATCGCCATCAGCAACATCTCTCTCTATCCTGTGCTCGAGAGTCAGCAGCTCGGCATGTGGGTGGACTCTGACTATATGGCCAACTTCGTACAGAACGGTGCCTACTGGAAGATTGTCGCCTTCGCCACAGCGGCAGGAGGATGCCTGTTGTCCGTGGGAAGCATCGGGGGTATCGCACTGATGAAGATGGAGCATGTGAAACTGGGATGGTATCTGAAGAATATCACTCCGAAGATGCTCGTAGGATGGCTCGTGGGAATGGTTGCTTTGTGGGCGGTGATGTAATAAATGATAATGTATAAATGATAATTGTCTATGCCGGATATTAAGAAAATCGTATTGACGGGAGGCCCCTGTGCAGGAAAGACCACTGCACTGGTGAAGATAACGGAGTATTTCTCCGGGTTCGGATATAAGGTGTTTAACGTTCCTGAGGTGCCTACGATATACAGTACGGCGGGATGGAACTACCTTACACCTAACCGCGACCTCTACTATCAGGGAGAACGGGCTATCCTGGAGACACAGCTGGCTCTGGAGAATCAGTTCAGGACTCTCGCGGAGGTGTGTACAAAACCAGTGCTCATCGTGTGCGACAGAGGGACGATGGATATCTCGGCATATATCAAACCCGAGGAGTGGCTGGAGATAACGGCGATGGCAGGCACCAATCCCAATGAACTGCTGGAACGCTATGATGCGGTGCTGCACCTAGTGTCGGCTGCCGATGGTGCGGAACAGTATTACACCACTGCCACCAATGCCACACGATACGAACAGGCCAACGAGGAGGGACTACGCATCGCTCGTGAGCTGGACAAGAAGATCATCAATGCGTGGACGGGCCATCCCCATCTGCGGGTTATCAACAACCACGATGACTTCGAGGCGAAGCTTAACCGTGTGCTCAATGAGATAGCCAAGGTGGTAGGACTGCCACAGCCTGCTCAGGAGGAGAAGATATTCCGCGTGGAGATAACAGGAGATATACCGGAGTGCTCGGAGAGTGAGATAACACAGACATATCTCGTGGCTGAGCCAGGAACAGAGGTGAGACTGCGTCGCAGACAGTTCGTCGGAGGTAAGGTGATCAATGTGCACCGCTCGAAGAAACGCCTCTCAGAATCGGAGGTGATAGAGACGGAGCGTCAGGTGGACAACAATCTATACGAGCAGATGTTGCAACAGGCAGATCCCTATCGCGTCACTATCAAGAAACGTCGTCAGAGCTTTATCTGGAAGGGGCAGTTCTTTGAGATTGACACCTTCATTGAGCCAATTGATAATCTCGTGATGATGGAGACAAAAGGAGTGACGGAAAAAGAGACAATCAATTTCCCACCGTTCGTGAAGGTGATAGAGGAAGTGACAGGAAATCCCAAATATCTCAATTATAACATTGCCCTGAATAGGTAAAAATGTGCTTTTTTGGAGATAATGTGCTCTAATTAAGAAATATTTCGTAGAAATGTTTTCTTGATTGAGAAAAAATGACTATCTTTGCAATCGTCTAAAATAACTCTAAACAAAATAAGTAACTTTAAATATTAACAGCGTATGTCACAAATTACAGGACACATTTCGCAGATTATCGGCCCGGTTATCGACGTGTATTTCGATACCGAGGGGCAGGATGCGGAAAAGGTGTTGCCGAGAATTTACGATGCTCTTAAGATTGACCGTGGTGACGGGCGCGAACTGATTGTCGAGGTGCAGCAGCACATCGGCGAGGATACGGTTCGCTGCGTGGCTATGGACAATACCGACGGTCTGCATCGTGGACTCGAGGCGATCCCGCTGGGCTCACCAATAGTGATGCCTGCCGGCGATCAGATTAAAGGTCGAATGCTGAACGTTATCGGACAGCCTATCGACGGTATGAAACAGCTCGATATGCAGGGCGCTTTCCCCATTCACCGTGAGGCACCTACGTTTGAGGAACTCTCTACGAAGAAAGAGATCCTCTCGACAGGTATCAAGGTGATCGATCTGCTGGAGCCTTACATGAAGGGTGGTAAGATCGGACTCTTCGGTGGTGCCGGTGTAGGAAAGACGGTGCTTATCATGGAGCTCATCAACAACATTGCCAAGGGACACAACGGATTCTCTGTGTTCGCCGGAGTAGGAGAGCGCACTCGTGAGGGTAATGACCTTATCCGAGAGATGATCGAGTCGGGCGTTATCCGCTACGGTGAGAAGTTCCGCGAGGCAATGGACGAGGGTAAATGGGACCTGAGTCTGGTTGACCCAGAGGAGCTGAAGAAGAGCCAGGCAACACTGGTTTATGGACAGATGAATGAGCCTCCCGGTGCACGTGCTTCCGTAGCTCTCTCAGGACTGACTGTGGCTGAGGGCTTCCGCGACGGTGGCGGTAAGGATGGCGGTGCTGCCGATATCCTGTTCTTCATCGACAATATCTTCCGTTTCACTCAGGCTGGTTCTGAGGTGTCGGCTCTGTTGGGTCGTATGCCATCAGCAGTAGGTTATCAGCCTACACTGGCATCTGAGATGGGATCGATGCAGGAGCGAATCACTTCTACGAAGACCGGTTCTATCACATCAGTACAGGCTGTATACGTGCCTGCCGACGACTTGACAGACCCTGCTCCAGCAACAACCTTCACTCACCTCGATGCTACGACGGTGCTCGACCGTAAGATTGCTGGTCTGGGTATCTATCCAGCCGTTGACCCGCTGGCTTCTACATCTCGTATCCTTGATCCGCTGATCGTGGGTAAGGCTCACTACGACTGTGCCCAGAGAGTTAAGCAGATACTGCAGCGTTACAACGAGCTTCAGGATATCATCGCTATCCTCGGTATGGACGAGCTCTCTGATGAGGATAAACTGACGGTAAACCGTGCACGTCGTGTACAGCGTTTCCTCTCTCAGCCGTTTACTGTGGCTTCACAGTTTACTGGTCTGCCAGGTGTGATGGTTCCTATCGATGAGACTATCAAGGGCTTCAACGCTATCCTCGACGGAGAGGTTGACGACCTGCCAGAGCAGGCATTCCTCAATGTGGGTACTATCGAGGATGTCAAGGAGAAGGCAAAGAAACTTCTTGAGGCTGCTAAAGGATAATGATCATTGAACATTGAACATTGAACATTATGCTGAGGTTAAAGATAGTTTCGCCTGAGAAGATTGAGTTCGACGGAGCAGTGGAGAGTGTTCTCGTTCCCGGAACGATGGGACAGTTTGAGATACTCACCGACCATGCCCCGATTATCTCTACCCTTCAGAGAGGTACTGTTGAGTATCAGAACAGCGAGGGTAAGAATTCTTTGGAGATCCAGGGCGGTTTCGTGGAAGTGCAGAAGAACGTGGTTAGTCTCTGTGTAGAATTAATATAATAATAAGGTACGCGCGAATATGGACATCAACAGACTGTGCAGACAATACATCATTCAGACCATCTTCATCTTTGCGGTGATGAATGCGATAGTGATTATCGTGCAGAAGGTGTGGGGGCTGGATTTGCTGGAAGAGATGACGGTAAGCTCTTCATTCCTGCTGGTGACAGGTGTTGTCATTGCCCTCGTTTGGCGCTGGGTGGCTAACAGCCATAAAGACTCGTTGCCGACATTCTTTACTGCTGTGTCGGGATTCCGTCTGCTGTTGGCACTGGCTGTGATGTTCGTATGGTATCTCGCTGACAAGAACGATACGATGCTGCAGTTCTTTATGGTTTTCATGGTCTATTATGTAGTGTCGCTAGTTCACCATTCGTTCTTCTTCGCAAGAGTGTCAAACCGCTCTTAAAGCACTTTACCAAAGTTTGCTAATAGATTGTATATGAAAAAATTAAAAACGATAATCCTCCTTATGATGGTAGCGCTGCTGCCGATGCCTATGATGGCTAATGAGGGTGGTGATGAAAAGGAGCTCGATATCCCCGAGATAGTACTTGAGCACCTTGCTGATGCCTACGAGTGGCATATCGCCTCCTATCAGGGCAGTCATATCAGCATTCCGCTGCCTATCATCGTACGTAGTGAGAATACCGGAGAGTGGCATTTCTGTACAGCTCACAGTCTGCCGGAGCCGTTCTTCTTCAGTGAAGAGCATCACGGAAAGATCTATGAGCGTGTAGGTGGGGAAGAGGTTCGTCCGCTGGATCTGAGCATCACCAAGAGTGTGATGCAGATATGGATCGTGGTGGTCGTGCTTATCATTGTCTTCCTCAGTTGTGCACGCTGGTATAAGAAGCACGACGCGAAGAGCGAGGCTCCGAAAGGATTTGTGGGAGCGATGGAGATGATCGTGATGACGATACATGATGACCTCATCAAGTCGTCGATAGGTGAGAAGCATTACAAACCGTATGCTCCTTATCTGCTCACGGTGTTCTTCTTCATACTCACCTGTAACCTCATCGGATTGATTCCTGTGTTCCCAGGAGGCGCAAACGTGACTGGTAACATCAATATCACCTTCTTCCTGGCGATATGTACGATGCTTGCCATCAACCTCTTTGCCAACAAGGAGTACTGGAAGGAGATCTTCTGGCCAGAGGTGCCTCTGTTCCTGAAGGCTTATCCCGCTCCGGTAATGCCACTCATCGAACTGTTCGGAGTATTCACAAAACCTTTCGCTCTGATGATCCGTCTTTTTGCCAACATGATGGCTGGTCACGCGGTGATACTGTCATTTACGTGTGTGATCTTCCTCGGTTGGTCGATGGGTGTAGGATTCGGCTTAGGACTTAACGCTTTCAGCATCATCATGCTCCTCTTCATGAATGCACTGGAGCTGCTGGTGGCATTCGTACAGGCCTATGTCTTTACTATGCTTAGTGCGGTGTTTATAGGGCTTGCCCATAAGGAACACCACGCGGAGTAAAAAATAAAAATATAAAATAAAAAATACATTAATAACAACTTAAAATTTAACGATTATGATTTCAGCTTTATTTTTAGCCGAGGGTCTGGCACAGCTGGGCTGCGGTATCGGTGCAGGTATTGCAACAATTGGTGCGGGTATGGGTATTGGTAAGATTGGTGGCAGCGCTATGGACGCTATCGCTCGTCAGCCAGAGGCTACTGGTAAGATCCAGACCAACATGATTCTGACATCTGCATTCGTTGAGGGTTGTGCTCTCTTCGCTATTGCAGCTTGTGCATTCTTGATCAAGTAATATCCGTTTCGCAAATTAGTAATTAATAAAAACCTATAGCGAATGGATTTCAGTAAACTGCCAGCAATCCTTACCCCTGATCTGGGACTCTTGTTCTGGATGCTTCTGGCGTTTGCAGTTGTCTTCTTCGTGCTTGCAAAATACGGATTCCCTGCTATCGTAGGTATGGTGGAGGAACGTAATAAGTTCATCGAGGACAGTCTCAAGAAAGCCCATGAGGCCTCTGAGCGCCTGGAGAACATCAAGCAGGAAGGTGAGGCAATCCTTCAGGAGGCCCGTGACCGTCAGGCACAGATCCTCAAGGAGGCTGCAGAGACGCGCGATGCCATCGTTGAGCAGGCTCAGCAGAAGGCACGTGAGGAGGGCGCCCGTCTCCTTGGTGATGCAAAACTCGCCATCGAACAGGAGAAGAGGGCAGCCATTGCCGATATCCGTCAGCAGGTCGCTGAGCTCTCTGTGGAGATTGCCGGAAAGGTGCTCCGTCAGAATCTCAAGGACGACAAGGCTCAGATGGATCTGATTGACCGTATGCTGGATGAGGTTTCTACTGACAAATAAGCGATAACGTATGGATATAGGAGTCATATCGGTAAGATACGCCCGGGCGCTCTTGAAGAGTGCTACAGACGCGAAAATCGAAGATGCTGTATACACCGAGATGCAACAGCTCGCCAAGAGCTATCTAGAGGTGCCACAGCTGCGGTTTACGATAGACAATCCGATGCTCTCGAAGGACAAGAAAGAGGCTCTTCTTACTACTGCTGTGGGAACGAAGCCTTCTGAATTGACCAAGGCCTTTATCCAGCTGGTGCTGAAGGAGGACCGTGAGAACGTGATGCAGTTCATCGCCAATTCGTACGTCACGCTTTACCGCCAACAGAAGAATGTCATCCGTGGACGTCTCATCACCGCTGCCTCTGTATCTACTGCCACAGAGCAGAAGATGCGACAGATGGTGGAGAGTAAGACTAATGGAACGGTGGAGTTCGAGACCGAGGTGAACCCCGATATCATCGGAGGATTCATACTCGAGTACGACACCTATCGCATGGATGCGAGTGTCAAGACAAAGCTCAATTCCATCCTAACGACCTTGAAAAAGTAAAAAGGTAAAAAAGTAAAAGAAAAAAAAATGTCAGATAAGATTAAACCAAGCGAAGTATCCCAGGTACTGCTCGACCAGCTCAAGGGTATCTCAAATGCTGAGAAGTTCGACGAGGTAGGTACCGTGCTGACCGTCAGCGATGGTGTGGCCCGTATCTACGGACTGCGCAACGCTGAGGCCAACGAGCTGCTGGAGTTTGAGAACGGGACGATGGCTATCGTGATGAACCTTGAGGAAGACAACGTAGGTTGTGTGCTTCTGGGTACCACCTCAGGCATCAAGGAAGGCATGGTCGTTAAGCGTACGAAGCGTATTGCTTCTATCCTTGTTAACGACAACATGCTGGGTCGCGTTATCAACCCGCTGGGACAAGCTATCGACGGTAAGGGAGACATTGACCTCAGCGGTGCCTTTGAGATGCCGTTGGATCGTAAGGCTCCTGGTGTGATCTACCGTCAGCCCGTGAAGGAGCCGCTGCAGACAGGATTGAAGGCCATCGACTCGATGATACCTATCGGACGCGGACAGCGTGAGCTCATCATCGGTGACCGTCAGACGGGTAAGA
>ERZ842401.1138-NODE-1138-length-38883-cov-10.567451_pt1 | contig 38883 bp, 41 predicted proteins | sample MGYA00521270_ERZ842401 | MGnify/ENA primary metagenome ERZ842401 (study PRJEB31892, sample SAMEA3878208) | bioreactor metagenome | biome: Moose rumen | place: Sweden | collected 2011-10 | study: EMG produced TPA metagenomics assembly of the PRJEB12797 data set...
CTGGTGAACTCCCCTCGGGACTTTTTTTACTGTCCAAATTTCGGGATACAGTTCAATATAGCGGGCTTTATTATAAATGGCGGTGTAAAAAACCTTTACGGTCTCCGGCATACTAAAGCTATACTTCCACCATCACCATTAACAGGGAATCTACAGGGAAAATAACACCTTGTCAAGCGCATATTTTCCGCATAAGTGCTTATAAATATTAGCTTTTTGATTTGTTTTAACCCAAAATTATCAGGGAATTTAAAATAAAGAACAGGGAAAATTATATATTTTTTATTGATAGTGAATATGTCCCTTGCATACTGCTATATTCTTCACCAACTACCATATCCGAATTTCTTATTTCATCTGAAACAACTTCGCTTCTAGCAGTAATTATAATTTGGTGTTCAATATCTGAATTCTGACTTGCTAGAATTACGTCTTTGTGAAATTGCTGAATCCTGTTAGTTTCCAATCCTTTATCTTCTACATTATCTAGTATTATGAATCTAGGATACCTAACCTCTAACTTTTTATCCAATGACGTTAGAAATATAGAAAAGAAAAATGCATTTTTCAGATAACAGCTTGTACTTGCTGCGGGTGATGTTTTATTTGGAGTAGATAATTCATCTCTTTTAAAATCAAACGCTATATGCTCAACATTGTTGAGTTCATTGCTTGGATCGTTATGTATCAAATTCAAGGTGTTATCATTAATTGCTTTGTATACTGCATCTTTTCTAGATTGTTTGTTGCTCTCTAATGTTTTTATCTTTTCTTCTAATTTAGAAATTTCTATACCTAATTTTTCTCTTTTATCACTTATAGTAGCTACTTTATTAGCATAACTTTCCTTTTGGGCAAAAGAATCAATTTGTGACGATAAATAACCTATTCTTTCCAAGTCCAACCTTTTTTGAGCGTCAATCGGACTAATCTGAATTATATAAATTTTATACTTGTCTTTAAGATTTTCTAACGTAGTTTGTAATTCAGAAAGTTTTTTCCTTAAAGAAATTAGTTTGGCTTCTCTTGATGCAATGATACGTTCTGTTTCCTTTTTTTGAAAATTGATTTCATTCATCATTTTCAAAAAGCCGGGGGCAAGAGAATTGCTATCAATATTTTCTTTACATAAAGGACATTTTTTACTATCTACATCTACATTCTCTAATGGATGAAGACAAGAAGGACAAAATGAAAAATCTACGGCACCGAAATATTTACTAATTTCAGTTGATGCAGACATAGCATCAATTTTTACATTCAAGGATTCTAAAAATTCCTTTGAATCTTCTAAGTCAAATTCTATAGATTTTTTATTAATTTCTGTTTGATGTATCTCATTTTTAACATTACACAATTCCCTTTGAATTTCATTAAAACTTTCTTCAGATTGCTGTACATCATCTGTAGTTATTTGGGGATAACTGTTTATTTTTTGTATCAAAAATTCTTTTTCTTTTTCTAGTGATTCTTTTTGTTGTTTGAGAAAGGATAAAGATGTATCTATATCTACAGATCCTAAGATTTCATGGATTTGTTTTAATTGTCCATTTAATTCAGTATATTCGTTATTTTTATTATTCAATTGTGTCTTAAGATCAAGTAAATCAAAATCATCAATATTCAATAGTACATCACTTATTGCTTGTCTAGTATCACCTCTCTCTACAGGATAATCTGCATCTTTGAAAATTTTATTTGTAGTGGCTTGCTGATCTTCGTACAATAATCTTAATATACTATTTATGGTAATATTTTGGGAATTTTCAAGTTTTACCTCCGGAAAACCAAGTAAAGTAAATATCATTTCTGAGAAAGATTTTTGATTATTGGATCTTCTTAAAGGGTATTTTTGCCATTGACTAGCGAAAGATTGTTGAGCTAAATCGTAACTTCCTTCAAAAATTTCTAGAGGTGGTTTAGAGTTATCATTGGTAATATCTCTCTTAAAAACATATGTATTACCATTAATATTTAGTTGTACAAAAACGTTGGTACAATTGGAAAATTCATGTTTTTTATTTATTACATCGCCCCCTAAGACATGAATTATACTTTCAATAATTGTAGTCTTTCCACTACCATTACTTCCTATAATGAAATTTACACCTTTATGGAAAAACTCATCATAAACGATATTCTTATTTTGTTTTATTATCAATCTTTCAATAAATAAACAAGGTTTAAGTATTGTCATATCTATACTCCATCAAACCCGTTCTATTTTTTAGGCCATCAACCCCTAATAAAGGTATTTTGGATAAATCATTTATTAGTATGTTGTACCATTCCTCTTTTCTAAATTTGGCTTTTACCAAAATATCCGTAATATCTGTATTTTCTATATAAAATTCATGTAATTTAATATTTCCATGTAAAAAATCATCTTTTACAAATACACCTTTAGCCACCATTGAATTAATAACTTGATCCTGAATTACAGAAATATCAAACATTAGTTGGCGAGCATCAGGTAAATTTTCATATGGCTTTTTTATATTATTGAAAATTTTTCTATGTTTTGATAAATTACTTGGCAATTTTACATCCTTTAGAAGATGTGGAAAAACAATATAAAAATCCAATATCTTTATAAGATCCGAAGAAATAACAGATAATTCTATATCTTGCAATATACACAACATTCGGTATATACAATTAAAAGGGTCTTTCATCGGATGGTATATAAGCATTAGTAACTCCATTCAATGTGACAATTTCCTGTTAAAAAGTATAACATACTTTTTATTTGTAAATGGTCGCTTTCCAAAGGGGTTCCTCTGAGATCATCATATATTTCATTTATAACTTTCAATACTGCGGCATCTATTTCTACTTCAGATGCTTTTGATTTAATTAGTGGTTTGACGATACCCTCATAAGATATCTTTAATTTACATAATACTGTTGCATATGCGTCTTGAGCTACGGAAGATAAAGAATTTTTAGTTAAAAATTTCGTAAATTTCTCTTTTAATTCCATAGCTTCAGCAATTTCTTCTGTTTTTCCAGCTTCAGTCAGTTTAGTTTCTAAGTCACGTGGATTATGAGGGTTTCGTTCTATAAAATGATTTAATCTTTCTACATAAGCTTTAAAATTATCGTCATGCATACAGTCGTCTGTTAACTTAGTCAAGCCCTCACGTAGTGAACCTAAAGGAAAGGTCGTAGGGATAACAATTTTATCTCCGGCTACTAAATCTCCACTAATTTCATTTTTTTCTATGGTATTTTTCATTTTAGTCTCAACGCATTTTTTAACATTTCAAGATAAATCATCACCACCTATTAAATCCCCTGTGACGACATTATTTTTAATTTTGTTTTTATTAGATAAGTTATTTTTTTTCGAAATATCCTTATTAATATTTTTTATACGACTACCTCCAACAAGATCACCCTTCACACGATTGCCTTTTATTACATTTTTATTTTTAGTATTAAATTTCAATATTACATATCCACCAAATACTCCTACCAAAGTACATACAGCAGTGATAATATCTGATAGTGATATTGTTATATCCATTGACATTCTCCTTCAGTTCCATGTCTTTAGCGTAATATATCAATAGTTAATAAAACCACAATATTTTATTTCTTTTCAATCTTTTTCTTCTCTTTTTTCTTCGGAAGGTAGTTTTCGTCGGTTACGACGGATTGACCGGTTTCTTCTTCAAATTTTTCTTTGGCAACACGGGCAACATTACCACCGCGACGAGCGGCTTTCTTATTCTCAGCCATGCCTTTTGCATCCATATTTTCTGCAACCTGACGGGTTGAAAGTTCAGCCAATGCCGTAAAGATAAGTTCAGCCTCGCTCATGTGATCACGTAAATTTTGTGATTTTAAACCTTTTAGTTGTTTATGCTCTTTAACCGATAACCCTGACCACTCTTGATGAATTATATTGGTTAAAATGGCATATTCCTCATCTTTTGTGATTTCGTGGTCTTTCCAATAATCTGTCAGCTTGTTACGGGTTTCTTGCCCCATCATGCGTTGCTGTATCCATTTTTCGGAATGTCCGAGTTTTTGCCAATTTTCGCGTGCACGGCCAATACTTAGTGCTGGATCAACAGTTTCTTTCATCCGCTCATAACCGACTCGAGCTAACCACTGTTTAATCGGTTCAGCTTTCGGACTCGGAACCGATTGAACAATACGAAGCATCGTCTCCGCATCAGCGGCTGTTGTTTCACGCAATTTTCCGTCTGCAGCTAACATTTTCAACTGGTGACAATTTGTCACCGGTTGCTCAGCCCCTTCTTTTCTGAGGCGTTCTGCTAATTTATTCCAGTATTTACGCGATGTTTGATAGTCCTTTTCAAGAAGAATCATTAAAACATCAATGACCGAAAAGTACCAAATATCCTTTTCTTCATCATAAACTGAACGAATTTTGCTCTGTTCGAACAATTTTATATCATTTCTCATGTATATTTCCTCAAATTTTATTTGTTTTGAGTATACATCTTTTGATCAATAAATCAAGGAAACAACTCTTTTTTCCTTTTTAATTAACTACGTCAAAAAATGACATAGTGTTTGCTTTTTATAAAATAAAAGGATACGATACGAAAAAAAGGAGGCTGTTATGGCTTATGAAAAGGCGCATGATTTATTAGATTTAGCAATTTGGATGCAGTCGGGACGCGATGGCGTGTCGTTAAATGATATTCAACAAAGATTTAATGTGTCGCGACGCACGGCTGAGCGCATGCGCGATATGATTTTGGAACGCTTTTCTCAGGCAGAATTGGCTCCAAACGGCGAAAACAACACTAAGCGTTGGTATATTCCTCAAGGCACTTTGAAAGATTTTATTCAATATAGTTCTGAAGAATTGGCTGTTCTGGAAATATCCAAAAAACTATTATTAAAGCAAAATATGCTGTCTCAAGCCCAGGTTTTGGACGGCACTATTAATAAAATTAAGGCCTCAATTAAGCCTGATGTTTTAAGATTGATCGGCACTGATGCCGAAGCTATGGCTGAAAGTTCGATATTTGTATGCCGTCCGGGACCAAAATTAAAAATTGATGCTAATATCCTAAAAACAATTCAAGATGCGATAGTTTCCTTAAAGCGCATTAAAATTGATTATTTTTACGAACATAATCAAAAAACAAATTTTGCAATTCTTGATCCCTATGGCTTTTTGTTTGGCGAACGTAATCAATATCTGGTAGCTCACCACAGTGATGGTTATTATGGCGATGAAGTGCATTTATTCATGCTTAACAATATTAAAAAGGTTGAGATTTTATCTGATCCTCTGAAAGTTGTTCCAGGGTTTAATTTGCAAAGTTATGCGTCGCAATCCTTTGGGGTTTATCAAGAAGAGCCTTTTGAAGTGGAATGGCTGTTTGATAAAGAAGCTGCTAATGAAGCTGCTAAATATATTTTTCACCCCTCACAAACGGTTAAACATAATACCGATGGCACTTTAACCGTTAAATTTAAGGCCGGTGGCACAAGAGAAATGGATTGGCACCTTTATACTTGGGGCGATCATGTCAAAGTTATCAAACCAGCTGATTGGAATAAGAGAAAATAAGATGATTAAATTAGAAACCTTAGAAAAAATAATCAAAGAAATTGATTATACAAATATACAACTTGAAATTGCATGGCAAATTGAGCTTATCATTAAATTGCGTGAAAAATTAGGCATTGATTATCAAGTAATACCCGAAGAATCCTTAGGTCAAAAAGGAAAATGTATTAAAAAAGAAATAGATATTTCTATAAAGAAAAATAACGAACCACTATGTGCTATTGAATTAAAAATGCCAAGAAACAAAGCTTATCCTCGCCGCATGAGCGAAGCTATAAAGGACATAGTTTTCTTAGAAGGATTGCTCGAAAAGCATGACTACAAGCAAGGTTTTTTCATATTTTTAACAGATAATAGAGGATTCTGGGAAGGAAAAGAAAAGGATAATATTTATAAATATTTCAGAGATGCTGAGAAAATTTCCGGGAAAATACCTCTTCCAAAATTTATAAAAGATAAAAACAAGTATTATAACATTTCCAAATCCTACACTATTCATTGGCAAGATGATTTGCCCAATATAAAAGGAAACTGGAAATATTTTATTATTGAAATAAAAAATAACTAATTTTATACATCCGCATTTCCTTCATATAAACAATACGTCAAAAACTGTCGTTATGTGCTTCCATAATAAAATTGTTTTTGAATAAATGTTTTATTATCGGAGCAAAAAAAATGGCAAACACAACCTTGCATGACTTTCATATTTCAGCTGGTTTGAAAGATTACATAGATGATTTGAATTTTAAGCGTAAACATCCTAAAGAGCTAAATGGTATATCTACCGGCTATGATCATCTTGATATGAAATTAGACGGCTTGAAACCGGGGGAGGTAACTATTATCGGAGGACGTCCGGCAATGGGAAAAACGGCTTTTGCTTCCAGTTTAGTTTATAATATTGCCAGAGATTTTTACACTAAAGAAGATAACAAATGCGTTGTGTATGTTGGTTTGGAAGAATCTTCTAAGCAATTTGTTCAAAGATTAATCTCGCTTCAAACACTGATTCCTCTTTATAATCTTCGAACAAAAAAAGATTTGAATTTTGATAAAATCTGCCAAGCAGAAAAAGTATTAAATAAATTTCCGATTTATTATCTGTCTGACATTGATAATGTTGATGATATTGCTCAAAAACTGCAGGGCATACAAAAACAAAAGCAAATTGGCTGTGTGTTCATTGATTATTTACAGTTACTCAACGAAGAATATCAATCAAAAGAAGACTATAGCCCGGTCATGAAACAAATTAAGGATTTTGCAATTAAATTTAATGTACCGATTATTGTGCTTTCACAATTAAAGCGGGATTTGGAAACAAGAGCCGATAAAAGACCATTACGATGCGATATTCGAGGATATGCGCATAATCAAAGCGCCGTAGACAACATATTGTTTTTGTACCGTGAAATTTATTATATGCGCTATAATGAACCGACAAAGCGCAAAAGAGAAACTGACGAACACTATCAGCAACGCCTAAATGAATGGCAGGCACAATGCAAAGAGGTTGATGATTTGTGCGAAATCATCATAGCTAAAAATGCCAATAGCACTTGCAGTTATGTTAAAATGCATTTTGATTGGGCTACCGGGTTGTTTTGCGACCGGAAACAAGACTTTTAAACTTCCTTTGGCTCATAAAACCAAAGTTCTGAACAATCTTTTAAGCAGTTAACATATTCAAGCTTTGGTGTGTTTGCTTGTATATGTAAAGCTGTATCTCCGGATGGTTTGATAGCCTCAATGTTTATAGGCTCTTGATAGCCATTTTCAGCCGTTAGTCTTAAGGTCATATCTGCAGCGAGCAAAATATCGGAAGAATCTTTTTGCCAACAAATAATCGGAATATCTAGAATTTCTGCTGCATCCTTAAGCATCAATGTTATTCCTTCTTCATCAATGTCATATCTTAATTTGTATATGGGTGTAACAAGAGCTAATAATTTTTTATTTTTCAGATGCCTAAATTTTTTCATTTCCAACCACGCAGAAAGGCTCCTTTGCAGTAATTCAGCATCGTCTATTATTAAACCACGAGCCATAATACGATCTTTTGATATTCTGTCACTAATTAGAGTATTATCGTCTGTGGCTGAATAATTATGGAAAATAGATGTTGTAAAAAGCTCAAATTCTCGTTTTTGCAAAAGTGCTATATAGCCATCGTTATTATCTAAAATACTTTGCATTAAACTAATTACAAACTGCTCTGTTTGCAAACAATTACCCTGGATAGATAATAGATTACCGGAATTCAGGCAATTCAGATCATCAATAAATTTAAATCCAGTTTTTATCATTTTAGTTCATCCTCGTTGATTTCTTTAACCTTATCGCCATGGGCATTGAATAAATCGATTTTTCCTTTCGTATCGGATCTAACATAAACGTAGTTTTCATCCACTTTTATGACTTCCTTTCCGGTTCCCCATCCGGGAAAACGTACAAAACCACCATTTTTTGAAGCAATCGCTATCGGACCTTTTAACGTATAAGGAAATGTTGTTACTTTCATATGTCCTTTCTCTGTCGGATCAAGAATATAATTTATCATTCTTCAAGCTCCTCTATTGCTATTTCTTTAACTTTGACCCAGTTGTTATCAAGTAAATCAATTTTTCCTTCTGTTTTAGAAAGGACATAAATGTAATCCTTATCAACTTTTATAAGGTATTGTCCTTTTTCTTTGGGTTGATGTTTGAGCGAGCCATCTTTTATAGCCGCTAAAATTGCTTCAGTTTTATTTGCATTGGAATCCCTATTAGAAAGTTTTGACAGTTGTTTAAGCAAGCTCTCTGCTCTCTCAAGCTGTTCGCAGATATTGTTTAGGGCATCTGTATTCTGCTCGGTAATCTTTATAGATTCCACGTTGCTTTTAATTTGCTGTATCATCGGCATAAAATCAGTGTAAAAAGACTTACACATCATAGCTGTCGTTTCAATCTTTGCCTTTGCTATCTCATCATTTGCCATTTTTGTCTCCGTATTTTAATTGCTACAAAGACAATTAAATGCACAAATGCGTCAATTCATGTCGTATATGCAAAAAAATACAAAAAAAACAGCCTCTCGATTGAAAGGCTGTTTTATTATTAATTATCATTATATCCGTGTTTACGGGTATCTAAACAATCTTTCCAATATTGCTCTCTATCAATAATTCTTTGATCATCATAAGATAAATTAAAATATTCAATCAAAGTAAATTCAAAGTATTTTTCAAAATACTCATCTCCAACTTGTTTATGTAATTTTACAAGTTCTTTATTTCCTCCATGTTTTGTATCAAAATAACTTCCCCATCTCTGTTTAATGCCTCCTTCACCCGTTGCAGATCCAATATATAGTTTTCCATTATGGGTATCGGTCAAACAATATACGCCTTTTATTTTACTTAATGCTTCGAAATAAGTCGGCATGATTTTTCCGTTAAATATATCTGCTAATTTATTAAATTTTAAATGAACTTTATCATAACCTTCAAATTTTTCCCCGCTATAGAGACAAGGTAAAATTTCCTTAACAATGCACTTATCTATATATTTTTTTAGATCAAAAACGTAGCGAGCGAATGTATTACCCTTATTACACTTAACAATCATTCTACCAAATAAAGGTTTATATTTATCTATAATTTGAACAACCGCTCTGTCCCCCTCAGGCATATCTTTAATTTTACCAACAGAAATAAGCAACCATTCATCGTTATTGTTCATTCTAATAAAACTAAAAACAATCTGACCTATGTAAAAATTTCTTCTATTTCCATACCAACTCCAATAAGAGCAATCTTTACAATTTCCCGTTTCTTTTTCTTTTTCAGAATAACTCAACCACCTATCCAAATAAGCTTCACCATTATGACCGGCATGCATATTGAATTCTATTTTACTGTTTTTAATTTCTTCCTCAGTAAGTTTTAGAACATCATTTAACAATAAGTCCATCTCTGTTTTTCTCCCTTTAAATTATTTTACCGATTAAAACTACCTGAATTATTAAATCAGATTAATTAAAACAAGCAAACTTTTTAGCTCATTTTTACAAATAATAATCTCTATTTTGGTAGATTTTGATAAACTTCAGCCAAACATATAACATCAAGCAACGCGCCTTGCGCATTTTTAGCTTTGGGATTTATTTTAAATCTTTTGCAAAGCGTATCCAAGGAACATATAGTATCGGGAAAAGATTTTTTTGCTATTTGCAAGGTATCAATCATTTTATTTGGCAAATTGAAACCTAATTCATGCTCTAAAAATCCTAAATCAAACGGCAGATTATGTGCAATTAAGGCTTTGCCCTCAATAAAGCGCAAAAATTCGTCTTTTATTTCACCGAATGTCGGATAATCTTTCAAAAATTTGTTGGTTAATCCGTGTATTTTTACGGCTTCTTCCGATACTTCACACTCCGGATTGATGTAAGTATGAAATGTTTGTCCGGTCGGGCAATCATTTTCATCCAACTCCAGTGCCCCGATTTCAACAATTCTATCTCCTTTTAAGGGATAAAATCCCGTTGTTTCGGTGTCTAAAACAACTTTTTTCATTTCTTACTGTCCCATATTATTTTCAAGACATCGGATGATAAATTTTATGTTGCTCACCTTGATGTGTCTCTTTTTTAAGATAAATTAAATTGGCAACACTATTGTTATATGAATTGTTATCAATATGATGAACAACATAATCACTTGGACTATAATCTTCCGGTTTATTTAAGAAAAATCGTGCTACCAACCTATGTATATCGTATTCTGCAGTTTTTCCGGTAATGTTAAGGCAAATTTGGCAGCCGGAATCCGTACGATTTTTCGGCACATAGGCATTGCGACGGAACAAATCTTTCATTTCTTGTGAAAAATCCTTCCAACAAACACCTTTGGAGGTTTCATCGGCATTTTTTAACTCTTGAGAAATTATTTTATCAGCAACCTTCTCATCTTCTTTAGAAATTTTTACGATATAACCATAATTACTGATGTAATATTCTTTATAATAGTGTTTCCAGACCTCCTCAATCTGTCGACTACCGATATAGCCCATCGATTGCGTAACATCAGTTAACTTTTCATCTGTAGAAGTTTCCCAGGCGCGTGTTGCGACGCCAACAATATCATCTTTATTACTGCAGAAAAAATAAAGCTGCGGATTAAATTCTTGTTTTACAGTTGTCATATTAGTCTCCTTTAAAAATTACGATAAACGATTTTGCCATTGATGACCATGACGCCATTTTGCATCCCAATCATTTGTTACTTTATAAACTTTCAAATCAGCATCCCAATCATTAGTTACCCAATAAATTTTGATGGTAGCCTCATAATCATTATCAACAAAATACCATTTTTCATCGCCTGAAGCATTCCAATCGTCTTTAACTTCAGTATAAAGAAGATCGGCATCCCAATCATTTTGTACGCGGTAAACTTTTACATCTGCTTGGTAGTCATATTCGGTTACATAAACTTTTGCCATTTTTCGCTCCCAAAGAAATTTATAATGATATATGATCACACGAATACGTCAAAAATTGACGTTATGTTACATATAAATTAAAAAAGCCCGCTTTAAAAGGCGGGCGGATGTTGAGAAACCGTTAATAACAGATAAAAGCGGCTCGGCTTATTGGGCTGATAGCCTTATTAGGCCGACATCCGCTCAATAAAGCAGAAGCCGGCATAAAATTTTAAGTCGTCTATGCTCTTGCGACTATCTGTTATTAAAGGGTTTCTCACGCCCTAAATATGCCTAAAGCATATCCAAATTCATACTATATTTGATTATTCAAATAGTCAAACAAAAAACAGCCTTTTTACTTAAGTGCGCCATTATGATTTAATGGCGCACCTTACCTATTAATACCTCTTATAAAATCTGTTAAGTGCCAAATCTTCCATAGCCATTCTTCCTGTGCAAGCAATATGTCGAATACTGCTGTAATCTCTCGAATAGCAGCCTCGCGCCGTTGCTGCGAGAACAGTATTTTGAGGACATGTAAATGAAGGGGTCTCATTCGCATATGCCAGAGCCTGACTTAAAGCATCACACTGATCAGTATGAGGTGCTGATGGAAAATTCACCAATTCTTCTTCAAAATCTCTATACCAAGGACGCCATTCTGCTGGAAGTAACAACTCTTTTTTAGAAATAGCCGCACTTACATAAGAAAACCGATCTATTTTAGATCTAAAAGGTCTAATTCCTTTAAGAACACCCCTAAAGCGCTGGTTGTTTCGTAATGTTTGCAAAACTTGTATCCCTGATGAAGCTTCTTCAATCAAAATAATTTTTGATTTATAAGCATTATATTTATCATATACCTCCATTATTTTTTGTATTAAATTAGAAAAATCCAATCTTTCTCTAATCACGTCTAACAAATAATATTTTTTATTCTTATCAATACCCAAAACAGTACAAGCCGAATAAGAATTATTTGGCCCAATTTTAGAAGCTGTATCCCATGAAAAAATTATTCTTTGAATATTCGGATACCCAAAATACTTCATCAAAGATTCTTTATCTATTCCATTTCCACAAACCATAGGTCTTTGTTGATACTGCGTTGTATAAGTAACCGTGCCCAAATTACGCTCATATTCTTGCGCTTCGGCTAATCCTTCTCTCAGAGGATTGAGAGGTTCACCTTTTTTCCTTTCGTAGGTTTTGATTTCACCTGAAGGGGAATAATAATTCCAAGTTTCATCTTTTTCGGCGATAAGTGGCATAGATACAGCTTCAAAATCAGCATTTTTCATCAGGTACCCGGGAAGGTCATCGACATGTAATCGTTGCGCTACTACAACAATTCGTCCGGTCTGTTTATTATTAAGACGACTGTATATAGTGTTTCGATAAATTTCGTTGACTTTTTCTCTTTCTGAATTCAAAGCATCCGAAACTTTTAACGGATCGTCAATTACTATTAAATCAGCGCCATGTCCGGTTATTGAACCATGAATGGTTGTTGAAAATTTTCTTCCATTGCAGGTTGTTGCAAAATCCACAGAAGAACTGCGATGGGAATCTATTCTAGTTTGAGGAAATAATTCTTTATACCATTTTGATTCCATTACTTTTTTACAATCATCAGCTAATTCCTTTACCAAATCATCGCTATAACTAATTGTCATAACTTTTGCCGAAGGATTATGTCCAAAAAAGAACGCCGGCAGAGCAACTGAAAAAACTTTTGATTTGCAATATCGTGGCGGCATATTTATAAGAAGCCTTCTTATATCCCCATTTGAAACTTTTTGAGCGTAATAAGCTAAAGTTTTCAGGTAGTTTCCGACCACAAGAGGCTCATTTGGATTTAAAAAATCAAAAACTCTTTCAAAGAAATAATAAAAATTTGTTCTTTCAAAATGTTTTTTTAACATTAATAATGTTTGATCACTCATCTTTTTTCTCCTTAATATAATTATCAATTAAATTTTTGAAAAAAGTTTCTGCTTCTTGGAAAGAAACGTCTTTTTCTTCTTCAATTTTTTTGTCATCAATTTGAAACATGTATGGAAACAGGGCTGTTGTAGCCTTGATATTTCCCTTTATTGCGTTATTAACAAGTTGCAAAATCAACGCAATCTTCTTAGAAATCTTAAAAGGTTTTCCATCCTGCATTATTGTGATTTTCTGTTCCAAAATTTCCTCAATAAGCTTGAGTGTATTTTTGCTTCCCTTAGGACGCCCTTTAGGATTTCCCGACAAGCCTTTTTTAAACCAATTTTCTTGAGGTGGATCTTTATATCCTGTCATTTTTCTTTTCCTTTCTTTCTTGCAATATTTGGTCATATGTTAAACCTGTTGAGCCATGAACAGCCCAAACTCCTGTTAAGCTGAAATATCGACGAATAATCGTATCGATATACAAAGGTTCATATTCAACACCGTAACAAATACGATGTGTCTTCTCAGCAGCCATAAGTGTTGAACCGCTACCTAAAAATGCATCCAAAATTAAATCTCCTCTTTTAGAGGCATCAAGAATTGCATCCTCAATCATTTCAACCGGCTTAACCGTCGGGTGCAATTTTAAACAGGCTTGATTATGTCCAAAACTGTTAACTCCGGCATAATTCCACACATTTGTGCGATATCTGCCGTGTTTACCCAATTCAACATTATTTATGTGAGAAGCTTTCCCTTTTTGAAAAACAAAAATCAATTCGTGTTGCGAACGATAAAATGAACCCATTCCGCCATTTTGCTTGCACCAAACTACCAAATTGAGCATTTTCTCATAAACAGATTTTGATGCCGTTACTATTTCAAGGATATGTCGCCAATCCATGCATATATAATGCACTGAACCGCTAACGGAATTTTCTGCTAAATTTTTCATACTGTTCTTTAAAAAATCTACAAATTCTTGTTCATTCATTTCTCCGGAAGCAAACGCAAATTCCTTGTGCTTTATTTTTCCTTGACCACAAATGTTTTTTACCGGCAAATCATATGGCGGATCCGTAAAAATCATACTGGCTTTTTTACCTTGCATTAAAGTGTCAAAAGTCTCTGCCTTTAAGGAATCTCCACATATAATCCTATGGGATCCTAACAACCAAACATCACCAGGTTCAGATATAAGTTCATCTTCAGGAACATAAGGAAGCGAATTTAGCTCAGCATCAATTTTAGATGGCTTAGGAGCTCCCTGAATTATTAAATCTATCTCCGGCATTGAAAAGCCTGTGATATCCAATGAAAAATCTTCATTAGTATCAAAACATAATTTTTCAATTTCCGAAAACTCAAGCTTTAACAAGTCTTCGTTCCAATGTCCATTTTCTGTCAGCTTATTATCAGCTATGCGATAAGCCTTCTTTTCCGCGCTACTCAAATGAGTTAAACGAATTATTGGAATCGACGACATTTTTAACAGTTTTGCAGCTTCTAAACGTCCATGTCCGGCGATTAGCTCATAATTCTCATCAATCAGCAGAGGATTATTGAAGCCAAATTGCTCTATAGATTTAGCTATTTGCTGAACTTGCTTATCACTATGCGTTTTTGTATTCGACGCATAAAGTTTAATTTCTTTGCTATCAATGTATTCAATTTTTAGATTTTTATTCATTTTTCACTCCTATTTTTTGTCTAAAAATTATATTAAAATGGCTTTTTACCACCCCTTATTAATAAAATTTTAATTGCCATAATAATTTATTGATTTAGAACGATATTTTTTAGGAGCTCAAAAAATAAGGAATAAATTCTGAATAAAGATTTTTTTGTCTATTTATCTTGACTTATGCCAGATAGTAAGTGTTACTGAAATTAGATCGAAACATAAAAAGGTGACATGCCAATGAAAAAGAAAATATACCTACCAAAAAGCGCTGAAGAGCTAAAAAAGCTCAGTCATCAAAAACAAGCTGAATTATGGGCGCGATATTGTGGCAGTCCGTATCAGCGGCAATTCAGAGCGTTATGGTATTATATCGCTTGCGAAAATGCTAATTTGAAAATTGAACGCAGATTTTTAACCAAACTTGAAAAATATGCCGAAAAACCCGAAGAATGTATGCTTCGCGTTTATAAAACCAAATACAATCTGCATGCGGGAACAGAGATTATCAAAACCTTTCGCGGACGAGAATATAAAGTGATGGTGGCGGATAGAAACGATTTTATTTATGAGGACAAGCATTATAAGAGCCTGTCGGCGGTGGCTAAAGAAATTTGCGGCATAAAGGTTTCCGGTTACGATTTTTTCGGCTTAAACAATAAATCAGCACTGAAGGAGGCGGAAAATGGCAAAAATTAATTGTGCTGTTTATGTCCGCAAATCAACCGAAAAGGGCTTGGAATTAGAGTTCAACTCCTTGCACAATCAAGAAGAATCTTGCCGCAGTTATATCCTCTCACAAGCCTTTAATAACTGGGAATACTACAAAACCTTTACTGACGGCGGTATATCCGGAGGCACGATGGAACGTCCGGCATTACAACAAATGCTTGAGGATATCCGAAAAGGTTTGATACAAACAGTAGTGGTTTATAAGGTTGACCGTTTATCGCGTTCAATCATGGATTTTCATAATATGATGAAAGAATTTGATAAGTACGGTTGTAGCTTTGTTTCCATCACGCAGGCCTTTGATACCTCCACCTCAATGGGCAAACTGACCTTAAATATGCTGTTATCATTTGCCCAATTTGAACGTGAAGTTTCTTCCGAACGTGTCCGCGATAAAATCCGCGCCAGCAAAGCCAAAGGTTTATGGACGGGCGGAACACCGAAGTTGGGTTATGATTTAATTGACAAAAAACTTGTAATTAATGAAGCAGAGGCCGAACATGTGCGGTATTTATTTGAAAGTTACTTAAAGTGCGGTTCATTAAGCGAACTCGAACGAATTGCCGAATCCAAGAGCATAACGCATAAACAATGGATAACCGGCAAGGGTATCTCCAAAGGTGGCAAACCACTTAAAACCTCAGCCCTCCACCGCTTGTTGCACGAAAAATTGTATATAGGCATGATTGAAAATAAACGCACCGGACAGGCTTTCAAAGGGCAGCATGAAGCGATTATCAGCAAAGAACTCTGGGAAGCGGTGCAGAAAAAATTAAAGGAAAATGACATCAGCGGCAATCATACACGCTCAAGAAATGACAATCTTTTAACCGGAAAATTGTTTGATACCGGCGGCACTGTCTTTTTTAATCAGGCCAACAGTAAGCGCAAAACCACTAAAAAACACTATTATGCAATTAAAGGTTTATATTTACCGACCGAGCATATTGATAAATTGGCTCAAGAGGCGGTAACCGAAATATTGAACGCGGATTTAAATAGCTTACCGAAAGAAACAGCAATAACACTAAAACAAATTAACTTCTCGGATATGGATTATTTTGAGCAACGCGGTTTTGTTCGTAACTTTATTAATAAGGTGATTTACGGCAAAGACAAATTGACATTTTTCTTTAATGTCGATGCGGCAATGCTTTCGGCATATACCGGCGACAGCTTAAACCAAAATACCGAACCGTTAGAATTTATTTACGATGCAACTTCTCTGCAGATTATTTATGAAAAAATGGTTGTGATTAACCGTGGTTTATCAAGCAATACTTACAATACCGGAAAGGTCGGTCTGATGAGTATCAACGATAACAATCGACTGATTGTCCGCGCCTTCGCATATGCGTGGCGATACAAGAAACTTTACGAAAGCGGAATGCCAACCGATGTCATCGCCGAACAGGAACATATCTCCAAACGCACAATTTATAAATACTTAAACCTTGCCTACCTCTCGCCCAGACTTGTTAATCGACTTCTTGATGGAACGATCAATATCCCTCTACAGAAATTATTTGAAATGGCAGCTAAGGAATTAATATAATTTAGAAGTTGTTTTTTATCTTTTGTATTTCTTCCTTACATCTTTTTATGCTTTCTTTGCATTCTTTTTTATTTGCTAAAAGATTTTTTATAGGATTCCATTCATCATTTTCGCTCGTAATTATCACATTTAACTTTGTTAAAATTTCATATTTTTCTAATTCAGAATCAATTAAATTTATACTGTCCTGTAAAGAAAATATCCTAAATTGGTAATAGACAATATCTTTATTATATGAGGTTGCATTCCATAACTGTTCATCAATTTCCCAATACTCTTTATCCAATTCAACAAATTTTTCAGGTAAACACAAAGATGAAATACCAGAGGCTTGCATTTTTTCTATTGTCTCTGCTTGAATTGCTCTCTTTTCATCTAGGATTTCTTTTTGCCTGCCTTTTAATTCATTTACTTTTGTTTCAAAAAAAAATTATAATTCATATCTTATTCTCCTCACAATTGACTCGTCAAAATTACCAGAAGTATGTAACCACCGGAAATTTTGCGTTTTTGTTGCTAAACGGAGCTTACCAGAGTCACTTTTGCCTTGTCAAGCCCCACATAATTCCCTAAACACCGCGGATACGTAAAAAGACACCGCAATCTGGTGTCTTTTTAATCAAATTGGCGGAGAGATAGGGATTCGAACCCTAGGTACCCCGGTTAGGAGCACAATTGATTTCGAGTCAACCGCATTCGACCACTCTGCCATCTCTCCGTTTTTGGCGGTCTTGCTACTTATTAACCTTTTTATTTTTATTTTGCAAGCGTTTTTTACTACAACTTCAATATTATTCCCAAACCGGCTGCCAAGGTAATATAAATAACCGGACTTGTTTTCCATACGTGTATGGCAGCCAAAAATACCGCAAACCAAATAATATTGATTTCACTGGTCAAAGCAATCTGCGCCAACGGCACTCCAGCCCATAATATCAAAGCAATCACCGCCGGTCTCACCCCGCTTAAAAAATCTTTAACCCGCAAATTGCAGCTGTATTTATCCATCAGCGAGGCGATAGCTATAATGATGACAAAAGATGGTAAAACCAAAGCCAAAGTTGCCAGTATTGCTCCTCCTAGTCCCGCAGCATTAAATCCGGCATAAGTTGCCATATTTACTCCGATAGGTCCTGGAGTGGATTCGGCTATGGCTATCATATTAGTTAGTTCGACCTTACTGAACCAATCATATCTTTCGGTTAAATCAAACAAAAACGGAATGGTAACCAACCCACCGCCGATAGCGAGCAAGCCGATTTTAAAAAACTCTGTTATCAACAAAAAATAAGTCATTTTTTTGCTCTCCTTTTTAATTCACCGCTGATAATCGCCGCGATACCCATAACTATTACCAAAAAAGCCGGCGATAACCGCAAAAACAGCAAAGCGCCTAAAGCAATTAAAAAAGCTGCAGCCTTAGAGAAATTTTTAATATTGTTTTTAACTAAATCTATCATTACATCAGCGATTAAAGCAACCACAGCGATTCTAATGCCACTGAAGGCATAAATCACATAACGATTATCCATAAACTGTGTCAAAATTGCGGCTATTATGGTAATCAGTATCATTGCCGGAGCTATAACCCCTAAAGTCGCCGCTAATGCCCCGCTTACTCCTCTTAATTTATATCCTAAAAAGGTCGCAACATTTACCGCAATAATACCTGGAGTACATTGACTTATGGCATACAAATCCATCAACTCATCTGTTGTGGCATAACGACGCTTTTCCACAACTTCAGCCTTCAAAATAGGTAACATCGCCGCACCGCCACCGAACATTACAGCGCCGATTTTAAAAAATGTCGCAAATAACTTAACTAACCCCACTGTCATTATTATACTTTCTTTCAGCTTGTTAATTAAAACGCCGCTATTATATACCCATTTGGTTTTATAATCGTTAACAAAGTGGGGAAAAATGATTATCGGCATTACCAAAGAAACTTATCCCTATGAAAATCGCGTGGCTTTAACCCCCAAAACTGCAGCTTTATACCATAAACTCGGTTTTAATATAGTTATGGAACAGCACGCCGGAATAAAAGCCTGTTTTGATGATCACGATTACCTGCAAAATCAAGTGGAAATTCTTTCCTCGGCAAGAGATGTTTTATCCCGTTGCAATATATGGCTCAAAGTACGTGCTCCGCAAATATCCGAAATTAAACTTTTATCTGATTACACATTCATTATCGGTGATTTTCAAGGGCATAATCTCAATTCACAATTTAATTATTTAAAAAAACATCACATTACCTGTTATGCGCTTAATCAAGTGGAACGTACTTCCCGTGCTCAACCTTTTGATGTTTTATCATCACAAAATAATCTGGCCGGATATCAAGCCATTATTCACGCCGCCGCACTTTATCATTCGGCATTTCCGTTAATGATAACTTCTGCCGGAACCGTTGCTCCGATTAAAATTTTAATTATCGGTATCGGGGTAGCCGGACTGCAAGCCATAGCCACTGCCAAACGTTTGGGAGCCAAAGTTTATGCTTATGACCTTAATTATGATTTAAAAGAACAAGCGGAATCTTTAGGTGCCAAATTTGTTGAAGATTTTATCCCGTTATTAGGCGAGATGAATATTATTATAACTTCGGCTTTTACCTCTGACAAACAAGCTCCGCTGATTATTACCGAAGAAATGCTCTCTCAACTCCGTCCGCATACATTATTAATGGATATGGCGGTTAATTTTGGCGGCAACATTTTCAAATCTACCGAACATAAAATAACCCGTTGCCGTGGTTGTATTATTTACGGCGCCGGTAACTTAGCTGCGGAAATCCCTTTGACGTCCAGCGAACTTTTATCTGCAAATATATATAATTTTACCAATTATATATATTCTAAGACCACTGATACGCTTCATCATAATATGGACGATTCTATACTAACCTCAACACTTTTAATCAAAGGATAAATCATATGGATATATGGTATTTGCTGACTATTTTTATGTTGGCTTGTTTTGTAGGATATTTAAGCGTTCGCAACATCACTCCGGCCTTACATTCACCTTTTATGAGTGTATCTAATGCTATCTCCGGCATCATAATTTTAGGCGCTCTGATATCATTAAAAGATTCAACGCATTATAACGATGAAATTTTATCATATTTAGCCTGTTTTTTCGCAGCTCTCAATATTTTCGGCGGTTTTGCCGTATCACAGCGAATGTTGGAAATGTTTAAAACCAAAAAAATCAAATCGGAACATAAGGATAACGCGCAATGATAAATTTGTTTGTTAATATATCTTACCTGATTGCCAATACTTTAATGATATTATCCATAAAAATGCTTTCTTCACCTAAGAGCGCCCGTATCGGTAACTTATGCGGCATTTGCGGGATGTTCTGGGCAATCATCGCCGCACTCATTTCACTGAAATTAATCAGTTATATCATTCCGATGGTGATAATTTGTTTGGGAGCATTAACCGGCATATACATTGCCTTCAAAGTAAAAATTACTTCACTTCCGCAAATGATTGCCGCCTTCAACGGCTCAGGCGGATTGGCGGCAACCTGCATCGCTTTATCCGAAGTTTCATCCGGCTCAACGGAATATTTTGACAACACATTAAGTCTGCTTATAGGCAGCATAACTTTTTCCGGTTCAATTATTGCGTTTATCAAATTAGCCAGAAGCAACCTATCGACTCCCATACATTTTCCCTTTCAGTATATTTTTAATACGTTAATGTTTTTATCGGTATTAGCTTTGAGCTTGTGTTTTTTAATGCATCATCAAAATTACTCCTTTTATGCTTTAAGTATTGCTTCCTCTCTCTTGGGAATAATGCTTATTTTACCTGTAGGAGGCGCCGATATTCCGATAGTCATATCAGTACTTAATGCGCTTTCGGGGTGGGCCGGAGTTTTTGTCGGCTTATCTTTATCAAGTCCGGTACTGATTATTATCGGCACGATTGTCGGAACCGGTGGAACTTTTTTAGCGCAAATTATGACCAAGGCAGTCAACCGTTCATTATTCAATATTTTAACCGGCAGTTTTGTTTACACAACTCCGAATGCCGCACAAGTTGCAAAACAGGTTGCTCAAATCGGTTCACCGCAAGATGCCGCCTTTTTGATGCAAAATGCTTCAAAAATAATTATTGTTCCCGGATTCGGTATGGCCTCATCGCACGCTCAACACGCCCTAAAAAATATGGCGGATATTTTGCACAACACTTACCACGTGGAAGTCAAATACGCCATTCACCCGGTAGCGGGGAGAATGCCGGGACATATGAATGTTTTGTTGGCTGAAGCTAACGTCGACTATATGGATGTTTATGAATTAAATGATATTAATCACGAATTTGCCTCTGCCGATGTAGCTTATGTTATCGGCGCTAATGATATAACAAATCCCAAAGCCAAAACCGATGTTAACTCGCCGATATACGGTATGCCGATTCTGGAAGTTGAACAGGCTAAAACGGTATTCTTTGTCAAACGCTCATTGAGTAAAGGATATTCCGGAATTGATAATCCGTTGTTTTATGCACCTAATACTTATATGCTTTACGGTGACGCTAAAGAAGTAACCGAGGAAATTATCAAAACTCTGGAAAGCTAAATTTGAGCTATAGATTGAGCAATTCTATCGCTCATTTTACCCAAAAGCTCAGCTGTTGCTTTAGCATAATCGGCATAATTCGGCGCTATATTTTGTTGTTGCATAAATTTTGCGGTTGCCAATAATTTTCCTTTAGCATTCAATACATACCAATTTGCCTGCAACACAACTTTGCCTTGTTTCATCATATCCATCCGGATAATTTCAACTTTAACATTAAGAGTGGCATTTTGCACCTCTTCTTTGGCATCAATAACTTTTGCCTGTGGCAAATAAGTTGCCAGATCGGCGGTAATTTTGCGCTGAATCATCGCCGAAAGTTCCTCTCCCCAACGATTGAATTCGGCGATTTCAATTTGCGGTGAAGTTTCATCAAACATTATCATTTGCGGCCGGTCAATATATTCCGGCAAACCGATTTTCAACACTGCAATACTCGGTTTGGCATTATAGGTTTGCGCTACCTGTTGCAATGGCGGCAAACGATAAAATTTGCTGTCGGGAGAATAACCGCCAAGACAAGAACTTAGTAAAACAATACTTAAAAGTGAAATTGTTTTTTTTCGCATTATTTTTTTCCTCTCAATAAAGCTTCAGGATGCCGTTCCAAGTAATCAGTTAAATTTTTCAAAGATTTGGCGGCAGCTTCAATATTAATCATCATATTATTGGCATTTTGCGGTAACTGCATTGTGGCCTTACGATTTTTATTTAACATCATTGCCAGTTCACTGACTATTGCTTTGAATTGCGGCATATTACTATTAAGTTCGGCAAAGAAGTCCGAAAAATTTTTAACTCCGTCAGCTATAGGCAAAGATTGCAGGTTGCGTGATAGTTCGCCAAAAGCTGATAAAGCCGTGGGAATTTCATAAACTCCTTTAGGAGGTTTATGATATTTTATCGGCGTTGAGGGAAGCATTTCAAGCTCAATCATTAATTGACCGGTAACATAACTTTGGGTGGTAAGGCGGGCGCGCAAGCCTTTTTTAATCAATTCATTAAAGTCGCTGCCATTATGGTTGCTGATGGTGCGAATAACGCGTTTTTTCATCAAAGCATAAACCGGAATACTGAAACTTAAAGTTTCGGAGTTGATTTGGATGTTGATGTGTTTAACCTCACCGACTTTAACTCCTTTTAAGACAACATCAGAACCCACATTAAGTCCGTTAATTGATTCTTCAAAATACATCACGACCATACGCCCTTCTTCATCGTCAAAGCTATCTTTTAAGCCGTAGACGATAACACCTAGAAGCAACAAAATACCGATGCACCAAAAAATACCGATTAATTTTACATTAGCTTCATTGCGCATCATCACACCTCGTATCTACGTTGAAAAAATCAGCCACCGCCGCATTAGGAGGATTTTTTATCCATTCTTTAGGATTGCCTTGAGCTGTTATTGTTTTGGTTATTGTATCAAGATATATAGCTTGATTACCCGTATTTAATATTGAAGCAATATCGTGACTTATGATAACCATTGTCAGCTGTAAATTGGTATTCAACTCCAAAATCAGCTCGTCTAACAATCGCGAACTGACCGGATCTAACCCCGAAGAAGGTTCGTCAAAATACAATATCTCCGGATCAAGCGCTATAGCTCTGGCCAAAGCAGCTCGCTTTTTCATTCCACCGGATAACTCATCAGGATAAAAATTCTCATAACCGTATAACCCGACCATCGCCAGCTTTAATTCCACTAATTCGGCAATCATTTTTTTTGAATAATCGGAGTATCTTTCCAAAGGCAAAGCCACATTTTCTCTCACGGTCATCGTTGAAAACAAAGCACCGCTTTGATATAAGATACCGCAATTTTGTCTTATTAATTGTTGCTGACTTTTGTCTGCGGTATAAAAATTTTTTCCTTTAATTAAAACATTTCCCTTAAACGGGACTTTCAAACCGATTAACACCTTCAACAAACTGCTTTTTCCGCAACCGGAAGCCCCCATAATCATAAATATATCTTGTGCCGTCACCTTAAAATTAAGATTGTGCAGTATGACATTATCGCCGTAAGCGATTGTTAAATTCTGAGCTTGAATTTTTATTTTACTCATATTCCCATCCCTTCAATAATCCAAGTCAAAATACCTGTAACCACAATCATAATCACGATTGACGCCACCACTGCCATAGTAGCGGCAGCACCTACACTTTTGGCATCGCGGCCGCAATTGATACCGCAATAACAACCTGAAACAGCAATAATAAAGCCATAAATACCACCGTGAATAATACCGATAATAAAGTCAGGTAAACTAAAAGCTTTTGCCACATAATAACCATATTGCATCGGTGAAATATCAAACATTACAATTGCCACTGCCATCCCGCCTAAGATACCGGCAATATCGGCAAAAACCACCAAAAACGGACAAGTAAGCGTCAAAGCCGCCACTCTTGGCAATACTACCATATCTTCTTGAGCAATTCCTAAAGTTTTCAATGCGTCCAGTTCTTCATTAACTTTCATTGCCCCGATTACCGCTGCGCTTTGTGCTCCGAAACGACCAGCCATAATAACTCCGGTCATAATTGCGCCCATAATTCTAATCATCGCTATTGTCACCAATGAGGCTATGTAAACTTGGGCGCCGAATATTCTCAACTGCAAAGCCCCGACGAAAGCCAATATTAACCCGGTCATACAGCAGGTTAAACAAACTATACCCAGCGCTCTGTAACCACTATTGGCAATCGCCTCTCGCCATTCACTACCTCTGATGTAAGCTTTACCGCGCATCAACCTCAGCAAAGCGGCACCGAGGTCTTTTAAAAACTCGGTGACATTAGCAATATTTTTGCCGTATCCGATTACTTTTTCTCCGGTTTCGGTAAAAAAATCATACAAAACCATTTTATTATTTGGTTTACGATTAACTTTTATTGCCAATTGTGCCATTTTCTGCAAACCTTGAGGGCAATTAACAAACTCTACCTTGCAAGCCCGCCGCATAATCTGGTAAAGCAAAGCGACGGTCGTAGAATCCCAATATTGTAAATCTTGAGCTTGCAACCGCACATTATCATCAATATGCTCAAAAATTGCTCGCTGTTGTTGCGGGGAATCAAACTTACGCAAATCTCCTTTTAATTCAATAATTGTCAAATCTCTATGTTTATAAAATTCAACCGTCATCTTAATCTCCGGTAAGATTACCCGATCATTTTAAATAATATTGTTTCAATGGTTATCAAGCTGTAACAATCGGTTGTATAATTAAAAAAACTCTCTTGAAATATTTCCTCTTCACTGCTACATTAGCAAGCGATTAATAAGTGAACTAATTGTTTTAAAAAAAGGAAATAAGTAATGACAATAAAAGTTGGTATTAATGGTTTCGGGCGTATCGGACGTTTAGTTTTCCGCGCCGCTCAGAAGAGAAATGATATTGAAATTGTCGGCATTAATGATTTGATTGATGTTGATTATATGGCTTATATGCTCAAATATGATACTATGCACGGTCAATTTGACGGCACAATCGAAGTTAAAGACGGTAAATTAATCGTCAATGGTAAAGCTATTCGCGTTACCGCCGAGAAGAATCCGGCTGATTTGAAATGGGGCGAGATTGGTGCTGAATATGTGGTTGAATCAACCGGTTTGTTTTTAACCAAAGAAAAAGCGCAGGCTCATATTGATGCCGGTGCCAAATATGTAGTTATGTCGGCTCCCTCAAAAGATGATACTCCGATGTTTGTTTGCGGCGTTAACACTGACAATTACGTTAAAGGCACACAGTTTGTATCTAATGCCTCCTGCACTACCAACTGCTTGGCTCCTATTGCCAAAGTATTAAACGATGCTTTTGGTATTAAAGAAGGTTTGATGACTACCGTTCACTCGACAACCGCTACGCAAAAAACCGTTGATGGTCCGTCAATGAAAGATTGGCGCGGCGGCCGTGCGGCATCGGGCAATATTATTCCCTCATCAACCGGTGCGGCTAAAGCTGTGGGCAAAGTTATTCCGTCATTGAACGGCAAGTTAACCGGTATGTCAATGCGCGTTCCTACTTTAGATGTTTCAGTTGTTGACTTGACAGCTAATTTGGAAAAACCCGCCACTTATGAAGAAATTTGTGCCGCAATGAAAAAAGCTTCGGAAGGCGAGCTCAAAGGCGTTTTGGGTTATACCGAAGATGCGGTTGTATCATCTGACTTTTTGGGTGATTCACGCACTTCGATTTTTGATGCCAAAGCCGGTATTCAATTAACTCCGACTTTTGTTAAGGTTGTAAGCTGGTATGACAACGAGTGGGGTTATTCCTGCAAAGTGTTAGACTTAATTGCCCATATGGCAAAAGTTAACGGATAATTCAAGTTGTAAAGGGCTCCTGCTGTTTGATGGCAGGAGTCTTGTTTTTTAAGGATAAAACAATGAGTGAATACAGAACAATTGATGATTTGGGAGATTTGAACGGCAAAGTGGTTATGTTACGTGCCGATTTGAATGTGCCGATGAATGAAAAATTTGAAGTAACCAATACGGCCAGAATTGTGCGTACTGTGCCGACAATTAAAGAGTTGATGAGCAAAGGTGCCAAAGTAGTGGTTACCTCACACTTAGGGCGCCCCGAAGGCAAAGGTGATATGGCTAATTCTTTAACTCACGTTGTTAAAGATTTGGAAAAAGCCTTAAATAAAAAGGTAGTTTTTGTTGATGACTGCATCGGTCCTCACGTTGAAGAAGCAATCAAACATATGAAAGCTGATGAAGTTTTGTTGCTGGAAAACTTACGCTTTTATAAAGAAGAGAGCAAAGGTGATGAAAATTTTGCTCTTGAGTTGGTAAAAGGTGTTGATGTTTATGTATCCGATGCTTTTTCAACCGCACATCGTGCTCACGCATCAATGGTTGCAGCGGCAAAATTGCGCCCTTGCGCTTGCGGTCGCTTGATGGAAGAAGAAATTAATGCTTTAACCAAAGGTTTGAACAATCCGGAACGTCCGTTGATGGCCATTGTGGGGGGCTCAAAAGTTTCGACTAAGTTGGATTTGCTTAACAACTTGATTAAAAAAGTGGATAAGTTGGTAATCTCCGGCGGTATGGCGCATACTTTTATGAGTGCTTCGGGTATTGCCAATGTAACCGAGAAAAACTCGTTAGTGCAACCGGATATGCTGGATACAGCCTCTCAAATTATGAAGGCTGCCAAGGAGCTGGGGTGCAAGATTATTTTGCCGGTTGATGTAGTAATTGCTGAAGAGTTTAAGGCTAATGCTAAACACGAGACTGTTGATGTCAATAATATCCCCAACAACGGCTGGAGTATGCTTGATGTCGGTGAGAAAACCATTGCTATGATTGAGGCAGAGTTAAACGAGTGCAAAACACTTGTTTGGAACGGACCTTTGGGTGCATTTGAACTAAAACCATTTGATAATGCCACTAATGAAGTTGCCGAGTACGCTGCACAGTTAACTGAACAAGGTAAAATCGTATCAGTTGCCGGTGGTGGTGATACGGTATCGGCTTTAGCTAATGCCGGTGTAGAGGATAAATTTACTTATATTTCAACAGCTGGCGGCGCTTTCTTAGAATGGATGGAAGGCAAAGCATTACCGGGAGTAGCAGTTTTAAAAAAGTAAAAATTTGTTTGGCAAATTATTATCAATACCTCAAAAAAAACGCCGGATCAATTCCGGCGTTTTGGAAATAGATAGAAATATTTTACTCAACAATCTTACTGCCAAACGGCGGCTCAATTCCCCTGCCTTTAGATAAGGTATTTAACTTAACAAACCCCATCTCGCCGTTATCAATCATCACTCTTGCCCAAACATTATCCGGCGTTAGTCCGGTTAATCGCACAGTTGTCTTATCCGGCATAATTTTTATTATATCAAATTTTTCCGAAGGACCATACATTACTTTTTGTTGTCCCTGCAAATGATAGAGTTTGCTTTCATCACTCAAATCTACCGGAATATTTAAAATCTTTCCTACTACCATATCATCAGCTATATCACCATAAGCCGTTTTGACATTTTGATAATAATTAATAGGTTTATCGACATTTCTTCTTTCGTTAAGCCATATTCCGCCGATTATTAGTAACAAAAAAAGAGTAAATATTCCCCAATAAGGCAATTGCGCCAACAACAATCCCCGATGAGGCCATTGTACCGATTGCATTCTTACCTCTCCAAACGGAGCTAAAAACTTTTTAATCACCGATCGTTCGTTTAAGTTTAAATATCGGCAAGCCAGAACTCCGTATTGAAGGGCTTTATCACTTTTTTTATCCTTAGCAGACACCACCATATTGGAAATCAACATTCGCAATGTTGCTTTTTTATCAATCGGATTAAATAAATTATGAAATAAGGCGTATATATTATGAATGAAAGTTTTATAATGCCACCATCCTTTAAACCAGTTGGTTAAAGCCGCATCTGCCAGCATTTTTTTAGCGGTAATATAGCTTACAGCCTTTTGAATATGTTGTTGTTGACAACCGCTGAACCAAGCATCATTAATATATAAATCAATAACCTTAAGATTAACATCTTCTCTCATATCTACAGCTAACGCCAGCTCTTTAACATCGGGATAATTATCCTTATTACAAGCTAAAGATAATACATCATAAACTTTTCTTTCCCAATCGTTACTTAATACTTCATATGCCTTAGAAATTTGCCGAAACTTTTCCGCTGCCTCTAAAGCCGGATTGGAATCCGGATGCCATTGCTTAGCCAAACGACGATAAGCGTTTTTAATTTCATCATCATCGGCCTCTTGCGAAACTTGTAATATTTGATAATACCCCAATGCATCTTTCATCTAAATATAAAATCCTTTCCGTGGCGCTTGCCCTGCATTAATATTAATAAAACTTTCCTGTCGATTAATTTTGATATTTCCGACATAATTGAGATTATACAATGAAGTTTTAAATAAATTCATAATTTGCGTACAAAAATCATCATCTAAATTCTTTGAAGTCCGTACTATCAAATCCAAATTACGGGATTGCTTCTGCACAAAACCGTCAAATTGGAAACTGCCTAATTTGGAAAACTGTGTTTCCACCATAAATCTGGTGCCTTGTTTAGTTGTCTGTTCCTTAGTTTTTTCCTCTTTAGGCAAGGCTAATTTGACATAAGAAAATTTATTTTCGGCATATACCGGAACTTCAATTATGCGCCATAACGGTGTTTCTTTAACCGCTGAAGACACGAAATCGTTAAGGATCTGCATCATTTTTTGCGGTTCCTCTGATTGCACAACAATACGTTGCACATTATCTTTTCCCAGCCAAATTTCCGCATCACCCTTAAGTGCTGCCGTCGAAAAATTCATCAAATTAACCATAAAATCTTCTTTAAATGTCGGAATTTTAGGCAACAAATCCCTTGCTATATCCATTTTTGCCACTACATTTTGCGATAAATCAACCCCGGATTTTTCCTGAGGCGTCAAAAGCTCACCCAATCGCTGTTTTATCGCTTCGACTACTGCTTTGTTATCTGTGGAATTATCCTTCATTGCAAATAAATTAAAAAAATCATTTAATAAATTTACCGATTCTTGAGAGGAAGAAGCATTATAAATCGGAGAATTTATATCCAAGGTCAAAACCTCTCCCGTCGCCAATTTCAGCGGTGAATTAAATATGGTATTTCCTAACTCGCTTTTAATAAAAGTAGTATCGTTAAGTCTCGAAGTTACTTCCGCACCGATTTTTTGCCCTGAAAGCTCGGCAATTTTTTGCTGAAGTTGCCCCAACAATTGCGGCAACTCCTGTACATTATTGGTTATTTCATTAAGTGTCTGATATATCGGTTGCAAAATATTTGCATCCGGAGAATTTTTATTTCCCAACGCTACAATCGCCGCATCCAACTTCGGCAAAGAATTAACTATCATTTCTTTAGTGCCCTGCGGCAGCGATAATTCCTGTATTTTAGGTAATAAAGTTTCACTTAATCGAAGCGGGGTTAACTTTATTGTTTCCAATTGCTTGCTAACATCAACTTCCATTTTTACCGCGGTGGTTGTTGCAGCAAATTCTTGAGTATTTTTTGCTTCCGGTAAATTCTGAATTTGCAATTTAGCATTACCGGTTATCTTTACCGGTAATGTATAAGCTTCACCATTCTCCGGCATTGGCAGAGGCGTATTAAACTTAACGGCAAAAGTCATATCCTCAACTTCCAAAACTCCGGTACCGATTTGCCCCATCAATCTCGGTAATACTTTCAAATTTGCCAACATTCCGTTTTGCATAACGCTGCGTAAATCATCGGAAATCTCTTCCAAGTTAATAACCGACAGATTCTCACCTCTGATTTCGTTCATAATATTGGTTATTGATGATACCGATAATGTCATAACAGCCCCAAAATTCTTTTTCCGACATCCACCATATCAAGGGCGGCTTCAGATTGCGGATAACGATTGATTATTGTGCTTTGTGCCCGAATGGAATCTCTTACTCTGGCATCCTGTCGTATAATTCCCAATAGTTTTGGGGTAACTCCTAAATTTTTTATACAAGTTGACTTCAAAGCATTATAAGCGCGCTCCCCTTCTTTTTGCGAGTTAGCATAATTTATCACGATATTGATTTGCGATTGCGGATAACATTTAACAAAGTGCCTCACTAACTCATAACTTTCGGTTAAAGATGACACTTTATCAGTACTTAATACTATTACCGATTTAGCCATACCGGCAAGCGCATCTGTCATTTTAGGCTCTTTAGAATCAATATCCAAAATTGTTATATCATAATTTTGCGCAACGATATTAAGGTCCTCGCCGAATATTTGCAAACTGCCCTGTGACATAGTACTAAGGCAAGAAGATGCCGCATTACCCAAAATAACATCAAAATGGCCTTTCTGGTAAGAAATAATTATTTGATTTAAACTTTTACCGCCATAAATTACTTTATCTAAATCTTGTGCCTGATGCAACCCCAACTGCAGTTTGACATTATTTATACCTTTAGCGGCATCAAACAACAAAATCTTACGCCTAAAACCGCTTAAAACCTGTGCCAAAGATATTGCCAAACAAGTTTTACCGCAACCGTGCTCTCCGGATACTATAGCAATCATATTTTCACCTTTATAAGCTGAAATATCATTGGCAATAATTTCGGCGATATTACTTTCCATCATCGGCTATATCTGTCCTAAAGTTTTGATTTTGGCTTTGGGGTGAATTTCATTTTGGCTCATTACCACACTGGAAGGGCGAAATCTCTCAATAATTGAACGCACATAAGGTCTGATTGCCGGACTGGTCAATAATACCGGATTCTCACCTTTAACTGCCAACTCTTCGGTGACTGTCCGTACTTTACTGATAAAAGCCTGTAATACACTCGGAGCCATCGCCAACTGTTTTTCATCACCCTCACCGACAATACTTTGCGAAAAATTATGCTCCCACTCCGGCGATAGCGGCACCAAAGAAATCACCCCGAATTCATTGGCATAAGCATTGGATAATTGCCGCGCTAAACGAGTGCGCACGTGCTCGGTTATCAACATCAAACTGTGAGTTGACGCAACCGCTTCGGAAATTCCCTCCAAAATAGTCGGTAAATCGCGAATTGAAACTCTCTCTTGTAACAAATTCTTTAAAATACGCTGCACTGCTGCCAAAGAAATCTTTGCCGGAATGAGGTCTTTAACCAATTTTTGATGTTCTTTATCCATTTCATCTAATAATTTTTGGGTTTCGGCATAAGATAATAATTCCGGCATATTTTCTTTTACCAATTCGGTAATATGTGTAGTAACCACGGTAGCCGGATCCACAACCGTATATCCTCTGAACATTGCCTCTTCGCGATAAGAGGGATCAATCCACATAGCCTTCAAACCAAATGTCGGTTCGGTCGTTTCCTCACCGGGCAAGCCGATTGTTTCACCTCTGGGATCCATAACTAATAATTGCGTAGGACGCAATTCACCGTGGCCTGATCGCACTTCTTTGATATAAATACTGTATTCATTTGCCTCTAACTGCATATTATCTTGGATACGAATTGAGGGCATAACAAAACCTAATTCTGCAGCTAAAGCCCGCCGCAAAGCTTTAATTTGATCGGTAATTTTACGATTGGAATCATCATTAATCAAAGGTAGCAATCCGTAACCTACCTCCAGCCGAATAGCATCAACTTTCAACACATTTGATATAGGTTCTTCCGCGGCCTTAGCACCTGCTCCCTGCGTTTGCTCCTGTTCCAAAACCGCCTGTGCTTGCGCTTGCTCCTGTTGATGTTGTCTGTTCAAATAATAAGCCGAACTTCCGGTTAACACAGCCAAAATAAAGAACGGTATCATCGGTATTCCCGGCAAAAATCCCAAAGCAATCGCTAAACCGGCACTCATACCCAACGCCTTAGGATAACTGGCAATTTGCTCAAACAAAACTTTATCCGTAGATTCCGTCATACCGGCCTTAGATACCAAAATACCGGCGGCAACAGACACAATCAAAGCCGGAATTTGTGAAACCAATCCGTCACCTACCGTCAAGCGTGTATAAGTTTCACCGGCCTGAGAAAAAGTCAAATCATTTTGCACCATACCGATAATTATACCGGCAATAATATTGATAAATGTTATCAGTAATCCGGCAATTGCATCGCCGCGCACGAACTTCGAAGCACCGTCCATAGCTCCGTAGAAAGAACTTTCTTTAGATAAATCTTCACGCCGTTTGCGTGCTTCATCTTCATTAATCAAACCTGATGATAAATCGGCATCAATCGCCATTTGCTTACCGGGCATTGCATCGAGGGCAAAACGGGCAGCTACCTCAGCGATACGTCCCGAACCTTTGGTTACAACAATAAAATTAACCAATACCAAAATGGCAAACACAATCACCCCGATAACAAAGTTGTTCCCCATAATAAATCCGCCGAACGCCTTAATTACTTCGCCGGCGGCATCAGGTCCTAAAGCTCCGCGCGATAATATCAATCTGGTTGATGCCAAATTAAGCGCTAAACGATAAATGGTAACAATTAGCAAAACCAAAGGAAAGGCGCTGAATTCTATCGGTTTTTCAATAAAAATCGCCATCATTAAAACAATGCAAGACATCGTAATGGATAAAGCTAATGATATATCCAATAACCATACCGGCATTGGCATAATCAGCACCACCAAAATTAAAATAATACCTATGGAAAACATAATATCGCCGCGCTTGGCTGAATTAACCAAGGTTTCTCTGATATTACTCGTCAAACTCTGTGCCGCTTTTGCCATTTTACAAAACTACTCTCCTCGCGATGAGGGAATATTATACCCTTCATCTTGATATTGTTTAAGTTTGTTACGTAACGTACGAATGGAAATACCCAGCAAAGTAGCCGCGGTTGAGCGATTCCACGACGTGCTTTCCAAAGTATCTAAAATTAATTTACGCTCCACTGTTGCTACCGTCTGCCCTACTTGACTTACTTCCGATGTTGTTGTCGGTGTATTTTTAACTGCTTCGGGATTTTGCAAAACCAACGCATCGACGCCAATCTCATCACCGCTGGCCAATAACACCGCACGATGCATAGTATTTTCAAGTTCGCGAACATTTCCCGGCCAAAGATAATTTAACAACATTTCATTGGCCGCAGTCGACAAATCTCGCATCGGTAATTCATTAAGCTCGGAGTATTTTTTTATAAAATGTTTAGCCAAAACAATAATATCATCAGGGCGATCTTTCAAATCGGGGATATGCAAACTTATAACATTTAATCGGTAGTATAAATCTTGGCGAAAAGTTCCGTTAGCAACACATTCTTCCAAATTACGATTGGAAGTAGCAATTATACGTGTATCAACCTTTATAGGAGCCTTTCCCCCCAAACGATCTATTTCTTTTTCTTGGATAGCGCGCAGCAACTTTGCCTGCAAAGCAATATTCATTTCGGATATTTCATCCAACAGCAAAGTGCCGCCGGAAGCTTCTTCAAATTTACCGATACGCCGCGCCACCGCTCCGGTAAAAGCACCTTTTTCATAACCGAACAATTCCGATTCCAACAAAGCCTCCGGTATGGCGGCGCAGTTGACCGCTACGAATGAACGTGCCGAACGTTTAGAATTATCGTGAATAAATCGCGAAAAAATTTCTTTTCCCGTTCCCGAGGAGCCGGTCAACAGCACACTGGCTTCCGAGGGGGCAATTTGCTTTGCTGTTTTTAAAACAGCCTCAGTTTTTTTATCACCGTAAATAAGGGCGTGATTTTCTCTGGTTACCGCTGCTAATACCGCGCCTATCAAATCGGGATCGGGAGGCAGAGGGATATACTCTTTGGCTCCCGCTTTGATAGCCTTAACTGCCAACGAAGTATCGTTAGCGACTCCGCAAGCAACAACATCAACATTAATGCGTTCACTTTGTAGCGAAGTAATCAATTTACTGACATCTAAGGTGACGTCAATCATAATCAACTCTATTGTCTTGCCGGAACGCATAATCTCAAGAGCTTTTTCTACCGTATCAGCTAAAGACACTTGCCCGCCCTTAGACATAGCAATCTTACTGGCAGCTCCGATTTGACCGTTTAATGTTCCGACAATCAATAATTCCATCGATAAACCTCTTATCCTTCTTTACTTACGCTGGGAGATTTCACAATCTCCGTCATAGTAATACCTAACTTTTCATCAACCACCACAACTTCACCGCGTGCCACCAACGAATTATTGACATAAATATCAACTGCCTCACCGACCTTGCGGTCAAGTTCAATAATTGCACCTTTATTAAGTTTCATCAATTGGCTGACCTTCATACTGGTTTTGCCCAACACGGCCGAAACCTTTACCGGAATATTATATACAGCCTCCAAATCCGAAGTCGAAGTCGGAATATCAAAATCTTCTACTCCAGAATCTTTACGCAAAATCGGCTCATCGTCCATTGATGATGTTTCGCTTAATTCATCTAAATCTAATTGATTATCCATTTTCCCTCACTTATTTGTTGTTAGCTAACAGTTCTTCTATTTTATCTAATAATTGAGTAACATCTCTCTCGACATAACCATCCTTCCACTCAATTCGACAATCCGACAATCCCAGTTTATCATCTTTATGAATGGAAATTTTACCCTCAAAATCATTCTGCTCAGCGGCTTTTTCAATTAAAGGCGCTACTTCTTTAGCCATATCCGGAGCAAGGTAAAAAGCCAACGATTTCTGGTTGCGCAAATTAACAAAATTCTCTTGTAAAAAGTTCTTTATCTCCGGCAAAGCGGTTACCGTGTCAATCGTCGGCAAAACTTTGCGCAAACAAGCTACAAAAAACTTCAGTCCGTCTTCTTCCATTCCTATAGTCTGCTCGTCTGATTTGGTAAAAATCTGCGCTAATTGATTTTTAATTTCCGCCAGCAACTCATTCTGTCGATTAATTTCGTCACTTTGCACTTCTTGTTTAACCTTTACGACAGTTTCTTCAACAGCTTTCTCAATTGCCTCATCTAAATCTTCTTGACTGTAAGACGGCGCCGGCGGGCTTACCGGTTCTATATCTTCAGATGTGTCTTCATCTAAGGTTTCTTCCGGCACTTCCTGAGGCTCTTCAACAACTTCTTGCACCGCCTCTTGAGCATCCTCTGCAACCACATCTGCCGCGACATCTTCTTTGTTGTCGGGCTCTTGAGGCTGCTCTTGGCCTACCACAAAATCATCAAATAAATATTTTTGATATTTTGCCACTTGTCACTATTCCTTAGTATACCAATTCATCATTATCTTTACCCTCGGATACTACCAGTTCACCGGCGTTAGCCAAATCTTTGGCCGTAGCGACGATATACTGCTGAGCTTCTCCAACATCTCGCATCCTAACCGGCCCCATAGCGTCCATATCCTCTTTGATGATTTTACCGGCACGCGTTGACATATTATTGAAGAACAATTCTTTTAATGTTTCCGAAGCTCCTTTCAAAGCGATTGCCAGTTTATCCTTATCAACATTGCGCAATAGCACTTGAATACCTTGAGAATCTATTCTTGTTAAATCCTCAAATGTAAACATTAAAGCTTTGACGCGCTCGGCACTTTCGCGGTTACGTTCCTCCAAAGCTTCCATAAAACGGTTCTCGGTATTACGATCCAATGAGTTAAAAATATCAGCTATTAATTCATGCGCATCATGTCTGGTTGATTTAGATAATGTACTCATAAATTCTTTACGCAAGGTTGTTTCCAAACTATCCATAACTTCCTTTTGCACTGAATCCATCCGCAGCATCCGCATAACTATTTCCATTGCAAAATTTTCCGGAAACAACGCGATAACCTTAGCTGCGTGTTCAGCTTTAATTTTAGATAAAATCACGGCAATGGTTTGAGGATATTCATTTTTAAGATAATTAGCCAACACGTGTTCATTAACATTACCTAATTTATCCCACATTGTACGACCGGCCGGTCCTCTGATTTCTTCCATAATAGCCTCGACTTTTTCCTTATCCAAAGTTTTGGCCAACAACCTTTCCGTACTTTCATAAGATCCCACCAGTCCGCCGGTTGTATTAATTTTTTCGTTAAATTCAGCTATTAACTGTTCGATAATGCTTGAATTAACCTTACCCAACGACACCATAATAACCGACAGCTCTTTAATTTCCTCTTCATCCATTAATGCGAACAATGAGGAGGAACGCTCTTCATCAAGCGCCATAACCAATATAGCAGCTTTTTGCTGTCCCGATAAAAGGTTATAATCATCAATACCGTTTTGCTTCATAAGAACCTTCCTTAATTATCATTGTTATACAACCAAGAGCGAATAACATTAACCGCTGCCGCCGGATTTTTCTCAACCGTATTATTTAAGGCTTTTAATGAAGAAACTTTAATTCGTCCGTCAACTTTATTCAAATTAACCAACTCCTCTGCTGTTTCATCAAAATTATCGCTTAAGAAATTCGATAATAACAAATTATCTTCAGCATCACTCGACGAGATAAGTTTCTCGGCGCTGTTATTGCTGGACACCTCAAAGGCATTATTAATAAGCGGGCGAATAACCAGCAAAATCACTAAAATTGCCACGATTGCCACGCCCAGTCCTTCAACTATGCGCATTAACTCAGCTTTGGTAAAGCCCAAATATAAAGTTTCGGTTTTCTCCACCGGCGCCTTTCCGATAGAAGCAAAACGAATATTTTCAACCTCCACCATATCACCTCTTGAAGCATCATATCCCACTGCCGACTTAACCAAAGCAACGATTTGTTCCATTTCTTCATCAGAGCGACTGCGATAGGTGACATTTCCCTGCTCGTCGGTCTCATAAATTCCGTCCACCGAAACCGCCGCCGTTAATCGGCGAATTGTACCGGTGTTTTTAATTTTATTACGAATAACTTTAGATATTTCATAGTTAATTGTTTCTTCAACTTTGGAAGAACTGTCGAGCACTCCGCCGGCCGACGACAAAGCATCGCCATTGGGAATATTCTGTGCCACGGTAACCGTATTGGCATTTTGTGTAGATGCACCTTGCTCGGATATTGTGGCGGTAGACCGCACCACTTGACTGTCGGGATCATAAATCTCTTCATTGGTAACCACTTCATCAAAATCCATTTCAATATTAACTTGTGCTTGGACCTTGCCGGCACCCAAAATATTCTCCAACAATCTTTGCACCTGTCTGGTCATCTTACGTTCTTCATCAAGACGCGCTTTTTCCTTATTGGCATTCTTAATTATTTCGTTCTGTTCTTCGCTATACTCGGTCAACAAATTACCGTTGGAATCCACGATTGCCACATTTTTAACATCAAGCTTAGGAACTGCCGCCGCAACCAACTTTTGAATTGATTGAATATTTTGCGGGCTTAAACTTCCCTCTTTAGTTTTAACCACGACTGAAGCACTGGGAATTTGTTCCTCACGCGAAAAGAGTTCACGTTTGGGCATTACCAGATGAACTCGGGCTGAACGAATATTATCAACCGAACGAATAGTACGAGCCAGCTCTCCTTCCAGAGCTCGCAACAAATTAACATTTTGCACAAAATTAGTTGCGCCTAAAGTATCCGATTTATCAAAAACCTCATAACCGACATTCGCTCCCTTGGAATAAACCGCAATATCTGCAGTTTCCACGCGCATTTTATTAACATCGTCAACCGGCACCAAAATTTCACGTCCGTTTTTGGTTAATTGATAATGGACATTCATATTATCCAATCTGGCAGTTATTTGTTTGGCATCATCAAAATCCAAATCCGTATACAAAACGGCATAATCACTTGATGACATCTGCACTGCGACATAAGCAAAAAAGCTGATTAAAAAGATTACGATAGCCGCCATTGACGCTATTTTAGACGGCGACATATTTTTAATTGTCTGTAAAATATTGTTCATAGATTCCCCAATCTATTGATAAATCAAGTTTTACACTTTTTACGAACGCGAAACACCTCCCCTTAAAGGCTTCACATTCTAATCCCTTGATTATATTTTTAGCCGATATTTTTATTATAGTTAACTATTTACTTTGAGATATTAACAGGCGAAACCGCGAATAATATTCCCCAACTTAACTCACGTTCTAAAAAATGCTTAATAGTAACTGTTTAAAAGAGTAATAAAAAAGATGCCTTGCATAAAACAAGGCACCTTAGTAGTAATCTTAGCTTTAAGCTTAGAACAAGCTCAATACCGACTGAGCAGATTGAGATGCCAAAGCCAAAGAGTTAATAGCCAATTGTTGGCGAGTTTGCAATGCCAAGTAGTTAGCTGACTCTTCGTTCATATCGGCCAATACCAAGTTATCTGAACCGGTTTCTAACACGTCAATCAAAGCTTCGGTGAAGTTTTGACGAGTTTCAATAATCGCGAAGTTATTACCTAATTCGGATGAATAATCACGTAAGTAGTCGATAGCTTTACCGATAGCATCCAAGCTGGTATTAATCGAAGTTGATACCGCTGCTATAGCTGTATTGTATGCATTTACCGCACTATCATAAGCTGTTTGCAACGTAGTTAAACCAGTGTTGGTAGTCGGGTTATCATCAAATTTATAATAAGTTCCACCGGCGGCGGTCCAAGTTGTAATCTCAGTAAAAGTATAAGGTGACGCAGCCCCTGAACGAGTGTAGATATGACCGTTCGCCGAAATCGCTGCATTTAATCCGGATTGGTCATCTGTTGCCAAAGTTACAGAAACATATTTACCATCATCCAAAGCATTCTTGGCAGTAGTAACATTATTTGCCAAAGTGGTCATATTCGTAGTATTAACCCAAGCAGCAGTCGTGAAACCGATATTAGGAGCAGCCATATCAGATACAATATCTTTACCTTGAACAT
>ERZ842401.1139-NODE-1139-length-38859-cov-10.861896_pt1 | contig 38859 bp, 31 predicted proteins | sample MGYA00521270_ERZ842401 | MGnify/ENA primary metagenome ERZ842401 (study PRJEB31892, sample SAMEA3878208) | bioreactor metagenome | biome: Moose rumen | place: Sweden | collected 2011-10 | study: EMG produced TPA metagenomics assembly of the PRJEB12797 data set...
AAATCCCCTGCTTTTTGACCGACCTTGCCGAATACCAGGGCACTGTAAAGGACGGAAAAGAGATAAAGCCTCTTGAAATCGACCTGCTGGGGATGGATGGAAAAACGTATGTTCTGGCAGGCGAATGTAAGTTCAGGTCAGAAAAATTCGGCAAAGAAGAGCTTGATAGCTTCTTGGATAAACTGAATTATTTTCCAGCCGCAAGTCTAAAGTTAATGCTCTTCTCTCTTTCGGGTTTTACGGATTATGTCGTTGAAAATTCCAAAAATCTGACACTTGTTACATTAGAGGAAATGTACTGGCGGAAAGACAAAACTGATAACCGGCTATGATGTGGCAAGTGCGAGCGTCCATGACTCTCAGATTTTTGCGGAACTGATGGATGAGCATGACAGGCTTGTATATGCTGATTGCGGATATTCAGGAAAAGTCCCTGTTTTTTGAAACTGACACGGCATTTGCACCCTGCAATATCTATTTTTAGAGATGCCCTTTATAATTTCCTCCATGCACACGGCACGAAGTGTCGCATACGCGGGAGGCATAGTAAAAGAGCCAGAAATAAAATCATTTCTTTATCTTTTTTGAAACTTATGCTAGAGTTATTTCAAATGGAAAACATGACAGAAAATCAGCGTGCAACTAACCTTTCTCAATTCCCCTATCCCTTAAAATGGCAGATTCCCCTTGGCCTTGTTTTTGCGGCATTGAATCTGGGGGTAAAGTATCTTCAGAACTTTAATCCCATCCCCCTTTACATGGATACGATTTTTACGATAACGGCAAGCTTTTTCGGTCTTTTCAGCGGCCTCATCTGCGCCATTCTTTACCACATAAGCTGTACCCTGATTTTTCATTTTGATGCCAGCACCCTTGTCTGGGTAATCTGCAGCCTGACCATTGTGATTATAATCAGAATCTATATCAAAATCCAAAAGAAGATTGAAGTTCCAGACCTTTTCCTTCTTGTGTTTTTGATTTCCCTTATTGTCAGCCTTGAAGGTGCCACAATTTTTACGCTGCTCAATGTTTTTACCGGTTACAACGAAGATTCTCAGGTGAAATTCATGTATGCCCTTTTAAGCAGCAACAGCGTCTCGGCATTCATTTCTGCCCTGCTGCCACGAGTGCCGGTGAATATACTGGACAAGGCAATCAGCGTAAGCATCGGGTGGTTGAGTTTTGTGGGGATTAGCAGGCTTGTGGAAACTTCGAAAAAAATGTGATACTATTAATATATGAAAATCAAATTAACGCTTGAGAAGCTTCAAGAGGAAGCAAAGATCTTTTCTGAATTGGAATCAGATCATGATGAAGTTTCTATCTATGGTTCAACCGATGGAAAAGCTGTCGGTACATATTTAGAACATAAATTTAAGGACTTTTTAAGTCAGAAATATGATTTTGACGGGGGAAACTCTGCAAGCGGTATAGATTTGCCAGAACTTGAGGTTGATATAAAAACAACAAGCATAATTCAACCACAGTCATCTTGTCCTTTTAAGTCAGCAAGGCAAAAAATATTTGGTCTCGGCTATAATCTTCTCGTTTTCGTTTACAAAAAAGAAGACAATCAGCAAACAAAAACAAGTCGGCTTTATATTCTTCACACTATTTTTGTCTCAAAAAATCGAACGGCAGACTATCAGCTTACAACAAGCCTGAATAAAATTTTGGAAAACAATGCAAATAAAGATGATATCATTGCCTTGTTCCATGATAAAAATCTTCCAGTGGATGACATTTTAGCAGATTCACTTGCTGATGAAATCTTATCACATAAACCCGAAATCGGTTACCTCACTATTTCAAATGCTCTCCAGTGGAGATTGCAGTATTCAAGAATTATCGAAGAAGCTGGCAATGTAAGTGGTATTGCAAGGTTGATATAATGAAAAAGAGAGAACTTGGTGATTTTCAGACACCGTCCGTTTTAGCAAATTTACTGGTAAATGTCTTAAAAACAAAGAATCTTTCTCCAAATGTCATCGTAGAGCCGACTTGTGGCGAAGGCTCTATACTTATCGCATCACACAATGCTTTTAATCCACAAGAATCTCTCGGTATTGAAATTCAAAAAACCTATACAGATAAATTAGCACAAAATCTTACAAATAATATTTCTATCTTAAACAAAGATTTTTTTGTTTCATTGCCAAATATAAAGGAATTTATTTCGGAAAATGAGAATATCCTCTTTGTTGGAAATCCACCGTGGGTCACAAATTCGGAACTTTCTGCTCTTGGAAGTGATAATTTACCTGATAAAAACAATTTCGATAATATTCGTGGAATCGAGGCAATAACAGGAAAAAGTAATTTTGATATTTCTGAATATATTATCAAACTTTTGATTGATAATTTTTCTTATAAAAAGGCAGTTTTTGCTTTTTTGTGTAAGATAAGCGTTGCAAAAAAAATTATGAACCGTTTATGGAAAAACAATTATCAATATAAATCAGCTGAAATCTATCCTATTGATTCAAAAAAATATTTTTCTGCTGCAGTCGATGCCTGCCTGTTTTATTTAGATTGTTCAGAAAAAAAAGAAAATTCAGAATTAGTTGTCTTTGATTCAATAGAAAACCCTGTAAAAAAATATACAAGTGGCTTTTATAAGAATGTGTATTTCGAAGATTTATCAAAAAAGTCTGCACTTGAGATTTATGGAAAAAGTCAGTTTATTTGGCGGAACGGAGTAAAACACGATTGTTCAAAAGTAATGGAATTTACTGTAATAAATAATTGTCTTCAAAATGGCTACAATGAAAACGTAGACATTGAATCAGATTTGGTATTCCCATATATAAAAAGTTCAGATTTGGTAAAGAACAAGTTTGTTGACAGAAAAAGGATTTTAGTAACTCAAAAGTTTATAAACGAACCTACAGATTATATTCAGATAAAATATCCAAAAACATGGGCATATTTACTAGAACATACAGATGATTTTGAAAAACGCAAAAGCATTGTCTATAAAAACAAATGCAGGTATTCTATTTTTTCTGTCGGAGATTATACTTTCAAGCCTTATAAAGTTGCAATTTCAGGTCTTTATAAATCCTTGGATTTTAGACTTATATCTCCTTATGAAGGAAAAACAGTGTTGCTTGATGACACTTGTAATTTTATTTCTTTTGATTCAAAGGAAAAAGCTGAATTTATTTTAGAGTTACTACAAAGCAAAACTGCACTTCAGTATTTTAACGCACGTATTTCTTGGGAAGCAAAACGTCCTGTAAAAACAGAAGTGCTGAACTCTATTGATTTTGAAAAACTTGCAAAAACAGAGCATAAAGATAACTCGTATTATGATTTATTTGATACACCTATAGTACAAAATCTGTTGTTTGCTTAAAAAACATGTTGCAAATGTTTTTACTGGATTATCTACTTCACCGGCAAAAAAAGCTTGACCTGCGTTCCGGTTTCTTCATCGCTTTTAATTTCAAGCTTTGCGCCCAAAAGCGCAGCACGGCTTTTCATTCCTTTTATGCCCAGGCGGGTACTTTGGGAAATTATGTCTTGGCTTTCTTCTTGAATCGGAGAAAATCCGCTTCCGTCATCGCTAATCATAAATAAAACTCTCTGGCTCTTTGCGTCTGTGCCGTCATTTTCTTTTCGGACGATTACGCTTACTTCGCTTGCCTTTGCATGTTTTATGGCGTTGTTAATGCTTTCCTGAATGATTCTGAAAATATGCAGCTTCTGCTCCGTGGTGATTTTTGACAGGAGTTCCGTTTCCTCTGCGTAAAACTTGCACGCAATTCCGCTCCTTTCTGCTGTGTTCTCACAAAGTTCTGAAAGCAGCCGTGTGATGGAGGCGCTTTCTATTTCGCTTGGAGTAAGATTTCTGATGATGTTGCGGATATTTTTGAGATTTTCTTCTTCGATTTTCTGAATCTTCTGCAAAAGGCTTTTTTCATCTTCCGAAAGATTTTTTGATTCGCCCAGCTTGCGAGCGTAAAGCAAGGCTGTGCGGATGTCCTGAGTTACCGTGTCGTGCAAATCCCGGCTGATGCGGCTCCTCTCGTTTTCCTGCACCTGGGTGATTGTCTCGGTAACAAGACGTTCCTTCCTGTTCTGCTCCTCAAGGTTTCTGTTCTTTTCCCTGCTCTTGATGTATGAAAGAAGGAAAAGGATAAAGGCAAGGCATAAAATGGAGATGATGGAAAGAAGCTCTATAAACTGAAAGACTGCAAGGTTTGTTTCTGCGGGATTCATAGAGCCCCCTGCAGAATGTCAGATAAAATCAAGTTTTTCATCGGTCAAGGCTCTCTTCGTCTAAAAGAAAATCAATGGGGTTTATGCGAAGAATTCCATTTTCATCCGTCCAGCTTTTACCGTAAGATTTTGACACAACGATTTTCTTGAATGAGTCGTTTACGGCAAGAAGAGGACGGAGTTCATTTTTTTCTTTTTCTTTATCATCCATGCTTAGCGCAGACTGAATGTAATACTTTTTATTTCCTTTTGAGGCTATAAAATCTATCTCGCAGTTTTTTTGGCTTCTCTTTCCCTCTGCATTTTTTTCTACGATTGGAATAACGCCTACATCAACGGAAAAATCACGGATTAAAAGCTCGTTGTAAATGCAGTTTTCCAGAATGTGGGATTCTTCCTGCTGCCTCAGTCCCAGCCGAACATTTCTAAGCCCAATATCGGTACAGTAAAATTTTGAGGGATATTCAAAATATTTCTTTCCTTTAACATCATAGCGCTCTGCCTCAGAAAACAAAAAGCAGTCTTTAAGATATGAAAAATAAAGGCTTAGCGTTTCTGAATCTGCCTTTATATTTTTTACGCTTTGAATGGTTCTTGCGAGTTTGCTTGCATTTGTAAGGGAGCCGACAGACGAGCACAAGGCACTGGTCAGTTCCCTTAAAACAGAAGGCAGTTCTATTGTATATCGTTCTTCAATATCCTTAAAATATATTTCTTCAAACAAGTCGGAAAGATAATTAAATTTATCCTCATCTGAATCCAGCTGCAAAAGATAGGGCATGCCGCCGAACATCATGTATTCATTGCAGGCATCTGTTTTTTCAAGGGAAGAAGCAGGATAAAACTCACTGAAAGAAAGGGGATATACATGAATGACATCACCCCTGCCGCGAAATTCTGTGGAAACATCTTTTGAAAGCATTTTTGAATTGCTGCCGGTAACATAACAGTCTATGTTTTTTAGATTCAAAAGGCCGTTGAGTACGCTGTAAAGTTTTACAGGGCTGTCTTTCTGCTTAAGCTCTTCTTTTGAAATTGCAAATTGAATCTCATCTATAAAAACATAGTATTTTTGCTTTTTATCTGCGGCAATTTTTCGGACATGCTCAGAGATTTTTTTAGGGTCACGAAAGTCTTCATATTCATCATCATCCAGCTTAAAGGAAATAATGTTTTTTTCTTCCACTCCGGAATCAAGGAGAAAGCTCCTGAAAAGCTCAAAAAGAAGCGTGCTTTTTCCGCATCTTCTGATGCCTGTGATGATTTTAATACGGCCATTCCATTGTTTTTTTGCCAGTTTTGCAATATATCGGTCTCGTTTTATCATATTTGCCTTTTGTTATACATTGTCGGAAGTTAGTTGTTTTTACGAGTAAGTTCCGAAAAGTATTTTAGCTGATGGAATGGATTGCTGTCAAGTTTAAAAAACAGTGAGTTAACTCACGGAAATTTGCAGAATGTCAATAAATCACGCAAGGTCACTTTCTCCAGTCTTCCAAAGACAGCCCTTTTACTCTTGAAAACTCATCTGTATTGTGTGTTACAAGAACCGCTTTGTTTGCAAGGGCAGTTGCCGCAATGAGCATGTCGTTCGGACCAATCAGTTTTCCGTCTTTAGTAAGCTGCTCCCGGATTTTTCCGTAGGCACTGGCTTCTTTTTCTGAGAATGGAATTATTCGGTATGGTGCTATAAATTCCGAAACTATCTTAAGATTCTTTTCATAATCTTTGGAATGACGGGCACCAAATTCTAATTCAGCAAGAACAATTGAAGGAATACAGATTTGAGACGGCTCCAATTTTTCAAAATATGGCAATAGTAATGACGCTGTTTTTCTTGCGGTGGCATCGATTATGACATTTGAATCCAAATAATACATCAGAAAAACTCCTTTTTGCCTTCCAGTTCCCAGGAAAGTTCTTCAGGCTCAACAAAAGAGTTGTCATCACAAGAACCAAACAGGTCAAAATATCCTTCTGGATATGAGTCTCTGTGGTCTTTTGCTTCTGATTTTTTTTCCGCATTACTGTGGATTCCCTTTTTTACGGCATCAATCAGTGCAGAAAGCAAATTTATCTGCTCTTCATAAGTCATTGTAGGAATTGCATTTGCAATAGCATCATAAGACATAAGCCTTTACCTCCATTTAAAATTGTGCTTGCGCAAGGTAGCTTTTATTTCTACATCAGAGTATAGCATGTTTTGGAGGATTTTGCATCAGATTGCTGCCTGTAACATTGCAGACAATCAAAAAAAGTCACTGAAAAGCAGTGAGTTAACTCACGGAATTTTACAGAGCGGGCAAACTACCGCGAAAGAAAGAAGTGGCTTAGAATAAAATAAAATTAAGTCGGCGGACGGTAAACGCGGAGGAAAATAGATATGGGAACTGCAAAATGTAGTATTTGTGGACGAATGTATTCTCAAAGTGGACTTTTGGGCGACAGCGATAAAGGTATTCGATTTATGGCCAGCATGGTGAAAAAGCCTATTTGCCCGGATTGTAAGCGTGCAGGAGCTTTTGGCGGCGGCGGAAACGGAGCTCTTTCTCAAGAAAGTGCGGCAAATGCGCGGCTCGCAGAGGCACAAGCAAAAGCTATCGAAAAACAGGCTGATGCAGCAGCAAAGGCACAGGAAATGGCGGCAGATGCAGCGTTTGCCTCTACAATGGCAAAATTAACATTCAGCGGTGAACCTGAAGAAATCGTTCAGGATTTTGAAACGGTCTATCAATATTGGCTCAAAAAAGATTTGAAAAAAGACCAGAAAAAAGTCGTTGCTGACAAACTTGAGCTTGGGCTTATGGCTTTGAAAAAAGCAGACAGCATGAAAGGCGACTTCTACGAGAAAAAAGTTAAAGAAGAAAAGAAAAAGCGAAAGATAATGAAAATTGTAAAAATCGTTGGATGGACAGTTGGTATAATCGCCCTCTTGTTACTCATGATAGGACTTGCAAATCAGTAATTAATTTTTCATCAGCACATCGGGATTTATCTCGGTGGGCTGTTTTTTACGGAAAACTCTATGACACTTTCACATTCATATTTCAATTCAGACACTTCAAATCGATTTTACAAAGACATCTTCACCGATTTTATTGAAGAATTTCAAAAATTTCCTTTCGGCAGTATGCCAAAGCGTGATTTAGATTGCCTTATCTTTCATTTATTTGAAAAATACAAGCTTATTGAGGGCAATTCAAACAGACAGAAAGCATACAATCTGAATATCAGCGAAACAAAACTCAAATCATTCATTATTGACTCAAACGCAAAATACGGAAAAAGCAATCAAGAAGAAAATCTTAAAATCATTCTTTCAAAACTGTCTGATGAAACAAAAGTTTCTGTAGACGGCGAGTATCTTGTTTTTGTTGAGGAAAATCCCGTAATCAAAGCAGATTTTGTTCAAGGTCTTAAGGACGAAGGATTTTACACAGATTCAAGTTTTAACAATGAACTGGTAAAAGTAAAAATCGCAAGCTTCATCAGTTTTGCTCTTTCTAAAAATATGTTAGATAAGGAAAAACTTTTGAAAATTGTAAACAGTGGAAAAACTGAGGAAGATAAAATTTCTGATTTAAAGAATTCAAACAAAGATTTCAAAGAAATTTCAAAGGATATTTTTAACATCCTAAAATCACAGGAAAATTTTGGAATCAAAACTATTGTCGATTTAATTTCGTATGGGAAAGATATTGCATTAGCAAAGATAAAAAACTAAGATTTCATAAAATCTAAAAAAAGAATTGAGTAAATATGTCAGAAATCCTTGAGTTGGCTTGAGGTTCACATTGCCGGCGAGCACTGTCTGCAATGTCCTTATTCATAAAATTTGAAGAAAGCAATGGAAAATGAAGGGTTGTCTTATAGCACTATAGGAATGCCCCTTTAGCTCCTTTTCAACAGTACACAAATAATATATTTTATGTTAAAATATAAGCATCTCTTGCAAAAGGAGGCGGACAATGGCCAGACCAATCAGGGAAACACCAATTTTATTCGGTGAAGACGGCAGGCGTTTTGAAGAAAAAATGCGCAATGCAAAATGTACCGTAACACCGGAACAGTACGCGGTTATGTATTCTCATTACAAGTCAGTTTTGGCGGCTCTTGAACGCGGAGAAGCGGCAAGAAAGGCTTGATTAGGAAAGCTATAAAAAATGAAATGTCCGATTTGTAAATTTGGAGAAATGAAAGATGGCTTTACACAGGTTGTCTTAACAAGAGGAAATTCAACTGTTATTTTCCGTAATGTTCCGGCTCAACTTTGCGATGACTGTGGCGAATATTATCTCGATGAAGAAACAGCAAAAGATATTTATAAGCGTGCAGAATATTGCTTTACTTCCGGTCAGGAAGTTGCGATTATTGAATATAAACAACTAATCCCTGCATAAAATATAAGAATATTTTTCTTCACAAAAACTATATATTCTGTTCATTTGCGCAAGGGATTGTGGGGGCGGTATAATACCGCTCACCTGAGTTTTTCAAGCAGGCTGCCCCTGTCGCGACAGCCGATTTTATCGTATATGATGCTGACGTAGTTTTCCAGCGTGGTGAGTTTTATTTGGAGTTGTGCGGCAATTTCTTCGTTTGTAAGTCCATCCTGAATGAGTTTTACAATCTGCCGCTCTCTTTTTGTGAGTATTGAGAAAAGCGAGCTCATTTCCATAAAGGATGCTACCAGATCCGGCTGTACAAAGGTTTTTCCTGAGGCAACGGTGTTCACTGCGTCAAGGAACATTTTTTCGTCGCTTAGTTTTGAGACAAAGCCTTTTGCGCCTACCTCTGCACTCATAGCCCGCTCAATAACCGCCCCTGTGTCGTGGCTTGAAAAGATACAGCTTGGAATGCCTGCCCCGGCCAAAAGTTTTACTGCCTCAAAGCCGTCTCTTATTTCGTTTTCACTTGTTCCTTTCAACTGCATGTCTACGATTGCAACAATTTTATCATCAGGCCTTGCACTGGCAATTTTTATGATTTGAGGAATCTCGTCAAGGCTTTCGGCTTCGGTTAAAATTTCCCAGTCTGAATTCTCGGTAAAAAAGGCCGAGATACCCTTGCGGAGCATTTTGTGGTCGTCAATTAAAATCAGCTTTTTCATTTGCCTTAGTATATCACATTGCGCAAGACAAACAATCAATAAAAGTCACTGAAAAAGAGTGAGTAAACTCACGGTTTTTAATAAAGGCTTGTATGACGGCGAGACAAAAGCCCATCCCTACAGGTCGGGCTTTTCATTTGCATGGGCAAGATTTGTCCGTGATATGTTTGATTTTATTCCTGCGTGATAGAGGTCATTGTCACTTTCAATTGCATTCTCAATTCCCCTTAATCCTTTCTGCCCAGTCAGCTGGGTAGCCATCATCGCATATAATTGGGTGCGGGTGGTAAAATGCCGGTACCGCTTGTCAGATTTCTTTAACAGTCCTGCCATAGTTTATTGGACAGGAGTGTATTTCCATATATAAAAAACGGGGACAGGAGAACGCACACAAAGGGAAAGTTTAGGAACCCTTTGCTTTTCTCCTGTCCCCTACCCCGTACTGCGCGATATAAGGAGAGCGCAGTGCGGGGGTTATTTCTGCTTAATTTTGTGTCACACGAATGGCTCGCTTACGCTGCGCGTACTAACGTCCTCTCACGAGGATGCTCCGTATGACAACAGTCTCAAAAACAAAACTAGTCTTGGAAACAGGGCTTGAATAAATGTATGGAGGAGGCTGGATGACGGCCTACTAAATGCATTCGTTGGTGATTAACTTCGCTATTCTCATCATTACATTGCTTACACACTCACAAACTACAAGCCTTGCCCATTATTCCGTCCCTGATTGTGTTTTTACCACGCAGACTGGCAGAACACCAATCCATGCAGTTCTTTACAAGCGGATTTGTTCGTACCTAACGGCACTCACTTTTGCACAGTGAACCGCGTTAGCGGTGAACAAATCCGCTTATTGTTTGCCGCAGGTTAATCGCTACGGCACAATCTCTCTTTCCCCAACCAGCCAACTTTCTATAACGGCGGTTCTGTCACCCCGGTTACCTATAATCTTGCAGGATTGTCTGCATCGGCATTCGCTGTTGCAACAGGAGGTACTGAAGTTTCAGACCTTTCTAACATTGTAAAACTCAATGGCACTTACACTGTTACAACTGGTGAAAATCAATCTGTTACTTTGGTTTCTTCATCAGAAGGAAAACTCAATCTCGAAGTAAGTTCATCTAAATCTAAAGATATTCAGTTTTCTTCTGACTCAAAATCTTCCAATAGTATTCCTGAAACTCTTGATTCAATAACGATTTCCGACATAAAAAACTATATCAAATTCGCTGTTGACGGAGCGGGAACAATCACAGTTACCTCATCGGTCGGCTCATCTTCATCTGCTAGCGCAACAGATTCTTGTATTGGCGCAATGTATGATGCTGACGGAAAGCTTATTGGAAAAACAGATTCCGTTCTTGCAAAAAGTGGTGGAACAACGACATTAACAGGCTCAACAACAAAAGCCTCTGATGTGTATATCGTGTTCTTCCGTTCTGCTGCAAAAGGTTCGTTCCGTGTTACCAAGATTGAAGTAACTGCACCAACAGAATAATGATTACCACACGGATTTGTTCTTGCCTAACAGTACTCACTTTTAGAGTGAGCAGTTAGGACTGGACAAATCCGATTGATAGGGAAATCATTAGATTTCCCGAATCCGTGTGGCAACATCAAAGATTACTTGTAGGTAATTACGAGTTTTGAAATCTGAACGCCGTAATCTTTACCGCCAAGGTAATATGTTCCTGTGCTTATAGAAGTTGCATCGATTTCAATATCTTTGAATGAGCCAGTAATAGCTTCTGTTTCTAAATCAGAATTGATAGCCGTTCCAGACGACGGAATCAATGTCAGTTTAGTTACAGAACCACCAGAATTTGCACCACGGGCTGTTACCGTAATTGTACATGCACCAGAAATCGTAAGCTTGAGAGAGTTTTGTGAGGTTGTTGCTTTACCCCCAGACAAATTGATATAGGCTGGAACGGTATCTGCTGCAGCCACTATAGTTACTTTTTTTGTACACAGAATTGTGGTAGTGCCGTCAATAACAACATTTTCACTACCAGCAGCATGCTCGCCAGCCTCCAAGTCAGCGGCATCCAGTGTGTAGACAGAACCGCCGTTACCGCCACTACCTACTGCGGCGGCCGTAATCGTACAAGTCGCACTCACTGCCGTACCCTCGATAGTTGCCGTAATCGTAGCTGTTCCAGAATCAGCTTTTGCAGTAACAAGACCTGTATTAGACACAGTTGCAACGTTTTCAGCACTACTTGCCCATGTAATCGTACGCGTTGCCGTCAGACCACTTGGTGTGATAGTCTCAGCTAATTGTCTAGTTGCACCATTTTCAACGGTTGCAGTTGCTGGAGAAAGCGTCAAGCCCAGTTCATTTACGGTGAGCGAATATGTTGCAGTTTTTCCTGTGCTTGCTGTTGCGGTGATGGTAGTGGTACCAGCTTTTTTGTTTGTGAGTGCACCAGTGCTTGAATCTACTTCCGCCACCTCGGTATTACTAGAAGACCATGTGAATGTCTCGCTTGCATTCATATTAGAACTTGCGGTAAAGGTAAAGCCCGTTGCGCTCACAAGACTCTCTTCAACCGTAGGAGTTTTGGTGATGGTGATGACTTCCTGCTCTGTATCGAACAGTCTGAAGCCAATCGGGTACATTGATTCGCTTCCTACACCTGCCAATGTGATAGTAAGTGCTTCAGTTGTTCCTGTATTGAAAATAATGCTTTCCTGTAATCCACCGTCCTTCGTTACTGAAATTGTCTCAGTATCTAATACGACCGAACCATCAGCTTTTTTTGCCGTAATTTTATAACTAGAGTCTTTTGTTGTGTAGACCAAGGCAGACAAAGCCTTGACACCTTTCACTTTAAATGTAGCACTGTGGCTAGCCTTGAAGTCGAAAGTATTATAGTTTGATTTTTTACCTTCATTTAAAGTTGCAAAAGTATACTCTTTCGACTGCCAGCCATTACGAGTATTCGTCAGATATTCCTTGCCAGACTCAAACAGATACACCTTTCCACTTGTTGCCTCATCGCCTGTGAGTGTACCAAGTCGATAAGCACTCGTATCAACAGGTACCGTATACGTATACGTATTGCCTGCATCCACATCGCTTACTTTGAGTGATACCGTGATTGTTTTTTCGGTGTCGTCATCGTTTGCCGCAGTGAATGTGACAGTCTCTTCATTCGTAGATGTCGGCGTTGCGCCTGTCACCGTCCATTCATATGTTTTTGCAGGATTACCTGTTGCATCGACATCCGCTGTAAGCGTAACGGTATCGCCAATAGCCAGTGTTGCGCCGCTAGCAGGAGTTGTCTCTGTGCTTCCCTTGATTGTTACGCTGTTGATTTTATCCTCAACGAGAACGCCAGCCTTTTCAATCGTCACTGCAACAGGCTCGCTCGTTACGCCGCCAACAGTCACCTTTACGCTCACCGTTTTCTGGCTCGCTGTATCCGTATTGTTTGCCTGGAGGGTAACGGCTTCGGTATTGGTTGCAGAAAGCGTTGCGCCCTCACCTTCGATTTCCCATGCGTATGTAATCGCCGGATTTCCTATTTTTGTCACAACTGCGGTCAAAGAAAGTTCGGCATTTGCACCGATAAGCGTTGTCCCGCCAGAAATGCTGACAGCCGTTACCTTTGACAAGCCACTGATTGCATAGATTCGGATATCCTTCTCCGGGTAAATCCAATAGTCACCCACAGAGGCCGCTTCAAATGCAACCAAGGTTACTTCAGACGCAAGGACTGGTTTCTTGACAGTATCGCCACTTGCATTCTCAAAAATAAGATTGCGGTCTTCCGTTCCAGAACCTGACTTTGCGTAGATTTTAACTGTCGTGGCTCCGCTTGTGGTTACTTTGAGAGCACGCTCAGTCTTCTTTCCTGGACCATTAAATTTCAAGTACTGTGTGAAAGTCTGTGTACTTCCGTACTTTTCATAGTCTGCTTCATTTGCGATGGCTGAGAGCGTAACTTTTTTGCTGCTTGTTGCAATTACCGTTACCAATCCCAGCTCTTTCGTCTCTGTGATGTCCACGGTCTCATAGTCGCTCGCCTTCCAGTCAAGCGTAGCATCTTCTTCCACTTTTTCCACCACGGTTGCAGCCGCGATTTTGAGCGTGATTGACTCAGACTTGCTTGGGTCTTTCTTTGATTTCAATGTGATGACAACGCCGTTTTCATCCGTCACTTTCTTCATGCTAATGGTGACAGGTGAGTTCTCTTCCGCACGGGCAGTATCTTCACTTGCGTCAATAATATCCACAGCATCGGCTGGTTCTGCGCTCCATTCCACTTCACCCATGCCCTCGTCAGCAACAACGACCGCATGGAGTTTATAGGACTGTCCCACCTTGAAGTCTCGGATGTTCTCCTTGTTCTCCTCATAGCCAATCTTAACACTCTTGACCACTTCATGGAGCACGAATTCCGTCTCGCCGCTCTTCCACGTAAGCGCAATCGGGGTATCACCGATGGTGATTGATGCAATGCGTCCTGTCTGGTCATCGGTGTCTGCCGTAAATGCCTCGCCGTCAAACGTGCCGCTTACTTCGCCGGCTTCAGTGATTGTGTAGGTGCCGATTTCCTCTGCCTCGTCCGTACCCGCCGTCACGTTGTAGATTTTTCCGCCCACGGCAATGATTGTAGTCTCCGCCTCGCCCATAGTGAATGAATAGGTTCCCTTTGCGGTTGCCTCGCTTGCGATGACGGTCGTCTCATCCGTACCGAAGTCCTCTCCGTTCTTGGTAACATTTCCGTCCTCGCTTACCGCATAGACATCGCTTCCCACGGTATAGGTGGTGTTGCCGCTTGCGTCAGTGCCCACGGTGACAGTCACCTGCTCGCCGTTCACCGTTGTTGTGGCAGTCTTTGTGCCGTCAGCGGCGGTGGTCACGGTGATTGAAACAGCATTGTCGCCGCTTCCCAAGGTGACGGTGCTTGTCGCCGGTTCGCCTGCCACGGCAAATTTTGTGATTGTGCCCAGGGTAATCGCTCCCGTGTCGCCGACGGTCACCAGGAAGGATGCGTCAGTGTAGCCTTCGGCCTTTGCCGTGATGGCCGACGTTCCCGTCTTCCTTGACGTGATGACGATTTTTCCCGCATTGTCGCCCTCAGAGGGAATCTCGGCAGTTGCCACGCCCGTGTCCGCAGACGTTACGCTCGTAGCCACCGCCCCAAGGTTCTCCGCCGTATTTTCCACAGCCTGTGTCTGGCTCGTAAACGGCGTTCCTGAATCATCCCCGTCGTCCGAACAGCCCGCAAGCCACCCGAACCCCAGCATTGCAACCGCACTCAGCGTCGCAAGCACTCTATTGAATTTTTTCATAACACTTTTACTCCTTTTTTTGAGGGGGAAAGCCTTCCCCTCGCTCCAGCCCGCCCGCCTGCCTCTGGCAGACAAGCGGTCTTACGCTACCCCTTCGCCTAGGGGCAGGCTTTTTCTGCTTTTCAGCCCCTAAAACCCCGGCCGTCAGACCGTGATTAAGGCGCGCGCACACTTCATGCAGACAGCAAGTCCGCATGAAGTGCGAGAGAAAATGAGACTACTCTATTTTGATTGCCTTGAAGTTCGTCGTTCCAGACGGTGAATTAATGTAGACTTTCGTTTCTTCCGTGAATGTATGCTCGTACACATGGTCGCTGTAGTTGCTATCCGCTACATCATCAAATGCTTTTAGTACAGTCGTACCATCCGTATCACAAATTGCAAGAGCCTTGTTGGTGTTTTTTGCACCAAGGGTGATTTTTGTCGTTCCGGCAGGAACCGTCAGTAAAAGACCGCCCGCTTTTCCTGCAGAAAGCTGACAGTACCCAGTAATGCCCTCCGTGATTGTACCAGAAATACCGTCTCCATCGGAACGGATTTTTACATTCAGCCCCATAGCCACGGCTCCGCAAGTCTGAGCCTCAGTGAAGCCAAGGTCAGAAAGTTTCTTTGCGGTTCCGCTAACTGCACCTAAAGTTGAGAGATAATCGCTGACCTTCCACAATTTTGCAGAGCCTGTAGGCGCAGCACTTACCGTAACGGCACAGGTCGCTTTCTTTGTTGAGTCTGCATTTGATGTGGCTGTGATTGTGGCAGTGCCTGCCTTGACTGCGGTAACGGTACCGCTGTCTGATACGGTTGCAATTGTTGTATCGCTTGATGACCATGTTACGGTCTTGTCGTCAGCATTCTCTACGGTTGCTGTTAGAGTGGCGGTGTCGCCTCCAACCGTAAGTGCCAGGGTCTCCGTGTTCAGCTTGACCGTGACTTCCTTTGCTGACTCATCGTCATCATTAGAACATGAGGTTAATAATACCCCCCCCCATTACTACTGTACACGCTAATAGTGACAGTACTTTCTTAAATTGCTTCATAGAAGTTCCTCCTTTTGAACTTTTAGCTATGAGTTTTTGGACTTTTTGTGCCCAGAACGTTTTTGTTCAAATCCTAGCATAAAGACAAACGGAAGAACTTTGCAAACGAGATTTTGGATTATTACGACTTTTCTTATTTTGCTGAGGCAATGCGCCCCAAAAGGTCTGCAATCTCAATGCCGTTGATGACTTTTCCAGCGGGATATGATGCAAGGATATTGTCCCGGCCACTGGTCAGATGATTGCTGGTAATACCGTATTTGATTGAACTGTCGGCTTCGATAAAGGCGGAAAGATGATCGGCAAGGCGCACGGTGCGTCCGTCCACGGGAGAAAAATCATCGTTGTTGTAGGTCGCATTCAAATCTTCCCAGGTCACGCTCTTTGCTTCTCCGTCCACGATGACCTTGTTTAAGAATTCATCGCTGGTAAAATACATGAGCTCGTCTTTGTAAAAGTCTTCCATGAGGGGAACAAGTTCGCTTTTGACGATTTCGTCTTCAATGTGCTTTACCACGGCGGGAAGTTCATCAGTCGCCTGCTTGACGGGAGAAATGATGTCGCGGGTAACTGCTTCGGGTAAATCATGAAAAAGGGCGCAGAAAAAATCGTTAAAGAGCCGCTTGGAACACAAGGGCTTTCCCGCATCCCGCACCAAAAGCAGCGTACAGATTGCCACAAAAAAACAATGCCCCAGCACACTGGTATGAGGCACGCGGGGAGTCTGATTCCATCGGGTCTGAAAGCGCAACTGCTCCACATGCATGATTAAGTCAAAAGGGCGCTGACGGGTTACAAGAAGCTGCATGCCCCGCAAGTCCAAAAATTCCTGAATATCTTCGTTTAATCCCTTGCGGATTTCCGTAAGGCGGGCTTCTTCGTTCACTACGGAAAGCATTTCCAGTTCCCGCAGCGAAGAATACTTGTGTGCCGCCCTAAGCACCCGGGCAGAAAGAGACGCCTTTTCCTTTAGTTTTATGGAGCCCGCTGTCTGACCGATGTACATGGTAAAGCGTGAAAACAAATCCTTGTCGTGAATCAAATGCCGGTATTGGCTCAGCACCCATTCATTCAGGCGGATGTATTCCTGGGGATACTGCTGGCGAATCATGCGCTGCACCGGGCTTTTTATGTCGCAGAGGGCGATTTTTTTGAGCAGGTCAAAAAGGGAGGCATAAATCATCCATTCCCAGTCGATTTCATGCCCCTGTTCTTCCTCATATTTTCCGATGATATAGGCGGCGACCATTTTTTCGCCAGCCTTATCCATCTCCACAATCTCAAAGGGACGTACCAAGTCATTCCACCGCTGAATTGAGAAGCCTTCAAATATTTTTAGGATGAGTTTCTCGTCAATCATTGCCTTTTTGTCCGTATGCAGTCTTATTTTGCCACGCCAGATTTCTTGTCTGCGTCAAGTTTATCTTTCCACACCTGGGCATTGCTCTTGAGCTTTTCAGCGTCATCTTTTTCGCCAATCAAAATACAGATTCTGCGTTCGGCAAGCACAAAGCGGATTGCTGACTTCATGTCGTCAAGACGGCGGGAAGAAAGTTCGTATTTATCACGGTACTGCACTGCCACCTGACTCAGCAGTTTTCTCAGCAGGCGGATATAGTAGACGGTAGTATCAAAATGGGGCAGGCTGGAATCAAAGTAGACTTTTATCGCCTCCTTCCAGTCAAGCAGGTTCTTTGCCACAACAACAGCCCGTCCACGGATTTCAATAAAGGACATCTTCCACTTGGAATTCTCGCCAAAAGCATCTTCCAGAAGCTGAATGGTCAGTCCCATCTTGCGCACGAGGTACCAGCGTTTTTCCACATCGATTTCCGCAATCTGAGCCACCTTGTCTTCAATTTCGGAATAGGCCACGTCAATTGAGGGAGTAACAATATCTTCAAGATAAATAATTGACTTATAGATGATTTTGCGGGCATCGTTCAAGGCATCGTTGTTTTTTGTGTCGATAAGCTCCACGGACAGATTGTTTATCTGCATGTAGTCTGCCGCAATGGAAAGCAGGTCTTCGCTGAGCTTGAATTTCTTGTAGGGCTTTTGCGCCGCATCCTGATTGATTGAAAGCAGTTCCTTTTTTTCGGCATCAAGGGCTTGTTTTATCCGCTCCTGATACGGTTTGCAGCGTTCTTTGAACAATTCGCGGTCTTCAACTTTTATCTTCGCCATAATCATGCCCCCTCAGAAAAGCGTTGCAACATTGAGCGGGCGTGTTCCAAAGACTCTGCACTGGCAGGATCACCGCTCAGCATACGCGCAATCTCTGCCACCCGTTCTTCCGCCCCAATCGGAAAGACGCGGGTTTGTGTTGCGCCTGCATGTACGCCCTTTGCTATTTTAATTTGATTATCGGCATACACGGCAATGCTCGCTAGGTGCGTAATGCACAAAACCTGCCTGTTCTTTGCCAGTTTTTTCAGGTGACTACCCACACTCACTGCCACTTCGCCGCCAATTCCCGTGTCAATTTCATCAAATATGAGCGTCTGCACGGGGTCGGTAGCCGCAAGGATAGTCTTTAGGGCAAGCATCACACGGGAAAGTTCACCGCCACTGGCAATTTTTGCAAGCCCCTGCAAGGGAGAGCCAGGATTTGCGCTGATAAGGAATTCAATATTGTCCATGCCATAAGGACCGCATTTTTGCTCCAACTCCGTACCCATTTTTTCGATGATACTGACCGAGAAACGCGTTCCTTTCATGCCCAGTTGAGACAGAACTGCCTCCACGCCTTCTGCCATCCGAGAAACGGCTGTCTTTCGCTGGGCAGAAATTGCCTTTGCCTCGCTATACACCTGTTTTTCCAGCAGGGCAATTTCTTTTTTTAGTCCTTCCTTGCCCGCTTCCCCCCCTTCGACAGCATCAAGTTGCGCCTGGGCAGCTTCCGCATACTGCATGACTTCTTCTATAGGTGCGTCTACAGATGAGGCATATTTTTTCTTGAGGTTGTAGATAAGCGTCTGCCTTTCCTGCACCTGTGCAAGCCTTTCTGGATCAAAAACCAGAGACCGCTCATAGGTTTTGTATTCGCTTGCAATGTCAGAAAGCTCGTAGAATGCACTTTCCAGACGCTGGCCAAGAGATTCCAGGGATTTGTCCAAATCACAGGCATGCTGTGCCGTACCGCGGATTCGCTTTAAGAGGCTCACCGCACCTTCACCGCTTCCGTCCAGGGCAGCGTTCACCGCTTCTATATCCGCATACAGTTTTTCAAAAGAAGAAAGTTTTGTCTCCTCTTCATCCAAAGCCTTGTCTTCGCCCGCCTTGAGTTTTGCATCCGCAATTTCTTTTATGGCGAAATTCAACAGTTCGATTTTCTGTTCGCGGTTCGCATCGCTTGCATTCAGTTCGTCAAGCCGCTTGCGCTTGGAAACCAAATCAGCATACAAGGCGGTAAAGGCTGCCACGCGGTCATTGAGGCCTGCAAAGGAATCCAAAAAGCGGCGGTGCTCCGGCACTTTCATCAAAGACTGATGCTCGTGCTGACCGTGAATGTCCACCAAAAATGAACTGAATGTCGCCAAGTCCGCCCTAGTCACTGCGGTATCGCCAATCCATGCACCGGTTTTTCCGTTGTCACGCACATAACGCCGCAGCAAAATGCGATTGTTTTCTGGCTCAATGCCGTGACGGAAAAGCCATTCGCTTGCGCTTCTGCACTCGCCCTCATCATCCTGACTGTCTGAGACAGCATGTTCCGCCGCAAAAGGCTCGGCATCATCCTCCAGCAAAAAAGTTCCGCTTACCGTTGCTTCATGCGAGCCAGGCCGAATCTGCTCCGTGCCGCTTTTGCCGCCCAAGAGAAAGGAAAGCGCGCCAATCAGCAGAGACTTACCGGCACCAGTTTCGCCTGAAAGCACCGTAAAGCCTTTTGAGAATTCAATCGTTGCATTGTCAATCAGGGCAAAGTCCTTGATATTCAAATCTTCAAGCAAGAGAAGGACCTCCCGACCAGTTGAGTTTTGTACGCAATGCGTGATAGAATTTTTCCGAGGTGCAGCCCACAAGCAGGGCCCTGTCCTTTATCCTGCGGATTTTGATTATGTCACCCACATGCAAGTCCACGGGAATCTGACCGTCCACGGTAATCGTCACCTCGCTTGTTCGTGAAGGCAAAATGGTTACGCCAATTTCCCCCAGGGGGCTCACTACAATGGGGCGGCTGGAAAGGGAAAAAGCATTCATCAGCGTAAGAACCAGTGCATCCAAGTCCGGGTCAATTATCGGACCGCCTGCACTGGCAGAATAAGCCGTACTTCCCGTTGCCGTAGAGATGATAAGTCCGTCTGCCTTAAATTCGCCGAGAGACACATTGTCGTAGGTAATATCAAAGGAAATGGTGCGGGCAGCATTTTTTGCACTGATTACGATGTCGTTCAATCCCGTCTGACTGAAACGGTTTGCATTTCCACGCACAAGGGCGGCCTTTATCATGGAACGTTCCGCTATGATTGCCTTTCCTGCAAGAAAACGGTCTAGTTCATGCTGCCACTCAGGTTTTTGCACGCTGGCGATAAAGCCAAATGTACCAAAATTAATGGGAAAGACAGGAACACCCAGGGGAGCACAGCCTCTGGCCGCAAAAAGCACAGTGCCATCTCCTCCCAGCGTAATGACAAAATCATAGCCGTGGAAAGGATATTCTTCACAAAAACCGTTATAGAGGAAAATATCTCCTTGCCTTCCCAGGGATTCCAGATATGCTTTTATGGTCGCACCCAGTTTTTTTGATTCGTCTTTATAGGTGTTTACGATGATAAGCGCTTTGTTATATTCTTTCACTGCATCCTCCTATAAAACTTTATTCCTTACATTACGGCAAGGTTCCCAGCACTTTGGAAATTTTGGTAACCGCCTCGCTTCCCAAACGGGGGTACAAGGGAAAGAGTACCGTCCGCAAGAAAAGCGCTTTTGCCTTTTTGCAAGTGGCAGAAAGTTCCTCATCCTTTAGGGCGATGACAGAATCTCCGTATGCCGGGCGGATTTCGATATCCTTACGGGAAGCATACTGTTTTGCATCCTTAAAACTGCCAGACAAGACCACAGGAAATGACCAGATGGTAGAACCGTCGCCGTGTTCACGGGCAAAAGTCCGGTTTTTTCCACTTAAAAGCGCATGCTGGTATGAGGCATAAATAGTCTTCCTGATATCCTCATTGCGGCGGAATTCCTTTATCTGTACAAAAGCAAGGGCACTGTTGATGTCGGGCAGAATGTCAGTACGGGGGGCGGCATCAGTAAATGATTTAAGAGCCGACCATTCTCGCCTGCGGGGAGCCATCAGTACAGCACCACCGCCAGCAGTAATCGTGTCAAATTCTTCCAGCCCCATAATGGCATACACGCCAAAGGAGCCGACATTTTTTGCAGCGACATTTTTACCCGCTTCCCTTTCTGCGGTCTCCTCATCTTCTTTTGGCTCAACAACTGCACCCACCGAATGGGAAATATCTTCAATCAGAGGAATTCCCAAAGCGGCAATTTTTTCCACCTCTGGAACAATGCCCATGGTTTCATGCAAAAGCAAGAGCCTTCCGCCAGCCTTGGCGCCTTCCGCAACAAGCTCCGCCGTTACCAGTCCTGTTTCTTCGCTCACGTCCAAGACAAGCGGCTTGTAGCCCAGAGACTCCACAGCCACGTAATGCCATGAAGGAGCCAGTGCAGAAATCATAATCACGCTTTCTGCGGGCAAGTCCAGGGCTTTGAGAGCATAAGATAAGGCTATTGTCGCACTGCGAAAGGCTACGGCACCGTCACAACCGGTAGATTCCTTTACCGCCTGAATGAGACGCATATTCAACTCACCTGGACCGGTTTTTTCGTCAACCATACATGTCAGTACGGCGTCCATTTCCTTTCTGCGAATCGTAGAACTGAATGTCTGAATCATTTTTTACTAGTCTGCAGTGTCGCCCTGCATAATTTTCTGAAGCTCTTTTGCATTGAAAATCTTACGGATATCAAGCATAATCAGATAGGAATTGTCCTGACGGACAACACCCTGAATATATTCCGTACCGATACCACTAATCATCTGCGGCGGAGCCTTAATTTCTTCGCGCTGAATTGAAACAACACGAGCAATGCGGTCAATGATAATACCGATTTTCATGCCGTCAATGTCCAGAATAACAAAGCCGCCTTCGTAATCTTCACCGTCAACTTCTACCAGTTTTTTGATGCCAAAACGACGGTGCAGGTTGATAACGGGAATAATTTCACTACGAAGATTGAAAATACCTTCAACATAGTACGGTGCATTAGGAATCGGGCGAAGGGCACTAACCTTTACGATTTCCTTAACATCCATAATGTCAACACCGTAAATTTCTTCACCAAGCTGGAATGTTACCTGTTGAATCTGTGTATTTTCTGCTGCCATAATGCCTCCAAAGGTCTTGAATAAGAATACACTGAAAAGCGTTAAAATACAATATGCAAACGGTCAATTTTGTGACCGTTTTTTGTATTTTTATTGCGCCTGCTTATGTGCCTTCATGTATGAAATTGCACTCAAGGCGACCTTCTTGCCTTCGCGCATTGCCATGACAACGGTCTTGGGGCGGTGCACAATGTCTCCCGCGGCAAACACACCCTTTTTACCTGTCATGCCATAATATTCCGCTCCCTCCTCCACGTGAGTAAGGATGTAGCGGTCTTCTGCAAGCTCCACGCCTTCGGTATCTTTTGTAGTAATTTCATTTGGCTCAGAACCGATTGCCACGATGATTTTTGTAGCGGGGATAACCACCTCACCGTCAGGAGTCTTGGCCTTAAAGCCGCAAACCTTGCCGTCCTTTCCCTCAAAGGAGACAGGAACATGCTCCCACTTAAAGATAACGCCGTCAGCAAGGGCCTCATCGTATTCGGCCTTTGCCGCCTTCATAAATTCAATGGTACGGCGATAGCAGACATAGGTGTGCTTTGCACCCATTCGTACTGCGGTGCGGCAGGCATCCATAGCCACGTTACCTGCACCGATAACCACCACATCGTCTCCATCCTTTACCTCAATCTTATCCCGCTCCAGTTTGCCGGCGTTAAAGTCACGCACATCGTGAAGCAGCTTGAGGGAGTCAAGGACGCCAGTCAATTCCTTGCCCGGTAAATCAAGCCATTTTGGAGCAATTGAACCGGAAGCAACAAGCACAGCCTCGTAGCCTTCGCCAAGAATCTGATCAAGGGTGATGTCTTTTCCAACCCATGTATTCGTAGTAAAGGTGACGCCCAAATCCGTCAGCCGCTGAATATAGCGGTGAACATTTTCTTTTGGCAGACGGAATTCAGGAATACCGTAAATCAATACACCGCCCGGTTCGCTGTCTTTTTCATACACGTTTACTTCATACCCGGCACGAACAAACTCAAATGCCGCGCTCAAACCGGCCGGGCCTGAACCGACAACGGCAACCTTGCCCACAGGCTTGACATTCTTTCTGATTTTGTTCAGCTGGAACTCATATTCAAAGTCCGCAATAAAGCGTTCAATCTGACCGATACGAATCGGCGGCTTTTTGGCACGGTTCATGATACAGTGACCTTCGCACTGATTTTCATGGGGGCAGACATGTCCACAAATTGCCGGCAGATTACTGCGCTCTGCGATGATTGCGTAGGCCGCACCAATATTGCCGTTTGAAAGCTCGCGGTTGAATGCCGGAATATCATTTTCTATGGGGCACCCCGTGCGGCACATGGGTTTTGGACATTTTAAGCAACGCTGCGCTTCTGCAATAGCCTCTTCCAAAGTGAATGCGGGAACATCTTCTGTTTTTTGTGTATCAGCCATAATTTACGTACCTCAAAAAAATATATATATTCTAGTATACAAGACGATTGCATAAAAAGCAAATTAAAATTTTACGCTACGGAAAAAAGCGTAATCGCATACACTTTCTCTATTCCATAGGATTTTAACTGAGCAGCACAGGCATCCAGCGTAGACCCCGTTGTAAGCACATCATCCACAAGCACAACCGCTTTGGGCGGAAGCGGCGCATAGGCATGTAATTTTCGCTCAGATGCCAGCGCATAGGAATGGGCAGAAAGCCTACGCCGTGCAAGCCGTCCCAATTTTTTCTGCTGCACCTGAGTCTTCCTCACCAGCAGTTTAAGCACGGGCACACGCCAAAGCCTGTGCAGAAAGCAACACAATTCATCAACCTGATCCCAGCCTCTCTCCTTGATTTTTCCCGGACGGGGCGGCACGGGCACAAGGGGAAGCCTGTCTCCAAAACGGATGCACAAATCCTCATAAGCCTTGTAGACCATGCGGGCAAAGACCAGGGAAAGCGTCCGCTTATCCTCGCTTTTCCAGGCAAAGAGCAAGGTCTTTTTCCACAGGCAATAGGCATGCAGGGGAAAGACCCCGTCCGTATGGGTAAGTATTGCTTCTTTCCTGCAGGCAGAGCACAGGGAAATTTCACTAAGCAGGGCCTTGCCGCACACAAGACATCGTGCAGAAGCAGTATCAGCAGATACGGGTAGGGCTGTATCTACAAACTGCTTCATGCACGACGGACACAAGGGATACACACCACTGACCTCACCGCAGCGGACACAAAGTTCTCCGCCCAGCACCCAGACAGCAAGGCGGCGAATGAGAAAGACTAAACATGCAATATAGCCATGAGGTATCCTTTTCGGCCACAGTGAGATTTTGTTATCCCTCATACACTATATATATATGCTTTAAAATACAAAAATATACAAAAAATTTTTTAAAAAGTGAAAAAAAAATGATTTATTTTTGATTTTTCGCCGCCTTTTTCTGCTATCTGCCACTTAAAGCCTTTTTCCAGCGGGAAATCATCTGCAGGGCGGCAAGAGGGGTAAGGTTGTCAGGATCGGCAGAAAGGATTTCATCCAGCACCATTTCCTCATCAGAAAAGAGTCCGGGGGCTGTGGGAGAAGGTCGGACAGCGGTATCAGCGGGAAGGCTCAGGGTTTCGATGGGCGTGTCCAAGACAGGACGGTCTGCGGCGATATTCTGCAGGCGTTCCAAAATCTGGCTTGCCCGGGCAATAACCGAATGGGGCACGCCCGCAAGCTGCGCCACATGAATACCGTAGGAATTTTCACTTGCTCCTTCTTTTACCTTGCGCAGGAAAACAACCGATTCCCCCTGCTCGCTGACTGCCATGCACAGTAACTTGAGCGAAGCGTGTTCCATACGGGTCAGTTCATGGTAGTGCGTGGCAAAGAGGGTCTTGCATTTTATCGTGTTCAAAAGATATTCGCTCACTGCCCATGCAATGGAAAGACCGTCCTCCGTCGAAGTACCCCGCCCCACTTCATCCATAATGACCAGGGATTTTTCGGTAGCAGAGCGCAAAATATTGGCGGTCTCCGTCATCTCTACAAGGAAGGTAGACTCTCCACGGGCAAGATTGTCGCTGGCACCCACGCGGCAGAAAATACGATCCACAATACCGATATGGGCGGTGTCAGCGGGAACAAAGGAACCTGTCTGGGCAAGCAGGGCAATCAAGGCATTCTGCCGCAAGTAGGTACTTTTGCCTGCCATGTTTGGTCCGGTTATCAAATCAAAAGAAGTCCTGCAATGCGCATTCACATCCGCCGATGAGGCAATCTCAATGTCATTGGGAACAAATTCCCCCTGAGGAAGATGCATTTCCACCACAGGATGACGGCCGCCGCTAATGGCAAAATCCGAGCCATCATCAACCAGAGGACGAACCCAGCGATACAAAATAGCGGCCCAGGCAAAACTGGCAGTCACATCTGCATAGGCAATTTCCCGGGCTACCTGCAGAAGATAGGGAACATCCTTTGCCAGACGATTGCGGACTTCCAGAAACAAATCATGTTCGGTCTGGATGATATTTTGGGCAGCGTCCTTTAAATCACGCTCCAAAGCCTGCAAACGCTCCGTTGTATAGCGTTCCGCATTTAACAGGGAACGACGCAGTATAAAATGGTCAGGAACCTTAGAAAGCCTGCCCTTTGTTATTTCGATGTAATAGCCAGAGGTATTACTGTTTTTAATCCTAAAATTGACGATGCCCGTATTTCTTCGCTCTTCCTCCGCATACTCTTCCAAAATACGGTTGAAATTCTGCTGAACATCACGGTAGTGGTCAAGTTCCTGAGACCAGCCCGGCTTAATGATTCTGCCCTCGGTAAAAATTGTGGACGGGTCATCAAGAATGGCATTTTTAATCACGTCAATAATCGTCTGCGCCGTATCTTCTGAAAGGGCTGTAAAGCCGTAGTTTTCCAATAACTTGCGCACTTCCAGCCAGGATTCAAGACTTGCCCGCAAGGCCTGTAAATCCTTTGCGTGAGCCCGCTCCATGGCAATACGCCCCGCAAGGCGTTCAATATCCAGCACATTGGAACACTGCTCCCGCACGGCATCCAGCAGGCGGCGGTTTTTGGTAAAGAGTTCCACATGGTCTTGGCGCAGGGCAATTTTTTTGCTGTCGGTAAGCGGATACAAGAGCCACTGCCGCAAAAGCCGCTTTCCCATGGCAGTCTGTGTGTGGGACAGACATTCCAAAAGCGAATACTGTGCGCTTCCGTCACGCAGATTGCTTACGATTTCCAGATTACGGCGGGAAGCATCATCCATAACCACGTAATCACTGTCCTTATACACTTTTATGCCGCTCACATGGGGAGCATTGGTGGAAGCCGTTTTTTTGAGGTAGTCCAGCAAAAAGCCTGCCGGTGCTACTTCTGGAGAATCTTCCGTTAGTGAAAAGGAGCGCAAATTAACGGTCTTAAACTGCTCTGTCAGGCGACGGAATGAAAGCGTGGAATCAAAATTCCAGTCAGGATAATAGGAAACAGAAATAGAATCAGCAGAAGCAAGGGTTTCCTGAACAATACGGTTGTCACGCAAGCCCGAAGGCAGCAGGAGTTCCCGGGGATGAGAGCGACCCAATTCCTTGGGGAAATTTTCCTGCATGTCGCTTGCCTTCCAACTGGTGGCAAAAAAATCAGCCGTCGTAACGTCAATGTAGGCAAAGCCCGCCTGACCGTCTTTTACAAAAAGGGAAGCCAAAAAGTTATTGGTGCCGCCTTCCAGATACTCGCTTTCCAGAGCCGTTCCGGGCGTAATCACTTCGATAACCTTGCGCTCGGTAAGCCCCTTTCCCTTGGCAATCTCCCCTACCTGCTCACAGATGGCGATTTTCTTTCCCAGACGAAGGAGGCGGGCTATATAGACCTTTGCCGCATGATAGGGAATACCGCACATGGGCTGCTCTCCGCGGTGGGTCAGGGTCAGATTCAGCAGGCGGGAAACCTCCACTGCCTCCTCGTTGAACATCTCATAAAAATCACCCAGACGGAAAAAAAGGATTTCGTCCTTGTACTGGTCTTTGATGGTTTGATACTGTACCATCAGGGGAGTCGTTTCATTATTTGTGTAATTCTTTACTGCCCCGGCAACTACTTCGTCATGCTTCCGTGCCATGAACTACAAACCCAATTCAGAGATTACTTTGTCCGTCACGTCAACAGAAGAAGAGTACCAGAGCACTGCATTTGCCTGCTGAAGGCTCAAAATAAGGCTGAATCCTTCATGTTCGGCAACGCGCTCCAAGGTGCTGTAAAGTTTTTTATAGAATGCATCTGAATTTTGCAGTGAATTCTTTAGCGATTCCAATTCAATGTTTTTTGCACTGGTATATTGGGTAAGATAGTCAGTCTTTTTGGTAATTTCCGCCTCAATCCTCATAGCGGCAGATTCATTTCCGCTGTTCTGATAGTCAACCTTTTGCTGCTGGAGCTTTTGAATCTCGTCAGTACGCTTGTTGATTTCATTCTGGAAGTCGGCTTTTTTGGACTCATAGTTGCGCACTGGTGCAGAATTACGGAAATAAGCCGCATAGACACGAGCGGTGTCCACTACGCCAAAGCGGGTAATCTGCTGGGCAAAAAGTCCCCCGCAGGCAAACAAAGCAAGAAAAAATAAAAGTCCAATCTTTTTCATAGCACAAACTCTACCAAAAATACGAAATTAAATCTACTTGTTTATGAGGTTGAATGAAAGGACGAACTTCCAATGGTCATTCCAAACCACTGAACCGTCTTCTATGCGGAATGTATGGGCAAACAGAAGACGCAGGGGGAACTGAGGAATGGTAAAGCGCACACCCGGTCCAACGCTAAAGTACCAGTCTCCCCAGCCGATGCTGCCAAGCTGATAGACTTCCTTTGTAATGACCGCAGCGTCCGCAAAGCCGTCCAAGGCAAGCACACCAGGAACAACCGGCATACGCAGTTCAACATTGGAATTCCACAGGGCCTTGCCACGAACCTTATTGTAGATGCTTGTCCATCCGCGTCCGTTGAACATACCGTCAATATAGAGTTTGCTGGAGTCACCCACGCCCGTATTTGCCGCAGGGAAAATCATAGAAAGACCCGTGTAGCCTGCAAGCACCAGCTTAAACGCCCATTTTTCGGTAATGCGCCAGTTCAAGAGCGTAAAGTATTTTTCCAGTTTTGTATCCGTGCGCAAAAAGTATTCGCTTTCAATCGGAGTCAGACCAAACCAGGTAAGACGCTGACTGGCAAACCAACCGCTTGACGGGTCATAGTTTACGTCACGCCCGTCAATAGAAAAAGCAGTCCAAATAGAATTCTGCCAGCCCCAACGGTTCGCAAACTCACTGACCGTAGTATCAACCGGCGTATACAGTTCCTTGTCATAGCGGTTGTTCAAGAGACTGCCCGTAATGCCGCCGGTAAGCGAAAGTATTGCCCAGTCTGGAGTCCAGCGGTGTCCCATTGAATAACTCAAAGACCACTTCCACTGTTCGTAGCGCATGTAATAGTTGGTGTTGTCAACAGTACCGTTGGAAAGCCACTTGAGGCGCAGAGCGTGTACGCTGGCGTGAGAAAAAGTCGTACTGATTGAACGGCTGATAGGACGTCCCCACAGCCAGTTTTCGCCATATGCCAGTGTAACAGACTGCTCGTCCGTTGAAATAGTAGAACCTGCACTCAGGGATTTTCCGCTGCCCTTTACGTTGCTGTCCTGCCATTTGACAAAGAGGGCAAAGGGCAAATCATTGGGGTCAGAAACACCGCTAAAGGTAACGCCAAATTCAATTGATGTGGTGGACTGCTCATCCACGGTAAAAACGAGGTCAACAAGGTTTTCTTCCGAACCAGGAACGACATCGGGAACAACCGCGCTGAAATACTGCAGGTTGTAAAGGTTTCGCAAACCCGTGGTTACTTTTGCCTTGGAGAAAATATCACCGCTTTCTACGGGAATTTCGCGGCGGATGACGTGCTCCTTGGTACGGTTATTGCCCTTGATAATCACATGCTCAACGTGGCTGCGAACATTTTCCGTTATCTGCAGGACATAGGAAATCGTCTTGTTTTCTGAATCTTTGGTGGGAATCGGCTGAAAGCGGTTGGACGTATAGCCGTTTTCGTAGTAGAGGTCAGCAATGGCCATCAGGCTTTCCTGGAACTTTGTCTGATTGAACATTTTTCCCGACTGCTGCTTGACCAGTGAGTTCAGCCTGTCATCCGTAAAAATCGTGTTTCCCACATAGGTGATGCCGTTAAAGGTGTACTGAGAGCCTTCCTGCACCACAAAGGTTATCGTCATCTCATCACGGTTTTTCTTTTCGTTTATCGCAATTTCACGGGTCACGTCTACAATGCTTGCATCAATATAACCGTTGTTCTGATAGTATGCCACGATTGCCTGTTTATCGGCCTCCAGCGTAGCTTCCTGAAAGGCCCCCTTGTTGAAGAGACCGACTTCTTTTAGCTTGAGTTTTCCCCGCAAAGTCTTAGACGAAAAGACCTTATTGCCTCGGAATTCAAGGTGTCCAACAACCGTTGAGCGTCCTTCTTCTATTATATATGTTACTTCAAAGCCTTTGGATGCCTGCCGCGTCTGGGAAGAAACCGTCACATTGGTGTAGCCTTTTTCCAGATACAGTGAGCGGATGGCTCTCTCATCGCCCAGCATTTTTGACTCGACAAAAACATCTTTTTCCTTTATGGAAATCGCTTCTTTAAGTTCCGTCGTGCGCACCGCCTTGTTGCCACGGAAAATCAGGCGGGAAACAATGGGGCGTTCAGTTACCGTAAACACGATGGAAACCGTATTGCGCTTTGAATCACCAGGCAGGGCTTCCGGTTCAACGTCATCAAAAAGTTCCAGTGCATAGATGCGGTCCATCATGTCCGCAAAAAGTTCATCGGAAAAACGCTTGCCGATAAAGCCGCTGGTAACGCCATCAACTTCCTTGTTTCCGACGTGTTTAAGTCCTTTAAAAGAAACATTCTTAATCAGTTTGCCATAGTACCAGTTGGGGTCAGAAACAACTTCTCCAGGCTCTGAACTCTGGGCAATCAGACTGCTCGTTGCTGTACACAAAAAGAGTGCTGCCATCAGCATAAAAACAACAGAACGACGCATAGAAACTCCTACTTTCTTTTTTTTAATTTACAGCGCAAATTTCCATGACAGGGTCATCGATGCAGAAGAAACCCACATATTATTGCGGAGGGCTTCCAAATCGGGAGCGACACCCAAACGGATATTTACGAAAGGAGAAGCCATTTCCAGACCCACTGCAGGCTGGAAGACAAGACCTCCCACTGACGTTGCGCTATCAACCTTTGACTCGTCATACACCCAGTTCATCATTGCATCCGCATAGATTGAACTGCCGAAGTACTTTCCTATATAAACAGTTGAGTTATCAAAAAAGTTACTGAACTTCATCTGTTTACCAGTAGAATTGTTGCCGAGTCCGTACTTCACCGTGTTCTGAAGCACATTGGTTCGTACAGAAAATATATCAAACTTCAAGAGTTCACGCAATGCGTTTTCTATATTGCGTATGACAACAGACTGAACCAGATAGTCACCGCCCGCAAGGAAGAGGGAGGTAGCGTTTTCTGAATCCGCACTGATAACCTGTCCCAAGAGCTCCATGATTTCCCTTTCCGATTTTGCCGGACTTGCGGAGAACTGAGGATTTAGGGAACTGACCGGCTGGTTCAAGGCACTGAGCGTAATCGTCACCTGCCCGCCGTTTGAGTCTTGCTCACGGGTTTCTGCACGGACGGTAAGGCGGGGATCAATCAAATCCTGAGTCTCATTAAAGACAATCCTACCCTCCTTCATGTAGAAATTGCGGTTGAGCCAGACAATCTGACCGCCACGAAGCGCCGCCTCACCCTTCAGGCTGAAGTTTCCAGTCACGCTGTCAAAATACACTGAAAGCGGCGTGTTAGGAGCAACAGCGCCGCGCAGGAGCGGATCAAATAAAATCTGAACTCGCTGACCCACAAGCAAATTCAGGTCAGCTTTTATGGCAAGGGGCGAGGATTTTTCCCTTTGCGGCGGCGATTCTCCGTTCTTATCACCCTTTGGCGAAAAGAGGGAGAAGATATTTCCAGACATAAGGCTGGTTTGCAGGGAAGAAATGACAATCGAAACGTCAGCATTCTGGGCTTCAACCAATCCCGTCACGCCAAATTCATTGTCCTCCAGCGTCAGGTTCAAGTCTATGCCCGCCTCTCCCTTATAATGAATCAGGGGGAGCGTCATATTCACCGGAATATAATTGTCCTTAGGCGTAAGAAGATTCACGTCCAGAAGGCCGATTCGCCAGCGGTTAAAGTCTATGCGGGCATCAGCAAGCAGGCTGGTTTTTCCTGCACGCAGTATGGTCTGGGGCATAACCAATGCGCTTTGACTTATGCTGGCGAGCATTTTCTCCGTTTTGAAAGCAGTTTTCGACACCATGGGCACCGTAAATTCCGGCTTTTCGATGGAAAGCGCGCCAGAAAATTCAGGGTCGGCAATCAGTCCTGTTATGCGAAGGGCTCCTTTTAGTTGTCCGCTCGCCACATGAAGGAAAGGCAGGGCGATAAAGGACGTAAGTTCCGCAAGGTTTGACTGCACCTCGGTAAATTCCAGATGCATGGTTTCCTTGCTCACCTGTCCCCTTGCTTCCAATTGCAGGGGAAGCGCGTTCCCCAGGCGAGCCGTTAGGGAACCGTCATCCAGCAACGTAGCCAAAAGCCCCTGGGAATCCTTTGAGAACAAATCATATCTTCCCGGCATCCTCAGCATGGAGACTTCAAATGCAAGAGACTTTGGAAAGAGCGTACCCTTGATGCCCGGCACTTTTAGGACTGCCGTATAATTTTGGGGAAGACGCCATTTTTGCACTGGGGGCGCACTGCTCAGGCTCAGGGAAAGGGGCATTTGGAAAGATTCATTCAGCAGATAGCCTTCCAGATTCAGGGAGAGGTCTCCGGAAAAGTCATTGGGATTAAAAAAGAGGCTGCCATTTGATACCGTAAAGTTTGACCAGGTACCGCCAAAATTTTCCGCACTCACACCGCTTTCATCCAGAACAAAAGAACCGTGAGCCACCAGCGAAGAACCATAGAGTCCCATGGCAAAATTCTTTACGTCCAGAGACACAAAGGGATTGCTCAAGGTGCCGCTGGCCGATGCGCTTGCCGTAACAACATTGTCTGCATTCTGCTCATTCAGAAAGCGCACGATGGGAAAGGCATTCACTTCCGCCTGTCCGTTAAAATAAAATTCGTTTTTAAGCGCATCTACTGAAAAAGGCAACTGAGACGGATTGACAAAATCAGCATTGAGCGACAGGCTTTCCGTTCCCGTTTCACTCTCTGCCTGAAGCCCCACATGGATTGAGTCAAAAATACGGTTATTGACGTTCCACATGAGGTTACCGCTACCTTTGAGGGCAGAAACATTGTCGGAATAGCCTATGGAATCAACCAAAAAACCGTACTGATTGATGTTTCCAGAAAGCGTCAGTTTTGGATGTACCGCAAAAGTACCCGACAAGTCTTCCACCTGAAAATTATGCAAGTCCACTGAAAAATTTTCTGCCGAGCGGAAATTAAAGGCTGCGTCAACAGACACCGAGGGAATGATTTTTCCCAAGGCAATGGGCAGGGAAGCAAAGCTGAAAGAGCCTGTCACTTCGTCGCCAAAACTTGCCACCGCTGAAAAACCGTAGTCACCGGCAATGTTCAGCCATTTAGACGCATAGGTGCCGCTCAACTGATAGGGCAGCGAATTTACCGTGTAGTCGCCAAAGAAGGTAAAGTTGTCAAATCCGTTGGAAAAGTCCGCGGAAGCCGTTGCTGTCGTATTCAGGCTGCCAAAAAGCAGGTCAAAGCGGCTGATTTGCACCGTCTGATTTGACCCGTCCACCGCAAACCACAGCATCTCACGGTCTTTTGTTGTATTTGCCACAAGACATACCGGCGCGTTAAACGAAAAGTCCTTAAAGTCACTGGAAAAATATACTTCGTCACTGGTGATGTATGGATGCAGCGTTTCCGCTAGTTTCGTAAGCCTTGCGGCAGGCTTTTCCTTGACAAAGAATGCGCCCAAAAGTGCCGCACTGTCCAAGAACACGTTCTGCACTTCCGCACGAGCCTGCACGTATCGGTCTGAGCCACCGAGATAACTGCCGTCCACCTGCACATGGCCTGTAGCCTCGTAGTCAGCATGAGCGTAGTCATCCCATGCAAGGCTAAAGTCTACAGAATGATTTCCTGGAATGACCGATGCTTCCACCGCCGTAAGGGCACGTTCCTCCCCCAAAAAAATCTGGGAAGCAACCATCATAAAACCCGTATCCAGGGGGTCGATGTAGACTTCGCCAGAAAGGCTATTGCCATTGGGCAGGGCATACTTCTGGCAGGACAGGATGCCCGAAAGCTGCTTGGGCTTGTAGACAAAATCACCGGAGAAATCTGCGGACACTCCCTTACCCCTAGCAAGCAGTTTATGCGCCACCAGATGACGCTTGTCGCCTTCCACATTGATTGAGCCATGGAAGGGATGCCCTAAAAGCCGCTTTGTCCATTCTGTTTCAAAATCCGCCGCATACTGTACCCCCGACCCCTTCTTGGCAAAGAGATTTCCCTTGCCGCTCACCGAAATGCCGTCAAAGAGTGCAAAATATCCGGGGGCACGGCGCACGCGAACCAGTTTGAATGGCTCAAAGCCGTCAAACTCACCGTCAAGGCGAAATGACTTGTCCGCAATATCTGCCGTCATAAAAACAGAAAAAGGCAGGGCAGACCTCATGGTGCGGATGGTAAATTTCCTGTCGCTGTAATTTACCAGTGCGTCCAGATGCGTCACGGTAAAGTCTGCACCGCCTGCGTTGGAAAAATGAACAGAAGCAGAACTGCCGTCCAATTCCGGCACGAGGGTACCCGTCAAGTCAAAATTAACCGCCATTTGAATGCGCTTATTCTCATGGGAAACATAGATGTTTGAATAGGTCGCCTTGCCGCTTCCCTTCACCACAATGCCCGTGGAATTAAAGTTATTGCGCAGGGTCAGCGAACGGACAGTACCCCTGGCATCGTTCCATTTGTCCGAATAATGCAGGTTTACGTTTTTCAACTGCACCGCAAAGGGAAGGTCAATATTCAAAAGCGAAAGGTCAATTTTCTTATGCTCATTCAAATCTATTTTTGCATGGCTCCTGGCAAGACCAATCCACTTCTCCGTCAGGGCGCGGTCAAGAAACAAATCATATTCCACCGTCACACCATTAATCGTCACGGAACGAATTGCATAGGTGGGATGGGATGAAAAAAAGTCAAGGAAGTTATAGGAAACCGTTACTTTACGTACGTCAAGCAATTTTCTTCCCGATGCCTTGTCCGAAACCTCTATACCTTTTACGTTGATTGCTGATAAAATAGACGGTGAAAGCGACTGATACGAAAAGGAAAGGCCGATACTGTTTTCTGCCTTTTCCACCAGTTGTTTTTCCAGCGAAGATAATGCTTCTCCCACGCGGATATAGACCGGTCGGAGAATTGCTACCGCCGCAACAAGCATGAGGATAAAAAGTGTACTGCCGATTCCAACGCTTTGCCTACGGGATTTCATAGCAATTATCTTCTTTGATATTATCGGCAGTTTTTCGGGTTTTGCGTATGATATTACAGAATTTTATAGTGTTTGAAGGCATAGACGGAGCAGGCACCTCCACCCAGATTGCAGTGCTCAAAAATCGCCCTGATGCGGACAGATTTTTCTTCACCACCGAGCCTACAGACGGCCCCACAGGAAAATTCCTGCGCTCCATGCTCAAAGGTGACCTAGGCCTGGACCCCCGCACCGCAGCATATCTTTTTGCCGCCGACCGTGCCGAACACCTGTGGGGAAAAAGCGCACTAAACGGAAGTGTGGTAAAAAAATGTTCAGAGGGCAAAATTGTCGTAAGCGACCGCTATCTGTTTTCAAGTCTGGCCTACCAGTCGGTCACCTGCGGAGACCAGCTTCCCCGCATGCTGAACGAGCCATTTCCCCTGCCCCAACTGCTTTTCTTTTTTGAAATTGACCCTGCAATTTCACTCAAGAGAGTCCTCGACCGCGGCGAAACTGAAATCTACGAAAAAATAGATTTCCAAAAAGCCACTGCCCGCCGCTACCAGTCCGTCATTGCAGAATACGACGGCACTTCCAAAGGCCAAGGCATGAAGATTGTCCGACTGGACGCAAGCCAGAGTGTAGAGACTGTGGCAAAACGCATCGCAGAAGAAATTGCGGCATTAGATTGCTAATCCGCAAGAAAAAAACTGCCGATACTCAAGGCGTGAAAAAGTTTTTTTCCGTCCTCAGCCTGATTTTTCTCGTCTTTACCCTTATGCCCTGGTCATCCTTTGCATACGTGGCAAAATACAAGGAGGACTACTACAGGCTTTTTCACGTACATTACCAGCAGTACCCCGATGACGTGATGGAAAACATCTACTGGCTGGAGCAGGCAGTAAAGGCTGACTTTGCCAATCCCCTGTATGCAGACGCAAAAATCAACGATGAGCGCGACTGGGAAAAATACCGCTATCTCTTTATGATGCATATAAATCTCAAGATGATTGAGCAGTACATGCGCCTGGGCCGCATCTACGACCATTCCCTTGCCCACTTCTACGATGCCCCCTGGAAAGACATGTATCTGGACAACCTGGCAAAAACAAAATCCTGCTATGAAAGCGGACTCTACTATTGGCGGGAGGCAAAACTCTGGGCAGAAAAGGCCAACGTCAGCAAATTCAATTTTCTCTGGCTCGCAGACATCCAGGCCTGGGAAGACGAAAAAGAGCGAATCTCCACCGGTGAACTCAACTACGAAAAAATTCTGACCAGGGAAATCACCCGCGTGCAGGGGGTAATCGACACATTCAAGGGAATGGAAGGCAAAAAATACTAGAGGGGCGAAGTCTCGCCCCTAGGCTCAGCCCGACGCTTTGCGCCAGTCTTCGCCATACCCCACTCTAACGGGGGGAGCCCCCGTAACGCCCCCCTCAGGCAGATTGAAAAAAATCCCCATTCTCACTACACTATTTCCATGCAGTACGAAGAAAAAATCGTGGAATATCCGCCAGTGCATCCGGGAACAGACCGCACTTTCATCCGCTTTTACCAAGGAGAACCCGACTTAAACAGCATTTTTTATGCGTCAAGCAATGCTGACCTTCCCCAGCGCATTTTTGTCACCGACGAGACGATTTGCGCACTGGATTCCGTCCGCCCCTTTACCCACCTCTTTCACGCTCACGACGGCGGAAAAGACTTTAAGCGTGGATTCGTAGGCGTGCGGGGAAAGGATGTCCTCGTCATCTTGGGAAGCGGCGAACCCTACAAGACAATAGAAAGCGTACTGCAGATTGTTTCCGCCGCCCTTGACCACAATGCCCAGCGCTCTGCCGTGTTCGTGGGAATCGGAGGAGGCGTGATTACCGACATGACGGCCTTTGCCGCATCCATCTTTAAGCGGGGAGCCCATTGCGAACTGGTGCCCACAACACTCCTCTGCATGGTTGACGCTTCCGTTGGCGGAAAGACCGGCTGTGATTTTTCCAGCTACAAGAACATGATTGGCTCCTTTTTTCCCGCGCAGAAAATCCATATCTGCCCGGCCTTCGTGCAGAGTTTGCCCCAGTCAGAATACCGAAGCGGCCTAGCGGAAGTAGTCAAGACAGCCCTGCTCTACAATTCGGAACTCGTTACAAAGCTTGAAAATACGCCATCTGTATTAAAAGACCGCACCAGTCCGCTCGTGCATGAAATGATTCAAATTTGCGTGAGCGCAAAGGCCCGCGTTGTGGAAGAAGACCTGACGGAAAAGAACATCCGCATGCAGTTGAATCTGGGACACACCTTCGGACACGCACTGGAAAGTCGCGCAGGACTGGGAAAGGTGAGCCACGGAGACGCAGTTGCCTGGGGCATGTCCCGCGCTGCAGTCTTAAGCGAACGACTGCACCTCTGCGACAAGGCATTTGTTGAGCGCGTAAAGAACCTGCTTGCCTCATTTGGCTGGGAAACAGGAGCCATGCACAGTGCGCTGGAGGGCATTTTTACAGACAAAAAGGAAGCCGCCCGTTCCCTTTACGAGGCAATGAAAAAGGACAAGAAGAATTCCTCAAGCAAAGTACGCTTTGTCTTGCAGCGCAATGCTGGCGACACCCTAATCACCGAAGCAGAAGCCGATGACCTGCTTGCCGTGCTTGAAGAAGACTAGGACACAGCAATGGTACAGGAAAAAAGCAGCGCAGAAATCACCCATTATTTTGACTGGGCGGCAACCAGTCCCGCTGACGGCGACATTCTCCGCACCTCACTGGAAAAAACGCTAGATGCCTTCGGAAACCCCTCCAGCGTACATGCTGCAGGCCAGAAAGCAAAGAAACTTCTGGAAGAAGCCCGCACATCATGCGCAAAAAGTCTGGGGGTAGAGCCCGGTCAGCTTATCTTTACTAGCGGTGGAACTGAATCTGACCATATTCCCCTGCTTTCGGTGCTGACAAAACCCGCAAAAGGAAAAATCCTCGTAAGTGCAATCGAACATCCCGCCCTGAGGGAAGAATGTGCCATGCTGGCTCGCCTGGGATACACCGTGGAGCAGATTTCTCCCGACAAAAACGGATTCGTCCAGCCCGCAGCCCTTGCAGAAAAAATCACGTCAGACACGCAATTTGTCACCGTCATGGCAGTGAACAACGAGACGGGCTGCATTCAGGACATACAGGCCATCGCAGATGCCATCACTGCCGCCAGTGCAGGAAAGCGGAAGCCCCATTTTCATGTGGACTGCGTGCAGGCAGCAGGAAAAATTCCGCTGGACATCACCCACAAGGGAATCGACAGTGCCGCATTCAGTGCCCACAAAATCTGCGGTCCCCGAGGCATAGGCCTTCTCTACCTTGCAAAACCCCTTCAGTCCTTTCTGGTTGGCGGCGGGCAGGAGCAGAATATTCGGAGCGGCACCGAAAACGTCTTTGGGGCACTCGCTTTTGCAGGGTGTCTAAATCGTTATTTTATAAAGAAATCAGATGACAAAACATTCACCTCTCAAAAGCAGTGGACAGGCGATTTTGTAAAAGCCCTTGCCCAGATCAAAGGTGCCAGCCTTGTTCCTTCCTGCCGCATCGACCAAGTCTTTGCAGACAAGTTTTCGCCCTACGTAGTACAGGCGGCTTTTAAAGGCATTCCCGGCAAGGTGATGGTACGCGCCCTCGATGCAAAAGGATTCTGCATCTCCACTGGAAGCGCATGCTCAGCCAAAAAGCAGAGCCACCCCATTCTGCAAGCCATGGGTCTCTCCCGCGACATCCAGGACACCGCCGTTCGCTTCAGTTTTGGCCCGCTTACCAGCGAACAGGGCATGCAGGACTTGCTTGCAGCCGTACAAGACGTGTGCAAAACGTTCGCCTAAACAGAGAGCAACACTGCCACAAGTCACATGGCATTGCCGCAGAAGTTCACCGTGGAGAATCTTTCTGACACGGCAAGTTCTTGTAAGCACATAGATTTCTGGATTACGCCCAAAAACGACATTTTTTTGAACTTTTTTCAGAATTTTTTGTATATTTTTGCATTTTGATGCCTATAACTATATGCAGGGTGAAAAACGAAAAGCAGCGTCCTGCAAAATCTACATTTTCGAGGCATCAGCATGAAAATCAAAGACAACGACAACGTTCCCCAGTCCGTCACCCTCGCCGTCGTGGGCGGCGACAGGAGGCCAAAGAGGTACGAGGAGCTCACCTTCATGGACGACTTCCTCTTCGGTAAGATACTGTCCGACAAGGACACCTGCCGCAGGCTCCTTGAGATCCTCCTCCACA
>ERZ842401.1140-NODE-1140-length-38855-cov-11.138041_pt1 | contig 38855 bp, 24 predicted proteins | sample MGYA00521270_ERZ842401 | MGnify/ENA primary metagenome ERZ842401 (study PRJEB31892, sample SAMEA3878208) | bioreactor metagenome | biome: Moose rumen | place: Sweden | collected 2011-10 | study: EMG produced TPA metagenomics assembly of the PRJEB12797 data set...
GAGCGTTCTTTAAATTGCAGACCAGGCCCCAGACACACAAATTGGGACGCTACCTCGGCCTTTGCACGGTATGCATCGGCCTTGCATCAACACATAAAAAGAGAGTGATCCAAGTTGACCTCTTTTTTTTGTAGGGTAGGGGCCGGAACGAAGCGAAGCGAAGTGGAGTCCCCCTGGAGGGTCTCCCTTCCTCCGGCACTTGTGACGCTAGCGGTCCACTAACTTGGCAGGGTAAGAGCAAAAATGGCCGTTTTTGACTCTACCGGGCCACTCGAATGGACCCCTATGAGCACCAGGAAACAAAAAAAGGGGCTGACCCAAGTCAATTTGACTTTTTGGTCTCTTGTGTAGTCATCAAACAGTCAGCTCCAGTTTTTACGCTAAAAAGAGACTACATAACTGAAATTAGGCAGGATGGGCAGCAGCGCCAGTTCCTTCCATTTCCCGTCATTTGTATCGTAGTATACGGTAAAAGGGTTAAAGTGATTCAGCAGGTTGCATACACCTATGCGTAAGGTATGGTTGTGCTTCTTTCCTTGCCAGACGTGCTGATAACCGGCATCAACCCTGATGACAGCGGGCATTTGATGGTTGTTTACTGAAGCATAATAATCCAGCACGGGGGCATAGCCGGGGAAAGTGACCTGATAATGCTCGGCACGGCCGTTGACCCAATTCCCATCTTGGTAAACAAACGAAAGGCTCCAGTCTTTCCATTTTATCATCATGTTCAGAACCAGCCTTCGGTCAAATGGAGCATGGAAGGAAGCTCCTTCATAAACCCCTATGAACCCCCAACGGGTTGATTTTGAAACAGTAGCCGAAACACGTCCGTACCAGTCTGTTGCCAGGAACTCATACATTGCCTCAATCCCATACGAATCACCTTCTCCTTTCTCGATGCCGCTGGACCAGTTACTATTCACCCCGTTAAACAGGGTCAAGGCATCTTTGTAGTAGATGAGATTGTCCATTTTTTTATAATATGCACCTATGGTAGCATGGTGATGGTCTAATGAAAGTTGCAATCCACCATATCCTTGCAGAATATGCTCATCAGGAAGGATGGCGGAGGAGGGTAGGAACAAATCCACCGACCAGCCGACGGGCAAGCCCTCCAGCGTATGATAATACTGGCTCATCCTGTCAAAAGTTCCCTCCAAAGTCAGGTAAGGAGTAATGTGATAGCGAAGAGACAGATTGATGTCAGGAGTCCACCAAGAGGCCGATTCGTTTTTAAACCGATTCAGACGGACTGTGCCGTCCCCTTCAATTTTCCAGAAACGCCAGTTCGCTTGAAGATTGGCCGATATCAAGGATGTATGCTGATCAACATCCGCTTTCCCGGATGCCCGGGGAGAAAAGGTCGCAATACGTGCCTTTATTCCGGCCGACAGGTCCAAATTTGTGCCGACAGGCAGTCTGTATCCGGCAGAGAGGATTGTTTCCCGAAATGACGACTGAACGGAAAGCGGATAGTTTGTATTGTGGTAGGTCTTGTTCTGTTCTTGGTTGTTCTTGTACGAATAAAAAGAAGCGTTGGCACTGAATCCTCCCACTTTGAGAGATCCGATAGCGCCTATGTTGCTCCACCCCAATAATTCGGAAGAATCGTCAGAGGTATTGAACGAATACTGGTCTTTGCTTCCTAAACCGGAAAGGGACCAGCGGCCGCTCATGCCAAACCGGCCTGAGACTTTTCCGTACAAATCATACACGTCTGCCCGGAAGCTATTCAGGTCGCCTAATCCTCCGCCCAGAAGGCCCTTCATTGCATTGTACTCATAGGTGAACGGAGATACGCGGGCTCCTGCAATCGCTGATATCTTTGAACCGAGGGGAGTGGAAAAAACCAAGCCTGGAAGAAAACTGTTCAGCGACAGCGTAGCGTGGAAAGAACCGTTATCCGGCTCTTTCGTTACAATGGACAGATGGGAAGAAGTAAAATTGCCCTGGTCTCCTCCAAACCCGCCATTTTTCAAAGTTCCATCGGAAATCAAGTCCGGACTGATTATTTGTGTCAATCCCAGCAGATGGGAAGACCCATAAACAGGAATGCCGTCAAGTGTTATGAGATTTCCTCCCATATTTCCTCCACGCACAAAGAAGGCCGAAGTTCCATCCGCTCCCGAAGCTACTCCGGGCAGGGTCTGAACCCAACGCAAAGGATCACCCATCCCGAGAGGAGAAACAATGTCTGCAATATGGGATGCGTCTGCCTTGACTTCCCCGAGGCCGATAACCAGTCCCTTTTGAGCGGTGACCTGTGATGGAAGTAAGGTATCCTTTTGAGAGACATCTTCCTGCGCAATGACTTTAAAGGAACTGACCAGGAACAGGGTGGTCGTTAAAAGTCCAATTCCCAGGGGTAATTGTATCTTCTGTCGGTCCATGGCATTTTCTGTATTTGGGCTGCACCGAATATTCCCAGTCCGCCTTCTATATTGCTGTAAAGAGGATTGTTCCTCAGATAAATGGAGAACAGGCCGGCGGCCTGTTTTTTCAGAATAAAGCCGATGGCGTCTTTCATGAAAAGGTCATATTCTTCGCTCACGGACATGAATACTAGATAACCTTTCCCGGAAACGGGCTCATCAGTGAACATTCCCATCCCGCTGAAATTGCCGCCAATAACCAGCTCGATAGATTTATCCCTGTCTTCCGGAGCTGCAGGAGGGAAGCGGAGTAGTTTATCATGCATGTCCGCTCCACTCAATCTAGGGTACATGCGTTTCAGTAATTCCGTTCCCAGTGTATTTTCATCGGCAAAAGAATCAGGAATTACGTTGAAGGAGTCGACATTATCATAGTCGGTTGCAATTCGTTCCGCAACCTGAAAGGAGCCAGCCTCTCTTGTTTCCATGGCGTAAACCCACCAGGCGGATATGGGCAGAGGCGAAATGGAATAGAATAACCCATCCGAATTGTTATCATATAAGAAGGATAACTTCCACTGGACCTGAACCGGGGCCGGCATGCATGTGGTCGCTTTAATGCTGCCTACACCAGGAACCGAAATGTCCAATCGATAAATATGATCCTGGGCAGGACAATAGTCCAAGCAGCCGGTCCCATTTTCGTCCATAACGAAAACGCCGGCAGTTGCTCTTTCCGTTTCATCATACAAGATGGCTTGTGCATCCTCCCAGAACGGGCGGGATTTTCCGTCCGTCAAATCAGTCATGGACAATGTCAGAAACTGGGTCGGCTCCGAAGTAAGAATGCATTCAACCACCAAATGCGCGTCTCCTTCCGGAGTCAAATCTGTCTCCCGCACACATGAGCAGGACAGCCCCGTCAGAAAAAAAACGGCAAGATACTTTGCACTATAAAGTAAGAATTGTTTTACTGCCGCTGCATACATGATTTCCATTGTAATAGCCATCAAAATGAAGAACAAAACTGCCGGCCTGAAGAGGAATAAAAAAACAAGTTTGGGCATTTGATTGCATCAATTGGCAAGACACCCAAGGTATTCCTCCAGAAGTTACGCTCCAATTAAAAGAATCAACGAGTAGAGTATTTGCATAATATGCACTAGCTTGACCAATTGGTGCTGGATTAGAACCTAATAAGCTGGAACTAATGTCCACAGGGGAAGTTCTTACATTAAAATATTGAATACTTGTTGCAATGTAGGGACAATCAGTAAGGGTGTGTTCCATGACTGGCCAATTACCCCACTTAGAAATATATTTTCCAGAGGACGAAGTTTTTTTTGCACTATGGTCGCCATTTGTGTAAAAAATGTTTATTTCAGCCCCCGAGCTACAACTAGTAAATAAATCATTTGTCCAATACTTTGATAGTTGAAATACGCCACTTGAATCTGTAGCATTAAGCCATTTATCATTTGTTGAAGCCGTAGATATCCAGGCATAACTATGACAATTGTATCTACTGGAAGCGGAACTAACAAAAACAGCAGATGGATACATTGTTACAGCATCATTGTTTAGTTGAGTTATTTCCGCCTCTGTCATTTCATCACGATGAAGCACCTGCACAGTTTGATTTAGAGGCGTACGATAGTCGTGAAAATAATCGGCTCTTAATGGCATTGATTCTTCCAATACTCTCTGAAGAATGAGCAGAGGTTCGATGGATAAAGCACTATACAATTCCGGGAGATTCTGTCGCTCATCAAGCTTATTTTCGGTTACTTCCAGGAGGCCCATCCTTTTTTCTTCTGAAATCTGCTTCTCCAAGAAACAATATGAAAAGAAATACTCGATGAATACTTCATCTGATAGTGATACTTCTATGCCATTGTATACATTCCTCTCAAAAACTATTTTTGTTTCAGAATACAACGACACCAGTGTTTCCAATCCTTCACTTCTTTGCAGAATCTCTTGATGTAACAGGCTTTTTTCTAAAACAAGTTTTATAAAAACAAAAGGATTATCATAAGCAAATATCAATTTATTCAAAGGATAATGAATCATAGAGTATGCAAGTGCCTCAGCTGTCATGTCCTGAAGTATGTCGCTTGGAACTTGAAGGGCATTAAACCGTTCTTCAAGAGTCTGAAAACGAGACCAGAAAGATTTAGACCATGTGTCTCCGAAATCATAGGACTTATCAATAGAATAACGTACTTGATTTACGATCCCCTTGGTTTGAATGTTGGAGAAAGATTCTGAACGGGTTATTACAGGTTTGTTACAAGAAAACAAGAAAAAAGGTAATAATACGATTGTTAATAAGATATTTTTCATTTTCAGTTATTAAAGATTTCTGTTATCTAAACGGAGAAAAAAAGGAAATACTGCGTCAGTTGATTGAAAAGATTGGATGTTTTCGTATCTTCACGCAGTATTTCGGCAAAAGGGCCGTTTAATATACGGATGGAAGAACAGGAATTGGCCCAGAGGTGCGCCCGGGGAGACCGGCGGGCCAGGGAGGAGCTATACAGGAGATATAGTTCCAGGCTTTTCGCACTGTGCCTCCGGTACTGCCAAAACCGCCCTTCTGCCGAGGACAGCCTGCAAGATGCGTTCATCAAAATATACGAAAAAGCCTGGCAGTTCCGCTGGCAAGGGCCGGGCTCGCTCTGGTCGTGGATGGCGAAGGTGACCTTGAACCTCATTTTCGACAAGAAGAGAAAGAAATCTTTTCAACAGGCCGATGCCTCCCTGCTGGAAAACATCCCGTCAGAGGACCCGGAATACAGCCAAGTGACGGCCATCCCCTCTGAGAAGCTTGCAGAGATGATTGAGGCTCTGCCAGACCGTTATCGGACGGTCTTCCAGCTTTTCTGTGTAGATGGACTTCCGCACAAGGAGATAGCTAAATTATTGGGAATTAAGGAAAAGAGTTCATCGGCCGACCTGGCGAGGGCAAAAGCTATCCTGGCAAAGGAGATTAAAAAACTGTTGGTATGAGTAAAGACTGGACAGACGCTTTGAGCGAAAAATGCTTCCCGGAAGAGATGGCACCTCCCTCCGGGGGCTGGCAGGCAATCTCTGGCCGATTGCGCCGCCGATCCTTCCTTCGCGGAGGTCTGGCTGCTGTACTGTTGTTGCTGTGCAGCGGGGCGGGATGGCTATGGCTGCTGCCGGACCGTACGCCTGTACGGGCTGTCACTCAGCGTCTGGCACTCTCTGCCACGGAAAACCCGGATTTTGCCCGCGTGCTGGAACTGCCTTCCGCTACCGTAGAGGCTCCTCGTCCTGCCATTTCAATGCCGGTAGAGGCAGTGACGGGTGCGGAAGAACTGCCGCCATCGGCACAGGATGAGCCGGAAGAAACTGCTCCTGTGGAAAATACATCCGTCCAGCCGATGTCGGAAGTGATACAGGAACAGGAAACGGAATCCAGGCCAGAAGTAACTCCTGGTATGGATAGCGGTCGTTTCAGGAATACCGGCAGGCCTGCCGGAAAGCCACGGAATAAAGTTACTATCGGCCTGGAGGGAAGTTTCTCCAGTGGAAACAGGCAATCCTATGCGATGATGGATTATTTGTCGTACCTGAATAATAATCAGGTTCCCGTCAGCAGCAAAGGAAATTTCTCTTCCAATCATATTCAGGCAGAATTGGTTCCCGTTCAGGTCTCTTCCGTTACCCATTATCGGCACGATATTCCCCTTAGCCTGGGGGTTATCGTCAGGGCTCCTATTTCTTCCCGTCTTTCCGCAGAAAGCGGCGTCCAGTATACCTACCTGCATTCCGTAGAAGAGGTCTCCGGTGCCGTTACGCATCAAGAACTGCACCTTGTGGGCGTTCCGCTGGGATTGAATTTCCGTCTGTTTTCCATCGGCCCGGTGGATATGGCGGCCGGGGCTGGCGGTGCCGTGGAAAAATGCATCTCAGCCACTTTCGGCGGCATCAGCTGCGAGGAACCCCTGTGGCAGTGGTCAGCGAGTGTGAACCTGGATGCCCAAGTGCACCTTTCTCCCCACATTGCCCTATACCTTCAGCCAGCTTATAACTGGTATTTCACCCAGACCGCCCTTATCACCTACCGCACCGAAAATCCTCGGAGCTTTTCCCTTCAGGCCGGCCTGCGGTTTGGCTTATGAACGGGAGCCGTTTTTCCATGTTACCTAATATACCCGCTGGCGGAACCAGTCGAACCAGGCGGAGCCGCCCTTGCCGGAACGGTTGAAGCAGTAGAGTCCGGTACGGTAACCGGTAAAGTAGTCCAGGGTGAAGCGCATTTCCAGGGCATAGTTGATGTCGGTCCAGTTCTCTCCGTCCGTCGACCAGCTGAAGAATGCCGTGTCCGGCACGTCTCCCTCTTCCACCGGCGTAAAGACATAGCGGATGCGGAGCCAGAGAAGGTCCTGGTCGATGGCGACGCGTGAGAGGATGTCTTCCTTCTCCCGCAGGGTGAGCATCCTGCCGCCGCTCTGGCTGATTTCCACGCCCAGGCGGGCGCTGCGGCTCTGGAAAGCGCAGATGCCGGCCTCGTCGCCTGGCTGCAAGTCCTTGAGATCCAGCAGCACTTCGCTGATGCAGCGCGGGCCCACGGTCCGCTGGGTAAGCGTTCCCAGCGCGTCCGGCAGGCCATAGCAGGTGCCGTCCGGCGTGAGTTTGAGCCAGCCTTTCCGCTCGGTGAGCGACCAGCCGGCCGGTTCCTTGTGGTTCCACTGCCATACCAGCGCCAGCGAAGAGGCGTTGAACTCGTCGGAGTCCCAGACGTAGTCTTCCCCGTCGGCCTTGAGGTTCACGGTGACCTGCTCTTCTGGGACACCGTTGTCACCCATGATCGGCCAGCCGTCCACCCAGGTTACGCGCTGGATGGTGGGGATGCGGCCGATGGCGCCGTGGTCCTGGAACTGGATGGCGTACCAGTCGCCGAACTGCGTGTCGATGATGGGGCCCTGCGCAATGCCGTCCTGGCGGCCGCCCAGCGTGCCCTGCAGCACCACCTTGCTCTCGTACGGGCCTTCGATACGCTTGCTCCTCCAGCAGGTGGCCGTGCGTACCTGCCCGGCGGGCCAGTCAATCTCCAGCACATAGTAATAATCGCCGATGTGGTAGAAATGGGCCCCTTCGGCCCGGAGTCCCCATCCTTCGCGCGGCGAGCTGATGACGACCTGTTCTTCGGCCCCGGCCTTCACCCCGGAACCGTCCGGCTCCAGTTCGACCAGATGGAGGTCCCCGTTGCCCCAGATCACCCAGAGGCGGTCGTCATCGTCAAAGAGCAGGGAGGCGTCGTGCATGAAGAAACCCTCTATTTCGTTGCGTTTCCACGGCCCTTTTTCAATGTCCCGGGTTTTGTACAGGTAGGTCTTGTGCTGGTCGTTGGCCACGAAAAGGGCGTAATAGGTGCCCTTGTGGTAGCGTAAGGTGGTGGCCCACTGGCCCTTCCCGTAGGCCGCCATTTCGTTCCGGAGGTTGTAGATGTCATCGTCCTCCAGCACATCGTAAATGTAATTGACGATGCGCCAGTGCACCAGGTCCCGGGAGTGCATGATGGGCGCGCCGGGGCAGTAGAACATGGTGGTGGACACCATGTAGTAGTCGTCGCCGACCCGGATGATGTCGTTGTCCGGGATGTCCGTGTAGGTGAGGGGATTGACGGCCACTTGGGTGCCAGGTTCCACGGAAGCGGTGCAGCCGGCCAGCAGGGCCAGGGCGCAAAACAGGAGCATTTTCTTGATCATGCTCAAAGTTAACAAAAATAATTGACTTTTGTTATTTAGTCCGATTATGGTTAAATTTGTAAAAACCTGTTGCTATGGACTTGAAACATTGGGCGGAAGTTCTTGCCGCCGCGCTGCTGCTTGCCGGATGCACTACCGGAGAACCGGAGAAATTGCTGCTGCATTACGACCGTCCCGCCGAATTCTTCGAAGAAGCCCTTCCGCTGGGGAACGGCCGGCTGGGGGCGATGGTGTACGGCGACGTACGGCATGAGCGCATTTCCCTGAACGACATCACCCTCTGGACCGGAGAGCCGGACAAGGGAACGGAGCATCCGGACCTGGTGCTGAACGGGCTCACGGGAGACGGCTCCGAGGCCTTGAAGGCTGTCCGGGAAGCGCTGGAAAGGGAAGACTATCGCGCCGCGGAAGAGCTGCAGAAGCGCGTCCAGGGCCATTTCACGGAAAGCTACCAGCCGCTGGGAACCCTTTATATAGACTATCTGGACGATGCCACCGTCACGGATTACCGCCGGGAGCTGGACCTGGCCAGGGCTGTCGCCACCGTCACCTGCAAGAAGAACGGGCAGCCGTTCCAGGCCACCTGCTTTGTATCGGCCCCGGATTCGGCCATCGTCATCAGACTCTCTTCCCAGGCCCCGATCAATGCCGATGTGCGCCTGGACACCCAGATGCCCCACGAGGGAACCGCCTCGGACAAATGGCTGGAAACGGACGGATACGCCGCCTGGCATGCTTACCCCGGCTATTACGGCGGACAGCGCCTGGAGGGGCCGTTCGAAGACCCCGGACGGGGCATCCACTTCCGTACGCTCGCGGGCTGCACCCCCAGGGACGGCAGCGCCGCGGTGGAAGACGGCATCCTGAAACTGAGGGGCTGCAGGGAAGTCCTCCTGTATGTCGTGAACAGCACTTCCTTCAACGGATTCGACAAAGACCCGGTGCGCGAAGGAAAGCCTTACAGGGAGCTGGCCGAGGCCAACTTCGACCGGGTGTCGGGGAAAACCTATGCCGCCCTCCTGAATGCCCACAAGGCCGATTTCAGCCGCTTTTTCGACCGGGTGAGCATCGACCTGGGCGCGACGCCGGATTCGGTGAAGGCCCTCCCCGTCGACGTCCAGCTCAAGCGTTACACAGACCTCCAGGAGGCCAACCCGGAACTGGAGGCGCTGTATTTCCAGTATGGCAGGTACCTTCTTATCTCCAGTTCCCGCACGGAAGGGGTTCCCGCCAACCTGCAGGGCCTCTGGAACGAGAGCATGGACCCGCCGTGGAGTTCCAACTACACCATCAACATCAACCTGGAAGAGAATTACTGGATGGCCGAAAGCGCCGCTCTGCCGGAAATGCATGAGAACATGCTCGCTTTCGTGCGGAACCTGAGCGCCAACGGTGCACCTGTGGCCAGACGGCTGTACGGTGCCACCCGCGGCTGGAATGCGGGCCACAACTCCGATATCTGGGCGATGGCGACGCCCGTCGGCCTGGGGACGGGGACGCCCGAATGGGCCAACTGGACCATGGGCGGCGCATGGGTATCGACCCATATCTGGGAGCATTACCTGTTCACCCGGGACCTGGCCGCCCTGGAGAAGGACTATCCCGTGCTCAAGGGCGCTGCCGAATTCTGCCTGGATTTCCTGGTGGAGAAGAACGGGGAACTGATTACCTCGCCCGGCACTTCGCCGGAGAACAACTATGTGACGCCGGACGGCTTCTCCGGAGCCACGCTCTATGGAGGTACGGCCGATCTCGCCCTGGTCCGCGAATGCCTCACCGACGCCGCCAAGGCCGCCCGCGAACTGGGCCGGGACGATGACTTCGTGCAGGAGGCCGAGACCGCCCTGTCCCGCCTGCACCCCTATCAGGTCGGCTCCCAGGGCCAGCTTCAGGAATGGTTCTATGACTGGGCCGACCGTGACCCCCGCCACCGCCACCAGTCCCACCTCATCGGCGTCTATCCCGGCCATCAGATAAAAGCCGGCACGCCTTTGGCCGATGCAGCCCTGAAGACCCTGGAAATCAAGGGATTTGAAACCACCGGCTGGAGCTGCGGCTGGCGCATCAACCTGTACGCCCGCCTCCATGACGGGGAGAATGCCTACCGGATGTATCGCAGGCTGCTCCGTTACGTGAGCCCGGACCGTTACAGCGGAGCGGATGCCCGCCGGGGAGGCGGCACCTATCCCAACCTGTTCGACGCCCATGCTCCGTTCCAGATCGACGGCAACTTCGGCGGCGCGGCCGGTGTGATTGAAATGCTGCTCCAGAGCAGCGAAGACGGGAATATCGAAGCCCTCCCGGCCCTCCCTGCCGCGTGGCCGGAAGGTTCCGTAATGGGCCTCCGCACCCGTGGCGGCAAGGTGGTGGACCTCGCCTGGAAAAACGGCAAGGTGACCCGGATGACCGTCCGCTGATTTATTCTGCGAAGGCTTCGCTGGGGGAATGGAACATCCTGGTGGCCTCCTTCACGGTCATGCCCGTGGAGGTGCGCCCGAGGTCCGGAATGTTGAAGGACTTGAAATTGTAATCGTAGAACCGGGCCGATTTCTGCGGCAGCACAAAAGGCTTGGTGGGCTTCCCGTCCTTGTCCAGGTGGCAGAAGTAGGGTTTACCGTACATGCCGTCGCCCCTTTTGCTGGCGAAGACGAACCATCGGCTGTCGGACGACCAGCTGTGGTAAGTGTCTGATTTGTCGCCTTTGACGGTCTCCAGTGCCTGCACTTCCCCGGTTTCCAGGTTCATCAGGTGGAGGGTGCACTCCGTGTGGAACAGCGGGAAAGTGCCGTAGCGGGAAACCGTGAACATGAGCCATTTTCCGTCGGGGGAAGCCTTGGGATGGCAGACGGAGCCGCCATGGGCGGGGCCGCTCCAGAGCGTATCCGCCTTTTCGCTGATATGGCCGTCGGAACTGTCGAATCCGGCCTTAACAAGGGAATATCTCAGCGCCGTGATGTCCCGCGGCAGGGCCACCGTATCGGCCGCGCAGTAGAAAACGGCGTTCCCGTCGGCCGAGAAGCAGGGGAAGGTCTCGTAGACATCGGCCCTGGCCACCTGCGGCAGGTTGATCATTTTATTGTTGTCGAAATCCGCCACGGTGAGGTCGGAGGCCGAGTCGAACACCTCCATCCGGTTGCCGGCCTGGGTGTGGAACCCCGGAAGGATGATGTTGGTGGAGAAGACACCGAACCTTCCGGAAGGGTGCAGGTCGCCATAAACCGTTCCCGAAAGCATGCCGTCGGCATTGAGGGTGAGTTTCCGGAGCGTCCCTTCCTTGTTCAGGATGGCGCCGCCTTTCGGGCCCCGGATGTAGTAAAGGGAGTAGTCGCCGCGCTGCTGCCCGTGGATATGGCAGTTCATGCAGGCGTTGTCCGTATGCTTGTAGTCGCAGATGGCGGTTTCCTTGAAATCCTCTACGCAGCGCTCCATGATGGATACCTCGTTCCACATCTGGTAGGCCGGCTCGATGAGGCGGTAGGTCAGGTAGGCGTCCACCGGGTCTTCATCGACATGGATGCTCCACGAATCGGTCACCTTCCGGCCGTCCACCTCCGCTTCGGCCTGGACCCGGATGGTTTTTCCGGCGGCTCCTTCCAGGAAGGCTTTCCATTTGCCCAGGCGCCATTCCACTTCCGTCCCTCTGACCATGACGGAACGGTCGTCCAGGGAGAAGGTGGTCCGGGCTTTCCGGACGCCTTTCATGGCATAGCGGTAATTGAGCGGGGCGATGTTCGGGGGGATGGTCACCTCTTTGTAATCCGGATAGATGATCAGCGGCCCTTCACTGCCGTCGGGGGCGTCCATATAATCGCTTTCGCCGCAGCCCGGCAGCGCCAATACTGTGGCGACGGCCAGGAAAAGGCTGTATAAATGCTTGTAAATCATGGCTTAATCTTCCTCTGTGGCGTTCAGGTAGTAGTACCAGTAAGAGTTCCGGTAAAGGGCGGGATTCTGGAAGAACCGTTCCATCCGGTCCAGGGAGGCCATGGGGATTCCGTAGCCGGAAAGGGTCTCCTGGTCCAGCTTGTCCTGCAGGCTGAGCCAGATCAGCAGGGCTTCCTGGTAGGCAGGTACGTTTGTCGGCCCCTGCGGCCAGTCTTCCATGAAATGGTCCAGGTCGGCTTCCAGCAGGTCCAGACAGAGCAGGTAGTCGCGGGCGAGGGCGTTGGAAGGATCGGCCTCCAGCAAGGTCCTGAGCACATTCCGCGGACGGGTGGAGTAGTGGACGAAATCGGTCTTGGACAACTTGGGACGGGTCTGCTCCAGCCACGAGTCTTCTTTCCCGGCGAGGGCCTGCCGCGCCCATTTCCCATAAAACAGCGTTTTCCCCAGCATACCCAGATATTTCCGGGCCGATGCCATCTCGCCCGAAGCCAGGCTGGTCCGTGCCATCCGCACCAGATAACGTACGCCGGTGTGCTTGGGCGAGGCCTGCAGCATGATGATGGCGCTCTGCTCGGCCAGGGTCATGTCCCCGAGCTGGAACCAGGCCTCCCCGGCCAGGCAGTTGGTGAAGGCCGACCGGTCGGTGGAGATGCGCAGCAGCAGGCTGCTGACTCCGTTCTGGGAGTGGCTGAACAGGACCCGGGGCAGATCCCCCTTCATAGCGTGGGCGAGGTTGTAGCAGTAGCTGGCCTCCGTAAAATGCAGGTCTTTCTCCGACAGTTTGATTACTTTGTCCCAGTTTTCCCGGGCCAGTTCGGCATCCAGGCCGATGACTTTGTCATAGGAGAGGACGGGCGTTCCCCACCATTTCCCGTAATAGCGGTGGTAGGGGGAGCCGAGCGACCAGGCCCCGAAAGCGAGCAGAAGCACCGCTGCAAGAAGTTTCATCCAGGTTTTCCTGAACCGGAGGGCCAGCAGGACCAGGGCAAGATACCCCAGGACCACCAGGGTATAGCGGGTGCTGAAGAGATTCTCCGTCTCCCGCAGGAAAGACCAGGCATAAAGCACGGCGGCCACTCCGAGGGAAGGCCTTTTGCCCAGGAAAGTCCTGGCTATCTTGTAGGTAACGGCCCCGATTCCGGTCAGCAGCAGGCCGATGACAAGCGGCCCGGCCACCGGAAGATGGAAGAACTGCTCCAGGAAATCGCAGACAAACCGCGCCAGCCATCCGTTTCCCCCATAGGTCTGGCCGATATAGTCCCAGTCGAACAGGAACAGGTTCATCTGTTCCCTGCGGACCAGATGGTACGGATAGGCGAATTGGAAGAAGCCATAAGCGGCCAGCAGGGCTGCAGTGGCAGCGGCGGTGCCGGCGTAGCGGGTTTTGTCTGCCTTCATTCTTATAAAGTACTGGTTCCTCTTTCGGTCTGCAGCACGGGGCGCAGGGTGCCGTCCGGGTTGTAGTGGAGCTCATCTACGCACACGCTGCGCCGTCCGGTGGCGGGTCCGTACCCTTCCAGGGAAAGCGTGGAGTTGTGGTAGAAGAGGTAGCTTTTCCCCTTGAAGTCGACCACGCCCGGATGGATGGTGAAGCTGTCCTTCGCCATGCCGGAAAGTTCTCCCTTGAATTCCCAGGGGCCGCGGATGTCATCGGCCATGGCGTAGGAGATGGTTTCCCGGCCGGAGCCCATGGAGGCGTAGACATTGTAATAATGTCCGTCCCTCTTGTAAATCCAGGGCCCTTCCACATAGTTCTCCATGGGCAGGATTTCAATTTCGCCGTCCAGTTCCACCATATTCTTCTTGAGCCGTACCAGGAAGCAGGTGCCGTTGCCCCAGCACAGCCAGGGAGTGCCGTCATCGTCCAGCATGATGGTCGGGTCGATGTCGTTCCACCAGCCTCTGGGACCGTTCGGGGTCATATCGTCCAGGATCAGGGCTTTCCCGAGGGCATCCCTGTAGGGGCCTTCCGGCTTGTCGGCCACGGCCACGCCGATCGCCTTGCAGTCCGGGTCGCCGCTCTGGGTGGAGACGTAGAAGTAGTATTTGCCGTCCGATTCGATGCACTGCGCGGCCCAGGCTTCGCCCACAGCCCAGGAGAAGTCGGCGGGCTTCATGGCTACCCCGTGCGCCGTCCACTCCTGCATGTCCTCGGTGGAGTAGCAGAGCCATTCAGTAATGTTGAAGCCGTATTTCCCTTCATAGCCGGGCTTGTCGTCGAACTGCTCGTCGTGGCCGCAGAAGACGAACAGGCGGCCGTCGGAGGTGACCATCGGCGCAGGATCGGCCGTGTAGGCGTCCCGGAACAGCGGATTGCCCAGGTTCTTGAACGTATTCTGTCCGGCCGGCTGCTCTGTGCAGGACAGAAGCGCCAGGGCAATCATTGTCAGCAATATGCTCTCTCTTTTTTTCATATCGGGTTCAGGATTCAGTAAGGGAAAAACGGTCAGTTGAATTGGATCCAGTCCAGATCCAGCCCGCCTTCGTCCACCCGCACTTTCAGGTTGCGGATGCCGGTGGTGGAAGCGGACATCTTGAGCTTCAGCTCTTTCCAACCGGACGATGCCGGCAGCATGAACGTTCCAAGGCCTTCCTCGTCAGAGAGCTGGAGGGAAATCTTCGTGTCCTCGCTGGCCCTGTAGCGGACGGTGACCTCGGAGGGCCGGGAGGTACCGAAGTCAATCTCGTCGTAGCGGACCCAGGTGCCCGGGCGGCCCAGATGGACGAACCAGCCGTCGAAGGGTTGGGCCGGGTCCAGGAAGTCGATTCCGGTGGCCACGTGGTAGATGCCGCTGTAACGGTCGATCTGGATGGGGCCGGAAGCGGGCGTCACGCCTACTCCGCGGAAGGTGGGCGTCACCTGCTCGATGGTGCCGTCGGGATTGAACCGCACTTTGTCGATCCGCACCGAACGGTTCTTGTCGAAGTCGGGGGAGTAGTCGTTGTGGTGGTAGAACAGGTACCACTGGCCGTTGTATTCCACGAAGGAATGGTGGTTGGTCCAGCATTCGTTGCCGGATTTCTCCATGATCTTGCCCTTGTACTCGAACGGACCCAGCGGGCTGTCGCTCATGGCGTAGGCCAGGCACTCGGTGCGGTCCTGCACCCACGGATAGGTGAGATAGAACTTGCCCTCACGCTCGAAGATGAAGGGTCCTTCCTTCTGTCCGGCAGGAAAGGATGCGTCCAGGCGTACGGCCTGTCCGTCCAGTTCCGTCATGTTGTCCTTGAGCTTGGCGCCGGAGAACCCCATGCCGGACCAGTAGATGTAGGCGTGCCCGTCCGATGCCACCAGTACGCACGGGTCGATGCCGAATACGCCCTGGATGGAGTTCTCTTCCGGCTTGTAGGGGCCGTCCGGATGTTCCGCCACGGCTACGCCCACGGCAAAGCCGCGGCCGCCCTTGGGAGCGTTGGGGAAGTAGAAATAATACTTCCCGTTCCGGTAGACGCAGTCCGGTGCCCACATGGAATAGCCCTCCGGATTGCCCCAGGGCACGTTTTTCTGGTCCAGAATCACGCCGTGGTCCGTCCAGTGTACCAGGTCTTCCGAAGAAAAGGCATGGTAGTCTTCCATGCAGAACCACCGGCGCTCCGGTTCAACCGGGCTGATGATGTCGTGCGAAGTATAGAGCCAGACTTTCCCTTCGAACACACGGGCGGTGGGGTCGGCGGTGTACTGTCCCCGGATTACGGGGTTCTGCGAAAAGGCAGCCGCAGTGAAGGTGACCGCCAGTAAGGTAAGCAGCGTTCTTTTCATTTCTTGAAAAATTTCTGAAGTGTTTCGTTCAGGTAGGTGCGGGCGTTCATCCAGGTGTGGCCGCCGCCGGTAGTAAGGTCGGTGTGGCGGATCCCCTTGGTATCCAGATACTCCCGGTTCCGCACCACTTCCCGGTACAGGAAATCGTCACAGCCCACGCCGTACCAGACCAGGTGGAACCGGTCGTTCACCAGGGAAGGGTTCTCTCCGTACTGCGGGAAGCAGGTGTCCATCATTTCCGGGGTGAGGTAAGCGCTGTAGGAGGCCAGCCAGGAGAAGAGCTCCGGGTGGCTCAGGGCTGTGAAGAGGGACTGGCCGCCGCCGCGGGAGAATCCTGCGATGGCGCGGTGGTCGCGGTCTTCCAGGGTGCGGAAGTTCTGCTGTACATACGGCAGCACGTTCTCCGTCAGTTCCCTGGCGAAGGCGGCGTACATCTTGGTGGCTTCCATGGATGTGGGCATGGGCGTGGTTCCCATGTTGCCGTACGGCATCACCACGATCATCGGCTCCGCCTTCCCGTCGGCGATCAGATTGTCCAGGATGGTGTTCAGCCGGCCTGCCTTGAACCAGGTCTCCTCGGTGTCGGTGGTGCCGCTGACCAGGTAGAAGACGGGATACGATTTGCCGGAAGTCTCGTAGCCGGCGGGGGTATAGACCACCAGCGGACGCCAGGCATGGAGCACCTCCGACCGGTAGGTGCAATACTGCATCCTGCCGTGCGGTACGTCGCGGGTGGTGTAGGGAACGCCCTGCTGTGCGGGGATTTCCACCAGGCTGGCCTTGAAGGTCTCGTTGGGGAAGATGTCCTTGTTCAGCGGGTCGGAGACGGAAACGCCGTCCACGATGAAGTTGTACGGGTAGATGTCCCGTTTCTCCGGAGTTACGGTAAGGGTCCACAGGCCGTTCCTGCCTTTCTTCATGGGAACCGGCTCTTTCAGGAACTGGCTGCTCAGCAGCACTTCTTTGGCCTGGGGGGCGCTCAGGTTGAAGGTCACGCTGCCGGACATCAGGTTCACCAGGGGCGACTGGGGCGTGGACGGGTGGTAATCGGCCTGGACGGGCTTGGGTTCGATGCCCCAGATCCTGAGCATCTCCTCTGCATAGCGACGGCCCAGTTCCCGGTAGCCGGCGGCGGTGAAATGCAGGAAATCGAAGTTCTGCATCAGTCCGTCGGCCGGAATGATGTGGGCGGTGGGGATCACCCGGTCCAGCGTGTCGATGATTTCGTTCATAGAGGCGCAGATCCCGCCGCGGTCGGCCGCCACCACTTCTCCTGCCAGCAGAGGGACGTCTTCGGCCTTCAGGTCGAGATCTTTCAGGAGGCGTTCATAGACGGTCTTTACGTTGCGGGGCCATTCGGGGTCTCCGGTGTTGGTCTCTCCCTGGTGCAGCAGGATGCCGGAAATCACGCCTTTCTTTTGGGCTATCTTTCCCATGGCAACCAGACGGTCGTAAGGATGCCCGCCGTACGCGGCCAGCATGGGTTTCATCCAGTCCGGGGCGGTCTTGGCGTATTCGTCCACCCTTTCCTGCAGGTATCCGTCGATGCTGATGCCGCCGATGGCGACATGCACCACGCCCACCCTATGGTTTTCCGGAAGATTCTCCAGCAGGGTGCGTCCGAAGTAGTCCACCGGGGTGAGGCCGGTCGATTCGCGGCAGAGGGGAGGAAGGGCTTTGTACCACTTTCCCATCTTGCGGGATTTGTCGGAAAAATTCACGGCCGACAGATTCAGGAAGCGGTCGCTGACATCCACTGAATCACAAGGCTCGATCCGGGCATTCCCTTCCATGTTGGACTGCCCGAAACACAGGAAGATGTGGAAATTCTTGTCTTGGGCGGCGGCGGACCAGACGCAGAAAGCAGCCGCCAGGGAAAGAAGGATCCTTTTCATTGCAGCAGTGTTTCTAATTGGGACCCGGCCCGGGTATCACCCCGGGCCAGATCAAAAATAACCATTAACCAAAAGCAAACGATAACTATTGCTCGTACCAGTTGTGAACGTTGGGATTGACCTTCTTTTCAGCAAACGGGATGGGGAAGTAGCTATGTTTTTCTTTCTTGAAGCCCATTTCCGGGTGGGCGGTGGTGCACCATGCTGCATCGGAGTCGTCGATGTAGCCGCGGTGTTCAGCCTCGCCCAGGGAGAACATGGCGTCGCAGAAGTTCGGCAGATAACGGCCGTTGTCCTTCAGTTCCTGCTCGGCGATGCCCCAACGGACCAGATCCGGGAAGCGGCTGCCTTCCAGCCAGCACTCGATGTATTTCTCCCGCTGCACTTCCGACAGGGTGAGGCTGGAGGAGATGTGCTTGGACTGGGCACGCTGCTGTACCTTGTTCAGGGCGGCGAGACCGGCGGGGTCGTTCGTCTGGGCGCAGCATTCGGCATACATCAGCAACACTTCGGCGTAACGCATCACGACAAGGTTCCACTGGATTTCGGCGGTAGGAGTACGGTCTTCGGCACGGTACAGGCGCTTCCACATGAAGTAGCCCGGGTGGCCGTAGAGACCGGCGCCGTCATAGATACCACGGTAATGATCCTTCTTCTTGTCGGCGAGGGTCGGGAACTGGTCGTCGGTGGAATAAGGCATTTCGTAGAGCACTTCGTCGTAGCTCTTGATCCAGGCCTTGCGGCGGGCGGAATCGTAGCCGTCGTTCTCCAGGATGGTGTCAACAAACTTCTTGGAAGGGTTGCACCAGCCCCAAGGGCCTTCCGGAGGGAGTTCGGTACCTTCGCCGTCAGGAAGACGGACGCGGGAAGAACGCCAGCCCCACAGCATCTTGAAGTTCGGCTGGGCTCTCTGGTAGTAACCGTCCACGGTGGCGTCATACTTGAGGTTGAACTCGAAGATGGATTCCTCGTTGCCGCGGCCGCTGTAGTGATACAGGGAGGTCATCTTGTCGGAGGGAACCAGGTCGTACTTGCCGGAGTCGATGATGGTCTTGAGGACAGGCTTTGCGGAGGCATAGTCGTTCTCGAACATCATGGCCTTGGCCATAATGGCGTTGGCGAAGCCCTTGGTCACCTTGACGGCACCGTCCTTGTCGGAGGTGGAGGCGCGTTCGGTGAGGTCGGGCAGGGCGGCCTTGCAGTCTTCGATCACGAAGTCGAGGACCTGCTTCTGGGACTCGGCGTTGCCGGGGAGCTCACCACCTTCCAGGATGTGGTCCACGATGGGCGGGTTGCACCAGCCCATGGCCAGCACCAGGTGCATGTAGGCACGCAGGACGCGGGCTTCGGCCACGCAGCGCTTCTTCACGGGCGTGTCGGCGTTGTCCTTGAAATGGTCAATCACCTGGTTGGCTGCGTTGATGATGATGTAGTAGCAGTGGTAGGAACCGGTGATGACGTCGTTGTTGTCATCGTACCAGAAAGCGGCGATCTGGTTGCCGGATACACCGTCGGCCTTGTTCTCACCGGCGGCGAACATGTCGTCGGAGGCGTACTCGAAGGGGTTCAGCAGCGGGCATTCGTTCCAGCCGGCCTCGGTACCCATGGTGTTGGACAGCCAGCGGCCTCCCTGATAGTAAGCGTTCACCAGGGCGGATTCGGCATCCGCGTCGGTCTGGTAGAAGTTCTCCATCGAGATAACGCCCTTCTTCTGGATGTCGAGCATCTTCTCGCAACCCGTGAAAGCCAGGGCGGCGGAGAGGAGAGTCAGTGCGATAAATATCTTTTTCATAATGGTCTTTGGCAATTAGAATTCAACGTTGACACCGAAGATCACGGACTTGGCGGTAGGGAAGTTACCCATATCGAAGCCGATGGCGTTGCCGCCGGTGGTGGCAGTCTCCGGATCCAGGCCGAAGTAGTTGGAGAAGGTGAAGAAGTTGTCCAGCATGGCGAATACGCGCAGGTTGCTGATGGCGATCTTCTTGGTCAGGTTCTGCGGCAGGGTGTAACCCAGCTGGATGGTCTTGATCTTGAAGTAGGAACCGTCGAACACGTTCAGCGAGGAGCTGAAGGCTTCCTGGGACCAGTAGTTGGCTGCAGGGAACTTGGCGGTCTTTTCGTCACCGGGCTTCTTCCAGGAATTGTTCCAGTAGTAGGCGTAGGTGTTGCAGGAAGGACGGTCTACACGGAAGGCGGTGGGGAAGATGTTGTTGCCGGCCACACCGGTTCCGAACAGGGAGAAGTCGAAGTTCTTCCAGTTGAGGTTGATGGTGATACCGTAGGTCAGGTCAGGAATACCCTTGCCCAGGTAGACACGGTCGTTCTCGTCCGGGGAGATGGTGGTTCCCACACGCTGGCCGTTCTCGTCATAGTCGGTGTAGATGACACGGCCTTCTTCGTTGATGCCTTCGGCCTTGTAACCCTTCATGTACCACAGAGGCATGCCCTCCTCGCAGTAGGTGGTGAGGTAGGTGCCCTGTACGGTACGGCCGGTCAGACGGCCCACCAGCGGTTCCAGATAAGTCATCTTGTTCTTGAGCCATGCGGCGTTGGCGTTGACGGAGTAGCCGAAGTCGCCGATCTGGTCACGCCAGCCCAGTTCAACCTCGAAACCGCGGTTGTTCACGGCACCGGCGTTCATGGTGGTGCTGGACTTCACGTCACCGCTCTCCCAGAACACTGGGATACCCATTTCCATTACGGAAGGAACGTCTACGAGCAGACCGTCGGTGTTCTTGTTGTACCAGTCCAGACCGAGGGTGAGGCGGTTGTTGAACATGCGGATATCCAGACCGAGGTCGAGCTGTACGGACTCTTCCCAGCGCAGGTTCTGGTTGGAAAGGCCGGAAGGCAGGGAACCGTAGTTGGAGGTGGCGGAATCAACATGATACTGATACCATACGCGGTTCAGGAGGATATCCGTGGAGTACGGGTAGTTGTTCAGCACGTTGATGTTACCGTTCTTACCCCAGGATGCACGGAACTTGAGGAAGTTCAGCAGGCTCTGGGAAACGTTGTCCTTGATGAAGCTTTCGTTGCTGATGGTCCAGCCCACGGAGACGGAAGGGAAGTAACCCCATTTCTTGTCGAGCGGGAGCTTCGAGGAGTCGAAGGCATCGGCACGGAAGTTCGCCTGTACGCTGTAGCGGTTGTCGTAGGTGTAGCCTACACGGGCGAAGTAGGAGAGGTTGGCGCTGCGGCCGGGGGCGTTGCCGATGGTCTTGTTGGTAGAGTCGCTGGACTTGAGGAAGCTCAGGTACTGGAAGTTGGGATCGTAGCCCTTCAGGATGTCGGGACCGGTGGCGGAGGCGTTTACATTGTCGTAGTTGTTCTCGATGTAGGACATACCGGCCATGGCGTTGACGTCATGCTTTCCGAAAGTACGGCTGTAGTTGGCGAAGTTCTCCCACTGATAGTAGAGGCTCGTGTTGGCGCTGGCGCTCAAGGTGTAGTTGTCGGCCTTGATGGTTGCCGTGGAGAAGTAAGGCTCGGTGTAGCTGTGGGAAGTGCTCTGGGCGATCCGGTAACCGAAGCGGGAAGTGAAGGTGAAGCCCTTGAACGGCATGAAGTTCAGGTAGGCGACGCCACGGATGCTGATACCGCCGCTCTGGGAGTCGGTGGCGTCACGCTGTACGAACGGGTGGCCGGACTGGGTTTCGCCGATCAGCGGAACGGTCCAGTAGAGGCCGGTCTCGGGATCCTTGAGGATCTTGGTGCCGTTGGCGAGGGCGTTCTTAAGGCCGGAGCTGAGTTTGCTCTCATCGCCGCGGACCGGGAACAGAGGGGAGGAGGTGATGGCCGACAGCAGGGCGGAACCGTTGTCGTTGGCCTCGGAGACGGACTTGGTGCTCCATTTCTCGATGGAGTTGTTGGTGCCGATGGTGAGCCAGTCCTTGATCTTATAGTCGGCATTCACCTGGAAGGTCAGACGGCGGTACTGGTCCTTGTCGCCGCGGAAGATACCGTCGTTCATCACGTTGTTGATGGAAGCGAAGAAGTTGCCGCGGTCGTTGCCGCCCTGGAAGCCCACGGTGTGGCGGTTGCTCCAGGTGGGAACGAAGATTTCGCTGCTCCAGTCCACATCGGTGACACCGTCATACACGGCGTTGGGACCGGTGATATCCCTTTCGGAAAGATAACCCTGGGCCAGACCGAAGTCGATGTATTCCTTGGCGTTCATGATGTCCAGGTGGCGGGACAGGGAGGAGAGCTGGAACTGGTTGTTGTAGAACACCTTGCCCTCGCCCTTCTTGCCGCTCTTGGTGGTGATGAGGATAACACCGTTGCCGGCCTCGGCGCCGTAGATGGCGGCGGAAGCGGCATCCTTCAGGATTTCCATGGACTCAATCATTTCCGGATCCAGGTACTGGATGTTGTCCACCTTAAGGCCGTCCACGATCAGGAGCGGTCCAAGGGAACCGGAGTTGGAGGAGTAACCACGGACGCGGATGGAAGCGCCTGCGCCAGGAGCACCGGAAGCGTTGATGATCTGGACACCGGCGGCCTTGCCCTGGAGGGCGGCGGCTGCGTCGGAAGTGGAACGGTTCCTGAGGTCTTCGGCACGGACCGAAGCCACGGAGCCGGTGAGGTCGCTCTTCTTCTGGACGCCGTAACCGATCACCACGGTCTCATCCAGGAATTCGGTGTCTTCCTGAAGGACGATGTTGAAGACGGTCTGTCCGGCGGTGCTGAGAACCTGCGTGGCATAGCCGATGCAGGAAACTTCAATGCTGGCGCCGGCCGGAACATTGAGCGAGAAGGTACCGTCCAGTTCGGTAACGGTACCGACGGAGGTATTGCCTACCACGACGATGGCGGTTCCCGGTACCGGGGCGCCCGTGGCATCAACCACCGTTCCGCTGATGGCGCGGTTCTGGGCGGAGAGGATGCCTCCACCCAGCAGGCTGGCCGCAAATACCATCGCGGCTGTCACCATTTTTGCGAAAAAATGCTTTGTCATAGCACGAAAATGTTGGGTTAATAATTTAGGTATGAAAACATTAATTGTTGGTCAGTTTACGGGGCAAAAATACGCGTTATTAATATAGGAGACTTTCATTTCTAGGTCGAAACATGGAAAGATTGAATCACTTTTGTCTTTTAAAGGGGTGTTTGAATGATTTTTGACATGTTTTGACCAATTTTTAATACTTCTTTTTACTAACTTGCGGTCAAATTTTAAAAGAATGAAAAAATGGTTGTCGGCAGCCTGTCTCCTGTTGTCCATTATTGCAAGTCAGGCCGCGAATGATCTCCGCGTTTCGCGGTTCAATACGGAGAACGGGCTCCCGGACAATTCCATCCGGGCTGCCTGCCAGGACAGTTTCGGCCTCATGTGGTTCTGTACCCGCGAGGGAATCTGCATGTATGACGGCCATCATTTCAAAGCGCTGGAAGACCCCTCCTGCCCCATCCTGGGCGGTCTTTCGCTGGCCGTTTTCGAGGACCAGGCCGGCCGGCTTTGGTTCGCCACCAGCAAGGGCGTGGGCTGGTATTCGCTGGAAACCGGTGAAGTGAAAACACTGATCCAGTTCGGGGACGAGCCGGTCATGGATGCCAGCATCACATCGGACCGCTACGGCCAGATCTGGATCGCCGCCGGCAGCATCTACCGCTGGAGACCGTCGGACGGCTCCCTGGTCAGATATGGGGGGGGCACTTTCCAAAGTAACCTGATCACCATGGATACCGACGGACACGTCTGGTTCCTGTCATCCGAGGGAGAAGTGTACCGTTATAATATACCGGACAATGCATTCGACTGCGTCTGGCGTCCGGAAACTCCGCTTGCAGGCAGTTCCGTGCGCGATATGAAGGCGGACGGCAGCGCTCTTTTGTTCTCCGTCCGTCCGGGCGAACTGCTGAAAATCGACATCTATTCCTTCCAGACCGAGCCGGTTTTCCGGGTGGATACCGGTGAAATCCGGTCCATCCTGCACCGGGACGACGGCACTTACTGGCTGGGGACCGACAAAGGGGTCGCTATCGTCCAGGACGGGGAAATATCCCAGTGGATCCTGCACCGGCCCCTGGATCCTTCCTCCCTTTCGGGGGAAGATGTCTGGTGCATGTACCAGGATCGTGGCCGCAATGTCTGGATCGGTGGATTCTACACCGGCCTCAACCTTGTGCGGGAAGCCAACCGTGCCATCTCGCGTTTTTCCGGGGAGGATGAAGGGGGCGTGCTCAAAGGAAGCATCGTCCGCGCCCTGGCGGAGATGGCCGGCCATAAGTTGCTCATCGGCACCGAAAACGGCGGCCTTTCCGTGTTGGACCTTACGGACAACTCCGTGGAAGACCTTACGCCGGTCCTCGCTCCCGGCAGGCAGCTCAACGTACAGGGCCTGTGGAACGACGACGGCACCCTCTGGGTCGCCACCTTCGGCGACGGCGTGTTCCGCCTGGACCTGTCCCGCCGCAAGCTGACAGGACGGTATCTGGAAGGCATGCGGACGGTGGTCCCGTACAAGACCCGCGAAGGGGAAGTGCTGGTGGGAACGACGGACGGCCTGTACCGCTACGACCCTGCTGCCGACGCGTTCCTGTTTGTCCCCGCCCTGGGCCATACCTTCGTCCATTCCCTTTACGAAGACAGCCGGGACAAACTGTGGACGGGCACCTATGGCGACGGCCTCTACTGCAGGCAGGGACCAGACTTTCGGAAATTCAGCATGAACGACCGCACCAGCGCCCTCTCCTCCAATTATATCACCTATATCACCGAAGACCGTTCCCGCAGGCTGTGGGTCTGCACGGAAGGCGGCGGCCTCTGCTGGGCCGATGTGCAGGAGACGGACGGGGTTTTCCAGTTCCGGAATTTCGGCAGGAAGGACGGCTTCCCCACCAATATCACCAGCGCCGTCTGCGAAGACTCCGACGGCGTGATCTGGGTGTCCACGTCGCACGGCATCGTGAAACTGAACCCGGACCTGAACGGAATCCGCGACATCTATCTGGAAGTGGACGGGAGCCTGGGCAACCAGTACGGGTACGGTTCGGTGCGGGTGATGGACGGCGGCCAGGTTTTCCTGGGAACCAGCGACGGTCTCTACGCCTTTTCGCCCACGATGCCGCAGGCCCGCATCCGCTCCAGCGTGCTGATCACCGATATCCAGCTCCGCAGGCAGGAGCAGTCGGTGTCCATTTCGGAAGAAGGCCGCTCGACTTTGCGTTCCGAGCATATCACGCTCAGGGAAAGGGACTTTACCTCGCTGGCCATCCGCTTCTCCGCCCCTTATTTCAGTTCGCCCCGGCTGGTGATGTTCCGGACCGAGCTGGTGGACGGCCACCGCAACGTGGTCCGGAATTATTCCAGCGAAGGCGTCGTCACCTACACCCGTCTTCCTGCCGGCAAGTATCAGTTCAAGGCCGAGGCGTTGCTGGCGGGGACATCCGTGTCCAAGACGCTGACCATAGAGGTGATTCCCCCGTTCTACCGTTCCAGAACGGCTTATTGGCTCTACGCCATGGCCTTGCTGGGACTGATTTCCCTGGTCCCTATCTTGCTGGACCGCCGCCGGAAGAAAGAGATGGAGCAGAAACTGGCCCAGCTGGAGTCGGACAAGCAGAAAGAACTGTACGGGGCCAAGATCAACTTCTTCACCAATATCACCCATGAGTTCCGTACGCCGCTCACCCTCATCAAGATGCCGCTGGACAAGATCATGGAGCGGGGCCGGTATCCGGAAGAGATGCGGGAAGACCTGCACACCATGCAGTCCAACACCAACCGCCTCCTCGCACTCACGAACCAGCTCCTGGACATGCGGAAAATGGAAAAGGACGAGCTGCTGCCCGCCTTCTTGAATGAAGACATCTGCGCTGTGGTCAAGGAGGTATGCTCCTGGTTCTTCCAGGTGGCCGAAGACCAGAACATCCGGATAGAGAAGCAGCTTCCGGAAACCCCGGTGATGGTCCAGTGCGCGAAGGACATGGTGGAGAAGATCCTGAACAACCTGCTGTCCAATGCCTGCAAGTATGGCAACGGGAAGGTGAAAGTGTCCCTCGAGGTCCTTCCGGACGGAGAAAACATCCGGATCCGGGTCAATAGCAACGGCCCCCGCATCCCGCAGAGGGACGCCGAAAAAATCTTCGAGACCTTCTTCCAGACCCAGGATGCCCAGCAGCAGCGGAAGCAGGGAACGGGCCTCGGGCTTCCTTTCTCCCGCTCCCTGGCCACCATCCACCACGGCCGCCTGTATCTGGACACGGCCGTGGAGGAGTGGAACTCCTTTGTGCTGGAACTTCCCGTCCATCAGGCCGATGCCGTGGCGCTTCCCGCACCGGAAGAGTCCGTGCAGGAAGAGGAGGAGATGGTGGCGGCGGATGGCCGCCGGCACGTTGTCCTCATCGTGGAAGACGCTCCCGACATGCGGGCCTACCTGGCCAAGGAACTCTCCGTCTCATACAATGTGCTGGAGGCCTCCAACGGCGAAAAGGCCCTGGAGGTGGTCCGTTCCCAGCGGGTAGACCTGGTGGTGTCGGACATCATGATGCCCGTGATGGACGGATGCACGCTGTGCAATACCATCAAGTCCGACACGGAGCTCTGCCACATCCCGGTGATTCTCCTGACGGCCGCCGTGGGTATGGAAACCCGCATCGAGACCCTGGAGGCCGGCGCCGACGGCTACATCGAAAAACCCTTCGCCTTCGAACTGCTGCAGGCCACCATCGACAATCTGTTCCGCAACCGGGACATCGCCAACCAGCAGTTCGTCCATTCACCGTTGGCCCACTTCAACAGCGTGGTCACGGGTGAACTGGACCACGATTTCATGGAACGCCTGCGCGGCATCGTGATGGAACACCTGAGCGAACCGGACCTGAATATCGAGACGCTCACTTCGGAACTGGGGACCAGCAAGTCTACTCTGTACCGGAAGGTACGGGCCAACATGGGCCTGAACATCAACGAGTATATCCGCGTGTGCCGCCTCAAGAAAGCGGCCGAGATGCTGTCTTCCCAGAAGTACAGGGTGAACGAAGTGGCCTATCAGACCGGCTTCTCGTCGCCGTCATACTTTGCCACCTGCTTCCAGAAGCAGTTCAACGTGTCCCCTTCCTCGTTCATCCGCAACCTGAAGGGCGGCGAGAAACCCGAAGAAGAGAGCAGCTCTACTGAACGATAACTACGCCGCCGTTGCAGGGAATCTCCACGGAGAAGGTGCCGCCCTGGAAGGTGCGCACCTGAGAGCTGCCTTCCAGCGAGGGCGTATCGGCATAGACGGTGACGGGGCCCTTGGAGAGCATCGGGAGGTCCAGTCGGGCCTTGACGGGCTCTTTCTGTGCGTTGATGCCCACGATATACCATTTTTCTCCGCTGCGGCGGGCCAGGAGCACGTATTTGCCCGGATAGCCGTCCAGGAAGCGGAGTTCGTCCCACCGGGTGGGGACTTCTTTCATGAACGCCAGCGCCCAGGCGGGGGCGTCGGTGAGGTTCTCGGGCGACAGGGCGAAGTGCTGCACGGGGCTCTGGAACAGGACGGCGGTGGCGAGGGCGAAAACGTCCGAAGTACGGCGCCGGCTGCCGGGCTGGGAGGCATCGTTGCCGGCATTATAGACCTTGTTCAGCGTGCTGCCGCCGAAGTCCATGGATGCCACGGTGTTGCGGATGAAGGGATGCATCGAGGCCTGCTGGGCCTCCGTGTCGCACCTGACCTGCGAGAAATGCAGGTTTTCGCTGGCCAGCACGGCCTCGGCCGATGCGAAGTTGGGGTACATCCGCTCCCAGCCGCGCGGCAGGGTGCAGCCGTGGAAGACCACCTGCAGGCCGAAATCGTTGGCATCGGCCAGGATTTCTTCGTAGAGCTGGAGGGTCACCTGCTTGTCGGACCCGAAGAAATCCACCTTGATGCCCTTGGCGCCGATGGAGCGGAGCCAGGCCATTTCTTTCCGGCGGGCGATGAGGTTGTTCATGATGCCCCGGGGACCCTGGGGCGCATCGTTCCAATAGCCGTTGGAATTGTACCAGACGAACAGGCGGACGCCCTTCTCCTTGGCGTAGGCGCCCAACTTCTCCATGTTCTCCCGGCCGATCTGGGTGTCCCAGAGGGCGTCCACCAGCATGGTTTCCCAGCCCATGGCGGCGCTGAAGTCGATATACTGCCGCTGCACGGGGTAGGTGGTGTTGCCGTCCATCTTGATGATCCAGCTCCAGGACCCGCGCGACCCTTCATAGTCGACGGACGGTTCGTAGAGAGGCTCCACGACATCCCAGGGGACGGTGGTCTCCACGATGGGCTTGAGGTCCCTTCCTACCGTGAGCGTGCGCCAGGGGGTGAATCCCGGCACTTCGATGCCCGGGGCCGATGTGCCGTTTCCGTTATATTCCTCCTCCATGGGGAAGGTGAGGGCGTAACTGCCGTCCGGCTTTCCCGTGAGGCGGGAGCCGCAGTAATGGCTGCTCACGCCGGTCTCGCTCACCAGGATCCAGCCATGGCCGGCATTGCGGAACAGGGCGGGGAACACATAGCCGAAGCCGTCGCCGTTGCCGCCCAGGGGAAGGTCTCCCTCGTAAGTGGTTTCGTAACTGGGGGTGGTGCGGGCGAAGCCGGCCATCGGCGGCATCTGGTTGCTCAGGAAGGCGGTGGTTCCCTCCGGGAATACATAGCCGGTGGCTTCCTCCCGGATGCGGCAGACCCTCGTATCGGCCTTGGGGGCGTATACTTTATAGCGGAAGGCGACGTCGTTGGCACTTACCTGGAAGATCAGGTCGATGGCGGGCTTCCCGTCCTTGCTGAACGAGAAGACGCCCCGGTTGGCGACGTAATGCACCCGGGACGATTTGATATTGGGGATGCTGTAGGTGTCTTCCACCCCTTCCAGGGTGAAGCCGGACAGTTCCATGCCAGAGGTGTAGTCGCCCACGTCCGTCTTGAGGCCCAGCGGAGAGGACTCCAGGAAGGGGATGCCGTCGTAGGTGACGGAGTAGGCAGGGGCGCCGCCTTTGTCGGACAAGGTGACGGTGAGCCGGCCGTCCGGGCCGGAAACGCTTTCTGACCGGGCTGCAAGGGGCAGGACGGCTGCCAGAAGGGCGGAAACAAGGAGGATTCTTTTCATGACCTGAAATGGTTTTCACAAAGATAAGCTACTTGTCAGGATTTTTCAAGCCGCGTCCGTCTTCCATCCACGGAAAAAGGTTTCTTTCTGACCTTTTTTCGTGGATTATTGACCGGTTTTTCATGAAAAAATCTTTAAAAGTGTTGTTTTTACACTTTGATTGATTATCTTTGTAGAGCTAACTTGTAACACAAAACGGATGACCGACCCCAGCTATTACAGCATTCATCCCAAATTCCATGTGGCGGTAGACTGCATCATCTTCGGTTTCGAAGGCGGAGAACTCAGTCTTCTGCTCCTCAAGCGCAACTTCCAGCCCGCCCTGGGAGAGTGGTCGCTGATGGGCGGCTTCGTGGAGGAAGGGGAGAGCATGGACGATGCCGCCCGTCGCATCGCCGCCTCCCTCACGGGGCTCACGGACCTTTACATGCGGCAGGTGAAAACTTACGGCGAGGTAGGGCGGGACCCTGGCGAACGGGTGATCTCCACGGCCTATTATGCCCTGGTCGACATCAACCGCTACAACCGTGACCTGGTGCGCGAGCACAACGCTTTCTGGGTCCGGCTCCCGGAAGTGCCGCACCTGATCTTCGACCACGACTCCATGGTGGCCGACGCCCTCCGTTTCATGCGTTACCAGGCCTCCGTCAAGCCCGTAGGCCTGAACCTGCTCCCGGAAGAATTCACCCTTCCCCAGCTCCAGGCCCTGTACGAAGCCATTTTCGGCGAGCCCCTGGACAAGCGCAATTTCCGCAAGCGCATCGCCTCCATGCCCTATATCGAGAAAACCGGCGGCGTGGACAAGAGCCTTTCGCGGAAGGGGGCGGCCCTGTACCGGTTCGACCCGGAAAGGTACGACGAAAATCCAAAATTCAAAATCTGATAGTTTATGAGTATTCTCGAGCAAATCTCGGCGTCCGGTTTCCGGACCATCGACCTGGTGATCGTGCTGATCTACCTGGCAGTGCTCATCTTCCTGGGCCTGTTCCTCGGACGAACCAAGAAGGGTGAGCAGAAGAGCGCCAACGATTACTTCCTTGCGGGCAACACCCTCACCTGGTGGGCGGTGGGCGCCTCCCTTATTGCCGCCAACATCTCGGCGGAACAGTTTATCGGCATGTCCGGTACCAGCTATGCCGACGGTATCGCTACGGCGGCCTATGAACTCATGGCCGCGGTCACGCTGGTGGTGATCGGCAAATTCCTGCTGCCCATCATGCTCAAGCGCAAGATCTTCACCATTCCGCAGTTCCTGCGCGAGCGCTACAACGACGGTGTGGGCCTGGCCTTCTCCATTCTGTGGCTGTTCCTGTATGTGTTCGTGAACCTTACCTCCGTGGCATGGCTCGGCGCCCTGGCCATCGAGCAGATCCTGGGCCTGCAGGGAGCTATGCTGGAAATCGGCAGCATCACCATCTCCATGCGAATGGTCATCGTGGTGTGCCTGTTCCTGATTGCCGGTATCTATTCCATCTACGGCGGCCTGGCTTCCGTGGCCTGGACCGACGTGCTGCAGGTTACCTTCCTGGTGGGCGGCGGCCTCATCACCGCCTGGTTCGCCCTGAAGGCCGTGGGCGGCGGAGAAGGTGCCCTGGCCGGTCTCGGCAATATCTTCCATGACCTCACTACGGGTGATCATCTGCACGACACGCACCTGCACCTGGTGATCCAGGAAAGCCACAATGCGGCCGGATTCGCCAATGTGCCGGGTATCGCTGCCGTCGTGGGCGGCGTGTGGCTCACCAACCTGGGTTACTGGGGCTTCAACCAGTACATCATCCAGAAGGGTCTGGCCGCCAAGAGCGTCCAGGAAGCCCAGAAGGGCCTGGTGTTCGCCGGTTTCCTCAAGATCCTCATCCCCTTCATCGTCTGCCTCCCCGGCATCTGCGCCTATTACATTTCCCTGCATCCGGAGGCTTTCACCCATCTTCAGGGTGCGATCAACGTCTCTGACGACGCCTATCCCTGGCTGGTGCGCAACTTCACCCCGGTGGGCGTGAAGGGTCTCACCTTCGCCGCCCTGGCCGCCGCCATCATCTCCTCGCTGGCTTCCATGCTCAACTCCACTTCCACGCTGTTCACCATGGACATCTACAAGAAGTACATCAACAAGGATGCCTCCGACAAGAAGCTGGTGAACGTGGGCCGTATCACTTCGCTCTGCGCCCTGGTGATCGCCCTCATCGCCGTGAAACCGCTGCTGGGCAGCCTGGACCAGGCCTTCCAGTACATCCAGGAATACTCCGGCTTCATCTATCCCGGTATCATCGTGGTGTTCGGCCTGGGCCTGCTGTGGAAGCGTTCTTCCGCCCGCGCCGCCGTGTGGAGCGCCATCATCGTCATCCCGCTGGGAATCCTGTTCAAGATCTTCCTGGGCGGCGTGCCGTTCCAGCTGCGTGCCGGCTATATCTTCATCATCCTGGTCACCTTCCATATCATCATGTCCCTGATCGACAAGAAGGTGGTGGATGCTGAGGATCTCAAGCCCGAGGACAAGAAAAGCATGGTCAAGTGGGCCCGGATCCTGGGCTGCACCGGCCTGTTCTTCATCCTGATGGCCGCCGTTGTGGTCATCTGGGGTGCCTGCCTCCCGGCATCCGCTACGCCGGACAACCACTTCATCGCCTATCTCAACGACATCGGCTTCCAGGCCTTCTTCTTCTTCGGGGTCCTGGTGGGTGTGCAGGCCGTCTGGCTGTACAGCAATGTCTTTGACAAGAAGAAAGACGCCAAGGCGCTTCCGATCGACCTCACCCTCTTCCATACCAGCAAGGGGTACAACTGGGGCGCCCTGGCCATCTGCCTCATCGTCACCGTCCTTTATGTAATTCTTTGGTAATATGTTGGAAGAACTCAAAGCAAAAGTGTGCAAGGCCAACCTGGACCTTGTGAAGCATGGCCTGGTGATCTTCACCTGGGGCAATGTAAGTGCGATCGACCGTGAGAGCGGGCTGGTGGTGATCAAGCCCAGCGGTGTCTCCTATGACAATATGAAGCCGGAGGACATGGTGGTGGTAGACTTGGACGGAAAGGTGGTGGAAGGCCATTACAGGCCCTCTTCCGATACGCCCACCCATGTCGTCCTTTACAAGGCTTTCCCGGAGATCGGCGGCGTGGTGCATACCCACAGCACCTACGCCACCGCCTGGGCGCAGTCCGGCCGGGACATTCCCAATATCGGCACCACCCATGCCGATTATTTCCACGAGGACATCCCCTGCACCCGCGACATGAAAAAGGAAGAGGTGTTCGGCGAATATGAGAAGGAGACGGGCAACGTGATCGTGGAGCGTTTCAAGGACATGGCGCCGATGGATACGCCGGCCGTGCTAGTGAAAAACCACGGACCTTTCACCTGGGGAACGGATGCCGACAATGCCGTGCACAATGCCGTGGTGCTGGAAGAAGTGGCCAAGATGGCCTACATCGCCAGTACGGTCCATCTTACCGGCTCCATCTATATGGGTCCGCTGGCGTCCAATACACCGTCTATGAACAAGCACCTGATTGAAAAGCATTACAGCCGCAAGCACGGCCCCAATGCGTATTACGGTCAAAAAAAGTAGTCACTACTTTTTTGGGGCCCGGAGGGCCTCTTACGTCACCCCCCTCCCCTCGGGGGAGGGACTTTAAAAATAATAATAACACAAAAAACAATACAACTATGGCATTTGAAAACAACGAATTATGGTGGATCACCGGAGCACAGCTCCTTTACGGTGGCGACGCAGTAGTACAGGTAGACGCTCATTCCAAGGAAATGGTGGCAGGCCTCAACGCCTCCGGCGTCATTCCCGTGAAGATTGTCTATAAAGGAACGGCCAACAGCAGCAAGGAAGTGGAAGACCTCATGCGCGCAGCCAATGACGAGGCCCGGTGCGTGGGCGTCATCACCTGGATGCACACCTTCTCTCCGGCCAAAATGTGGATCAAGGGCCTGCAGACCCTGCAGAAGCCCATGCTGCACTTCCACACCCAGTACAATGCGGAAATTCCCTGGAACGATATTGACATGGACTTCATGAACCTGAACCAGAGCGCCCACGGCGACATCGAGTTCGGTCACATCTGCGCCCGCATGCGCGTTCCCCGCAAGGTGGTGGTCGGCTATTGGAAGGATCCCGAGGCCCAGCGCCGCATCGCCATCTTCGCCCGCGTGAGCGCCGCCCTCTCCGATGCCCGCAATGTCCGCTGCCTGATGTTCGGCATGAACATGAACAATGTGGCCGTCACCGACGGCGACCGTGTGGAGTTCGAGCAGCGCCTGGGCTACCACGTGGACTACTGCCCGGTATCTTCGCTGATGGAATACTGGAAGAAGGTGACCCCGGAGGAGACAGAAGCCCTGGTAGAAGAGTACAAGAAGCTCTATACCATCAAGATCGACGAGACCGGCGAGCAGGTGTACTGGGAGAAGGTCCGTAACGCCGCCCGCGCGGAGATCGCCCTCCGCCGCATCCTCTCCGACAAGGGCGCTACCGCCTTCACCACCAACTTCGACGACCTGGGCGATGCCGATGTGGACGCCCCCAACTTCGTGGGCTTCGACCAGATTCCCGGCCTGGCCTGCCAGCGCCTCATGGCCGAAGGCTACGGCTTCGGCGCCGAAGGTGACTGGAAGACGGCCTGCCTGCAGCGCACACTGTGGGTGATGTCCCAGGGCCTCCCGGGCGGAAACTCCTTCCTGGAGGACTACACCCTCAACTTCGCCGGAGAAAAGAGCTCCTGCCTGCAGAGCCACATGCTGGAGGTGAGCCCGATGATCGCCAGCGACCGTCCCAAGCTGGAAGTGCATTTCCTGGGCATCGGCATCCGCAAGCAGCCCACCGCCCGTCTGGTGTTCACCTCCAAGACCGGCCCCGGCGCCAAGGCAACCCTCGTAGACCTGGGCAACCGCTTCCGCGTCATCGTGCAGGATGTAGACTGCATCGAGCCGCAGCCCATGCCCAAGCTTCCCGTGGCATCGGCCCTCTGGATTCCGCGTCCCAGCTTCGAGATCGGCGCCTGCGCCTGGATCCTGGCCGGCGGTACGCACCATTCGGCCTTCAGCTATGACATCACGGCCGAATACTGGGGCGATTTCGCCGAATTCACCGGCGTGGAATTCCTGCACATCGGAAAGGATACCACCATCCACAAGTTCAAACGCGAACTGCGCATGAACGAGGTGTACTACCTGCTGAACAAAGCCCTGAAGTAGTATGACGCCCAAGCAAACCATCGAGGCCGGAAAGGCCATCCTGGGCATCGAGTTCGGCAGCACGCGCATCAAGGCGGTGCTGGTGGACGAGAGCCACAACCCCATTGCCCAGGGCTCCCATGAGTGGGAGAATCAGTTCGAGGACGGCTTGTGGACTTACAGTCTGGATGCCATCTGGACCGGTCTGCAGTCCTGCTATTCCTCCCTGCGTGAAGATGTCCGCGTGCATTACAACACGGATATCACCTCGCTTGCCGCCATCGGCATCAGTGCCATGATGCACGGATATATGGCTTTCAACAGCGCCGACCAGCTCCTGGTCCCGTTCCGTACCTGGCGCAACACCAACACCGGTGCGGCCGCGAAGGAGCTCAGCGCCCTGTTCAACTTCAACATGCCGCTCCGGTGGAGCCTTTCGCACCTGTATCAGTGCATCCTGGACGATGAACCGCATGTCAAGGAAGTGGTTTTCTTCACGACGCTGGCGGGTTACATCCACTGGAAACTGACCGGCCGCAAGGTGCTCGGCGTGGGCGATGCCTCCGGCATGATGCCCATCGACGCCGCCACCCGGGATTTCGACCTTGCGCGTGTGGAGGCTTTCGAGAAGCTGGTCGCTCCCAAGGGCTATCCCTGGAAGCTGCGGGACATCCTGCCCAAGGTGCTGCTGGCAGGGGAGAACGCCGGTGTGCTCACAGAGGACGGCGCCCGCTACCTGGATATCTCCGGCCATCTGAAGCCGGGCGTTCCCTTCTGCCCGCCGGAAGGTGACGCAGGAACGGGCATGGTGGCTACCAATGCGGTGAAACCCCGTACCGGCAATGTATCGGCCGGAACATCTTCCTTCTCCATGATTGTCCTGGAGAAGGACCTCCGGAAGCCGCACGAGATGATCGACATCGTCACGACGCCGGACGGTGCTCCCGTGGCCATGGTCCACTGCAACAATTGCACGAGCGACCTCAATGCCTGGGTGAACCTGTTCAAGGAATACCAGCAGCTGCTGGGCATTCCGGTCGACATGAACGAGGTCTTCGGCAAGCTCTACAACAATGCCCTCACGGGCGACCCGGACTGCGGCGGCCTGGTGGCGTACAATTATTTCTCCGGCGAGCCCGTAACCGGACTGTCGGAAGGACGCCCTCTGTTCGTGCGCAACGCCCTGGACAAGTTCAGCCTGGCGAACTTCATGCGGGCCCATCTGTACGCCTCTGTGGGCGTACTCAAGATTGGCAACGACGTGCTGTTCAAGGAGGAGAATGTGCAGGTAGACCGCATTACCGGCCATGGCGGCCTGTTCAAGACCCCGGTGGTGGGGCAGCGGGTGCTCGCCGCCGCCCTGGGATCTCCTATTTCCGTGATGGAAACCGCCGGAGAAGGCGGTGCCTGGGGAATCGCCCTGCTGGCTTCGTTCGTGGTGAACAATGCCCAGGGCCGCACGCTCCCGGACTTCCTGGAAGAGGTAGTCTTCGGCGGCATGACCGCCAAGGAGATAGCCCCCACGCCGGAGGACATCGCCGGGTTCGACGCCTGGATAGAAAACTACAAGGCCGTCCTCCCGGTAGAGGAAGCCGCCGTGCAGTTCAAGGCCTGAGTCTTTTCTTTACAATTTTTTTGGGAGAGGTGCGATTTCAGCGTCGCACCTCTCCCAAAACTGTTCTGTCTGCTGGCTTCGAAAAAGTCATATCTCTCAAGATTTCAAACTTTTTTTCTGCGCTGATGTCGTTATCTTTCTAAAACATTTTTTATCTTTGTAGATGTCCTTCGGGACAGTACATAGATGAAAGTGTTTTCGCTTTTATCCTTGAGGAGAAATCTGGACAATTTCTAAACGCAGGGAAAAGCCGCACTCATTCGTCACCTGGTTTGGCGTACCGTGCATTCTGCACAGGTCACCATACGGGTGTGGAGTGTTGTTTATTTGCGTTTTGGCAGTCCAGAGCCCCTCCTCAGATAAACGAATTGCTCCACACTTTCTTTTTGCGCTGCCAGCCCGGGGCCCTGGCGAAAGGTGATGAAATACTAAACACAAAACATCTATATCTCATGAAACAAAAAGAATTGTATCTTGTCCCTGAGGCTGAAGTGTTTGAACTTCAGTCCGAGAATTTGATGATTCCTGCCAGTCCCATGATTGATCCTTGGCAGGATGATGGCGATCCTCTTAATTTTTAACAGTTTAAACCTATTGAAAGTATGAAAAAGAACATTTTTTCCTTGGGTTTGATCGCTGTTGCTGCATTGACCCTGGCTACCAATTGTACTAAAAACGAGGCCCTCCCATCCCAGGAAGAGCAGCCGGTGATTTCAGAAGGAGTCCCTTTCGCGGTTTTTGTTTCTTCCTCAGATGAGGCAGATACAAAGACAACAAATAGCGTCCTCAATACCGAATGGGCTGCAAATGATGCCATCAATCTGTTCTACGCCGATGCCGGCAGCACCACTTATACGGATGCCGGGAAGTTCACCACAACTGAGACCGGCATCTCTGCATCTTTTACCGGTACAATCTCCGGCGAACTCAATGAAACCAACGATTGGTATGCGTTCTATCCTTACAGTTCGTATGTGACAACACCTGCAAATGATGATGCTGGCTATACCACAGTCGGTGGTGCTCAGACGCAGGCTGACGGCGCTACCGCAACAGCCCATCTTGCTGGAACAAAATTCCCCCTATATGGAAAGGTGACCAGTGTGGCAAAGGCTGCGACGCCGACTATTCACATGAAGCAGGCCATGTCGGCAGTAATGGTTCACGTGACCAACAACTCCGGTGCTGCTCTGACCATTAATACGGTTACTTTCTCAACGGAAGATTATCCGATCAACGGGCAGTTCTATATTAATTTTGCTGGTGATACGCCCACGTTCACGGGCGTATCTGAAAAAACTGGAAAATCTTCCACGTTGACAGTTACCGGCGGTAAAACAATTGCAAATGGCGAAACTGCCGATTTCTATATCGGAGTGGCTCCTTTTGAGGCCGCTTCCGGAAAAAAACTGACGGTTGCGATAAATGACTATAGCAAAGATTTGACGCTTTTGTCAAATGCGACCTTTGCTGCCGGAAAGATCAAGACCTTGAATTTCAACTATGATAAGACAGTCACTCCGGCATCGCTTCCGTTTGCTATTGACGGTACCGGTAAGTCTGCTGTATATGCCTCTACTGACGGTCTCTCCGCCAACGGTTTAGGGAGTGATTATGGAGACACCCACAGCCCCTATTTCACGAAATTGGATAATACCGGCGATTATATCCAGCTGTTCTACAATGAACCTGCTGGAAAAGTTTCCTTCGGCGTCAAAATGATAGGTGGCAATACCACTTCTTATATTGACCTCAAAGGCAGTGCTGATGGTGTTTCTTTCTCTGATATCGCGAAATTCACTATTTCCGGTGCTCAGAACGATGTTTTGAATTTCAGCACAACTTCTGGCGAAATCGCTTCGGCTTATCGTTACTTGAGGCTTGTTTTCACCAAGGGTGCCAATATCGGCATCGGTCCTTTCAGCGTAACGAAAGTATCCTCCGATCCTGAGATCAATGCCTATGACATTACCAATGTTCCCGCTGCGGGTGCTACCGACAGCTTCACTTATGAAATTGCCAACTTTGCTGGGGATGATATTGTAGTTACGACTGATGGAGGTGTTGTTACTTCTGCCACAGTAGACCCGTCTTCTAAGACAGTTACCTATACCGTCGCTCCCAACTACACTGCTTCCAATCGTGACGGATCTATCACTATCCATTCCGATGTAGCAGGCGTCGGTGCCGATAAGGTTGTTTCTGTGAGCCAGCTCAAGTCCTCCCTGAAGGTCGATGGCGGCACTTCTAACATTACTGTGACGATTCCTTACGATGAAACGTCTGCCACTTTCACCGTTTCTTCGGAAGAATTTGCATGGGCTTCTGAAATTGCAGAAGAAACAGGCATGAACTTATCCAGAACTCCTACAAATGGTGATGCAACAGCTTCTCAGACCATTACTGTGTCCTCAACGACGGAGGCAACGTCTACTGACCAGATATTAGGAACAGTCAAGGTCTACCGTTCTGCCCGGACTGCTGCAACTGATCCTCAGGTACGTACTATCACTGTGAAGAAAGGATCGACGCCGTCAGGTGTTACTTACACAAAAGCCACTACTGTTTCGGAAGGGACATTCTTAATCTGCTATGCAGAGGGAGAAAAAGTGATAACAGGAGCAGCTTCGACAATGCCGACTGTCAATGTAGAAATCCCTGCTAGCGGCGTGATTGCAGGAAGTTCTACTCTTGAAGGATATGAATTCACCATAACAGCATTAACAGGTGATGATGCGGGGTATTATTCATTCAAGATTGGCGATAAGTATATTGGCTATAATTCAAGCACAAACTTCACGGCTGGAGCCGCCACAGTAGCAAACGATAAATATAAATGGTCAATTGTAATTGATTCAGAAACAGGATTAGCGACTATTACATGTAAAGATGCAACTACTCGTTATTGGGGATGGAACAATTCCAATGGGTTTAAGGCATATGCAACAAGTAACTTATCCACTTATCCTCGTCCGACTCTCTTCAAGAAAGACTAATTTCTTTCAGCAAAGATGATTTCTTCAGCAGCAACTCCCAACTCTTTTGAGAGTTGCTGCTTTTTCTCTTTGATGCAGGCTGCCGTGGAAACAAGTGCTTGATAATCAGCAGAAAATGCGATTGTCTTATTTGCTCGATTGAACGCCAGCCAGCAAACTAAAACCATGACATTCAGCGACATATACGCTCTCTGGCGGGAGGAGAAGGCGAAGACGGTGAAGCCGGCTTCGTTCTCGACCTATGTCCTCATCGCGGAGAGCTATGTGTTGCCGTATGTCGCGGAGAAAACGGGTCACTTGCAAATTTCCGTGTCTGACTTGAGATAGTTTACCGACTATGGAGGT